>OFIS01000260.1_pt1 | contig 44622 bp, 37 predicted proteins | sample 1775071 | NCBI WGS metagenome assembly OFIS01 (sample SAMN08195774, study PRJEB24354) | sludge metagenome | isolation source: sludge from phenol fed wastewater aerobic bioreactor C | place: India: Nagpur | collected 2016-09-17
ACGGATAGTTCCCTCACGCCCTGCCCGGCAGCACCTAGTTCAGCAATCTCCAACAAACGAGTGCCTCCCGTGAACTGCGCAGTTTCCTGCAGAACGCCATAGAGATAGGTTTCTATGGAAACATGATTGAGCACATCGGCAATAAGCAGCGCCGCGTTGTAGCTCACTACAAATCCAACCCGGCTTCCCGCAGCATACTTCAGTTCTTTATCAAGCACAGAGACATAGGGTGCGTCCGCCAGTAACGATACCCCCGCCGGAAGCGACAGGGACGCATAACTGTTTCGATTACCATCGGTGAGATTTGCGGCATCGCTAAACGTTACCAGCGCATTAGTAACACCCGCATTGAAACCCACCCGGGTAGAAGGACCTGCAATCTGATCATAGCAAATCGTATTACTATCAGACAATCCGCATTGCGGATCGAAGGCCATAGCATAATATACATGGAATGATGTAAGCACACCCGTAAGCGAAGAGAACTCAAAACGTACTTCATCAAAATCCTGTGTCGTGGGAAAACTAAGATACACCAGGCCGGTACCCTCGCCGAGTACGGAAACAGAGAGTCCGTTTGCATGGCTTTTGGTCTCTTGCAAAGCACCATTGCGATAGGTGCTGAGTGTTATGGCGGTAAAAAGTGAAGCCGAAAGGTCAGCATTGCTGAAGGAAACCACATAGCCGGCATGCCACCCGGCGTTGAAGTAACCAGAGGTGTCGCGAATAGAAACCCCGCTGCCAGAACTTACATTCAAAGGATTGAACACGGCAAAATTATCCGGGTCAGCATCGGTGAGCGCACCAGTATTGTTGATGTGGGTACAATTTAAACACAGGGTGCCGCCTTGTACCTCCGTTACTACCACATCGCGACCGGCAATAGGCTCATAACAAGGCGAGGACTGAGCATAGCCCCTAAATGCCGTAAGGAAAAAGAAAAGAAAGAAGAAAGAACTTGGCCTCCGGCGATAAATCCGGGAAATAGTGTAGCGTTGCGTCATAGTGAAAGGTTTTCGTGAACAATGCTTCTAATACAGTTTCTTAAAACAGGTTTTAATCAGCACAAGAATGAACATCGCAATCCAGCCGTTGATTTTCCTAGGTTCCATAGACACAAAAGTAATGCAAGCAGCATATACAAATACTATTTCTAAAACATATTTTAATAAAACTTCGTATCGAAAAGAAATTCAATAATCTCTTCTGATAGTAAAAAAATCGAAGCAACAGCAAAAAAAAAAATGGGGAAAGGGGAATCAGGCCTGTAGAATCCTTTTGTAGAGCGTCTCCTTTTCCTCAAGACAGGCGTAGTACTTCTCTTTAAAGTCGGGTTCAGACCCGGAAGGATTGAGCATTTTTCCTCTTCCGGAAAACAACCAGTTCAGGTTCAAATCATCAAACTTGTTTGAAATATCTTCAATAATCTGGACGCTTGGTAAGGCATTTTCGGTATTAAAAAGACGATACAGCTTCTGTGGAGAATTATAACCCAGCAACACCGAAAGATCAATGATGCCTATGCCTTTGTAGTCGAGAAATGCTTTAAGCCTTACTACAAGCTCTTTCATGCGGGTGGTTTGCTTTAAGCGTTTGACGCTGAAACTACTAAGTTAGTTAAAAGATATTTTACGAACAGTAGCTATTATTTTCTCCGGAATTCAACTAACTTTTATTTTCAAAACATCGATTGCCAGCCAAGCCATCCCATCCCACTATAAAAACAAATGCATGCATCCGCCTACACCAATCACCATCGCTATTACAGACGATAATTTCATTTTTCTCGAAGGGCTTTATCGTTCGCTCAACCAATGCAGCGAATTCAAAGTAGTGCTCAGGGCAGAAGATTGCAATGAGTTACTTCACGGTCTCAGATCATTGTCGCGGGCGCCCGACCTCTGCATCATGGACATTGCTATGCCCGATGGATATGCAACTCTGAAGCTTTTGAAAGACGAATGGCCCCGTACAAGAGTATTGATCCTTTCGGCTACCGACAATGAACTGAGCGTCATCCGGACTATTAAAATAGGCGCAAATGGCTTTTTGATGAAGGGCTCCGCTCCGGAAACGCTGAGGCAAACCTTGCTGGACATTTTCAGCAATGACCATCCTGATGATTTTGCCAAACGACATAACTACACGTCCAAGGAACATATTCTGGTGCAGCTTTCGTATACGGAACTCGAGTTGCTCTATCAATTGTGCACCGAAAAAAACAGCAACCAGATAGCTGCCGAAATGCAAACAAGTTTGAAAACCTTCGAACGCTGTCGGAATGAGCTGTTTCGAAAACTGGGGGTTACCTCCCGCATCGGCCTGGTTTTGTTTGCGCTCAATATGGGAATGGTTTCCGGTGAAACCCCAAAAAACAGATAGCTGGTTTATGAATCAAATCGACCGCTCAAAAGGATCGGCGACCCTTGTCGGCACCTTCTCTGAAAACCAGTTTTTCGCAGCCGGACTATGCTCGGTGATCGATTCATTTGAGGGATTTGAAGCTTACCGCATGAATGAAAGCGCTGTGATCCGGCCTGACTGTAGTGTCATAGTAGTGGATATGAACACCCGTCTGCATACCGATTCGGAATACTACTCCGGACACTTTTTTCAGCAGCCTGATGTGAAAGTACTCGTCCTGTCCTGCGCAGACCATATTTACAATGAAGTAAGATCGCAACACCTGGGTGCCAGCGGACACCTTTCGCGAAATTGTGACCCGGGCACTTTGCATCGGGCCCTGTTAAGCATCCGTTTTACGGGGAGCTTTTTCCCGCTGCTGCACCAGCATAGTGGACCTCAGCATGCCGGTTCATACCTTATTAGTCAGGCAGAAATTTCGATGCTCCGACTTTTTTGTACGGAACAAACGGAAGAAGAAATCAGTCGCAGTTCCGGCTTTAGCGCAGCCATCGTAGCGGGTTACCGGCAGGTACTTTTCGACAAATTAAGGGTATCCTCCCGAGAGGCACTGATCCTCACGGCATACAGGATTGGCCTTCTACCACCGCTGAGGAATAATGCGGAACAAAAGATTTAATGCCCTGGCGCACCGGCAGGCAAAGCGTAACCCGGCTCCTGCAAACACAAGAGCCGGCGCACCACCCTTTCGCAGTCTTCGCTACCGAAGGGAAACAATTCCGGATATTGGGCCGTACGGGAAACAGTCTTCAATCGCATCCTTGCCTTTCTATGCCGTTCGCGCACACTGCTTTCTCCGGTTCCGAGCAAAAAGGCCGCTTCCTGATAGCTGAACCCCTCAATATCAAGCAAGAGGTAGGCGCTCCGCATAGCGGTAGGCAATGCAAAAAACTGACTGAGAAATGCCTGTGCCGGTTCGGTATATCGCAGGGGAGCATCAAAGTTCTGACTTATCCGCATTTCTGCCGGCGAGGCGGCAGAGCCTCCGATCTTGGCCAACGCCTTTTGGCCCAGCGCCTGATAGATGATGAATCTCACGAGCCAGGTACGAAAAGTAAGCGGTTTCCGATACCCGGCGAGGCTTTCGCGCGCGCTACACAGACAGTCCAGCACCAGGTCTTCCGCCTCAAAATGGGAAAAAGAATACACGCGTGCCACCCGGTACAACATGTGACAATGCCGCCGTACCAGCACTTCAAAACAGCTCCGCTTTCCGGCTAATGTCTGTTGCACTAATTCAGCATCGGTAAGGTGGGCAAATAATAAAGTGGCATTATTCATAGCAGGCAGATTTTTAGGAAGTAAACACAGCAATATGTGATGGGACACGTCTAAAAACCTTGCCAGCAGCGCCTGGTGCGATTTATTTTTCGGATTTCATCTCAACGCGGCACATAGACCACATACTTTTCCCTAAAAAACTCTTCAGGTAAAATCTCATAAATCGGAAAAAGATGGGGACGCAGACCCGATGAAGCAATCTCATCGCTCAGATTGCCTCCTTTCAGGCACAAGAGTCCGTTGGCGAACTCGTCACTTTTTCGGCCTTTTTTTATCGACGGCTTTATCCATTTCCAAAGCTCGGCAAGCGGGGCTACTGCGCGCGACACAGCGAAATCGAAGTCTTTATGGATGGTTTCCACCCGGGCATGTACCGGCGTCACATTCTGCAGACCGATGCCCTGTGCCACTTCCTGCACCACTTTTATTTTTTTACCAATGCTATCGACCAGTGTAAAATGGACGGACGGAAAAAAAACCGCTAACGGAATGCCCGGGAAGCCGCCTCCCGTACCGATATCAATAACCGTGGCCTCGTCGTGAAAATTGCAAATGGCTGCTATGGCCAGGGCATGCAGTACATGCTTTTCATAAAGCGCTTCGATGTCTTTGCGCGATACGACGTTGATTTTCTCGTTCCATTCTTTGTAAAGCGGCTCCAGCAAGCGAAACTGCTCTGTCTGCGCTGGTGAGAAATCCGAAAAATACTTTTTGATTATTTCCACTGCCTTTTGTTTTTCAAAAAAATGTAAGGACTCAGTACAAAATTATAGATCGCCCAGCCGGCGTCACAGAACGGCAGCCACGGCGATAAATGTTTTTCAGACAGCTTCTTTGCAGCAGCCATCTGAAGGACCCAATACACGGCACAACGCAGCCCCCACAAGCTTAGAGCCACAGGCCAGGCACCGGAAATGATCAGTACCGGAAAGATGACCCAGCCCAGGGCATGAGTTCCTGCATAAAGAGCTAAAAGAAGTTTGATCCCCTCCTTGTAATACTTACCAGTCGAAAGGTGACGCTGCTTTTGATGTAGCCATGATGTCCAGGTGAGTTTGGCTTCAGAAAAAGTATGGGCCTCCGGGACGGCAACCACGGCTGTATTGGCTTCCTCCGCACAACAAGCCATCAACAAATCGTCATCGCCCGATGGCACAGCACTCCAGGCTTCGCTATTCTCGGCACGGAGAAAAATTTCTTTGGTACAAGCCAGGTTGCGACCCACTGCCATATAAGGTTTGCCTGCCCGGGCATAACCGGCCATCTGTAAAAAAGTATGAAGCGTCTCCCAGCGGATAAAAGCGTTCAGCAGTCCGGGCCTGCGATCATAGCCACCGAAACCGCAAACGATTTGCTTCCCTTCATTGAGTGGTGCAACCATGGCCGCCAGCCAATGGCGACTTGCAGGCCGGCAATCCGCATCCGTAAACAGTAATCTGTGATAGGTTGCATAGGCCACTCCATGGTGCAGGGCAAACTTTTTCCCCGGAAGGTTACGCTCATCGTCCGGTGCGATGGTAATATGCCAAAGATGTGAATACTCCTGTTCCATCTCGTACAACAATTTTTCCGTGTCGTCATCCGATGCATCATTGACTACTATTACTTCATACAGATTTTTCCCTGCATCGTTCGTGTATATTTGCTGCAGAATGGCCGGAAGATTTTTTTTGAGATTGAGCGCCTCATTTCGGGCACATATGACAACCGACACCGGCTCTGGCCGGCTTTGAACACCGGCGGCTAAAGGGGTTGACCCAAAAAATCGGCTGAAAAAATAAAATGCATAACCACACTGTATGGCAACAGTAACAACAAGAAGCCAGAGAATAGCCGTAGTCAGCATCGGGTAAAGATAGCAGCAGACGGGCAGTTGACCACCGGCAAATTGAAATGACAGCAGTATGGAGTTTGAATTAACAGCAAAGGACGAGCACTCTGCGGCGCGGGCAGGCACCATCACCACCGGCCATGGACCTATTGAGACCCCCATCTTTATGCCGGTGGGCACGGCGGGCACGGTAAAAGCGGTAACCCAGCAACAATTGCGGCAAGACATCGGGGCGCCGATCATTCTGGGCAATACCTATCACCTCTATCTGCGGCCGGGCACCGAAGTGCTGGAGGAAGCGGGTGGGCTCCACCGTTTCAATGGATGGACAGGGCCCATACTTACCGACAGCGGAGGATATCAGGTCTTTTCGCTTTCCAACAATAGAAAGCTTACCGAAGAAGGTGCGGTTTTTCAATCGCATATCGATGGTTCGAAACATCTCTTCTCTCCGGAACGCGTAATGGACATTCAGCGCTCTATCGGCGCCGATATCATCATGGCGTTCGATGAATGTCCGCCCTATCCTTCAGATTATACCTACGCCAGGAAATCCATGGAACTTACCCACCGATGGCTGACCCGATGTGTGAAAAGGATAGGAGAAACGGAACCCAGGTATGGCTATGAACAGACACTTTTCCCCATAGTTCAGGGCAGCACATTCCGCGATCTCCGAAAAGAATCAGCAAGGTTTATAGCAGACATGGGTGCAGAGGGTAATGCTATTGGCGGTTTATCCGTGGGCGAACCGGAAGAAATGATGTATGAGATGTGCGCTCTATGTTGTGAACACCTGCCGGCAGATAAGCCCAGATACCTGATGGGGGTAGGAACACCCTGGAATATTCTGGAGAATATAGCTCTTGGGGTGGATATGTTCGACTGTGTGATGCCCACACGAAACGGCAGGAATGGAATGCTGTTTACTACTCAGGGAGTCATCAACATAAAAAACAAGCGCTGGGCCAACGATTTTTCAGTGATTGACGAAGGACTGGATTGCCCCAGCAGCCGGTACTATAGCCGCGCCTATCTGCGTCATCTTTTTGTTGCCAACGAAATTTTAGGACTTCAGATTGCCAGTATTCAGAATCTTGCTTTTTACCTTCACCTCGTAAAGCAGGCAAGAGAACATATTCTGGCCGGCGATTTCAACACATGGAAAAACGAGACCATCCCCATACTCAAGCAAAGATTGTAAGGGACTGATGAAAAAGATAGACTGGTATATACTGAAGAAGTTTCTTGGCACCTTTTTCTATGCCATCCTGGTGCTTGCCGTCATCACAGGGGTGATCGACTATTCGGAGAAAGTGGACGATTTTGTGCAACACCACGCACCGTTCCTTTCTATCCTGAATTACTACAAGAATTTCATCCCGTACATGGTGGCGTTTCTTTTTCCGCTATTCATTTTCATTGCCACCATCTTTTTTACGTCCAAGATGGCTTACAAGTCGGAGATCATCGCTATTCTGGCATCGGGCGTTTCTTATACTCGTTTTATGCGGGCCTATTTTGCAGGAGCAGGTTTCCTATGCCTGGTTTCCCTCATTTCGAACCACTACATCATTCCCGAGGCAAACAAACAGCGGCTTCAGTTTGAAGACGACTATGTTCACGAAGCGCACCGGTCGTCTGAGCGGAATGTACATATCCGCCTCAGCCCGCAGCTCTATGTATATCTCCAAAGCTATGACTACACCACCAACACAGGATATCGTTTTACTGCAGAAAAAATAGAGGGTATCGAACTCAGACAAAAAATAATGGCAGAGCGTGTACATTACGACAGCACGCAAAGATTATGGGTGTTAACAGGTGTTACCATCCGTCACAACGACGGACTCAGGGAGCGCCTCGAATTTGTGCCGGAAATGAAGGAAAAGTATGCGTTCACCCCCAATGACCTGCTGAATGACAATGATGTGATGACTGCCATGACCACCCCGCACCTCAATAAAGTGATAGCGAGAGAAAAGCTGCGTGGACGCGAAAACCTGAATCAATATTATGTAGAAAAACACCGGAGAACGGCTCAGCCTTTTGCCGGCCTCATCCTTACGGTTATTGGTGTTACCATAGCCAGCCGAAGGGTGCGTGGCGGTAGCGGGCTGCACCTTGCGGTAGGAGTGATGATCAGCGCAGCCTACATTATGGCCATACAGTTTACTTCTACATTTTCTACCAAGGCAGGCCTCAACCCGATGCTGGCCGTATGGATCCCCAACATCATTTTCGGCACACTTGCACTCTATCTCTATCGCCAGCAGATAAAGTAACAGCCTTAGTACGCCATCATTTTTGCGCGCACCGTGCCGTGGGCATATTTTTTTATCCCGCTAAGGTAAAAACCCGCGATATGCGCTCGATATGGACAGGAGCCATCGGCTTCGGACTGGTAAATATTCCTATAAAACTCTACAGTGCCACAGAAAGTGCTCGCCTCGATCTCGACATGCTGGACAAACGCGACCATGCCAGAATACACTATAGTCGGATCAATGCAGAGACCAGAAAGGAAGTTGCCTGGGCAGACATTGTGAAGGGTTTTAAATACGATGACGATTACGTGGTATTGGAAGACGAAGACTTTGAAAAAGCAAGTCCCGAAAAAAGCAAAACCATAGCCATCGAGGAGTTTACGGAGGAGGCAGAAATAGACCCGGCCTTCTACGACACCCCCTACTACATAGAGCCGGCAAAGGGCGGCGAGCGTGCCTATGCTTTGCTCAGGGCTGCGCTTCAGGACACCGGCAAAGTAGCCGTGGGGAGATTTGTGATGCGCAGCCGGGAAAACCTTTGCCTGCTCCGACCCAGCGGTTCGATGCTCGTATTGATGAAACTACGCTTTGCCGAAGAGATCAGGGACACTGGTGAGCTAAAGCTGCCTTCTGAAAAGACGGACATCAAAACTGCGGAACTAAAAATGGCAGAATCTCTGATTGCTCAACTAACGCCAAAAAAATTTGACATAGGCAAATACAAGGATAACTATGATGCAGAACTGATGAAGCTGATTGAGGCCAAAGCAAAAGGTAAAAAGGTAAAAACGGTGAAACCCAAAGCGAAAACTGCCAAGACTGTTGATCTGATGGAGCAGTTAAAGGCCAGCCTTGGGCACAAAAAAGCCTCCTGACGCAAAACTGATACGAGCCTGAAATCGTGCGCTGGCGCCACAGTGCAGGCTCAACAATTTCGATAGCGGTATTGAAATTTTTTAACAGACTGCGGTCAACAAGGGTCATTAACAGAATGCATCATAAGTAAACGCAAGAGAAACAAATGCTCACCCACACAGGCAGCACCGCCCCCCGATCCAACCTCAAAAGGCCTGCTGGAAGCGCCTTCAATAAATCTTTACCTTTTAATTCCCGAATGACTGCTTTTATTACCTTTGTGGCTCTTTAAAAATTGCATCGTTAAACAACCGTTTAGAAATGGGCTACGTAAAAGACAACTTCAAAGCGAAGGCAGACCAACTCTCTCAGGAAATTAAGTCACTGATTGCAGAACATGGTAACATGGTGTTAGACAAAGTAACCGTTGCACAGGCATACCAGGGTATGCGCGGCATACCGGGACTGATCACGGAAACATCATTGCTGGATGCTAACGAGGGCATTCGTTTTCGTGGCTATTCCATACCGCAACTCAGGGATTTGTTGCCCAAAGCTCCCGGTGGAAGCGAGCCACTGCCTGAAGGACTTTTTTATCTGATGCTCGTAGGTGATATTCCTACAACAGAAGATGTTGAACACATTTCCTCCACCTGGGCGCGCCGCTCGCATGTGCCCAATCATGTTTTTGCAGCTATCGAGGCCTTGCCGGTGAACACCCATCCTATGACTCAGTTTTGTGCAGCGATCATGGCTTTGCAAACAGAGTCGAAATTTGCGAAGGCTTATCAGGAAGGCATCAGCAAGAAAGAACATTGGTCTTTTGTGTATGAAGATGCCATGACCTTGATTGCCCGCCTGCCCCGCGTGGCTGCTTATATCTACCGTCGTAAGTACAAAAACGGAGATCATATTCAACCCGATGGCATGCTGGACTGGGGTGCCAACTTCGCACACATGCTTGGATTCGAAGACAAAGGATTCTGGGCATTGATGCGTTTGTATCTTACAATACACGCCGACCACGAAGGCGGAAATGTATCCGCACATGCCACCCATCTTGTTGGCTCAGCATTGAGCGATCCTTATCTTTCTTTTGCGGCGGGAATGCTGGGCCTTGCCGGCCCGCTCCACGGTCTTGCCAATCAGGAAGTGATCCGCTGGATAGAAGAGCTTCAGGAAAAACTGGGTACGCAAGAGCCTACCAAAGAACAAATAGCAGATTACATCAAGACCACACTGTCTGAAGGGAAAGTGGTGCCGGGCTATGGTCATGCCGTGTTGCGTAAAACCGATCCACGTTTTACGGCTCAGATGGAATTTGCCAAAACACACTGCCCTGAAGACCCAACCGTAAAAACTGTCTGGAATATTTATGAGGTAGCGCCGTCTATACTTGAAAGTACGGGCAAGATCAAAAATCCATGGCCTAATGTGGATGCCCACTCAGGCGCCCTGCTCAAGCACTACGGTCTTGTAGAAGAAGACTTCTATACCGTATTGTTTGGTGTAAGCCGCGCTTTGGGTGTGCTGGCCAGCCTTTGCTGGGACCGTGCTTTGGGTTTCCCCATCGAACGTCCGAAATCAATGACTACGGAATGGGTGAAAAACTTCGTTGCCGAGAACACGAAAATGGCTTAGTAAAAAGCTTTAGCATACCGATAGCTGCCGCGCAAACCGCGGCAGTTTTTTTTATAATTTCCATGCCTCAGCCAGACGAAACCCTGGGCATGTGGATATTTTGAACCGGTATTGCCTGCCGGTTCTCTTTCCTATTTCATCCTCTATCTTTGCAACCTAAATTTTTGAAATGAACAAAGGACCAGTTTCTCAATTTATCCAACATCACTACAGACACTTCAATGCCGCGGCACTGATGGACGCAGCCAAGGGTTATGAAACCCATCTGCTCGAGGGAGGAAAAATGATGGTGACGCTTGCCGGTGCCATGAGTACTGCTGAACTGGGCATTTCGCTGGCGGAAATGATCCGGCAGGATAAAATCCAGATCATAAGCTGTACGGGTGCCAATCTTGAGGAAGACATCATGAACCTTGTTGCCCACAGCCACTACAAACGTGTACCCAACTACCGCGATCTGAGTCCTAAAGAAGAATGGGACCTGCTGGAGCATGGTTTCAACAGAGTGACCGACACCTGCATACCCGAAGAAGAAGCCTTCCGCAGAATACAACGACATATTCATAAAATATGGAAAGATGCAGAAGCAAACGGAGAACGGTATTTTCCGCACGAGTACATGTATAAGCTGTTGTTGAGCGGTGTTATGAAAGAACACTATGAAATACCGGTGGAGCATAGCTGGATGATTGCCGCTGCAGAAAAAAATCTCCCCATCATCGTACCCGGATGGGAAGACAGTACTATGGGTAACATTTTTGCTTCCTATTGTATCAAAGGTGAGCTGAAAGCCTCTACCATGAAAAGCGGTATTGAATACATGACCTGGCTTGCCGACTGGTATCGCGCCAATTGCGGCGGCAAGGGAATAGGCTTCTTTCAGATCGGTGGCGGCATTGCGGGCGATTTCCCTATCTGTGTGGTACCCATGCTGTATCAGGATCTGGAAATGCATGATGTGCCCTTCTGGAGTTATTTCTGCCAGATAAGTGATTCCACCACCTCTTATGGCTCGTATAGCGGTGCCGTGCCCAATGAAAAAATAACCTGGGGAAAACTCGATATCACCACACCCAAATACATTGTGGAAAGCGACGCCACGATAGTAGCGCCACTCATTTTTGCCTGGCTGCTGGGCTGGTAAAAAAAAATTTTGAACTCCATCGTTGTTTAAGCGGCCTGAATCAGGCCGTTTATTTTTTGCCTGTGAAAACTTTACCGACATTTTGCAAGGCTTTACCGACCTCGGTTCCATACTTACCTATTTGCGCTTCTGCAGCCTGTGCCGCCCTTCTACATTTGTGCTATCATAATCAACCAACATGAATACACAACAATACCATCCTGCTTTTGGACGCCATCGTCAATGTCAGCGCAACGGCAATCACCGCCTGGCCTTTGGCGGCCTCATCATCCTCATTGGACTCATTGTATTAGGACGTAAGCTGGGCCTTTGGATATTGCCCTTTCACATGGGCCCGGTGATCTTGCTTGCCATCGGCCTGTATTCCGGCGTAAAAAACAATTTCCGAAATTTCGGTTCCTGGGTGCTGATCCTTCTGGGTATTATGTTGATGATACCCCGGTTTATGATCGCTGGCGTGATGACTACACACCTTGTAGGCCCGCTGCTGCTGATCGTCCTGGGCTTGTGGATCATCTTCAAACCAAAAAGAAGGTGGATGCAGGGACCTCAGTCTTCGGTAGCCACCATAGACGATGATACACTCGATGTGAACGTATCCTTTGGCGAACGTACCTCGATAGTTACCTCAAAAAGTTTTAAAGGAGGTACGATCAGCAACACTTTTGGAGAAACACGAATCAACCTGATGCAGGCCGATAGCCTTGAAACAATGATTCTTGATGTGCGGGTGTCCTTCGGATCTCTTGAGATTGTGCTGCCCTCGCATTGGGATGTCGAATTCGATGTATCGAACAACTTTGCCAGCATAGAAGACAAACGACACCTGAGGATTATTGATGCCAGCGACAAACGAATATTACGTATCACAGGTTCCTGCTCCTTTGCATCCATCGCTGTAAAATCGCTATAAGTCAGGTTTTCATTAACCATAAAAGCCGGTGTTCGTCGCCGGCTTTTTTAGCGCAAGTATCTACAACCCAAATATTTGCAGACCTCTATTCAAAAAAGCCAGTTTAGGAAGGACGGTCAACACGAAATATACGACCAAGGCATCGCCATGTGCCCTGATGAAACATTTGAATCTTTGACGTATATTTCACTTAGCGTTGGTGGCAAGCGTAAAATAACTTACCCTAAAACTTGAAACAATAAAGATGTGATTTGCAATATACGCAGACAATTAACATTATTCTTAGACGCAAAAGACGCTGAACAAATTGAACAAATAAGACAGGAATTTAACCCAAGACAATTTGACTTGATAAAGGCTCACGTTACTTTGTGCAGAGAAGATGAAATTGAAAACCTTGAAAAAGTAATATCAAACCTGCTGTTGCTGGCACAGACGCAAGGAAAAATATCTATTGAGTTTGGTAAAGTTGCAAGGTTTGACAACGGGAAAGGACTTTTTCTTCCAGCAACTAACAATAATGAAGAGTTTGACAATCTACGCAGACAAGTTTTAGATGGACTTTTTGACAACCCGAGAAAACAAGAAGCACATATAACTTTAATGCACCCAAGAAACTCAACTTGTACAGACAATATTTTTAAACAAGTAGAAACAATAAAATTGCCAACAAAACTGAATTTCAAAAAAATCAGCCTTATTGAGCAAACGGACGGTGAACAATGGAGAATTCTGCAAGAGTTTGGTTTGACAGACGAGATATGAACTGAAAGAAAGCCAGCCACCCACTGGCGCGAAAGTCAGCGCAACGCTCTCGAGTCTAATGGAGCAGCCAGTTTGCAACTGGCATTTGAAATACAGAAGCCGGGCATTATTTTCATCAGCACATAGCCGTACCTATGACCGCAGAAAAAACAGACACGGGACACCCTTCGGAAGTCTCGAACCAGTGGATATTCCCATTTACCTTAGCGTATCAGCGTTACATTGCCTGATTTTTTGAAGGTTTTCCCTCGGCTGCTCACTGCCTCAACAACATAAACATAGGTTCCAACCGGCTGCAATACACCATTGTACCGTCCGTCCCAACCCTCATCTATGTTGTCTGTTTCAAACACCTTATTACCCCATCGGTTGTATATACGTAAGTACTTCAAAACAGCCGCGCCCCGACGTATGATCCTGAATACTTCGTTGTAAGTACCAGAGGCAGGTGAAAAGGCATTAGGAAGATCCAGCAAGGACTCATCTTTAATAATCACTTCTATAGTATCGTAAACAATACAGCCACCCTCAGTGGTAGCCCGTACCATGTAACGGGTATTATTTTCTGGCTGTGCTACCGGGTTTGATATGGTGGTTGGGTTGACGCCCGGGGGAGCCGATAAGCCCACTGGCGGCGACCAGATAAAATATAACGCGTTGCCTCCGGGGTTCATTTCATAAGATTCTTCAGGATAGAGATAGACAGTATCCGGCAAATTGAGGTAGCCCTCCGAATAGACTTTGATGGAAGTGTACACGGTGTCAAAGCATCCGTTCGTATCCGTTACTATCAGTTCATACTCTATGTCTTTGGGTGGCTGGGCAGAAACCAGGGGTTTGGTAGAGTCTGAAAGGTAAAGCCCCGGTGTCCAGTCGTAGAGTACACCGCCGGTTGCATGCAAGGACACTGTATTACCCGGGCATATTGCCGTATCTTCCGGAGAGATGGCTGCAAAGTTTCCCTGATGAACGGTGACATGCATAGAGTCTTTGCCCATACAACCTGCAGGTGTAGTTACCGTCAGTGATAGTCCTGTGCTTTGCTGACCGGAGAAAAGAAAATGGCTCACATTGGTGTTTGGCACAGGTGGCGCCGGCACCCAGGTGTAGGTGTAGTTTGGGAACCATGATGGAGTAACATTGGCAACTACCGGTAGTAAGTCCCACTGACATTTTGCAAGGTCCGGTCCAAGACTAACTTTTGGTATGGGGTCCACCTCTATGGTCACCGCTTTGATAATGGTAGGACAGGTAGGATAGGATGCCATCACCGTATAAGTTCTGGTCGTGTCGATGTTAAGGATCGGATTAACAACATTGGGATTTGAAACTCCTAAGGATGGAACCCATGTGTAGGTGAACATAGGATGTCCGCTCGAAGCCATCTGAAAAATTGTACCCTTGCAAATAGCAGTATCTGACAAGGAAAAGTCGTTTGGAAGGGTGGTAATGGTGATGCTGTCCGTTTTATAGCAGAAGCCGGAATCAACTCTGAGCACATAAGTGGCAGTACCGAGTAAGCCGGAAGTTGGGGTGAAGGTAGGAGTGAGCGCATTTACATTACTTAATCCTCCGGCGGGGCTCCAGCTATAGAAATAGTTACCTGAGCCAGGAGAAACCAACGCATTCAAATTGACGGGCACGCCAATACAGGTAACAAAGCTATCGCCTGCGTCTATGGTGAAATTGCTCTCAATAAAAGTCACCGTGTCGCGACGGAAACACCCATTCGAATCAGTAGCTGTAATTATGTTTTTCTGCCCACCTGTGGGGGTGATGACTGGGTTAAGGCAATTGTTGCAACTAAGACCCTGTCCGCTCCATTGAACGGACAGGGGCGCTATTCCTCCGCTGGTGATGGCTGTTACCTGCACGGGTAGTCCGCTTTCAAAACAGATACTGTCTGTAGCTACCTGGAGACTGAGATCAGCGAGCGGTTGGGTTTGAAGTGTATCGGTGCATCCAACATTTGCAAAAGGAGTTAGCACTACGAAATAGGGAGATGGAGTAGATGGCGGCGTAACACAAACCGTTTGGCCTGTAGCAACCGGTGTCCAACTGCTGGTGTACCACTGATAGGATTGATATCCGCCGGGGGCCGACAAAATGATACCGCAACTATCGAGACGACAACTTAACAAACTGGTACCATAGCTGCCGCAGCTCACAACATCGAAATAGCAGTAGGCAAAATGAACGCCTGCATAACAATTGTAAGTTTCTACGTCTACGATCACGGTGTTTCCGGCATAACCTGAAAGGTCAATGACACCAGTATTCCAGGGGAGATAGCGAACTGTAGGATTGTTGTTGGAAGTAGAAAAGCCTGCCATCGTATTGGAAGCAACATAGATGCGCTCAGTGCAGGGAATGGGTTGGGTTGAAGCAGAGTCGTAGGCACGCAAAACCACTTTCGGCTGAAGTGAAGGACTGTGTGAAGGATCTTCCACTACTACGGCCATTTTATACGTAAAACTATAGTTCGACATACCCTGAGGTACATGTATGTAGTATCTCGCACGCTTTTGAAAATCCCCATGTACATCATTTCCTAGCTGAAGCGAGTATGAGCCGCCGCCCGGCGCCACAATCGGAAAACCGCCATAATAATCCGTGTCGCTGCCTGAGTTTATACCATGAAACCCAGTGTGCGTGCCATTTGGGTACCAAATGTTTTGGATAACTGATCCGCTTTGAACATTCCAATGTTGGAAAGTTCCTGTTTCGAAGTCAATATTCGCAGGGCACGGAACAACCTGGCTAAACGCAGGCTGGAGAGACGATAAGGTCAGGCAGATAAGAGCAAACAGTTTGTTGAAGGAGATCATTGAAAGAATTTTATGGGTAATTCATACAGCTCAGGTTATCAATTTTCCTATTATTTAAAGACAATTCTCACGGACAAAGAGTTGGAAGTTTTTCGTTGTGTGTAACATTAAATATTCTCTGGTCTAATCGAACATCTCACTGGTCTCAGCGTCTCGCTCAGACCTATACCTTACAAGCATCCGCTTGCACCCCGTCGCCATATGCCTGATGAAGTTAATTCCAAACTACTATATTTTAAATACCAGCTACAAACAGACCGCTGAGCAGAACATGAGAGCCGCTGAGCGAACGCTCGTACGCGTGGAGACATGAGCAAGGCGGCAGAATCGAACCAAACAGCTCTGCGATGTAATTGCCGGTCGCAGACCTGCATTTATTTTTGGGGGGGTAAGTCGGCCGGGCAAGACTTAAACAGTTGCGGAATTATACAGGCATCATCAGTGGCCAACTACGCTACCCAACAAAGCCAGTATATTTACAACTCCTTTTCCAAAACTTTATGCAAAGACTCCTAATTCTGATCACCACATTTTTCATGGCGACACAGACTCCTGCACAACAGGTTCGTCCGGCAACATCGGCAGAAATTTACCATGAAATCGCACAATTGAAAAACCTTACAAATGTGCTCTATCTGGCGGCGCACCCCGACGATGAGAACACAAGATTGCTGGCCTGGCTGGTCAACGACCGGCACATCCGTACCGCATACCTTTCCCTTACCCGCGGCGACGGTGGGCAAAACATCCTGGGTAGTGAGCAAGGTCCGGGATTGGGATTGATACGTACGCACGAACTGCTTGAGGCGCGGAAAATAGACGGCGCCGAACAATTTTTTACACGAGCCGTTGACTTCGGTTTTTCAAAAAATGCAGAGGAAACCTTCAAACACTGGAACAAATATCTGCTAACCAACGATGTGGTACGCATCATGCGAATGTATCGGCCCGATGTCGTGATTTGTCGTTTTCCACCCGATAGCCGGGCAGGCCACGGGCAGCATGCTGCATCGGCCTTGATTGCAGCGAATGCCTTCCAACTTTCGGGCAATAAACTTCAGTACACCGAACATTTTTCTTCCTTTCCTGCCTGGCAGCCCAAAAGGCTGGTCTGGAATACTTATAAGTTTGGCAGCGCCAACACCACGGCCGACGATCAGTATAAAATAAAAGTGGGTAATTACAGTCCGAACATCGGTATGGGCTATGGAGAACTGGCAGGCATCAGTCGGAGTGTGCATAAAAGTCAGGGAGCTGGCACACCAAGTGTTCCCGGCGTGCAGACCGAATACTTCACCCTTGTGGACGGCGATTCGCTGAACCAATCGCTTTTTGATGGCATTGATATTACCTGGAACCGAGTGAACCGGCCGGAGATCGGGGAACAGATAGATGAAATTTTGCGTGAGTATAACTTCAATAAACCTGCCGCGAGCCTTCCTGCTCTGCTCCAATTGAGAAAAACCTTGCGCACGGTTAAAAACAACTATTGGCGCAAGCAAAAACTCCGGGAGTTGGATGCCGCCATCTTAGATGCCGCGGGCTTTATGGCAGAGGCCACTACAACCCTACCGCAGACTACCGCAGGCAAAACGGTAAACTATACGCTCAGATTGATTGCCAGATCGGGCCTTCCGGTGTCCGTGCAGGGAGGTAAGGACAACATGATGGTGACCGTAGAAAAAATGAAGCGGGACAGCCTGTATTCTTTTGACGCTCTGTACGAGATTTCGGCCACACAGCCCATTACCCAGCCCTATTGGCTGATCAACAATTACAACGAGCCCCAATATTCCATACCCGACGATAGCCTGGTGGGTCTGCCGGAAACTCCCAATACGCTTACTGTGCCGCTTCAACTAACCCTTGGCGGCGAAACCTTTTCCGTATCGGTGCCGCTGAGCTATAAGAAGCTCGATCCGCTTAAAGGTGATGTGGTGGAGCAATTGCGTATTGTACCCGCAGCTACGATAGAACCTTTTGCCAGCTTGCTGCTTACGGCTCCGGACGGCAGTTTACATTCTTCAGTGCGGGTGCATGCTTTTGATCGTCTGAATAATGCCACATTAAACTTTTTTGGGAATAACAAATTGTTGTACAAGATTTCTTCATTGAACCTGAACGCAAACAGCGACACTACTCTAAGTTTTACCCTGAGTGCAGGCCAACTCGGAATGACCTCGAAGAACGAACCCTATTACCTGAGTTTTGAGCTCGAGGCCAACAACAAAACGTTCGACAAATCGCAGCATCTGATACAGTACAGCCACATACCCACTTTGCAATATTTCACTCCGGCTGCAAGCAAAGTGGTACGCAATGACTGGAAGGTAACGGCAAAAAAAATTGGCTTTATTGAAGGTGCCGGAGACTACACCGTTACCCTGCTTCGCCTCGCCGGATTGAATGTAGAAATACTAAAGGACGCCGAGCTCAGTGATGCTGCGAAGCTGAAATCGTACGATGCAATTGTCACCGGTGTAAGGGCAGTAAATACTGAAAAGCGAATGACCTACTGGATGCCGGTCTTATTGCAATACGTAAAAAATGGCGGCACCCTGCTCATGCAATACAATACTTTGCAGGACATGGCCACAAACAACATCGGTCCTTATCCGTTTCGGCTCACCGGCAAAAGAGTGACAGAAGAAGATGCCGAGGTGAATTTTCTACTGCCCCAACACAGACTGCTCAACTATCCCAATAAAATATCCGACGCAGACTTTAAAGGTTGGGTGCAGGAAAGAGGACTATACTTTGCCGAACAGTGGGACGACCATTATCAGGCGCTCTTCAGTATGCACGATGAAGGCGAAGAGCCGCTGAAAGGTTGTACACTGTACACGCACTACGGCAAAGGAAATTTTGTCTATACCACCCTTTCCTTCTTCCGGCAACTGCCCGCGGGTAACAAGGGCGCAATCCGGCTGTTTATGAATATGATCTCTGTGGGAAAATAAGGCGACAAGGCAACGTCGTTGCGAACACAACGAAAAAAAGTACAGAAGGGTTTTTGAATAGGGTTAGTTCACCATTTTGTTGGCACAAGACGAACTGGCAAAAGCCTCGGGCTTGGCTTTGAAGGCGAAGCCCATGCCCAGAATATAGCCCATAGCCTCGCGAAGTGCTTCATTGCTTTTGAACTGAGGGTTGGTATTGATGTCGGCATGCACTTCCATATCCACATCATAACGATTAAACAGATCGCAAAGCTCATAAGCTATTTCGATGCTCTTAGCCACCTCTACCAGCATGCGCTCTTTGATCGTGAATCGTTGCCGGGTTTTATCATTGGCGATGAACATAAAGCCGCCGTGCTTTTCGCGAAGAAAGACAATAACCGTAGCGAACTCTGTCTCTGCACCCCTTACCTGACTGTCGGTTCCTATACAGACTTTCAGTTTGTAGCCCCGGGCTGTTTCCCGTACAATGGCATCTTCCACCGATTTTTTTACGGGGGCCTTCAACGGCTCCCCGCTAAATGTTCTCCAGATTGCTGACATAAAAAATGTGGTTTTCTTAAAGTTACCCACATTATTGTTATGGCAGCGTTACCGTTCCATGATGAGAAAATGAAATGCACAACTTATAAACATTTACCGGCAATCATACAAAACGCGGGAACAGGCCCGCGTTTATCATCAATTTCGAAATGGAGCAGAATCTATTTACGCTTATAAATGGGGCAGCGCTTCAGCATGTATTCCATCGCATCTTTCCAACTGTCTTCCATATTCAGGAAAGGTTTTCTGGTCTCGTTATAAAGCTTTTGGTTGCCCTTATAAATTTCCAGAACCACCACGTAGTAGTAAGTTCTGTCTTCGTTCACACTGCTGGTGGTATGCACGGCCCCGGTCTGGCGATTACCCTCTTTCTTCGTGCCGCCATAGGTGGTCTGGTTGGTTGTCGCTTTTGTTTTCACCTCGCAAGTCACCTTACTCAGTATCAGATATTCGGTACCCAGTATTTTCTCCAGCTCGTCCACCGGTATCTCATCGAGGTGGGAATAGTCCACAGCGGCCTTGCGCAACAGGGCGTTGGTATTACGCGTGTCCTGCAGACTGAGCGGTGCAATCTTTGACATATCGTCTTCAAAAAAATCGTAGATACGGCTTTGCGCCAGTTTGGAATGATCTTCCCAAAGCTGACCACTGCCCTTGTCGTAAAAGGCCACCGGCAACACGGCCAGAAGGTTAGGCTGTACTTCTTTATAGACAATGCCCGCCGCACCGTCTGCAGCAGCGGGAGCCGCAGCCGGAGCGCTACCGGCAGTAGTATTAAATTGTTGCACCCTTCCGCTCGAGAATACGATGGTTCGGATATTGCCGGCCGATTCTTCATTCTCTACAGTTTCGCCGGGATAGGTGTACTGAATGCCTGAAGTTGTAACCTTTTTTACATTTACTTCCAGCACGGTACCGTCGTTGAGGTACACCTTATCTGTTTTTGTATTTTGAGCCCAGGTAGTAAAACTCAAAACAAGGGCAAATAATATAGACAATGGCTTCATCATTTGGGGGCTTTTAAGCATGCTAAAATAAGTCACGAACCTTTACCTTGCAACGGTTTCAGGACATACCAACCATAGCCGTAGAAAAAGAGAAAATAAAGATCAATGAAAAGTTTTGCCAGCGATAACTATGCCGGTGTACTGCCCGAAGTGATGGAAGCACTTACCCGCGCCAACGAAGAACACGCAGTATCTTATGGTAATGATCCGTTGACCGGCCGGGTAAGAAAGCTATTTTGCGAAGTTTTTGACGCTGACGTGGATGTACTCTTTGTCTTTAACGGAACCGGCGCCAATGTACTGAGCATGACCACGGCTACCCAGTCTTTCCAATCAGTGCTGTGTGCTGATACTTCACATTTTTACAACGATGAATCTTCTGCTCCGGAAACCTTCACCGGCTGCCGGTTTTTCCCCATAGCAGCCGACCATAATGGCAAGCTGACTCCGGAGGCCCTCGGTAAAAAAATCATCCGGAAGGGAGACATTCATTTTTCCCAGCCTAAAATAATCTCCCTTACCCAAAGCACGGAATATGGAACCGTTTATACTCCGGAGGAGATCAGATCAATAGCGGTACTGGCCCGGCAGCACGAATTGTATCTGCATGTGGATGGTTCTCGTTTCTTCAACGCTGCGGCAAGCTTAAACTGCTCTTTGCGCGAGCTGAGTACGACCACCGGAGTTGACATACTTTCCCTGGGAGGCACTAAACTGGGGATGATGTTCGGAGAGGCAGTGGTGATCTTCAATAAGCAGTTGAAGGCATATGCAGGCTTCCGCCACAAGCAAACCATGCAACTGGCCTCCAAAACGCGCTTTATTGCGGCTCAATATGAAGCGCTCCTGGCTCATGAAGTTTGGAGAAAGCACGCTCAACACGCGAACCAAATGGCGGCAAAGCTCGCGTCCGTGCTTAAAAGCTATCCACAGGTAAAGATCACAAAACCCGTCCAGGCCAATGCAGTATTTGCGGAAATGCCTGCTGAATGGATTAGCCCGCTACAGCAAGCCTTCCCCTTCTACATATGGAACGAGCTTACCAACGAAGTTCGCCTCATGTGCTCTTTCGACACGAATGAGGAAGATCTGAGAGGGTTTGAAAAAGCAGTCAAAGCTATATCGCAGGCTACATCTCGGACGGGCGGATGACCACCTTTGGCTGATTGAGATAGGCTCTTACAAAATCTGTAATCAGATAGCTTACGAGTTTTGCAGTCTGCCGGTCTTCCCGTCCGTCGTCCAATTGTGTGCTACCCTCAGCAATATGGAGATAAGCTACATCAGCAAAGCGTGCCGCATAAGTCAGGTACCGGCGGGCCTCCGCAGTGCTGATTCCGGCAGGCGTAGCTGCGCTGCTCAACACTCCTTCTATACAGTCGAGATCCAGCTCAATACCTGTGGGCGCACCGGCAGCAAAACGGAATGCACTTTCGACACAGGCAGCAAAGTCGCGGGACTGCTCGATATAAGCATCCTCATAAAAACTCACAGAAATATCCGGGTCGGCAGCCATATCGTCGAGCACAGCCTGGCTATTGTAATTCCTGTGAAGTCCTAAAACAGCATAGCGCTTCAGATAGCCATCCATACGGGCATATCGGAAACCGTTGCCGCTATGCCTTCCTTCTATAGGTCTGTAATCGCTGTGTGCATCAAGGTTCACACATTGCAGCATTTTTCCGAAGGCTTTCGATGCCCCTTTCAGCAGTGGGTAGGCATTATTATGTCCGCCGCCAATCACTATTGGTATTTTTCCGGCTTTGCAAATGGACAGAATTACAGGATACACCGCTTCATCAATCGTATGAACCATTTCTCGTAGCGTGGGCAGGTCGGCCTGCTGAGCCCGTAGATGTAGCTCTGAAAAATCGAAACCACCCAAAACAGCAAGAGCGTTTCCGGGCAGCGTACGAGTATCCTGAACATTCAGTAAGGACTTCAAAGCCTGCGGCCAAAGGCTTCGGGTGCCCCCAATTCCGGAATTAGCCCGTACCCCGATATCTTCCGGTATGCCGACGATTACAAAAGCTGCAGAACTTTGCGCCAGTTCCTTTTCCCAATGATCGGCACTAAACCATTGCACCCGGGAACCCAGCTTAGTCTCGCCGGTTCTTAGCGCCGTGAGTGCATCTATTTCCGCCTTGTCTATGATCTGCAGTGTAGCCATAACCCATGATATACACCTCAAAAGTAGAAAATATGAAGGGCGAATTGGTTTTAACTATGCAGCACTTTAGATGCTAAGCGTATGTTGACGTAAATTTGCGTTCAAAATAAAAGTACACAGTCATGTATCCTACTGAGATTGTAGCTCCCATGAAGTCTGAAATGACGGAAGGAGGTTTTAAAGAATTACTGACGCCGGAAGCCGTGAATGACGTGATGAAAGAGCCAGGAACCACCTTGCTTTTTATTAACTCCGTGTGCGGATGTTCCGCCGGCACCGCGCGCCCGGGCGTGCTGATGGCCGTGCAAAATGCGGGAAAGCAACCCGATCATCTGGTAACCAGCTTTGCGGGTTATGATGTTGACGCTGTTAAAACGGCACGCGAATATCTGCTGCCTTATCCTCCTTCTTCTCCGGCCATTGCCCTGCTGAAAGACGGAAAGGTGGTGCACATGATCGAGCGCCATATGATCGAAGGTCGCCCGGCACAGATGATAGCCTCCAACCTGATGCAGGCTTTTGAGCAGTATTGTTGATTCGCAGAAACATCGTAGTTTGAGCGGGTACAGGCTTTAGGCTTGTTCCCGCTTTTCTTTTATGACCGCAAGGCAATATCGATTTGAAAGCAACTGGGTGCTGGAAGCGCCCGTCGGTGAGGTGTGGGGTGTAATCACTGAATCCTTAAAATGGCCCGAATGGTGGCCCTCCGTGCAAGACGTTGCGGAGCTAAAACAAGGAGATGAAAATGGCATCGGCAGCCTCCGGCGTTACAGCCTGAAAAGCCCTATGCTCTATCGGCTCCGGTTTGAACTGACCCTGTGCGAACGATTAGAAAACCGGCTGCTGAGCGGAGCGGTTACCGGAGATCTTGAAGGAACCGGCACATGGTTGTTTTCCGAAAAAGAAGGCCATACCACAGCCACATGCCTTTGGGAGGTATCTACCCGGCCGGTGTGGATGAACTTGCTAGCCCCCATCTGTGCGCCACTTTTTTCCATCAACCACCGCTGGGTGATGCAGGAAGGTGCGCGTTGCCTGGCAAAAAAAATGGCAGCAAAGCTATTATCGTGCTAAGGCTTGCTATGAGTTCTTTGGTGTCGTTTCGTGTTATGATTGATTTGAGCTTCGTCTATGGAATGACTCGAGAAAACTTCATTCTCCTTTTCGGCGAGGCGAGATAAGCGGATGTAAAATTTCTTCAGCGCCTGCAATTCTTCTTCTGTAAGGTCTTCAATATCTATAAGCCGGTTACTGGCGTTTTTGTTAGAGGCTATCAGTTCATTGAGCTTTAGCTGCAGGGCCATAGTGTCTTTGTTTTGCGATTGCTGGATGACAAAAACCATCAGAAAAGTGATGATGGTAGTGCCGGTATTGATGACTAGTTGCCAGGTATCTGAAAAGCCGAACAAGGGCCCCGTCACCGCCCAGACGATGATGATAGCCAGCGCTGATAGAAAGGCCGCCGGCCGGCCGGTGATTTGGGTGACGCGTGAAGAAAATCTGCTGAAAAATGCCTGAAAACCCTTGCTTTTTTTAGTGGCGGACATAGCTTTAGTTTGGTAGCGAAAAATTAAGCTAAATAATGCAACAAAAAAGCCCCGCGCAAAGCAGGGCTTTATAAAAACCTATGGCAATTGGCCTTAACGAACCAATGTCACATTGCCTTTATAGCTTTCAATGTATCCATCCGGATAGGCCACACGAATCATGTACTGATAAACACCCATATCCTGTGGTACACCCTTCCAGCTTCCATCCCAGCCTTTTTTAGGATCGGTGGTGCTGAAGATTTCCTGACCCCAGCGATTGAACACGCGGAACTCCTGCAACTTCTGGAAGGTGATGTTCGAAATCCGGAACACGTCATTTTTACCATCTCCGTTGGGCGTAAAGGCCGTGGGCACAAAGAGGTTGTCTCTGTAGTCGATATCGATCTTAACGGAATCAATGTTTCTGCAACCATTTTCAGCAAGCCCCCATACATAATAAGTAGTGGGCTCGGTAGGCGCGGCGTAGGGGTTAGAAATATTCGGGTTATTCAATGTAGAGACCGGGCTCCAACTGTAGAGGTATCCGCCGGACACTAAGAGCTGCAGACTTTGACCGTACTTGATCATGGTATCATGGTTGATGATATTGATGACCGGTAATGGCCTTACCACCGCGTTGACGAACATAGTGTCTGAACATCCGTACTGATCGGTCATGATCGCTGCATAGCGGGTGTCTGTTTTCGGTGTAGCAATCGGCTCGCTGCAATTGTCGCAGTCAACCGTTTGTGCGGTATTGAGAGACACACCGTTCGGGTCAACCTCATACCACCTTATGCTGGTAAAATCTCCGTAACCGATCATTTTAAACGAACCACCGATGCAGAAACTGGTATCTCTTGGGTAGATATCATAGTTGCGTACCGGCTGAAGAATGTTGATGGTATCCTGCACTTTACAACCGTTTCGTCCCACCGTCTGCACGATATAGGTCATATTGCGATTGATGTAGGCTAATGGATTTTTGGCGGTAGAATCCGACAGAAAATCTCCCGGAGACCAATTGAATGAAAACGCTGTGGTCGTAGCATGGCAGACGTTAAAACGTATTTGCGGACGCCAGGTATAGTAGTTGGTAGTGGTAGGCGTGGCCGGGTTTGCGCAAATATTTGCAGCGGACGAATTGCTGTAACTCAGAACCATCTGGTCGCTGTTGGTAGCCACAGACATTACCTGTGGAAGTGAAGCGGCGGGTATGGGGTTAGTGTTGCTGTAACAAATTTCAACAATAAGGCCCTTAGTGCTGTCGAGGCTATATGGAGTATCGAAGTCAAACTGAGCCCATCCCAACGGAACGCTGAGTGCACCGGGAGCTGAATAAACCAACGTAGTGCCAGACTCCATTCCACCCGTTGCAGACGACAAAGTTTCCCGATCCGTACACTTTAGTGAGATGCTAAAGTTGTTGTAGGTGATGTTATTAGGAGTACCTACACCGGTGACGTTAAATGCCAGCCCTCGTAGTGTAGCCGATCTTATTCCATAGGAATGCAAATCCGCTTTGGTCAGCAAAAACTGAACCTTAGATGAGCGATACTGCTGATACGGCGAATAAACATTACTTGGTGTAGGTGGCGGTCCTGCAAACTGAGATGCAACTGTCAATGTATCTTCTGTTGTGCAATTAACAACGTCGGTAGTACCACACTGCAGGTTTTGAAGTGGGGGCAGACCAATGCCATCGGCATCAAGCTGAAGATAACCCGGACGACAAACGACGGCATCATCGGGTGTTATTTTCACCGAATTTGAGGTGTCTATCCATACAAGCACGGTGTCTTTGTTTTTACATCCCGTGCCAGAGAAATTCAGTGCCGTGACTACATACTCAAAGTTGTAGGGTGGATATGCCGTTGGATTGGATATAGTATCATTACTTAACCCAATCGGCGTGCTTCCGTCAACGGCAGTCCATTGCCATTGCGCCGATGGAGGACCCGATGCATTAAGCTGCCACGGAGTACCATCAATTTTACAAATACGTCCATCAGGACCTGCATCTACGCCAGGCAAAACTTTGATGAACACGATATAATAATTCTTTAGTACAATAGGTTGATTGTTGTTACAAGTGCTGTCTTTTGCAGTAAATACCACGGTATAGCCTCCAACGTCATTGCCATTTGGCGTCCAGCTAAAAGTACCAACAGGCGCTGGTCCACCATCTCCGGAAACCGAAAAAGAAGAGCCGGGGATAACCGAAGCATTGTTTGAAGAAAGATAAACGGAGTTGGAAATTGTATTGGAATTTGCTGTTACGTTAAAGGTCAAATTTGCGCCAGGACAGGCAATAAGATCGTCCAGTACAAATCGGCCACCTTGTAGTCCGGACGTATCCATGCTCGGAGGAGCGGCGTTACAATTCAGCACCGATACCTGCACGTCTCTGCGCACATGGCTGAGCGCAGTACCCGTAGTTTTGTCATAGTCCGTGGCTTCAAAAGCCAATACAAACTTTCCTTGATTTGAGGGAGTAAATGTCGCAGTGCCGGTGTTTGGATTTACCGTGTAGGCCGTAGTGGAAGCTATAGGGTTCGCCAGTGAATAAGTGCCCAGATAAGGAATTTGAGTATTAAATGCACTCCAAGGCCAGGCGTTAACGGTGACCAAAGAATCGTTGTCCGGATCGACAGGTACATTCAAAAAGAAGGAAGGCTGATTCTGACACAGATAGGGAATAGGATCCACTGTGAATCGTGGTGTACTATTATTGTATTTCGCTACAGTATTGATACCTGCTTCAATGTAAAGACATTTTGTCGATGTCGCCTGACATTGAATGTTTTGGATGCCATAATTCCTGTCGCATCCCTGCCAGGACACCCGGACATCTGTGCAAGCAGACGGAAAAGTAACTGTTGTCTGATAAGTATAACGCACAAATGCAGGCCATACCGAAGTATCCACCCGACACGCATTTACAGGCGCAAAGTTCGGACACAACTGATCCATAGTATCCGGGCCGGAAATGGAGGGTATGGATACAAACTGCTGGCCGGCAAAACAGCTCGAAGTATAGCTAAAAGACTCCGTGGGTGATAATGATGCATTGTTAGGCTCGCAGGCTTTGTACACTACCAACGTTACTCTGTAGGTCAGGTCGTTCGGGCCGGTGCCAATGTAATCAAGGCTGAGGTCGGCGGCGGCAAAGTGCGTAGCCAATGCCTGTTTTCCTGGTAGGACTGCGAATAATAGGATCAACGCCCAACAAAAAAACCTGGTAATGTGCTTCATAGATTTTTCGTGTATGATTTACTGTATTGAAGTAAAAAAATTCCCGAAGTAGGGGTTAGACAAAAACAAATATAGTCATTCAACCTGCAAAAGGCAACCCGGCTAACCGTTTCTACAGACAGAGAAAAGATAAAATACGTTGGGACATGCGGGCATTTAACCGAGTCCCACCCGCTCGTGCAGGGCCGGAATCACCACATCTTCAAAACCCTTTCTCAACAGCCGTTCTCTGAAACTGACTTGCACATCATATTCTCCGTGCACCAAAAAAACCTTTTTAACCTGGCTTTTGTCCTGACAAGCAAGCCATTGTGACAAATCCTCATAATCTCCATGGGCGCTTAAAGCCTCGAGGGCATCAATCTCCGCCATCACCCGATGTGGCTTTCCGAAAATTCTGACTTCTGACGCGCCGGCACGAATTCTTCCGCCCAAAGAGTTGGGTTCGCAATAGCCAGAAAATAAGATGGTGTTTCTGGATTCGCCTATAGCGTGCTTTATATGATGCTTCACTCTTCCGGCTTCCGCCATGCCCGAAGCAGAAATGATGACACAGGGTTCTTCACTGGTATTGAGGGCAATGGAGTCTTCTACGTCATGTATGTACTTCAGGCCCTTAAAAGCGAAAACATCTTCATCGCGTTCCAGCAACTTTTTGACATGTCGGTTAAAACATTCGGGATGCTTTTTGATCACCTCGGTAATTTCAATAGACAAAGGACTGTCCACAAAATAATTTACAGCCGGCAATCTTCGCTCCAACTCCAGCCGGTTGAGAATGTACAGCAACTCCTGCGTACGTCCCAGACTAAATGCCGGAATGATTAGTTTGCCACGCTTCTCGAAACAGGTATGTTCTATTTGCTCAATAATCTTATCTACCGCCACGGTAGCGAGATCGTGCAATCTGTTGCCATAGGTGGATTCGAGCAGGATAAAATCGGCCTGAGGAAATTCCTGTGGCGAGCGGAGTATCATATCGCTATAACGGCCCACGTCACCGCTAAAACAAATCCGGGTGGTTTTGCCATCTTCCTGAATAGAAAGATTGACTGCTGCACTTCCCAGTATATGGCCGCAATCCGTAAACTGAAGTACCATTCCTTCTTCGGGCTCCACACGGACATTATACTCTACCGGCACCAGCAATGGGAAAACCTCCCGGGCATCTTCTTCGGTGTATAACGGCGCCACCAGTTCGCGGTGTTCGCGTTCACGCTTACGGTTCGTATAGCGCACATCAGCTTCCTGTATTCTGGCACTGTCCAACAGGAGGATTCTTATAAGCTCTTCGCTTGCCGCGGTGCAGTAGATATTTCCCCGATAGCCATCTTTCACAAGCTTGGGCAGTAAGCCAATATGGTCTATATGGGCGTGAGAAAGAATAACGACACTTACTTCTGCCGGATCGAACCCCCAGTGCTTATTCAGTAAAATGGTCTCCTGACCCATCCCCTGAAACATTCCGCAATCGAGCAATATTTTTTTTCCGGAATGCAGATGAATAAGATGCTTGGAACCTGTCACCGTTCTTGCCGCGCCGTGAAATGATATATTCATCATTCAAATAATAAAATGGGTAAAAAAATCAGGTTCTGTCTCTATTGAATGATGGGCAAAAAAGGAAGTATGGCCTGAGGATTGCCGTTCATTCTCTGCCACGACTTCAATCTTTGAAGCCAGGCAAGCTTTTGTTGCAGCCCGCTACCATCGGCTGCTTCTGCCATTAGGGCGGCGGCATCTGCGTTATTTAAACGGCGTAATACGGCATCAAATTTATCCACCGGCTCAGGATAGGTTACCACTTTATAAGAACTGAGCCCTGCCTTTTTTGCAGCGCTCCAGATAGCACGGTCCAGACCGCCAAGACCATCCACCAGTCCGATCTTGATAGCATCGGTTCCGCTCCACACCCTACCCTGCGCTATGCTATCTACGGCGGCTACGGATAGCTTTCTTCCTGCAGCCACCCTTTGTTTAAAGATGCTGTAAATGGTATCCACACCGGCCTGCATCCTGCTGGCTTCGTCCTTTGTTAGGGGTCGGGTAAAAGAAGGGAAATCGGCGTAAGGTGCATTTTTTACTTCATCTATGGTAATACCGAGTTTATTGTTCAGCAATTTCTCAGTATTAAAAAGCATGGTAAACACACCAATACTTCCCGTGATGGTATTGGGCAAAGCAAAAATGCTATCGGCCTGACACGAGATATAATATCCGCCGGAAGCAGCAACATCTCCCATCGAAACGATCAGGGGCTTCGCTGCCTTCAGCAATTGCAGCTCGCGCAGCATCACTTCAGAGGCCAGAGCGCTGCCGCCGGGCGAATTGACCCGCAGCACCACGGCTTTTACCTTATCATCCTTTCGCAACTTACGCACCTGTGCAATAAAGGATTCAGAAGCAATTTCATAGGCACTACTACTAGCCCCATCGGTAATGTCTCCTTCTGCCAGCAGCAGTGCTATACGATCTCCCTTCCCGCGACCACTATGCCTTACACCCGAGGCATAATCATTGATAGCTACAAAGTTGATTTTAGCATCCGCTTTCAGCCCGAGCTTTCTGCGCATGGCAGCTTCCGCCTGATCGATATAGGCCAGAGCATTCACTAAACCCCGCTGTTTTGCATCCTCCGGAAAACGAATCGCGCCTTCCCGCGCCCACTGATCTACCGTAAGCGGATCGGTGTGCGCCTTTGTGGCAACTGCCGTGGTAAACTCATTCCAGACATCGGCCTGTAGCGCGGCAATCTGTTCGCGATTGGGCTCGCTGATTTTCTCGGCACGAAAGGGCTCGGTTGCGCTTTTAAACTTACCGGCATAGAATATCTCCGGTTCTATTTCAAGTTTGCCCAGCATATTTTTGAAAAAGGGAATCTGAGACACCAGGCCGTCTATCTCTACCGACCCAACAGGATTGACAAAAAGGCTATCAGCCATGCTTGCGAGATACATTGATTTTTGAGGGATTGTCTCGCCATAGGCATAGATAAATTTTCCGCTTTGCTTAAAACCGAGTAATGCCTGCCGCAGTTGCTGCAAGGTGGCCCATCCGTTGTAACTGGGATCTACTTTAAGATAAATGCCTTTGACGCTTTTGTCGGTCCGGGCGTGCTCTATGGCTTTGATGATGTCATAGAGGCCTGCGGTGTATGGGTCGCCACTGCCCAGCATCGCCAGGGGATTTCGTTCGCCGATTTCGTGAATCTCGTCCGCCATATCCAACACCAGCACCTGATTGCTGGCATTTGTCTTTTTGTCGCCGGAGACATCATCTGCCAGCCCGACAATAAGCCCTAGGGTAAGTCCGAACACAATCACCCCCATCACCACCATGGCCAAAAAGGAGGCAAAGAACATTTTGAAAAACTGCTTCATGAATTGGTTGCTATTTAATTAGCGAAACAAATATACTGGCTGCGGGTTGCATCGTAAAGAAGAAACCTAAAGGCATTACCGGCACTGCCGTTACCTTTGTCTGCTATGAAGCTGGCATATCTGCTACTGGGCAGCAACGAAGGAGACCGCCGGAACTGGATAGATCGCGCAAAAAAATCCATAGCTGAATTTGGTGAGATCGTGGCTTGCTCGTCGCTATATGAAACTGCCGCATGGGGACTTGAAGACCAACCCGATTTCCTCAATCAGGTGCTGAGCATTGAGACGGCACTTGATGCTTTATCCCTGCTGGATCGTGTACAGCAGATAGAACACACACTCGGCAGGCAGCGGACAACCCAGTGGGGACAGCGAACGCTGGATATTGACATACTTTTTTACGATAAGGACATCATTCAGACAAAAGTGCTCACCGTTCCTCATCCCTTTCTTCAGGATAGAAGATTTACGCTGGTACCCCTCACCGAAATAGCACCGGAGCTGATGCACCCAAAACTGAAAAAAACGGCGGCAGCACTCCTTGAAGCCTGTACAGACCATGGCCAGGTGCGGAAAATTTTATAAGCCGGAAGCAGAACGAAAAGAAGCACATTATCTTTACTGTCCTTTTTATGAATTACCGCTTCATTGCCATTGAAGGAAATATCGGCGCCGGAAAAAGCACGCTTGCTCACCTGCTGGCAAAGCATTATGACGCAAAGCTTATTCTCGAAGAGTTTGCCGACAATAACTTTCTTCCCAAGTTCTATGGCGAGCCCGATCGTTACGCTTTTCCACTGGAGCTTTCTTTTCTGGCAGACCGCTACAAACAGCTCAAACAATACCTCGTCAACTCGGATCTTTTTCAGCAAAAAATAATTTCTGATTACATTTTTACCAAGAGTAAGCTTTTTGCCAAGGTGAATCTGAAGGAGGACGAATACGAACTTTTTCAGAAACTCTTCGACATCATAGACCTACACCTGCCAACGCCCGATTTACTCATTTATCTGCACTGCCCGGTACAAAAGCTGCAGAACAACATTCGCAAACGTGGACGAAATTATGAGCAGGCCATAGCGGACGATTATCTGATCAACGTGCAGGAAGTTTATCAGCAGTACCTGAAGCAAAACTTTTTCAAAACACTAATCATTGACGTTGCTGATGTAGATTTCATCGCGGAGCCCGGACATTTTGAAGTACTTATAGAATTCTTAGAAAAAGATTATTCTTTCACGACGCATTATCTCTCACTGACCTGATCACATTTTAAAAAGCCTTGCGCGTTAATTTTAGTTTTTTTATCTTACCTATCGTAAATTCGCAGTCCTTTTGAAAATAACCGTCTTCAATCGTTTTCTCATACTTACTCTGCGGATGAATTGATCGTTACCTAAGGTAAAACAACATTTTGTATGGATGCAGGTACTATTACCTCGAAATCGAAACTGAACTTAAAAAAATCATTACAGGAGCATTTTGGGTTTGAGTCGTTCAAAGGCGACCAGGAAAAAATCATCAAGAGCATTCTATCCGGCAAAGACACTTTTGTGATCATGCCTACAGGCGGGGGCAAGTCGCTCTGCTACCAGTTGCCGGCTTTGCTTAGCGAGGGCGTGGCGCTGATCGTTTCTCCGCTGATTGCTTTGATGAAGAATCAGGTGGACCTGATACGCAGCTACAGCGACAAAGAGCATGTGGCGCACTTCCTAAACTCTACACTGAGCAAAGCCCAGCAAAAAAAGGTAAAGACAGACCTGGTTAACGGCGATACGAAGATGCTGTATGTGGCACCCGAAACGCTTACCAAACAGGAGAACATTGACTTTTTTGCCGATATCAATATCTCATTTATAGCGGTGGACGAAGCGCACTGTATCTCTGAGTGGGGACACGATTTCCGCCCGGAATACCGCAAACTCCGCGATATGATTGACCAGATCAATCCGGAACTCCCCATCATTGCGCTTACTGCCACTGCCACGCCCAAAGTGCAGGACGACATCGTGAAAAACCTGGCTTTGCGTACCCCGCAGATTTATATTTCCTCCTTCAACCGCCCCAATCTATACTACGAGATTGTGCCTAAGGGGAAGAAAGAAACCGTGTTTAAACACATGGTGAAGTTTATCCACAGCATGAAGGGCAAGAGCGGGATCATCTACACGCTCAACCGAAAAACCACCGAGGAACTTGCCAGTACGCTGGTTGCCAACGGCATCTCGGCAGTAGCCTACCACGCCGGGCTGGAAGCTAATTTGCGCGCACAGCGACAAGATCAGTTTCTGATGGAAAAAGTGGACGTGATCGTGGCTACCATAGCCTTTGGTATGGGTATTGACAAGCCTGATGTACGTTTTGTGATCCATTGGAATATCCCTAAGTCGCTGGAAAACTACTATCAGGAAACCGGCAGAGCGGGGCGTGACGGATTGGAGGGCAAATGCATGCTCTATTTTTCGAACAAAGACGTTCAGAAGCTGGAACATCTGATGCGCGACAAACCCCTCAGCGAACGCGAAATGGGCGCACAGCTCATTGCCGAGACCGTAGCCTATGCCGAAAGCGGGGTATGTCGCAGGAAACTGCTGCTACACTATTTTGGCGAGACCCTGAAACAAGATAATTGCGGCAATTGCGACAACTGTCTGCACCCTAAAGAAAAACTGGAAGTACGCGATAGCTCGAAGATTGTACTGGATGCGGTCAATGAACTGGATGAGCGCTTCAACATAGACTATGTAGTGAATGTGATTTTGGGCAAGCTCAATCCTCAAATCAAGACTTACCGTCACGACAAGCTCAAATCTTTTGGTGCGGGGCTCATTATGGAGATGGACGACAACTTCTGGAACTCGCTCATCAGGCAGATGATGCTGGAAGGCTTGCTGCGAAAAGATATTGAAGAATACGGACTACTGAAGATTACGGACAAGGGACATAAATTCCTGAAGAAGCCTTTCTCCATTATGGTGGCGCTGAACCACAACTATGAAGATGCTGATGGAGATGACGAAGAAGTGTCGGCCCATGGCGGAACAGCCACTGCAGCAGACCCCGTGCTTTTTGAACTGCTGATGGATTTGAGAAAACAAGTGGGAATAGAACGGAAGTTACCGCCTTTCGTCATCTTCCTCGAAAACTCCATTACCGACATGGCGACCAACTATCCCACTACCATGGAAGAGTTGGAACGCATACAAGGCGTGAGCAAGGGGAAGGCCCTGAAATACGGAAGGAAATTCATTGATCTGATTGCCAAATACGTTGAAGAAAACGACATCACCAAACCGGATGATTTTGTGATGAAAAGTGTGGTGAACAAGAGCGGCATGAAGGTGTTCATCATTCAGAATATTGACAAGAAAATACCGCTGGAAACCATCGCCAAAAACAAAGACCTTACCCTACCCGACCTGCTCAACGAGATGGAAACCATTGTAGCGAGCGGCACACGCCTGAACCTTGACTATTGCCTGGAGCAGGAGTTGGATGAAAATGAACAGGAAGATATTTTTGATTACTTCCGCAGCAGTCAGGACGACAATCTGGAATATGCTTATGAAGAATTTAAAGACCGCGATGTGAGCATTGAACAATTACAGATGATGCGCATTAAATTTTTGAGCGAGTTTGGCAATTGATTGTACCGCAAAAAACTTTCAATTTTTTAAAAGACCGCTGCAAAGTGGTCTTTTTGCTTTTAATTGCTTTATGCAGCGAGTGCCCCATTTCCGCCTGGCAATATTTGCCTTGCCCTGATTGAAACAAGGTCGTGCACATCCTCTTTGTTTCAAACAACTTAGTGATTATCTTGCCTTTAGATTTAAAGCCATATCAAATGTTTTACCCTATCCTTTCAGTGTTGCTTTTTAGCTCGCTTCCTTTTTTCAGTACTGCAAAAACGAGCACTCCCGTTAAAGCTGATTATAAAAACCTGATGACCGCCGGCGCAGGCGTAGGGAGTGGATTTGGATTATTGGGCTACGACCTTGGGCTGCGCTATGAGCATTTCGACAGAAAATCTTCCCATATATTTCCTATACAGCAAACCTGCGCAGAATAGAGTGTGGCGATGTGGGTAGGTGGAAAGAAAATAGCTGGAGAACGAAAACGATAACCTATTACATTGCTCCCGGTGCACGGGTACACCTTATCAATAAAAAAGCTATGGTTGATTTCAGTTTTGGTATCAACCTGCCTTTAGGAAGCATGAAGCGCCGGGATGTTTATCAGGGTTATGGAAACAATCCCACCCACACAGGCGATTCAACCACAGCATTTTTCGGCGCGGTTGTCGCTGAGCTTAATTTGAATATAATTCATCATGGAGGATTTACTTTCGGGATAAACAGTTCGTACGGAAACGTCTATAGCAAACCTTCCACGAAACTTTCAAAGCCCAGCGATGGCTTTTTTTATGTTTTCCCTGCAATTGGGCTATCGTTGGTGAATTACACCTTCTTGCGGAAATGTCTGATTGACACGGTCAAGCTTTTCGTCAATTTTCTGAAGCAACTTGATTTGGAGCCATTCAAAATACAGATGTGGATGTTCGGTAGCATGGTATCCGGTCTCGCGATAAAAAAGGTGCTTATCGAAGTCCTGCACTTTAAGTTCCATTGTTCTTGATTTGGTTTGAAATAACATTATTGCTGGTTAGTCTATCAAATATCTGACAGCAAAAAACAGTTGCAGATGATGAAAATCAGCGGGGCTTAGTGATTAATATTTTTAATTTCTACTGTTTTGCGTTGATCTTACCCAGCAGATAGTCCAGTCCCGTCAAGACACCACAGGTTGCCACGGCGGTAATACTCACACCCAGCACACCGTGTAGATTTACATTTTGTCCCGTGAGCAATAGATTAGGAATCTTTGTGCGGATAGCAATAGCGGTCTCTGCCGGCTTATTGACATCCTTAAGAATGCCATAAAGTGAACCTTGTGGCGCGCCGATATAGTCGCGGTAGGTAAGCGGGGTTGCTGCACTTTCGGCTACTATATTGCCGCGTAAATCGGTAACACGCTTCATCACCTCTTCCAGCAATAGCGCTGATTTTTGTTGTTTGAAAGCAGCATAATCATTTCCTCTTTCCTGTTCAGCAGCAGAATGATTGGTAGTATCACTCCATGCCCGCACTTCCGCAAAAGGCATATAGCTGAGTATAGAAAGACTTTCGGCATAGCCCGGATGATGTTTGTCTTCCGTAAAATAAAGCGCATACTGCTGAGGACTGCCGGAAGGATTCGCCACGTCTGTGTTTTCCCACACATCATCATTTCGATGCCAGTAAAGATTGTAAGGACGATGCAATACACTGCCCGGCTTCAGCACGAGATTCAACATAAAGGCTGAAGTAGTTTGCTCGAGTGCTTCTATTCTTTTTCGAAATGCCGGACGAATGACGCGGCTTTCCAGCAGAGATAAAACCTGCTGCGGATGAATGTTGGCAATAAACTGCTTTCCATAAAACCGTTCGCCATCCTTCGTCTCCGCATAGTTCAGCAAACCGTTTTCCTCAACAAGTCTTGTCACCTCGGCGTGCCGGTACACGTCACCACCAAACTGTTGCAGTTGCTTCCACAGCAGCTTACCGATCTGCGAACTACCGGGCACCACTTTGTGTGCGCTGTGGATATAGCTTTCCAACACCAATGCATGCAGGTAAAACGGAGACTTCCCCGCTGCGCCTGCATACAGCAGATTATTGCCCGTCCATACGTTTCGCAGCCGCTTGTTTTGAGTAATTTTTTCGAGCGTGGCAGTCAGTTCCCAGCCAGAAACCCTTGCTTTTTCTGATGCATCGCCATGGCGCAAACGATAGAGTGGAAAATGATCGCCAACTGTTTGGATGGTTTTTATATAGTCGCTTAGTGCATCACGTTCCGCCGGAAAATATTGTTCGAGTTGAGCAACAAAATTGTTGAAGCCTACCGCCTGAGGATATGATATTTGCTCGTCGCCAAAAGCTATACGGTCGAAACCGTCCGCATCAAAGGCTTTTAACTCGAGCTGATCCATGATACCGGCGTAACGAAAAATTTTATTGAGCGTATGGCCTTCTCCTAATCCACCGATATAATGAACGCAACTATCGAAAACTGTCTTATGCAGCGAAAATGTTTGCAGGCAGCCGCCTATCTGTTTATTCTTTTCCAGCACGCACACTTTCATGCCTTCGCGCGCCAGCATCACCGCACTGAGGAGACCAGCCAGTCCACTGCCTATTATGACTACATCATATTGTTGCAAACGTTTCAGTTTTGTAACAAAGAAAAAAAACGGTCGCGAAGATGCCTATTTTCTTTGCGACCGTTTTGCTATGAATTTCTGATTTTCTATTCCACGCCAGCCATCATCATCTCTTTGATGTCTTCCATAATGCGCTTGGCAATGTTGTTGGCAGTAGTTTCGCTGGTGCTTTCGGAGTAGATGCGAATGATGGGTTCTGTATTGGAGCTGCGCAAATGCACCCAATCCTTATCGAACTCTATTTTCAAACCATCTTCGGTATTGATGGGCTGCTTTTTGTACTTCTTCTTTATTTTTTCAAAAATCTGCTTCAGGTTTACTTCCTCGCCCAGTTCTATTTTGTTTTTCGAAATAAAGTAGTCGGGATAGGTACCGCGCAGGTTTTTCATGGTCTTACCTGTTTTGGCAAGATGGGTTAAAAACAAAGCAATACCGATCAGCGCATCGCGGCCATAGTGCAATTCGGGCACGATAATGCCTCCGTTGCCTTCACCACCGATCACGGCATCTGTCTCCTTCATTTTTTTCACCACGTTGACTTCCCCTACCGCACTCGGTGTATAGGTGCCCCCATGTTTTTCGGTAATGTCGCGCAGGGCTCTTGTGGAAGAAAGGTTAGAAACCGTATTTCCCTTTTTATTTTGCAATACATAATCGGCTACGGCTACCAGGGTATATTCTTCACCAAAAAGGCTGCCATCTTCGCACACAAAACAAAGACGGTCCACATCCGGATCTACTGCAATTCCGAGATGTGCATTCTGCTTTTCCACCACCTGGCAGAGTTCGCGAAGATTTTCCGGAAGTGGTTCAGGATTGTGAGCAAATTTGCCCGTCACCTCTTCGTTGATCACCAATACTTCATCTACGCCCAGCGCTTCGAGCAGCGGCGGAACGGCCAATGCGCCGGTAGAATTAATAGCATCCAAAACCACCTTATACTTCCTGGCCTTTATCGCGGCAACATCTACCAGCGGGTGTTTCAGAATTTCGTCAATATGCTTTTGGATATAATCTTCGCGGGTTGTCAATGAACCAAGTTTGTTGACCTCTGCAAACAAGCTTTCACCTTTTTCGGCGTTATCGAGTATCCACTGACCGTCTTCTGCGCTCAGGAACTCTCCTTCATGATTCAGCAACTTCAGCGCGTTCCACTCTTTAGGGTTATGACTGGCGGTGAGTATGATACCACCTGCAGCCTGCTCCGCTTTAACAGCTATTTCTACGGTAGGCGTTGTGCTCAGCCCCAGGTCAAGTACATTAAAGCCAAGCCCCTGCAAAGTAGCGACCACCAGGTTGCGCACCATCTCTCCGGAAATTCTTCCATCTCTGCCCACAACAATCAATCGCTCGTCCGTCTTCCGGGCTACCCAGGCTCCGTAAGCGGTGGTAAACTTTACAACGTCAATAGGTGTTAATGATGTTCCGGGCTTTCCTCCGATCGTGCCTCTGATGCCGGAAATAGATTTGATAAGTGCCATGTGCCTCAACTAAGATATTTACTGACGCGAAGATAAGCGGAAACCTTGCTGCTGAGATATTTTGTTTTTTACAGAAAACGAGTGGCCTAAGACCGGTAGAAAAGCGCTTATTACATATGCCCTTGGCTTCCATGGAAAAGTTTTAAGAAAATTCACGGGCAGCGGAGTACAGATATACTGGTGTATTTATTTAAATTGCCGCAAATAACATTCATCTATGTTTTCTTTTTCTCATTCTCGACTGCGCAAGTTGGTGCTGGGCGTCGCATGGGTCGCCATTTCGCCAGCTATAACCCTTGCACAAGATCTAAACTCTCCGCTGCCCAAAGATCCGAAAGTGATCAAAGGCAAGTTGTCTAACGGGCTTACTTATTACATCCGTCCGAACGCTAAACCCGAAAAGAAGGTAGAGCTGCGCCTTGCGGTAAACACGGGTTCCATTCTTGAAGCCGATGATCAGCAAGGTCTCGCGCACTTTATGGAACATATGAACTTCAACGGCACAAAGAACTTCCAGAAAAACGACCTGGTAAGCTACCTGCAATCCATAGGCGTGCAGTTTGGTGCCGACCTCAATGCCTATACCAGCTTTGATGAAACGGTATATATTCTGCCTATTCCTACAGATAAAGCCGGGAACCTTGACAAAGGCTTTCAGATCATTGAAGACTGGGCGCATAATGCCCTGCTCACCAACAAAGACATAGATGATGAGCGTGGCGTGGTACTTGAAGAGAGCCGTATGGGCAAAGGTGCCGACGATAGAATGATGCAGAAGTACTTGCCCAGCCTGATGGTGGGATCGAAATATGCGAGCCGCCTGCCCATTGGTAAAGACGAAATCCTGAAGTCGTTTAAATACGATGCTATACGCCGATATTATACAGACTGGTACAGACCTAATCTTCAGGCAGTAGCCATAGTGGGAGATATCGACTCGGCTACGGCAATGATGTATATCAACAAGCATTTTGCTGCATTGAAAAACAACCCGAAGGCACCGGAACGCAAGACCTTTGACGTACCCGCACGCACGAAGCCTGAGGCTATGGTGCTGACCGATAAGGAAGCGACCAACTATCAGTTACAGCTTTTCTTCCCCCCTGTAAAATCGGCTCCGCAAACTACGCTTGGAGACTACAAGCATTCTATAGAAAGGCAGTTGGTTACGATGATGATCAACCGCAGGCTTGCCGACCTGGCCAAGAGCGCCAATCCTCCTTTCCCATTTGCCGGCGTAAGCTATGGCGAAGAATGGGTACGGGGTTATGAAAATTTTTCTGTGTTCGCATTGTTTGGTGCCGAGGGCCCGCAAAAGGCTTTGAGCGCAGTAACTGCTGAGCTGGCACGTGCAAAGCAATATGGCTTCAACGCATCCGAGCTCGATCTTGCGAAAAAGAACCTGATGTCGCGCATAGAAAAAGCTTACAACGAGCGTAACACTACCGAAAGCGGTGACTATGTAATGGAGTATGTAAGAAACTTCCTCAATGCAGAGCCCATCCCCGGCATCGAAAACGAATATGAATACCACAAAAAACTATTGCCCGGCATACAGTTGAGCGACCTTAACGAACTGCCTAAAAAATGGATGGCCAATCCGAACACGTTTACGCTGGTAACCGGGCCTGAAAATGGTGACACAAAACTGCCCGACAATGCAACCATGCTGGCAATGACGCAGAAAGGCTTCCAACAGCAGGTACAGCCGCTGGAAGAGAAAAAGGTAGCTTCTACGCTCATAGCAAAAGCACCGGTAGCAGGCAAGGTGGTATCGCAGCAGGAAGATAAAGATCTGGGAACTACAACCTACACGTTGAGCAATGGTGTGAAGATCACCCTGAAGACCACCGACTTCAAAAGCGACGAAATACTCATGAGCGCGGTGAAAAAAGGTGGTACCAACAACTACGGCGTAGAAGACAAAAGCAATGCAAAATATGCGGTGCAAGTGGCCAATGCAATGGGCTTTGGCGAGTTTACGCCGAGCGATCTTGAGAAGGCTACCGCCGGCAAACCGGTTAGGGTACGCATGGGTATGGATAACATACAGGACAACATAGAAGGATCGAGCAACGTAAAGGATTTTGAAACCATGCTGCAGTTGCTGCATCTCCACCTTACAGCACCGAGAACGGACGAAGCGCTGTTCAAAGCCTACGTTGATAAACAAAAAACACAGATCCAGTTCCTTACACAGAACCCGCAGATCAAGTTTTTCGACACTTCAATCACCACCCTGTACAAAAATAATCCGCTGGCACCTGTTCCTTTTCCCAAGGCTCAGGATTTTGAAGAGCTGAAGATGCAGCGTGCGCTGGACATCTATAAGAACGAATACGCCAACGCCGATGGCTACCATTTCTTCTTCGTAGGAAATATTGATCCGAAAACGGCTTTGCCGCTTATCGAAACTTACATCGGTAGCATACCTTCCAACAACAAAGCACCTGAGTTCAGAGACAATGGTGTTCGTCCCGTTCCTGGTTCGCTCAATGTGAAAAAAGGAAAGGAAAAACAGTCTTTCATTTTTGCTTTATACAATGGTGAAACTCCTTATAGCGAAGAGTTCAAAATGCACGCCGAAGCCGTTGCCGAAGTGCTCAACATCAAAGTGATCGAAGAACTGCGCGAAAAACTCGGCTCTATTTATTCCGGCGGATACTTTGCCCGTGTTACTAAATATCCTTATGCACACTACAGTGTAGGAATGCAGTTGCCCTGTGGTCCTGAGAATGTAGATAAACTGCTGGCTGCTGCAAACGAGGAGATCAAGGCACTGAAAGAAAAAGGTCCTGATCAGAAAGATGTGGACAAGGTAAAAAACCAGTGGAAAGAAGCACACCGCACGGAAGTGAAGGAAAATAAGTATTGGACGAATGCTCTGGCAGAAGTTCTCTTCTGGGGGACAGACAAGAACACGGTTCTTCAGTATGATGAGCAGGTGGATAAGCTAACTCCTGGCGATATACAGAAAGCTGCTAACAAAATGTTTACCGGTAAAAACGGCTTCGTGTCCGTGCTCTATCCGGAAGACTACAGCACCGACAAACCAAGAAGTTCCAACTAATCTTATCATTTTTTACCATGACCGGAAGCCGTCCTCAGGGATGGCTTTCGTTTTTTTTAAAAGACCGGAAGAAACGTTACGGGCATCTGCCGGATAGGAGTAATTTCGTCAAAGGCATAATATTTTGACCAGCACAAACTTAATATGGAAGACCTCGAGATCATTGTAGAAACAGCAAAGAACAGTACGGTAAAATATGTATGGAACGAACAACGGCAGATACTGATGTTTAAGAAATGTATGCCTGCAGGCTTTGTATTTCCCTTCAATTTCGGCATGGTGCCAGGTACCTGCGCTGAAGACGACGATCCGCTGGATGTATTGCTGCTGATGCAGGAACCCGTAGTGCCGGGTAGCTTTGTAAGTGTGCGCCTGATTGGTGCACTGAAGGCCATGCAAAAGCAAGAGCATGCTTATCGCAACGACCGGCTTATCGCCGTAGAAAATACTTGTCCTGTATTTGGCCATTACCATAGCGCAACCGAGCTTACAGAGGCACTCCGCAAAAAGATAGAAGACTTTTTCCGTGCCTATAACCTGGTGCAGGGAAAAGAGTTCACGCCACTCGGCTGGTGCGATGGACCGGAAGCCCGGGAATTAATTGAGCAGTGCAAAAAATGAAAAAGCGCCGCTCAACAGGAGACGACGCTTACTTCGTGTACTTACCAAATATGCTAAGATGCCGGTTGGAGGGCCTCGCGAATGCGACCTTCCACCTCATCCATCAACTCAGGATTATCCAATAAAAACTGCTTAACGGCATCCCGTCCCTGACCGATCTTGTTTTCTCCGTAGCTAAACCAGCTTCCGCTTTTATTGATGATGCCTAATTCAACACCCATATCTATCACCTCGCCCACTTTGCTGATGCCTTCGCCAAACATGATATCGAATTCCACCTGACGAAATGGTGGCGCTACCTTGTTTTTCACCACTTTCACCCGCGTGCGGTTTCCACTGGCGGTATCACCATCTTTGATCTGGCTGATACGCCGGATGTCTAAACGAACCGAAGCGTAAAACTTCAGCGCATTACCCCCGGTGGTCGTTTCCGGATTTCCAAACATCACACCGATCTTTTCCCGTAGCTGATTAATAAATATACAGATGGTATTGGTGCGGTTGATGGTAGCGGTAAGTTTCCGCAACGCCTGAGACATCAGTCGGGCTTGTAATCCCATTTTGCTGTCGCCCATCTCGCCTTCCAGCTCGCCCTTGGGCACCAGGGCCGCAACAGAATCCACCACTACAACGTCCACAGCGCCGGAGGAGATGAGACGGTCGGCAATCTCAAGCGCCTGCTCACCATAGTCGGGTTGCGATATGATGAGATTATCTACATCCACACCGAGTTTACGCGCATAGCTGGCATCAAAAGCATGTTCTGCATCAATGATGGCACAGATACCTCCTTTCTTTTGAGCCTCGGCTATGGTATGAATAGCTATCGTGGTTTTACCAGAAGACTCCGGACCATAGATCTCAATCACACGACCTCTCGGAAATCCGCCCACACCCAAAGCCACATCCAGGCCCAGCGAGCCCGTACTTACTACGTCAATCTTGTCCTGCTGCTTATCGCCCAGCATCATCACTGAGCCCTTTCCATAGTCTTTCTCGATCTTATCCAGAGCGAGTTTCAACACCTTAAGTTTGTCTTCTACTGCTGCCATTTTATGTGTGATTTATTTTTTACGCAAACCGCTTTACCAAAGTTAATATCGCCTTTTCAAAGCATAACCAAATGTTTTTCACATGAGTCGGAAAACTCCGCCGCTCACCACAAAACACTATAAGTGTCAAATGTAAGACATTATTGATGGTTTTTTTCATCCGCGGAAAAATAATTTTTTACGTCCGGATAGGTTACGGAAATATCCACCCGTCAGCATTCTTCGGAAAGAACGCTTTGTTTAAAACCGGCAATCAATTTTTTCATTTCTTTGAGCTCTTTGATCCTGGCTTCTATCGACAAAAGCTTTTCGTCGAGCACCTTGAGCTTTTCCGGTGTTGTAATCTGGTCGTTAAACCACACGTCTATGAGCCGGCCGATCTCACCTATCGTAAATCCTATAGACTTGGCGTCCCTAATCAGCAACAAGCGCTCCACGGTTTCTTCGTCATAATCCAGATAGTTATTTCGTTCACCCGGAGCCTTCCTTCTGCCTTTGATCAGGCCCGACCTTTCGTAAAAACGGATGGTATGAATACTCACTCCCGATCGCTTCGATAATGCACCAATCTGCATGGAAATAAAATTTTAACAAAAATAGTGAAAGTATAGACTATGCTCTACTGTTGTCCGTTTCTCATCTTTCCTTCACTTTTGAAAAAAAATATACGCTAATGGCAACAGCATTGATTACCGGAGCATCCGGCGGAATAGGTTGGGAACTAGCAAACATCCATGCATCAAAGGGCGACGACCTTGTTCTGATTGCGAGGAATGCTGCTAAGCTCAAAGAACTCAAAACCAGGCTGGAACAGGAGCACCATGTAAATGTGTATATCCTTCCGAAAGACCTCTCCTGCAAAGAAGCACCGTGGGAGATTTATCAGGAGACCCTTGCAAACAACATCCGGGTGGATTACCTCATCAACAATGCGGGCTTTGGTGATTTTGGAATGTTTATCGAAACCGACTGGACTAAGGAAGCGCAGATGATTCAGGTAAACGTGACGGCATTGACTGAGCTTACCAAATACTATGTACAAGATATGGCGGCCCGCCGAAGTGGAAAGATCATGAATGTAGCTTCTACCGCTGCTTTTCAGCCCGGCCCTACCATGGCGGTTTACTACGCCACAAAAGCCTTTGTCCTTAGTTTTTCAGAAGCGCTCCATAATGAAGTGGAAACACTTGGCGTTACCGTGACGGCACTCTGTCCGGGTGCTACAGAAAGCGGATTTCAGGCGGCGGCAGCCATGGAAGAAAGCGCACTCGTAAAAGGAAAAAAGCTGCCTTCGGCCGCCGAGGTGGCCAAATTTGGCTACAAAGCCATGATGGCAGGCAGGGCTG
>OFIS01000261.1_pt1 | contig 44576 bp, 37 predicted proteins | sample 1775071 | NCBI WGS metagenome assembly OFIS01 (sample SAMN08195774, study PRJEB24354) | sludge metagenome | isolation source: sludge from phenol fed wastewater aerobic bioreactor C | place: India: Nagpur | collected 2016-09-17
TTCGGCATGCGATAAACTATCTATTCTGATTACGCTTTTCGTTCAGGCTTTTCGCTTGGGTGCCGAGCCGTTTTTCTTTCAGCAGGCGGCAGGCGAAGATGCACCGAAGACCTACGCCAGAGTAATGCGATATTTTGTGCTCACCGTGTGCACCATGTTTTTGGCCGTCACACTTTTTATGGATATATGGAAATGGTTTATCCCGAACAAGACCATGTGGCAGGGCCTTGGCGTAGTGCCTGTATTGTTGCTGGCCAACATCTGTCTCGGTATCTACTACAATTTGTCCATCTGGTACAAGATTTCCGGCTCTACACGGCCTGGTGCCATCATCACATTTGTGGGGGCGGGTATTACCCTGCTCATCAATTTTATTTTCATTCCCTACTTTGGTTATGTAGCCTGTGCCTGGGCTACGCTGGTCTGCTACGGCAGCATGATGGTGATCTCTTACCTCTGGGGGCAAAAAGTATATGCCGTACCCTATGATCTTCGAAGTGCCGGGGGGATTTTTCTGGCTATGATGCTCGTGTTTTTTGCCTTCACAGGGTTATCGCACTACCTGACACCTGTTTCCCTTCGGCTTGCCGCAGGTGCGCTGGGCTTTTTGTTATTCCTCGCTTTTATTTTGCGAAGCGAAAGAGAAAATCTCTCAAAGCTTCCCGGAGTAAGAAAATTTCTGCGCTAAGCTGCAATATTCTTCCTGGCTTGCGCTATTTTTAAAGAAATACATGAGGTATAATATGCTCCCTATGAAGCCTTTTTCGAAAAAATATCTGCTATTGGCTGCGGGCTTTTTTTACTCGCTGCAATTATTTGCTCAGGAAGAAGATCGTCGCCTGGCCGAAAAATATAAAGACGAGCATGCCGTAGTTGTGAGAAAGTCGGAGCATCTTGAGTTAAGCAGCCGAAAAGGAGAACTTCAGGCACACTCTTCCATTTCGAAAGAAATATTGCTCATTGATGACCAGGCATCCGGCTTATACAATACAGACTATGTTTACCACAATTCGTTCCGCAAGCTACACGATATAGAGGGACTTGTCTTTGTGCCCGATGGAGATCGTTACCGGAAGATGAAAGTAGATGCCTTCAAAACGGTAAAATCTACCTCTGCCAATATATTTTACGACGACGATCATCAAACCATGATCACATATTCCGGCCTGGGAAAGGGTGCAAAAACGCAGCTCAGTTATGATGTAGAATTCACCAACCTCCATTTCCTCACGCCTTTTTATTTCCAGGAGCATATACCGGTAAGTCAATGTGTCTATGAAGTGAGCGTACCGAAGGGAATGAAGATAGGCTGGCAACTGAAGGGTAAAAACACAGACCTGATCAAGCAAACGGTAGAGGAAAAAAGACACGAAACTATTTATCGCTGGACGGCAGAAAACCTACCGGCTTACAAACTCTTCGACGATGCGCCTAGCGCATCCTATTACATTCCGCACCTCATCGTTTACCTGGCGAGCTACGAAAATGGTAAAGCTGAAGTGCCGTTTATGGGTACGCTGAAGGACCTCTATGGCTTTTATTATCCTTTTATTGCCAATGTCAACAAAATCGATCAGGCGCCCCTGAAGAAGCTGGTGGCGGAGCTGACCGCAGGCGCCGGAAACGATGAGCAAAAGGCGGAGAAAATATATCAGTGGGTACAGGGCAATATCCGTTATGTGGCTTTTGAAGACGGCATGGGTGGCTTTATACCCCGCGATGCGACCTCTGTGTTGGAAAAAAAATATGGCGACTGCAAAGACATGGCTAACCTGCTGGTGACGATGTGCCGCGAAGCGGGTCTCCATGCCTACCATAGCTGGATTGGTACCCGCGACATTCCATATCACTATGAAGAAACTCCGTTGCCGATTGCGGACAATCACATGATCTGCACCATTGAAACGGGTGGAAAATATGTTTTTCTCGATGCAACACATGCCACCATGCCTTATGGGCTGGCACCCTATTCGCTACAGGGTAAGGAGGCGCTGCTCGGCATTTCCAAAGATCAGTATAAGATTGTGCCTATACCCATTACGAAGCCGGACATGAACCGGTTTTCTGATACTACCAACATTCGTATTTCCGGAAAAAATGTGGAGGGAAATCTGCGCCTGAACATTGGCGGATACACGGCCTGGTACATTGAGGATATGATGCAATATCAAAACGAAAAGAACCGGGATGTAGCGGTGAAAGGCCTGCTGGCCCGGGGTTCTAACAAATACTTGCAAAAGAAATTCGACTTCAGGATATTGCCGGGCACCGGAAAGGCTTTGATGATCACCGCCGACTTTGAAATTCCTGATTACGCACAACAATCGGGCAAGGAGTTATACATCAATCTGAATCTACAACGCAGCTATGAGGATAACTACCTGAATGTGAAAGAGCGCAAAGTTGCCGTAGAGACCAGCTACAAAAAGCTGACAACCCAAGTAGTGAATCTGGAAATTCCGAAGGGTTACCATCTCAGTTATCTGCCGCCCACTTCAGAAAAAAGCTGTGAAGGGCTCTGGAAGTACAAGATCTCATATGCCCATCAGGGTAACAAAGTGCAACTTGTCAAAGAATTCGAGTTCAACAATCTGATGCTCGAACCTGAGAAATTTGATGCGCATAATGAGCTCATTAAAGAACTGAGAAAGCAATACAAGGAATCGGTAGTGCTTGTTGCTGATTAAGCTTACCCCAGCAACTCGCAGGGCTTCATGCCTGTAGCTTTTTTAAAGGCGGTGCTGAAATGCGAAATGGAGCTATAACCGAGCGTGCTGGCAACCTCCGATACGGTTTGTCCTTGTTGCTGCAATAAGGTTTTTGCCTTACTGATGCGGAGCTCCTGCTGATATTCGTTGATGGTTTTTCCAGTAAGGGTTTTAAATCCTTTTTTCAGATAGCATTCATTCATCGCCACTTTGCGCGAAAGCTCGCGGATGGTGAGCGGCTTGTCCATGCTTTCTTCCACGATGCGCCTTGCCTCCATTATTTTTTCGCGTTCACTTTCGTAAGCCAGAAAACGGCAGGCGGGTACCGGACACACTGTGAAGGGCAGCGTTACATTTTCTATAGCGCGGCGCAGCAGATGGATAGCGGTTTCACTGAGTTGCAGCGATTGCAGCAGGGGAGTGAGTGCAGTAATGTTTCGTAGTGCTACGATCAGCGATTTGGTTTGCTGGCAGAGATTGAATTGTTGCTCGGTAGTCTGGTCAAAACGGAAGGGCGTATTGTCCATCAGCGCCGAAGCCTCAAACATGTTGAAAAACTCTGGCAGGAATTGCAACCAGCAAATTTCTGTTTGTCCTGCTGACTGATCCGTAAGGTAGAGCAGATGCAGGCAAAACTGTCCATCTTCGATAGGGTAGAGAAAGAGACGACCACCATCATCCGGAAAAAGCGCCGTGTTATTGAGTTGCAGAAATTCGGCACGGATCACGCGGTTGACGAGCACAGGCGCGCGACTGATGATGCGGGCTTCTTCGCCAAGCAATCTGTCAAGTGTAGTAGTGGGTGTGTTTTCTTCCTTAACCTGCAGCACGCGGCAAAGTTAAGGAAATGCGTTTAGGACTAGCCCAATCGCTGCATTACCATTCATAGTCCCGTTCCACTTTTTGCATCAGCTTGCTTACCAAGATGAAAGTAGCCGGGCATTTATCGAGGTTGTTGGAAAAAGTATCATTATACGCATCGAATGGCTTTTTGTTGTGATGGGGAAACTCGGCACAGTCTTTCGGACGCACTTCATAGATAGAGCATTTGTTGTCTATAAGAAATTGGCAGGGCTGAACCTTGTTTACCCAATCGCCGGTATCTTCCTCCTTATACAACCATTTGTCGGCAAAGGCTTTCGGCGTCATGTTGAGGTGCGCGGCAATTCTTAAAATGTCGGCTTTCCGAAAGGTTGGCGTCATAGTCTTGCAGCAATTCGCACATTCCATACAGTGCACTTCCTGCCACATGGCTGCATCGGCTTCCTTCACCAATACCGGCAGGTCTTCCGGGATGATGTCGTCGAGTTTTTTCAAAAAAGCTTCAAGTTTTCCCTTCCTGCGGGCTGCGCTTCTCCGGAATTTTTTCAAGTCCATGTAGCTGTAAATATAGCAGAAAGCATTTCACCATTGGCGGAACACAGCCCCCAATTTTTTCGCTTTGTTTTTTGGAACGATATATGCTTAGCTACACTATCACAAGCATTGTACCTTAGAGCACTGATTATTGCCATATCTTGTATCTGGTTTTGCCCCTTATGAAGCGTAGAAGAATTATAGCCTTTTGGATCGCGATGTTTGCCTGCAGCTTTGCCGCCAACGCCCAGGTAGCTGACACCAATGTTCTTACTGCCGATTCCTTGTTGCCGTTTATTGACTCCCTCGCTGTTTTTCAGGATATTTCAGTAACTCAGGACACTTCCGTCGTAGCGGATACTTCCGCCGCGCGGGATACCATTGCCGCAGAAAGAATTGTTACCGATACTGTGCGCAGAGAAACTGCCGCTTCCACACGCAAGCAAGGATATGAAATAGCTGGTGTGGTAAAAGACAAAAACACGGGTGAAGGTGTACCCTTTGCCACCGTTTTTCTTGCGGGCACAGGCATAGGCTCGGCGGCAGACCTCGACGGAAATTTTTTACTCAAAATCCCTGACCTGCCAAAAGACACGCTGCGCATACAGGCAGTTGGCTACAATACCGTCAATCGCAAACTCGATCGGCAAAAAAATAGTTACAGCTTTTTTATTGAGCTGGAGCGCGCCGACAATGTGCTGGAAGAATTTGTGGTTCATCCCGGTGAAGACCCCGCCGTGACCTTGCTCAAGCTGATCATTGAACACAAACCCGAAAATAATCCTGACCGCACTGAGAACTATAAATACGAAGTGTATAACAAACTGGAAGTGGACCTGCAGCGGCTGTCGAAAGAACAGTTTGAAAAATTGCCGGTGCCGTACATGAAAAAGTTCAGCTTCATTTACAACAATCTCGATTCTACTTCCGAACAAACACCCTTTCTGCCTTTCTACCTCACTGAAACGCTTTCTGACTATTACTTTCAGCGCAATCCGAAAAAGGCAAGAGAATTTATCCATGCCAGCCAGATCAAAGGTTTTAAGAATGAGAGCATCACCAAGTTTATGGGGAGCATGTACCAAAACATCAACTCCTACGACAACTTCATTCCCGTTTTCGACAAGCAGTTTGTGAGCCCGATTTCCAATCAGGGTTTGTTTTACTACAAGTACAAGATCAAAGACACACAGCAGGCTTATGGGCACGATATAGTGCTGGTGCAGTTTGTGCCGCGGCGCAATGGGGAGAATTGTTTCTATGGAGATTTTTGGGTGGTAGATAGTGTGTATGCTTTGCAGCGCATCAGCATGGAAGTGCCCAAAGACGCTAACATCAACTGGGTAAGCCGGGTAAGTCTGTATCAGGAATTTGCGCCGGTGAAAGACTCACTTTGGTTTTGTGTAAAGGATAAATTCATTGCTGATTTTGCAGCGCCTTATGGCGCCAAACTGCCGGGTTTCATTGGCAGAAAAACAACATCCTACGAAGATATTGTAGTCAATGATCCTTCAATAGAAGAAGTGGTCAACAATCCGCAGTATAAGGAAGACGTAATAGTTGCAGATACGGCAAGGCACGCCAGCGAAGCTTTTTGGGAATCGGCACGTCATGATTCACTGAGCAAGAATGAAAAAGCGATCTACCACATGATCGATACGCTGGAGAGTCTCCCCTTGTTTATCCGGTATAAGAACATGATCAAATTTATTGCTACGGGTGTGAAAGAATTTGGTCCGATAGAATTGGGTCCCTACTGGAACGTGTATAGCAGCAATCCCGTGGAAGGACAACGTTTTCGTTTTTCAATGGGTACAACGCCCAAATTGTTCAAAGACATTTACCTGAATGGCTACGCTGCTTATGGTACCAAAGACGAAGAGTTCAAGTACAAGCTGGCAGGGCTTTGGCTGCTCAACCGCCACCCGCGGATGTATCTCTATGGCTCCTACGTTCACGATATAGATCGCAGCACCAGTTATTATGATGCGGTGAGTAATGACAATCTTTTTTCCAACTGGTTTCGTAAAGCGGGCATACCCTGGAAACTGGCAATGGTGGACGAAGCCAGACTGGAATGGTACAAAGAATACTTCAGTGGTTTCAGCCACATGTTCATGTTCCTTCACCGCGATTTTGATCCCTATGCCCCTTTGCCGCATGCGGGTATTTTTACAGACGGGCAAGGCGATCCTACAGATCATATAGCCAACAGCGAAGTGGCGGTGCGGCTAAGGTTTGCGTATAAAGAACGTTTTCTGGAAGGCAACTACTATCGCGTAAGTCTCGGTAGTAAATATCCTATTGTAGAAGCTCGTTATGGTATGGGCATCAAAAACTTTTGGAACAGCGGTTATGAATACCAGAAGGTGTCGCTCAGCATATCCGATGAGGTGAAGATTGCGCCTCTGGGAAGCCTTTACTACAACCTCTTTGCCGGCAAGTATTTTGGAACACTTCCTTACCCCTTGCTTGAAGTGCATCCGGGCAATGAATTTTTGTACTACAACAAGTATGCGTTTAACATGATGAACCGCTACGAGTTTATCAGCGATCAGTATGCCGGGGTAAATATTGAGCACAACATTGGCGGTGGCGTATTCAATTATATTCCTTATCTCAAAAAGCTAAAGATGCGTCAGTTCTGGACGGCAAAGGTGTTGTATGGAAGTCTGAGTGATGCCAACAAAAACCTGAATCTGGACAAAGGGTATCCGTTCCGTACGCTTTCTGATAAACCTTATATCGAACTGGGTACGGGTATCTCCAACATACTTCAGTTGTTTCGTTTAGACTTTGTATGGCGTGTGTCGCCCGATCTTTTACCCGGTGAGAGCAACGATCGCTACTTCGGCATCTTCGGCAGCGTGCGATTTAATTTTTAGCGATTATCGCCGGATGATCAGTTCTACCCTGCGGTTGCGGTTTTTACCTTCTTCGCTATCATTGTCGGTAATGGGGTTTGCCTCGCCCCAGCCCTTGGTGTGGATGTTCATTTCATTGATGCCCATGTACAGCAGCATAGAAGAAACCAGATGTGCACGCAGATAAGAGAGTTCTTCATTGATCATAGGTGTCCCTGAATTGTCCGTATAGCCATTTACATAAAAAACATATCCACCAACATGATCGAGCCAGGGCTCGAGCGCTGTGCTGATGATGTACTTGTCGCTGTCGCTGAGCTTTTGACTGTTGATGGGAAAGTAGATTGTCGCAATGAGGCTATCATTAACCGGCGCTATATAATCCGAAGGCAGCAGTGCAATATTTTTCCGGATCTCTGTACCGGGCGGAAGGCTTGCGAGGTCCAGCGTATCTTCTCCGTCGAGATAGGAAACCCTGTCTGTATGCAAGGCATATTTTTTACCGGCTATCAGCGTCATCGTAAAGCTGCCATCTCCGCGGTTGCTGTTGAAATGATAGATGTCTTGTCCTGTGGCTGCATCGCGCACAAAAACGCTGGCATAGTTCAGCCTTTCTCTACTCAGACTGTCGTAGGTATAGCCTTTCACGACTTGCACGGGCACAGGTTGCAATGGCTCGGGCAGATTCGTTTTATAAATATCAAAATCGCCGGTGGCTTTATCACGGTCGGACGAAAAATAAAGATGCTTGCCGTCAATGCTTACACAAAGACTGCTCTCGTCGGCTGCAGAATTGATTGGCATACCCATATTGGTCGCCACCGCCCAGGTGCTATCCGTCACCTTTTGCGAAAAGAAAAGATCGGCACCACCAAAACCCGTTCTGCCATCGCTTGAAAAGTACAACGTGTTGTTGTCTATATGCAGAAAGGGAGAGGTTTCATTGCCCGCGGTATTGATGTTGGGTCCGAGATTGCGCGGCGCCTGCCAGAGCCCGTTTTCAAAGCGGCTTACCCAAATGTCCATGCCGCCGTATCCACCCTCTCGGTTGCTCACAAAATATAGCTCGCGATTGTCCGGCGAAAGACAGGGCATTCCCTCGTAGGCAGGTGTGTTGATGGTAGCGCCAAAACTCTGCGGTACCGACCAGTTGCTGTCGGCTGTGTACGCCATATAAAGATCGCAGCCACCCTGCGCCCAGCCATTGAGGCTTCTGTTTTCGCAGCGCATAAAAAACAAGTAGTGCCCATCTGCCGATATCATCTGTGCCGCTTCCTGATCGGCGGTATTAGGTGGACTGCCCATATTGCGTGCGGAGTACCATTCGCCGCAGGTATCCATTTCTGCTACATAAAAGTCCTCATCCGAATTATTTCTTCGCCGTGTGAGGTACAATTGTTTTTCGTCGGTGCTGATCCAGGGAAACATTTCTGCATCGCTGGTATTGATGGCAAAGCCCATGTTCGTAACGGTGTCTTTCCATTTGCGATTCATCTCCCGCTGCACAAAAAAGGCTTGCTCTTTCAATGCCATCCATTCCTTACCGTTCGAGGCGGCATTGTTGATCACCGACAAAGCTTCTGCAGGTTCACCGTTCGCAATAAGGCTTTTCGCCAGCGGATAGGCAAAGAGTGCATAGCCGCGAGGAGTGGTGGTATAAGCTTTTCGGAAAACTGCGACCGCTTTTGAAAAGCGATGATCATGAAAATACCAGTTGCCCAATATGCTGTAAGCATCGGCGAAGTTGCGGTCTTCTTCCAGGGCATGCTCCATTGTGTTGCGCGCTTCCTCATGTTCTTTTTTCATTTCCTGCTGCAATGCCTTGTTGTAAAGCTTTTGCGCACGGCTTTCCGTTTGTGCAAGGGCACTGTTATAAAGCAAAAGGAAAAAAAGAATGGCTGTAAGTCCGCGCATGAACGGCTCAAAAATAATAACCACGGGCGTTAAACGGTAAACCTGAACTTTGTAACTTCCTTTTCAGCACACGATTGCCGTTATGTCCACAAAAATTACCTGTCCGAATTGCAACCATCAGTTTGAACCTACAGACGCCCTGCGCGAAGAAGTACAGCGCGAGCTACGCAATAAAATGGTGGAATGGCAAAAAAAGAAGGACGAAGAATATGCCCAAAAAGAGGCGCAGCATCAGCAACAGCTAAGCCAGGTAAAACAAGAACAGGAAAAAGCCTTTCGCGCGCAGATGGAAGCCGAGCGGCAGAAGCTGGCTACCGACCTGCGCGATGAAATTGGCAAAAAGTTCAGCTTTGACTATGACACCAAACTGAAACATCTTGAAGACGCCAACAAAGAACGCGAAGAACAGTTGAGAATAGCCCGTGAAAAAGAACTTGCCTTTTTGAAGAAAGAGGAAATGCTGATGCGCCGGGAACAGGAAATGGAACTGCAGCAGCAGCGCCTGTTGCGCGAAGAACGGGTTCGTATTGCAGAAGAGCTGAAGAAGCAAACTGAAGAAAAAGAAAAACAGATGTTGGGTGAGTTTCAGCTAAGGCAGAAGGAATGGGAAATGAAATTTGAGCAGCAACAGAAAGCCCTGGAAGAAGCCCGCAAGAAAGCGCAGCAGGGCTCTATGCAACTGCAGGGCGAAGTGCAGGAACTGGCACTGGAAGCTCTGTTGCGCAGCAGCTTTCCTTTTGATGTGGTGAGCGAAGTGGGCAAAGGTGTTCGTGGCGCCGACTGCATACAGAAAGTGCGCAACAACTTCGGACAGGAATGCGGCAGCATTATCTTCGAAAGCAAACGCACGAAAGATTTTAGTGCCGACTGGATCGAAAAACTAAAGGCGGATGCCCGTGTTATGGGTGCGGATGTGGCGGTGATTGTTACTCAGGCTATGCCCAAAGACATGGATTGCTTTGGCGAGAAAGACGGCGTGTGGATCTGCAGTTTTGCAGAAGTGAGGGCACTGGCAACCGTCCTCCGCGATCTGATCATGAAAGTGTATAACGCGGCTAAAAGCCAGGAAAATAAGGGCGATAAAATGCAGATGCTGTACACCTATCTTACCAGCAATGAGTTTTCAGAACAGTGGAAAGCCATTCGCGAAGGATTTATGACCATGCGTATTTCCATACAAAAAGAGCGCGACCAGATGGAAAAACTCTGGAAGGCGAGAGAAAAGCAATTGGAAAAAGTATTGCTCAATGCCGCTCATATCCGGGGATCTATAGAAGGAATTGCAGGTATGGAGCATGTAGATCTCAACCTAACCTCTGGTGATGACGGTTTTTTGCTGGAAGGGTGAGAAAGAAAACAAGATGATTTTGTGATGTCGTCGAAATGATAAAAAAGCAATTTAAAATATTACCCACCGGGCTTTTCCGGGCTTACTGCGAGCAGGTGACGGAGGCTTTTCTCCTGCGCATGCAACAGTTGCAGGAAAGCGAATTGACAATTGATAGCTTCAGCTTTTACACTTCGGTATCTGCTGTTTTTTCATCCAGAATAGAAGGCGAGGAAATTGAGCTGGATTCCTACATCAAGCATAAGCGCTTCGGAATACCTTTTTTGCCGGATTATACGCAGAAGACGGACGATTTATACAATGCCTATCTTTTTTCGCAAAAAACGAAGTTGAATTCGGTCAACGTTTCCGCCGCGCATAAAATATTGAGCGGGCATTTACTTCCTACAAGCAGACAAGGAGCGCTGAGGGTGGGAAACATGTATGTGACCACACCGGAGGGGCGAATTGAGTATGTAGCAGCCGTTCCTGCCATAGTGCACCAGGAACTGGAAAAATTTTATACAGACGTTGAACTGCTTCTAAATTCGGATTTAACAACTCAGGAAATATTTTTTTACGCCTCTTTGCTGCATCTGGTATTTGTCAAGATTCACCCTTTTGAAGATGGCAATGGAAGAACTGCAAGACTGATAGAAAAATGGTTCCTGGCTGAGAAGTTGGGCGAAAAAGCATGGCTGCTTCAATCGGAGAAAACCTATTACCAACTACACGATGCATATTATCATTCTATCCGTTTGCTAGGATTGGAATATCAAGAACTGGACTATACCAAAGCCCTTCCGTTTTTGCTCATTTTGCCCAAGGCGCTTGAAACCGGCGAGTCCGGTACGTAGCACAATCAATAAAGGCAGGATTTTTTTTAACTGCCAAAGGGATTTTCTGCCGCTGTCTTGAATTCATTCCATACTTCTGCTACTATTTCTGCAGCGGGTTTTATTTCACTAATCATGCTGCTCACCTGCCCAATTTCCAGTTCGCCCTCGTTCAGGTCGCCTTCAAACATGCCTCTTTTTGCGCGGGCGCGTCCCAGTAGATCGGTGAGTTCATCGACCGTTGCACAACTATCTTCTGCCTGCTGCACTTGTTCGTAAAAATGATTTTTGATCAGCCGCACTGGGGTAAGCTTTTTGAGTGCGAGCTGCGTAGCGCCTTCCTGTGCGGCAACTACCGCTTCTTTAAAATTCTGATGGCTTGATGCCTCGGGGCTACACACAAAGCGGCTGCCCATTTGTACGGCTTCGGCACCCAGCGCCATTATCGCAAACATAGCGCGACCGGTAGCAATGCCTCCTGCTGCAATCAGCGGAATGGAGATCGCCTTTCTTACAGAAGGTATCAGGCAAAGCGTAGTGGTTTCTTCACGACCATTATGACCGCCCGCTTCAAAACCTTCGGCAACTACCGCATCTACGCCGGCATCTTCGCTCTTCTTTGCAAACTTTGCGCTGCTCACCACATGCACCACTTTTATGCCTTCCGCTTTTAGCGTTGCGGTCCAGGTTTTCGGATTGCCCGCCGAGGTAAATACGATGGGAACTTTTTCTTCAATAATTACCTTCACGTGCTGCTCAATATCGGGGTAGAGCAGAGGAAGATTTACGCCAAAAGGTTTTTGTGTCGCACCCTTGCATTGTTGGATGTGTTCGCGCAGCACTTCCGGATACATACTGCCCGCGCCAATTAATCCGAGTCCGCCGGCATTGCTCACCGCCGATGCCAGCTTCCAGCCCGATGCCCAGATCATGCCCGCCTGTATGATGGGCAATTCAATGCCAAACAAGCGTGTGATGCGGTTGTCGAAACTATTTTGGTCAGCAGAAAATTTTCCCTGGAAAAGCATATTTTAATGTGCTAATGTGCTAATGTGCTAATTTGCTGATGTGCTAATGTGCTAATGTGTATAAGAAATCTCGCTTTCATTGGCTAATTATCAAATTAGCTAATTGTCAAATTACCCTAAATCTATTTCAGTATTGTCGCCGATATTGAGGCTTTGACTGAGTCCGCGCACAAAGGCATCGTTGCCGATGATGGAAGAATGTAAAACCACTTCATTCAGTTCTGCAAAAGAGCCAATGATCGAATCTTTCACGATGGAGGAGTTGATCGTCGTGTGCTCTCCAATAGATACATTGGGTCCGATAATGGAGTTGCGGATATTGCAGCCTTCGGCAATATTGACCGGAGGAATCACCACCGTATTATCGAATTTATAAGGTGCACTTTGTCCACCCTCCTCATCCATTTGTTTGAGTAAAATGGCATTGGTGGAGAGCAACGTTTCTTTTTTGCCACAGTCGAACCAGTTGTTTACCCTAAAGGCTTTGAATTCGATACCGGCTTCTATCATCTGCTGCAAAGCATTGGTAAGATGGTATTCGCCGTCTTCGTCCACGCGATTGTACAAATGTTTGTCGAGCGCAGCATACAAGGCTTTTGTTTCTTTGATGTAATAAACGCCTACCATCGCCATGTTCGACTTTGGAATGAGGGGTTTTTCCACCATGCGCAGCACTTTATCGTTATTGTCTATTTCTGCTACGCCAAAGCTCCGCGGATCATCCACTTTGCGTACCCCAATCAGCGACACATTGCTGTTGAGCAGGTCTTTTACATTGTAGTCAAAAATGGTATCGCCCAATACGATCAACACTTCGTCGTCCTGCACGGCATCGCGGGTAAGCCAGATGGCATGACCCGTACCGCGCCGATCGTTTTGGGTAACCAACGTGTAAGAAAGATGAGGATAAGTCTTGGCTATGTACCGTTGAATTTTTTCACCGAGATAACCGATAACAAATACAAATTCTGTGACGCCCGCATCGAGCAGTTGATCTATGATAACACCCAGAATGGTTTTGCCCGCTATGGGAATCAAAGCCTTGGGTTGCGTATAAGTGAGTGGTCGGAGTTTGGTGCCGGCACCAGCAACGGGTATGATGGCTTTCACAATCTTGGTTTTAGTTCAGAGAATGAAGTCGCCAGGCGGTGAGCTGCCTGCCGTTTCCGCGGTGAAAATACTAATAATGAAAGAACGAGGCAGTTATCTTAGCCTTAAATAGTAAATTTGGTCTGTCTCGCATTCTTGTTCCTGAAAAATCTCTAATTGAAACTGCAAGAACCCGTGTCTTGAAAAATAAGATTATATAGAATGATGAAAAAGCTCAGTACACTGCTGATAGCTGTTGTTTTTTTTGCTGCAAACAGCATGGCGCAGAATTTACCGGAACAGGATTGCAGTGGTGCAATTCCGGTTTGTCAGCCTGTTTATACACAAGCTAATTCATATGTAGGATATGGACCTACAGATGAGTTGAATTCTGCGAATGAAGACTGTTTGCTAAGTGGTGAAAATAACACGGTATGGTACATCATTAATATCTCGTCTTCAGGAACACTTGTGTTCGATATCACACCTAATAATCCTAACGACGATTATGATTTCGCTGTGTGGGATGCAACAGGAATTGGCTGTGCCGCTTTGAATAATCCTCCAACTAGATGTAATTACGCATCCAACGGGGCAAGTTTACCAGGAGGTCTAACAGGTCTTTCAACAACGGCGGCTTTGCCATCATATGGTGCAGGTGGTCCAAGTTACAGCTCTGCGATCAATGCCATTGCCGGGCAAACTTATATTTTAGTGGTTGACAATTTTTCTAACACTCAGTTTGGTTATACGCTCGACTTTTCCGCATCAACAGCATCAATATTTGATACTTTAAGTCCTACATTCACTTATGCAGGCTCTCATTGTGGCACCATTAGCAATCAGATCAATGTATCCATGTCGGAGCCGGTAAAATGTAACTCCATAGATGCCAACGGCTCTAATTTTTACATTACGCCCAATGTTCCGGGTGTGAGCAATGTAGTGGCTGCATCGAGCGCTACTTGCTCCGGTACCTCTTTGTTTACCAACAACTATGTGGTGCAGTTTGCCGGCACTTTGCCGCCGGGCACTTACTGGCTGCATGCGCAGCAGGGCAACGACGCCAATTCTTTGCTCGACAACTGTGGCAATGAACAGAGCTACGATGATTCCATTCAGTTTATTATGGTTGCGGGCAATCCACCGCAGATGGTTCGTCTCGATACGCCGGCTTGTATTCGTGCAAGGGTTATTTTGGACCGGGCTATCAGTTGCGCCACGGTTGCCGCCAATGGCAGCGATTTTACCATCAGCGGACCATCAACCGTCAATGTTGTCAATGCAGTTCCCATCGGTTGCAACGCAGTCAACATGACCGATACGATAGACCTTACGTTCGACCGTTCCATTGTTGTTGCAGGTACTTACACCCTCGGTGTGCAAGTGGGTACCGATGGCAATTCTATTGTTGATACCTGCAATGTCTCTATTGCGGGAACCCTATCCTGGGAAGTATCCGACAAGGGAGTTGTTGCTTCTGTAAATCCTGATTTGCTTTGCGATCCCGGCTATGTGCAGCTTACGGCAAACACAACACTGCAGCCGCTTACGCCCACATCCTTTGCCTGGCAGCCAGCGGCTTTCATTTCCGATACTACTGCTTCGTCCACACTGGCGTTTGTCAATCAAAGCGCTGACTATTATGTGCGAATGCTCGACCAAGATTATTGTTACCGGAGAGATACAACAAGCGTCATTCTTAGTGTACGCAATCCGGGAATGATACAGCCATTTGATACTGCAATCTGTATTGGTGATGCCGCACAGCTTACGGCTACCGGCGGACTGCAATATGCATGGTTTCCGGTGCAGGACTTAAGCTGCACTACTTGTCCTGATCCCATTGCTACGCCGCAGCAAACCACTACCTATTATGTATCTATAAGCGACCAGTACAACTGTGCCGATACGCTGGGGCAAACCATCATAGTATTTCCGTTGCCGCAAGTGGATGCGGGCGATGATGTGACGATTTATTATGGTCAACAAACTGAGCTGCATGCCGGCGCTGAAGGCATTATTTACCTGTGGACGCCAACCACCGGACTCAATTATTTCACAGAACCCAACCCTATTGCCTCGCCACAAACAACCACTACTTACACGATTAAAGTGATTGATGCTAACCAATGCAAAAATTCGGATTCAGTTACGGTATTTGTACGTGATGATATTCCGGTAATTATTCCGAGTGCTTTTTCACCCAACGGCGATGGAAGAAACGATGTATTCCGTATTGCCAATTCGAGCTTTCACCGACTGCAGGAGTTTCGCATTTTTAATCGCTGGGGACAGGAAGTATTTTCTACCACCGATATAAAGAAGGGCTGGGACGGAACGTTCAACAATATTCCGCAGGAAGCTGGCGTGTACAACTATCTTATCCGCGTAGCGTATCCCGATGGTAAAGTGGAGCTATTTAAAGGAGATGTGACGCTGGTACGTTAACACCACGATACAAAAAATTAAAGGGCATCTTTCGGTGCCCCTTTTTTTGTCGTCATGATCTGCTACAAAGTATTTTGAAAGGAACGCAGCTTATCAACCAGTGCGGCGCTGTTGCCCATTACATCGCCGGTCATAGCCTTGATGCTGATGTACAGTTTTTCCTGAGTCTGATGAATTTTATTGAAGCCAGCTTTGTCGGCAGTGCCGGCGGCAGCAGCTTTTTCGGCGCTTGCTCTCATGCTCTGCTGTATCATATCAATCAATTCGTTCAGCGCCTGCGCGGCAAGCTTTGCAGACTGGCGTGAAGTATAGGCACTGAATTCGTTTATTTTAGATGCAAACTTTGCCTTTTCCGGCGCTGCCTGCACCGTCTTTTCAGTACGGCCTGCCTGCTGTGCGGCAACCGGCGCTGCCGCCATCATCAATAGTCCGCTGACAAGAATGAGTCTTTTCATTTATTGGTCGGTTTTTGTAAAGTTAATGTTTGTGTCCTTTAAGACATACCCTTTGCTGTGGTAACGTTGGGTAGCGCCCGAAAATTACTTGTGCTTAGCTTTGTGGCATGGCAGCTTCAAGAATCGCCGGTGTGATCGTGCTCCTGATGGTGATTGCCGGTCTGCTGGGTTACCGGGTTTATCGAGACAAGCCTGAGGCGGCCAATAGTCTGGCAATTAGCTCAGGACAAGCACGCGCGGCCCAACCTGACAATCAACAAAAAATCGGGCAGGCTCTTGCGCTGTTACAAACCGGAGATGTGGTACTTCGTACCGGAGCCGATATGACCAGCTATATGTTTGCGCAGCTCAATCCCACCGACAAAACCTTTGCACACTGTGGCATTGTGTCGGTGGAAGGAGGGATGCCCTGGGTGTACCACAGTATTGGCGGCGCAGATAATCCCCATCAAACGGTGGTGCGCGAGCCGGCCCGTCGTTGGCTGGCCCCGGAGCGGGTATTGATTTTCGGGGCTATAAGGTTTCAGTTAGATAGTGCGGCACGTCAGTCTATTGCCGTAGTAGCGCGGAAATATTACCGGCAACACCGCAGTTTCGACCTCGACTTCGATCTTCGAACGGACGACAAGTTATATTGTGCCGAGTTTGTGTATAAAGCGATTTCGGAGGCTGTCCATCAAAAGGATTTTTTCAACATCACCCGGAAGATGGGCTATGCTTATGTCTCTGTCGATAATATCTTTCTCAATCCGCGGGCGCAGTTCATTTGCCGCATTCATTATAAGTAATACCTTTGCCCGACCATATTCATAAATAAAAATAAGATGAAGCGGATATTATTTTACTCTCTTTCGGTTTTTGTCATGCTTGCAGCGCTTTCTTCCTGCAATAGAAATCCCGAAAAGGCCACCGCAGAAAAGTTTCTGAACGGCTTGTATCATTACAACTATGAGGATGCCAAAAGCGTTTCTACAGAGGAGACAAAACGAATGGTAGATCTAATGGCTCAGTTTTCTGCCATGATGCCCGATTCGGTGAAGCAGGCCGCCAAGAAAGTGAAAATAGATGTAAAAGATGTGAAGGTAGATGGAGATAAAGCCGTGGCCACTTACACTACGTCTGACGATGCACAGGAGAAGAAGCTGAACATGATTAAGAAGGATGATAAATGGCTGGTAGAATACAGCAAGATGGATTCTACTGAAGACGAGAATGCCACTCCGGAAACTGAAGAGCCCGCAGAACAGAATGGCGCTGAAACCGCCCCGGCAGAAGATGCTGATTCCACAGCACACTAAACCGCTCTGAAATTTTTTGTACAGGTCCCGGCGAGCAAATGCCGGGATTTTTTTTCAACGGATATCGCCGGTTAACGCCCGCTATTTTTTATGTTGCGTCAACGATCACTGTAGGAGTTTCATGTCTGGCACCCTTTTTAAGATTCGCGGCATTGCACTGTTTTTCGCTCAGGTGTTTCTCACACTGAAGGGGGCGGCTTATTTCGGGAAGTTTATCTCTCCCTTGCTGCTCTTCCTTGCCTTTATAGATCTGTTTTTCCTTTACCTCAGCTATCTTGTCCACTATGGAGTGCCGCCCGAAAGCAAAGTGACGCGTAGGCATGCAGTCGTTGGTTTTTTCATGGGTGCAGCAGCCGTGGCGTTGTGTATCCCCGCTTGTCGGCAATTGTTTCGGAGCGTACCGCATCCTGTAGATTTTTCGGACGTGTTGCCGCAGTTAGAATTTCAGTACGATAGCTTTTTGCAGGGGAAAATGCCCTACCGACCCATGGTGCTGCCGCACTCAAGGCCTTTTCCGGTCTATATGCCAATGCATTGGCTGCCTGTGTCGTTGTCGCGGCTGGCTCATGTAGATGTTCGGTGGTGCGGTCTTGCCGTGTTGGCTATCGTGAATGGTGTGTACGGTGCAAAGGTTTGGAGTACACGATCCGGCCTGTTTTTCAGAATGCTGGCCATTTCGTTGCCTCCGTTTGTTCTTTATGGCTTTGTGCAATGGGGCGAGCGAGAGATTGCCGTATCGCTGGAGACGGTTGTAGCCGGATATTATCTGCTGCTTGGCGCTGCACTCTGGCACCGGCGCTTAGTGCCGGTGGCCCTCGCCATAGGTTGCTGTCTGTTGTCGCGCTACACGCTTATTTTCTGGCTCCCCTTGTTTTTTCTCACGCTATGGTGGGCAAAGGGTCTCTTGAAAACCGCTCAGGCGGCGGTGATCGTACTGGTTATGCTTTTGGTGGGGTATATTCTTCCCTTTCTTCTGCGCGATCCTTCAATCTTTCTCACAGGTCTTGCTTATCACAACAGTGCTGCGGAGTATGAATGGGAGTATGGCGCGTGGAGTTTCGAGACCGGTGTATATTTTGCGCCCCATATTCATGCTTTGCTCAGAGGCAGCTTTACTTATCAGGTTTTTGTAGCCCGCGCCCTGCAGGCCACGGCCATGTTGCTCATATTTTTTGCGGGTGCAGCCGGATATCGGCGCTGGCGCCGCGAAATGGACGTGTTTGATTTCGGTCTCGCTGCCTTATACCTTACTATTTTTTGCTTTTACATGATCGGGCCCCTTACCTACCGATATTATATGATCACGCCATTGGTGCTGGCATCGGTTCTCTGTGCACGAATGCTATGCGGCGGAAAGCCTGAGAAAACCGGATCTTTTGCCGGTCAGAAAAATAAGTAGGTCAAAATGATCGAGCTGATGATACCCACGAGATCGGCAAGCAGCATGGAGCCAATGGCGTACCGTGTGTTTTTTACGGACACGGCACCAAAGTACACCGCAATCACGTAAAAGGTAGTGTCTGAAGAGCCCTGCAATACACAGGATAGACGGCCGGCAAAGGAGTCGGGGCCGAAAGTCTTCATGGTGTCGATCATCATTCCCCGTGCACCGCTGCCGCTCAGCGGTTTAATGAGCGCCGTAGGAATTCCGTCCACAAACTTTGTATCGGCACCGAGAGCAGCGAAAAAGTTTTTCATGCCCTGAATCACCACATCGAAGCTGCCACTGGTGCGAAGCATGCTGATGGCCACCAGCATACCCACAAGGTAGGGTATGATGCGTATGGCTGTCTCGAAACCACCCTTGGCACCGGATATGAAGGCATCGAAAAGGTCTATTTTTTTATAGAGTGCCCCGGCAATGATCAGCACAAAGATGGCAAGTATAAGGCAGTTGCTCAGCAGCGAAGAGAACGACTGTACCGATGAGGCACTTAGGGTATGAAGGTAGAGCACCAGCGCCGCTATCAGCGCGGAAAGTCCGCCCACCCAAGCCAGAATAACTGGCTGAAACAGGTTGATTTTCTGGCGTGCAGCTACGATTGTCATGGCAGCCATGGTGGCAATAAACGTAGCAATCATGCAGGGCACAAAGATGTCGGTAGGGTTGGCCGCCTGCAGTGCCGACCGCGTGGCGATGATGCTGACCGGAATGAGGGTAAGCCCGGAGGCGTGGAGACACAGAAACATGATCTGTGCGTTGGAGGCCGTGTCTTTGTTGGGGTTTACTTCCTGCAGGCTTTCCATAGCCTTGATGCCAAACGGCGTTGCAGCGTTGTCCAGACCCAGCAGATTTGCGGAAAAATTCATCATCATATGCCCCATGGCCGGATGCCCTCGTGGCAGGTCGGGAAACAGTCGGGAAAAGAACGGACCAATGATCCTTGAAAGCAGTCTGATGCCACCAGCACGTTCTGCAATGCTCATAAAACCCATAAACAAGGCCATGATACCGACTAAAGCAATAGCAATATTTACGGCTACTTTACAGGTTTCAATAATGCCGTCTGCTTTCTTTACGAGTCTTTTTTCTATCTGCCGAAAGTTGTACACAGTAGCTGCCGGATAGCGCGACCGCCAGTAAGCAAACGAGTCGGGGCTGCCCACAATGATCTGAGCCGGATGCACACTATCTGCGGCAAAAAGTCCGTAGTCCTGCAATCTTTTTTGAAAAGCATCTTTGTTGCCCATGCCCGCCTGCTGCGGATCGCCCGCAAGGACGTAGTACGCAGGATCGTAAGCATCATCAGATTTGCCGGTCACCATTCTGCTGAAGATATCCTGATCACCCGATAGGAAGTGAAAGCCCGCTACCGTTACAGCAATGAGAATGAATGCAGCCCAGATTCTGCTTAATGCCATAGAAAATCGTTTTTGCCCGAAAACAAAATGAAGTTAGTCTTTCAGAGCAAACTTTTCAGGCGCTAAGAGCCATCTCCTCAGATGGGTTGGCGAGGCTGCGGCGTTGACGGATTCAGCATCATGGCATAGTTCATGAGCTGGAAGATGCTGTTTTCTTCATGGTTCATAAAGTTTACCGACATCTGGTAGTGAAATGCATCCGATTCATACGCGCCACCCGTCACGGTCATGTTATTCAGCAGTCTTTTGGTTTCGGCAAGCGCCCTGATCTGCGTGCTGTCCGTAAGCGCTGAAGGTTGCACCGCACCGAGCAGTTTCTGAAAGTCAACAAAGAAGCCTAAGGGCTGACCCTTCAGTTCATTGCCTACTATTGCGGGCTTAGCCTCTTTTTTGTAACTGCCGGATAAAAAGCCCTGAGCGGTTTCCAAACGATTGGAGATGGCCAGGTATTGATCTCCTTTTACCAGAAAAACAGAGTCATTAAGGACGGCATACACGTTATTTCCTTTGGCGGTAATCAGTGATTTTCCTTCCAGCCATGTCATCAGTTTATCGAATTTTTCACGCTTGCCAATTTTCATGGCATAGAGCACATTCATGGAAGGGAAGGATCCTGTATAGTTGACCGTTGCGGAGTCTGAGGTGGTATAGGTCGTATTTTTATAGCTAACGCTGAAGTCGTTGACAGCAAGGGCCATTTCACCATCGAAAGCCTGAAGGATATCGTCGGTAGTCAAACCCTGATCAGCAAGTGCTAGGTTGACAAAGCCTAGTACGCCCAGTTTTTCCAGCATGGCTCGCGTGCCCTCCGGCGACATGCCAAAGGCCAGCAGCATGTCCAGATCGTGTGCGGGCAACCGTTCCATTGTCTCAGCACTTACCCTTGCGGCGCCGAATTTTTTGGCAATATCTTTTATCGCATCAGAAATATAGTATTCCATATCGCCGGTGATTTTGCCCTTTTCAAAATCAAAGCCTGCGGCAAAGGCAGAACCTGCCCAGAGCGTGCCGGAAAGCGCCAGCTCAGACGGCATTCCCATTTTTGCTGCGTTTTGATTCATCAGCGATTCATAGTTGATCCAAAGCGTCATGTCGTGGCCCTTCGATTCGAGCTTTTTAAAACGTTTGTCATCGGTCAACGTATTCGTTTTTTCCACCGAAAAAGCCTGTTGCATTTCTGCCGCCAGCGTTGCCTCATCTACTTCCCGGGGTGCGGCTGCCGGTGGCATAACGGTTGCTCTATCCGCGTCTGCAGACATATCTTCAAGATTGATCGTGTCCACCGGAAGTAGTTCTGGTTCACTTCTGTCCAGCAGGTTCATCACAATCAGTACATCTTTCGTCCATCCGGCATACATACCGTTCACCAGTTTAGCCTCTTTCCTATCTCCAGCCGAAGTGATTGTTGCAGCCGTGAAGGTCTTTTGAACATAGGCTTCCCATTTTGTTTCGTCTTCCAGCGGTATAATGGCGGTGATGCGTACACGGCTGTCTGCCTGGCTGTTGCGCACATAGAGGTAAGAGGTGCTCATGTGGCGGATGCCAGCGTTGCCGAGGTCTTCCATTGCTGTGTGCTGGGGCAGCCTGGCCTTCATTTGTTCGAAAAGCTTGCTGCCTACAAGGGCGCTCCATGCTATTTCTTTTCCAATTTCTTTGGTATTGAGACCGGCTACCACCACTGCATCCTTTGGGATGTACCTGGCATGATCGGGCATATTGTGGCATGAGCTCAGGAAGATAACAGCAAGGCCGAATAGGAGTGTGCGCAACTGTAAAGGCATAAAATCGTTTTTATGATTTGGTAAAAATTATCCCATACCGGGAAGGTATGGGATAATAAATCGTAGCAAAATTATAAATGTTACAGCACTAAAACGGAAGATCGTCTGCACTTTCGGGCGACGGATTATAAAAATTGCCGGTGTTGGCAGGGGGCACATTGCCGGCGGGCATGTTGGTGTAAGACGGCATAGCCTGAGCATTAGCCGGTGCGCCCGTACTCGCTGCTTCTATCCTCCACGCATCCAGATTAGTGATATAGCTCACTTTTCCGTCTTTTTCCCAACGGTTTCCTTTCAGATTAAATGACACTTTGATCATGTCGCCCACGTTAAAGCGGTCGAGTATATCACATTTGTTTTGCACCAACTGCATTTTTGCATAGTTGGTATATACATTCCCATTGATCTCCTCGGATATTTCCATTACAAACTCCCGCTTTCTGAAGCTCTCCTTCACTTGTTGCGTATCATACTTAACGGCCAGCTTTCCTGTTACTTCTAAACTCATGGTACTTTAATTAAAATATGAACAATTGATTGATTACGATAATTATATACCCGCAAAAAATACCTGCGGAGAAAGTAAATTTAATAAAAAAGTGCCTTATAAAAAGGCACTTGCCGGGAGATATATGGGGGTCGAACCCACGACCTTCGGAACCACAATCCGACGCTCTAACCAACTGAGCTAATATCTCCATCAAAGATTGGGAGTGCAAAGATAATGGGAAATTCGGGAATAAATCAACTCCATATTGTAACATGCCGGCTGCAAAAACGATACAGGACTAAAGGCTGCAACACTCAATAATTCTTTGCTTTAACAGTTTTTCCATTGAGAAGCCTATTATATTTGCGCACTTAATTTTCGCTTATGAAGCTACGCCTGATTTTGTTCCTTTCCTTATTCATCACCGCAGTCACGGGATATGCCCAGGACGTGGAAAAGTCAGGGTCGGGAAAATCTATTCTCGAAAAGCCTTCCCGCGATTTTGTGATGCTTCAATTCACGTACGACAACTGGGTAAGGCCCGACTCTATACGCACCACTGGCTTTGGCCGGGGATTTAATGCCTATATCTGTTACGATTTTCCTATTGCAAAGTCTAACTTCAGTTTTGCGGCGGGCATTGGCATTGGTACCTCTAATATCTACCTCGACAACCAGCAGATCATAAACACCGACACCGGCGCATCGGCTCAGGTGCGTTTTGTCAACGAAACAACCGATTATAAAAAGTACAAGCTTACAACTGCCTATCTTGAGGCTCCCTTCGAACTTCGTTTTTTCGCCAATAAAGAAAATCGAAACAAAGGCTTTAAAATGTCTGTAGGCCTGCGAATTGGTACACTTGTAGGAGCGCATACCAAAGGACGTCGCTCGGTAGATGGAACAAAATATATAGACAAAGAAACCAGCCGGCGGTTTATGGAGACCTGGCGTTTTTCGGGCATGGCACGTATTGGCTATGGTAATTTTTCCCTGATGGGAACTTACAATCTGAACAATCTGTATAAATCGGGTCTGGGTCCTGAGCTTACCCCTTACTCGATTGGTATTTGCATCAGCGGACTTTAACTGACTCGTTCATTTTCGACACCTATTTTAAAATCGTCTGCACACAAAGCAGGCGATTTTGGTTTATGCTTATACGACTATCGGCAAAGCAAAAGTATTAAAGTGGTAAGTTGCCCTAACTTTATTCCTACAAAAGCGGAAGATGAACTATGGGATCACCAACGATTGAAACGCTCGGTGCTTTAAAGGCATCTGGCTACAAAAGCAGATCGGTAAAACAGGAAGTGAGGGAAAATCTCATTGCCGGATACAAAACAAATCAAACACCTTTTGAAGGCATTCTGGGCTATGAAGACACCGTAATCCCCGATGTGGAAAGAGCCTTGTTGTCGCGGCACAACATTCTTTTTCTGGGCTTGCGCGGGCAGGCGAAAACGCGAATGGCAAGAGCGGTGGTAAACCTGCTCGATGAATGGATACCGGTGGTAGAGGGCAGCGAGATCAATGATGATCCGCTGGCACCGATATCGCTTTATGCACGACAGCTTATTGAAGAAAAAGGCGACGAGACACCCATTGCCTGGCTGCATCGCAGCGATCGCTATGGCGAAAAACTGGCAACACCTGACGTTTCTGTTGCGGACCTTATTGGTGATGTGGACCCTATAAAGGCCGCTAATCTCAGGCTCAGCTTTGCAGACGAACGTGTGATACACTATGGCATCATTCCTAGGTCGCATCGCGGCATATTTGTGATCAACGAGCTGCCCGATCTTCAGGCGCGCATTCAGGTTTCCTTGTTTAATATCCTTCAGGAAGGCGATATACAGATACGAGGTTTTAAACTGCGCCTGCCGCTCGATATTCTTTTTGTATTCACTGCCAACCCCGAAGACTATACCAATCGCGGCAGCATCGTAACGCCATTGAAAGACCGCATCGAAAGTCAGATCGTTACGCACTATCCTAAATCTGTTGAACTTTCTAAAGCCATCACAGAGCAGGAAGCCGATGTGTTGCCCGAGCAAATGGGAAGGGTGGAAGTGCCGGATATGTGCCGGATGCTGGTGGAGCAGATAGCTATGGAGGCTCGTAAAAGCGAGTATGTGGATCAGAAAAGTGGTGTATCCGCGCGACTGACCATCAGCGCTTATGAAAACCTGGTGAGCACGGCAGAGCGCAGGGCGCTAAAAGAAGGAAGCTCGAGAACGATGGTACGAATAGCCGATTTTGTTGGCGTGATGCCAGCCATTACCGGTAAGATAGAACTGGTGTATGAAGGCGAACAGGAAGGTCCGGCAAATGTGGCGATGCGACTTATCGGACAAGCGATTCGCACGTTGTTCACCCAATATTTCCCCGATCCGCAAAGTTTTAAAAGGACGGCGAAGGAACCGCAAAACAGAAAGCAAAAATCGAATCCTTATCAACCGGTGATTGACTGGTTTGGCAGCGGACACGAGCTGATGTTAATGCAGGACGCTACTGATGAAATGTACCGGCAAAAACTTTATCAGGTCGATGGATTGTACTCCGCGGTAAAACAATTTTATAAGCAGGCTGATGAACAACAAATGGCACTGCTCATGGAGTTTTTGCTACACGGGCTTTCCGAATTTTCGCTGATCAGTAAAAAAGGTCTGGAATCCGGCGGTTATAGCTTTGGTGATATTCTCGGCAGCATGCTGAACATGAACTTTGGAGAGACGGAAGATGATGAGGAAGAAAATTTCTAAAAAGAAAAGAGCGGCATTGAGGCCGCTCTTTTTGTAATTATCCTATTGCCTGCTTTAAGTCGGCGATAAGATCATCGATATCTTCAATGCCTACACTCAGCCTGATCAGTGAATCCGAAAGTCCGTTGGCAATTCTTTGTTCCCTTGGTATAGAGCCATGTCATCGTTGCCGGATGACCGATGAGCGATTCTACCCCACCGAGCGATTCTGCCAGTGAGAAAAGTTGAGTCTTGCGCAGCACATCATTGGCAGCGTCAATACTGTCATCTTTCAAGGTAAAGGATAGCATTCCACCGAAATCTCTCATTTGTTTTTTGGCTACCTGGTGGTTGGGATGATCTTCAAAACCAGTCCAGTAAACTTTGTCCACCTTTGGATGGGCGCGCAAAAATTCTGCTACTGTACGACCGTTTTCACAATGCCGCTGCATACGAACATGCAGGGTTTTGATGCCACGCAACACCAGCCATACATCGTGCGGTCCTGGTACGGCACCACAACTGTTTTGTATAAAACGCAGCTTTTCTTCCAGCTCGGCGCTATTCATTATCAATGCGCCATGTACCACATCGGAGTGTCCACCAAGATATTTGGTAGCGGAATGCAAAACAATATCTGCACCCCAGTCGAGCGGATTTTGTAAATAAGGCGAAGCAAAAGTATTGTCCACCACCAGTATCAGTCCGTGCTCTTTTGCAATCGTCCCGCAGGCTTCAATATCTACAATGTTGAGCAAAGGATTCGTTGGCGTTTCTGCCCAAATCATTTTTGTATGATCATTGATATATCCGCGGATATTTTCCGGGTTGCTCATATCAATGAAGTGAAACTTGATACCATAGTTGGCAAACACTTTTGTGAAGATGCGGTAAGTGCCTCCATACAGATCGTTGGCCACAATCACTTCATCGCCGGGCATGAGCAATTTCGCCACAGCATCAGTAGCCGCCATACCACTGCCAAAGCAAAGACCATATTTTCCGTTTTCGATATTTGCCAATGCATTTTGCAATACGGCTCTGGTAGGGTTTTGCGTCCGTGCGTACTCATAACCCTTATGCACACCCGGTGCTTCTTGCACATAAGTGGAAGTCTGATAAATCGGGGTCATGATCGCCCCTGTGGTAGGATCCGGTTCCACACCGGCATGTATGAGTCTTGTTGCGAGTTTATGTTTCTGACTGTCCATTGCGTTCAAAAAATTAATTGTGCGCAAAGGTAATGGCAATATCTAAAACAGCATTCAGTAGCGAGAAGCGGTAAAGATCACATCTACAGCATAGATACCCGGCGGCACCAGCATGCCTGGCTTTGCGAGATATTGTACGCTAAAGGTTTGGTTGTCGCCCTTCTGTGCCGCTTGCAGCAAAGGCTGATTGCCTGGGGAAAGCAATGCATAATTATTGTGATTGAACATGTTGGCAATGGTTCCGCCCGTGTTGTTCTCCTGTATTTTCAGATAGATGCGGGGAAGAAAATCAGAACTGATATGGTTTTTGTTTTGTGCCAAAGCATGTACGGTCACCGTAAAATTTCTGTTGGTACTTACCCTTAGCATTTGCCTCGGCGTTTCTATGCCATTCAGATAATCTTCAGCAGCATCAAATACCAGATGAAGTTCTGGTCCAATGTTCAGTTTGTTTTCTACAAAGCGAATATCTATGATGTCGCTCAGTACAATCTGGAGCGTCTGGCTGGCAACGGCATGGGCTTGGGCATGCAAAAACTTTTGTAAGGAAAGCGAAATCAAAGTGGTCAGAAAAATTCGTTTCATTTTAGTCAGTTAGCTTGATCTTCTTACTGACTGAACCGATATTTTTTTCAATGGGCAGCAAAACTGCTTTCAATGATTTTGCCGGTGAAAAATGTTTTGGCGATTAACCATGCCTTTGCCATTCGTTAACCGAAATTTGGTTAAGCAGCGTTGTTGACCAACCGCCCTGAAGCAATCGCTTAATAAGTATCTTTAGCCCATGGAAAAGTCGCATGTGCGCCCCTCCGATGAATTGAATCCGCAGGAGAGAGAATACGAAAACAGTATCCGACCGCAAAGCATTGAAGAGTTTTCCGGTCAGCCACAACTGATCGAAAACCTGCGCATTTTTATCAAAGCTGCTAATCTGCGTGGCGAGCCGCTCGACCATATCTTATTTCATGGACCTCCGGGATTGGGTAAGACCACTTTGTCGAGAATTGTAGCCAACGAGCTCAGTGTATCTATCAAAGAGACCAGCGGACCGGTAATAGAAAAGCCAGCCGATCTTGCGGGTTTGCTTACTAGCCTGGAGCCGCGCGATGTGTTGTTTATTGACGAGATACACCGGCTGAGCACCGTGGTAGAAGAATATCTCTATTCTGCCATGGAGGATTTTAAGATAGACATTATGATAGACAGCGGACCTGCGGCAAGATCTATAGCACTAAACATTAGTCCGTTTACGCTGGTAGGCGCCACTACAAGGTCGGGCTTACTCACTGCGCCGCTGCTTAGCCGTTTTGGAATAAAATCCCGACTTGACTACTATACTAAAGAAGTGCTGCAAAGAATAATTGTGCGGGCAGCGGGTTTGCTGAATGTGAAAGTGACATCTGATGCGGCTTTTGAGATAGCCGGGCGGAGCCGCGGCACACCACGTATTGCCAATGGATTGTTGCGGCGTATGCGCGATTTTGCACAGGTGTTGGGCAATGGAGTCATAGATATGGCAATAGTAGAACACGGGCTGCGCGCGCTCCATGTGGATGAAAGCGGGCTCGACGAAATGGACAATAAAATTCTGGCAACGCTGATTGACAAGTTTAAGGGCGGACCGACTGGTATTAGCAATATTGCTACTGCCGTGGGCGAAGAGGCAGGTACCATTGAAGAAGTCTATGAGCCCTTTCTCATTCAGGAAGGGTATATCATTCGCACACCGCGGGGAAGAGAAGCCACCGAACGCGCTTACAAGCACCTCAACCGCAGCAAGCCGGCAACGGGTGGTAGTCTGTTTAGTTAAGAGGGTTAGATGCTTTAATGATTGGGGTAGTTTTGTAAGAGAAGCATCACAATCCCTACCATCTTTTCTTTGGCTAACGGATCGGATTCCGCTATTAATAGGGTAAGGGTAGTCAACGTTTCGGGACTGATTTTTTTGATAAAGTCATGTCCGGATTTTTGTAACAGCCAGATGAAGGCGAAGGCGCCGCTTCTTTTGTTACCATCATTGAAGGGATGGTTTTTTATGATGAAGTACATTAAATGAGCTGCTTTCTCTTCTATGCTCGGATAGGCATCTTCACCAAAAACACTTTGAAAAACGTTTCCGAAAATTCCATCAAGGTTGCCAGAGCTTTTTTCCTGTGCAAACAACCGTGTAGCCTCGCCTTTTTTGATAAGTTCGCCTTTAAGTTGTTCCAGAGCTGTTCTAAGTTCAGCAGCGTTTGCTGTAATTTCTTTTTGTGTGCCTTTTAAAGGAAATTCATTTTTGTCATAACGATCTAAAGCAAAAAAGGTTTCTGAAAAGGATTGTATAAGTGATAAAATATCTTTTGCCTCGATGCTGTTGTTATGAATTGAAAACAGTTTTAAATCTTCGAGAGTTTGTAAAAATTGCGTCTTGTTTTCTTCCAGTCTTTTAGCGTTGATCGCATATCCTTTAACTAAATATTCCTTTAGTCGCTCCGTAGCCCATTGGCGAAACTGTACACCTCGTTTGGACTTTACTCGATACCCAACGGATATAATAACGTCAAGATTATAGTATTTAGTTTTGTATTTTTTTCCGTCTGCGGCAGTTGTCAAGGATTCCTTGACAACTGAATCTGAATCCAACTCCTCTTCTTTCAGACAATTATTTATATGTAAGCTTATGTTCTGCTTTGTCTGGTTGAACAAATTTGCCAATTGGCTTTGACTTAACCAAACGGTATCTTTCTCAAAATGTACTTCAACAAAAACCTCGGAATTGGGCGCTCTGAATATTTCGATCCCACTCATATAACGCTGTTTTAGCACTCCCGTTTTGGGGTTGACTGGATTAAATTAGTCCAAAATACTGCAAATCATTAGCCCCCCTTTGCCAAACTCCCCGCCTGCATCAGTACGTCTATAAACCTGTCCCAACTATATTTCTTCTTCTCTTCCAGAAGATTTTGCTGCAAATGAGGAATGGGCTCTTCAAAAAAACGAACAATGCCCTCGGCAATAGCTGCAGGATCAGGGTCGGTCACAAAGCCGGTCTTACCATCCTGCACCACTTCGTGCAAGCCGCCCACACGGGTCACTAACATGGGCTTTTCAAAATGGTAGGCAACTTGTGTGATACCGCTTTGTGTAGCGCTTCTGTAAGGCTGCACTACAAGGTCGGCGGCACTGAAATAATTTTTTACTTCATCGTTGGGTATGAAGTCGGTAAACAATATCAGGCGATCTTTCAAGGCTTCGAGGTCGGCTTCGTAGCTGCTCCGATCATCATAAAATTCTCCGGCGATAATTAGTTTCAGGTTCAAAGCAGCTATACGTTCATCTTTGAGCGCCTGCAGTAAGAGATCAAGCCCTTTGTACCGGCGGATGAAGCCAAAGAACAAAAGGTATTTTCCTGCAGGGTCTATGCCCAACGCCGCACAGGCTTGTTCCCTACTGATGCCCGCACCATAGTTATCGTAAAGCGGATGCGGAGTGAAAGTTGCCGGCTTGCGGGTAAAATGCTGAATGTCTTTGAGTACGTCTTTACTCATCGTCACAAAGGCATCTACCGGTTTGATAAAATATTTGGTGAATTGACGGTCGCCGGGGCGATGTTCGTGCGGAATGACATTGTCGGCAATGCAAACAATGCGCGCATGTTTGCCGCTTTTGATGCGGCGAAGGATTGTGCCCAGGCTCGGACCCATGAAGGGCAGCCAGTAACGGACAATGACGAGATCGGGCTTCGACTTTTTGATTCTATTACCGGCAACAATCCAATTAAGCGGATGAATAGAATTGATGATGGATTCGATGTGCAAACCCATGGGGGCAGGCTCGTTGGTAAATTGCGACTTGCCCGGGAAGAGAAACGAAGGATATTGAAGAGAAAAAGAATAGATAGTAACGCTGTGCCCTTGTTGCTGCAATGCCTCAGCCAGCCTTTCGTTGAAGGTAGAAATACCTCCGCCCCTCAGCGGATGCGCCGGACCGATAATGGCTATTTTCAAAGGATTCACGCCTGCAATATCGTTTATCAGAAGGGAAAAATTACTTTGAAATCCTTTTGCGCTTTTTCATAGTCTTCGGGAATGCCAATGTCTATGAAATAGCCTTGTTGCAGGCTGCCGAAAAATTTCTTTTCTCCCACAAACTTTTCGAGGTAGTCTTTTTCAAAGGAGAATTTTGAGGGTAGTTGCCGTTTCAAAAAGCTTTCGCGATGCACAAGATACACACCCCCATTAATACAGCCCTTAGCAGTCGATGCCTTCTCACGAAATGCCGTAATGCATTGCTCTTGGTCTGTTTCCACCACTCCATAGCGATCGAAGTCAAAGAGCTTTTTCAATGACAAGGTACACGCACTCTGATGGGAAGAATGTAATGCCCAAAGCGAGTCGAAGTCCACATCGAAATAAGTATCGCCATTAAGTACAAATACATCCGGAACGGTGGCTTTGTTCATTGCCAGCAAGATGCCGCCGCCCGTGCCCAATGCTTCTGTTTCTACAACGTAGTCGAGCCTGACTTGGGTGTCCAGTGTTTGTATCCAATCGGTCAGTATCTCATGCTTATATCCCAGCGAAAGAATGACCCTGCTGCATCCTTTTTTCTCCAGATCGCGGATCAGATATTCAATAAAGGGTCGCCCGTTCACCTTTGCCATACACTTGGGATAGGCTCCTATCGTTTCGCGAAGCCTTGTGCCCAAACCGCCTGCCAGTATAATACATTCCATGGGTCAGATCGTCCAGGTAAAGAGACCGCGCTCCGTGAATTGATAAGGACGAACGCTGCCGCCAAATTGCTGCAATGCCTGGCGCACATGGTAACTGCTGTTGCCCGGGCAATAGAACATCATAAAGCCTCCGCCACCAGCGCCGGTTATTTTGCCACCCGTAGCACCGGCTTTCAGCGCGGCTTCATAAATATCATCCATAGAGGAGTTGCTGATACCTTGCGCCATCTGTTTCTTATAGCGAAAGCCATAGTCCAGTATCGGACCAATCTCATCGAGCGTTCCCTTCAGCAAGGCTTCCTTCATCATTCGCGCCTGCTCTTTAAGCTGGTGCATGGCTTCTATGGAAGTCTGTTTATTTTCCGTTACATTCTTTTGTTGCGCTTCTATAATGGTCGAAGAAAGCCGGCTGGTAGCGGTGAAATACAGCACCAGATTGTTTTCGAGCTCATTGAGATATTTGGGTTTGATGCGCAGCGGATTGACGATCACCTTATCGTCGGCATAAAACTCCATGAAGTTAACACCGCCAAAAGTGGCGGCATACTGATCCTGCTTTCCGCCCGCCATCTGCATTTCCAGCCGTTCAATTTCATAAGCCGTATGGGCAACATCATATTCACCAAGCGGCAAATTGAGCCATTCAGCAAATGCCCCGAGTATGGCTACCATCAGGGTGGAAGAACTTCCGAGCCCCGACCCTGCAGGTGCATCTACAAAGGTTGTGATCTTAAAGCCCGAGTCGGGGATACCATATTCGCCTGCAATGCGGTTGTACACTCCTTTGGCAAGATCGAGCCTGCCATCGAGCGGCAGGGATTGCTGCAAGGGATAAGTTGCAATTTCATCGCGGTCCACAGCTTCTATGATCACTTCAGGAATGTGCAACAACTCGATGCTGGCGTATGCATAAAGTGAGATCGTAGCGTTGAGGATTGCACCACCATAGATATCGCAGTAGGGGCTTACATCGGTGCCGCCGCCTGCAAGTCCTATTCTTAACGGTGCCTTACTTCTGTAAATCATGTTCTGGAAAAATAATTGCCCGGCAAAAGTCGGTGAAAATGAGCCTTAGCGCGGCTTTCCCTTTTGCCGGATGATTAATGCAAAAACGGCAACACCCAGAAAGCCACCGATCGCATCAGCCACAATATCCATATTGTCCTGACTGCGACCCAAAAAACTGAGTGCTCCCTGCAGCACTTCTACCAGCCAGCCAACCAGTACTGCGCTGATGAAAACGACAATCCAGCTTTTGGTCGAAGGTTGCTTTACCGAAAGTAGCCACAGAAATGCATAAGTGCCAAAAAGAATGAAATGCACCCATTTATCAGCCAGGGGCACATCTACTTCCGGTATTTCGCGGGCAGGCAAAAAGCATACAATAAAAATGAGCAAGGTCCACAGGATTGCCAATAGCCTTGCTCGTTTTTTATATTTCATGCTGCCTGAATTTTTCAGGAGCATTTTTTACCCTACGCTTTTCTCGTAAGCAGCAGCGTTCATCAGCGCATCGGCATCAGAAGGATTATCAAGCTCCATTTTGATCATCCATCCTTTGCCATAAGGATCTTGATTTACGTATTCAGGATTGCCTTCCAGCTCGCTGTTTACCTCGGTAATTTTTCCGCTCACCGGCAGGTAGAGGTCCGACACTGTTTTTACCGCTTCTACTGTTCCGAAGATTTCGTTTGCTTTCAGCGATTTGCCCACCGTGTTTACATCTACAAACACGATGTCGCCGAGCTCGCGCTGTGCAAAATCAGTGATGCCTACTGTGGCTGTATTGCCTTCCACCATAATCCATTCGTGGTCGCTTGTGTACCTGAGATTTTCCGGGTATTGCATATGCTTTATTTGCCGTAAAAATAGAGGAAAAATGGCGAATAAGAAATACGGTTTCCAGCGGCTAAAGTATGCTCCACCAAATACTTCGCTGCGCCCAGTTGCCCCATTTGCTGATGCTTGCCATCAAAGTATCGTACATCTCTTTCTGATTTACTTTTTTGCCTTTTTCGGGGGCTTTCATCTCCTCTGTTTTGGGCTGTGCGATGTCCACTTTTGTTGCAATCCATGTGCTGTACAGGCGGGGAATGGCTAACTCAAGTATCATGCCGGGCAGGCCGGAAAACATTTCCGGTCCGCCACTCACCATGATGTCTTCGCTGTAAAACGCAACTACATATACCGTATCACAAATCTTTCCCACCGCTTTTCTGCACTTGTAGTTGGCAATGGTGCGCACTTCATCCATGATCTTCCATTCCATCTTTCGCATGGTATCTTCCACCAGAAATTTCTGTTCAAATACCTGTTTGGAGGCGGTTACTTTACTGGTTTTAAAATTGGTAAACACCGTATTGTCTGACGCGGGCGAGCTGCCAAACATCATTTTGGGTTGGTTCTCTACTTCGCGACCGGGCTTGTACAAAGCATTGTTGAGTGTAAACGAATAGTCGAAATAGCTGACAACAAATTTGGGTATCTGCGCCTTCATCCGGGCAAACCATTCGCCGCCGTCTTCCGAAGCCATGTCATCGAGTTGACGATGAATGTTCACTTTGCGTTCAAACTCTATGGTGCCCTGCGCGGTGTATTGTGCCACACTGTTGAGCGTGCCGATCAGCAAGGCTGCTGCGAAACATATCTTCTTCATAGGTTAGTTGTTAATGATTATTTGGGTAGAAGTTTCGGGCGGTGCCGTGGGCGAATGTGTAAAGTTCCAGATCAGGCTTAGCATGCCATAGCGGCGGATGGTATTGTAGTTCTGCTGCGTAACCATATTGCCGGTGGCAAAGCGCTGGAAGCCCAGGTTTTGATTGAGGATGTCGTTCACGTAGGCGCGAAGTTCCAGTTCGTTGTTCTTTAAGAATTTCCGGCTCACATAGGCATTCCACAAAAACACATTGTTGTTATTGTCAAACTGCGCTACTTTTTCTCTGATATTCCAGTTAATGGTCGTGCCGATCTCGAATTTGTAGGGCAGCGTTACGTTTCCATCCAGATTATTTTCAAAAGACCAATAGCTCGTCACATTCTGGTTTAAGGCAGAAAGGTTTTGGTTGTAAGTGACGCCAGGTCGCCACGAAATATTGCAGACCTTTTCTTTGTCGTAGTCGAAGTTGAGGTCGAGTGTATAAGAGTTATTGTTGTTGGTATTTTCCTGTCCGTTAACGAAGTTTTTGATCTGCGAGAGATTGATATTTCCGCCAAAGCCTGCGCGAAGATTTAGCTTCTTAATATCTTTTCCATAACCAAACCACAACCAGCCCGTGTAGTTGCCATTGGTATTGATGTACTGCGATATGATTTGTCCGTTGCTGTTGATGTATTGTGCACGTGTGATGGCGTCGTTGGTAATAAAGCCGCCACCGCCGAGATAAGTATAAGTGCCTGTAAGAATTTTATAATTATTGTACCGGATGTTGAAACTGTGTTTGAATTCCTGCTTCAGATTTTCGTTGCCGATTACAAGCCGCGTAGGATCGCTGTTTTGCACCAGTGGCTGTATCTGCTCCATCTTTGGCTGATTGGTATAGCCATTGTAACGAATCGAAAAGCTTGACTGCTTTCCCGGAACCCGGTAGGTAAAAGATGCCTGCGGGAAGAAGTTGTTGTAGCTGCGCGTGAAGGAATAATTTTTCTTCAGTGCAAGGTTGTCGCGCTGAGTGAAGTAGGTGTTAGACACAGAGCCGCCGACGGAGAAGTTGAACTTTTTATACACAAAGCGCAGGTTGGTACCGCCAGTATTTACTAAAAAATTATAATCGTATTTGCTGCTGGTGGAATCGTTGAGCAGGTTGTAAACGCCCTCGGTAGTGTTCTTGTCAAAGGAAAGTTTTTCAGAATTATTGTTATTCACCGAGCTACGGTAATTCAGTTCTAAAAACAGCGTTTTCGAAAGCGGTTCTGTGTAAGAAATTTTCCCCGACAAGTAGAGGCTGTTGCTCTTGCTGGTCTTCAACTGGTCAATAATCTGAGTGCTATCCGGCTGATAAAAATGCGTTTGCGAATATAAGTTGCCCGTTCCATCCTGTTCCTTATAGTTTTCATCCAGCGTTATGGCAAGGCTTCTGCCACTCTTTTTGAATTTTTTCTGATAAGCAAGCGTGGCATTAAATGATTTTGAGTTTGCATCATTCGCAGTATTTACGGCATTGTCATTCAATGTGTCGCTCACGATAAAATTGCTGGTATGCGCTACCGAACCCGAACGTGTCTTGGCGTAGTTTCCATTGGCGGTGATCTTCAACTGCGAGGTAGAATCTATTTTCCATTCGTAGAGAAAATCGCCGCGGTGTCGCTCACCAAAGCTGTAGTTGTTTTGCCGCTGATCCTGATAAAGTTTTGCGTCCGACAAGGCAGTTTCCGTAATCGTATTGGATACTGTTTCTACATTCTGCTTGGAGTAACGATAGTTGCCGCTGAAGTGTAGCTTGTCTTGCAGCCATTTGTTGGAATAGTGAAAGCCACCCGTCCATACCGAAGGCAAACCCTGACCGTTGTATTTGCCGTTCCAGCTCTGAAATCCATCATTGTCGTCATCGCTGGAACTGTAGATCGTATAACCATCTTCGGAAAATTCTGCGTTGTTGCCACCGCCAAATTTGTCGCGATCTTCCCAGCCTAAACCTACCTTGCCGGTATTGGCAGCAATACCAAAGACAGACAATTTTCTTTTGGCTTTGAAGGCATTGAGCATACCCTGATTTTCGAAGAAGCCATCGGTGCCACCGCCGGCATTGATCTTGCCAAAGTAGCCCTTCTTCATATTGTCTTTGAGCTGCAGGTTGATGGTTTTTTCGCGGGTGCCATCGTCAATACCCGTAAACTGCGACTGATCACTTTTCTTATCGAATACCTGCACTTTGTCCACTGTTTTTGCCTGCAGGCTTTTGGTAACTACAGCGGGATCGTCGGTGAAAAACTCTTCTCCATCCACCAGTATTTTTTGCACTTTTTCTCCTTGCGCCGTTACTTCCCCGTTTTTGTTCACCTGTATGCCCGGCAGTTTTTTCAGCAGTTCTTCTACAGTGGCACCTTCACGCACCGCAAAGCTATCGGCAACATACTCTGTGGTATCGCCCTTGATCTTTATGGCGCCAATCTGCTGCTTCAATACAAACTCGGTGAGCAGATGTGTTTTTGAGATCATGGGGATCATACCCATATCCTGTGCAGGCTTAGACCCCGTTACAGATACTACATCCACATAATCGGCAAAGCCCGGAAAGGTGACCATCAGCAGGTAGCTGCCTTCCTTTGAGGGCTTCAAGATAAATTGACCATCTGCGGAAGATCGTGTAAAGGTTTCGAGTATGGAATCGGCTGCGCGGAGTAGCGAAACTGATGCGTATTGCAGACGATTGTCGTTGAGTGTGTCGCTTACATAACCTTTTATCTGATAAGGCTGGGCATAGGTGTATTGCAGCGAACACAACAACAGCAGCAATACGACGAAGTGCTGGCAAAGCTTCATATTGTGGGTGTGATGATGTGACATCAATTTCATAAAGATTAAAGCAAATATTGTCATGGCAAAGCAGGCGCTTGTTAAAATTTCTTAAAGGGATTAGCCGCTCCCACTTCTCGGTCAGAGGAACGCAGTTTTGATAAATGACATGGTTTTATTCAGTGTCAGAAAAGGGGAATATGCTAATCAACCCTTCCGCCCTTCGGGCACCTTCCCTTGCGAAGGGAAGGAGTTTCCCGGCTTCTGAACTTCGATTCTGCAACATCCGGAAAATGATGTTCGACGGTACCTTGCTTTGACTGAAAGCACAGCCCGTTCGCGCACATAAAAAGTCCGCTCGTTGAGTCGAGACAAAGTAACTTTCCCTAATACCCCAGATTCAATGTAAAGCCGAGCAATACATAATAGCCTGAAGCATTCATCTTAGGACCATCAATAGCGTTGTCCTGAATGTTCCATTGTCGGCTATTGAGCCCTATGCGGTAGCCAAACTTTACACCTACATATACGTTTTGTCTTTTGCCAAGAGCATAGTCGTAAGAGATGCGCGGATTGATGTACCAGAGGTAAGAATTGGTATAAGTCTTCTCTGTTGCATTGCCCACCAAAGATTGCGCGAATGTGTTGGCAGAGGTACTGTACTTAAGATCGAGCTGATTGCCCTGCCAGCCAAAACCTATGGATGGATACAGAAAATGAGAATGGTAATGAAAGAGGGTGTAATTGATATTGAAGTCAATATTGTACTGACTGTTTTTGAGATTAATACCATTTTTGGAAGACTTCGACCGGATGCTGTTGAACGAAATGTCGTTAAAGATCATGTCATGAAGATCGAAAGCCAGTACCAGTCCTACATTGAATACCGCATCGGCAGGTATGGTGGGGAGGTTGGCTGCTTTAAGCTGATCGTTGGTTGCGCCGGCGTCAACATTACTCAATCCTCCAAAACACCCCAGCGATAAAAATGATTTTTTGGTGGCTTCGTCCTGTGCATGGGCACACACGGATGCGAAGATGGACAGCGCCAAAAGAAAACGTTTCATATTACAGTGAATTTAGAATGCTTCGCTTTCAAAAATAGTCAATTACGAAAGCGCTGTTTCTTCACCCGGACAGAAGTTATTCACCTTCGTGCACCGAAATGTGAATAAGCATTCTCTGCCACTCTTGGTACGCAGATTCCTGTTGCGCCTATTTTCCTGCTGTTTGCCGACGATGCAGCGTTGCTCGCGCATGGTTTTCGGGTATGCCGAGGGCCTCATAGATGTAGTCCTGTGCCACCGTACGAACACTTAGCCGGTTAATATTGTTGTTGTCTGCCGATGGATTGACCCTGTTCGACAAGAAGATAAAGATCACACCGTTTGCCGGGTCGGCCCATCCGCAAGTGCCCGTAAATCCCTGATGTCCGAAGGCATAGCCACTTACGCGGTTGCCGGCAGGGCCCCCATCATCAGTATCCGGGGCAGGCTTGTCAAAACCATATCCACGCCGGCTGATTTTCGATTGGTAAGCCGTAAACATTTTTACCGTTGCTTCGTTCAGATACCGTTTGCCTTTGTAGGTGCCTCCGTTGAGCAGCATCTGAAAAATCACGGCAAGATCTCCTGCGGTAGCAAACACGCCCGCATGGCCCGCTACGCCTCCAAACATAGCGGCGCCCGGATCGTGCACAAAGCCGCGCACAAGCTGGCGCCGGAACAAAAGATCGTTTTCGGTGGCGGCAATATCGTTGATGTTGAATCGTTTCAGCGGATTGTACGTGATGCGTTTAAGCCCCAGCGGCTTGTAAAAAGTGCTTTCCACATATTCATTCAACTGTTTGTTGGTGATCTGCTCTACGATAGCAGCCAGAAAGTAGAAATCAAGATCACTATATACATACCGACCCTTTGTGTCGAGCGGACTTTCCAAAATCTGATTCCAGATAGAATCGGCATAATCATTTCTCAGATACAGGTCTTTGGCTACGGGTATCTGATAGCCGTTTCTCCGCGTAGTACTGTACAGTTGTGGGTTTAGCGCTCCGCTTTCTGTAAGCGTTTGTTTGTAGAAAGGTATCCAGGCTTTGAGGCCGGCCTGATGGAGCAGAAGGTCGCGGACAACAATGTTTTCTTTGTTGGTGTTGTGGGTCCATCTGAGGTAATCTCCAAGTGTCTTGTTGAGGTTTATTTTTCCTTCGTCGTAGAGCTTCATAACCGCAAGTGTGGTTGCCGCTATTTTGGTCATTGAAGCTATATCGTACATAGTGAAGAGTTCTACGCCTTTCTGTTTTCCGTAGTCGTAATAGCCAAATGCCTCGTCATAAAATATCTTTCCGTCTTTGGCGGCAAGGATTCGACAGCCCGGAAAAGCGCTACCGGCAAGGCTTTGGGCAATAAACTTGTTCAGCTTCTCCAGCACGGCTTTGTCAGCTACTTTTTGATCGCGCAAAAAGTCAACCGGTTTCAATTCGAAGGCGGGCGTAGATTTCACCACTTCGGGTGCTACAGGCTCTGCTTCGGGCGCCGCCCGCATTTGCTCACATGGCGTTACCGGCAAGCGGGCCCGTGCGCTCATTTGCCTGAGCAACACCCTGGCCACTGTAGCTTCTGTTATACTGTCATCTTCATAGGCCACCATCAGGCTTTTTACCCCGCAGAAAAAGCGGGAGAGGTAGGGATTTCCCATCAGCACTACCATCACGTTCGGAGCGTCTTCCACGCTTTTCAAAAAGTTCATTTGCTGCTCATCCAGCCCGTAGTCGCCGCCGGAAGGATAAAAACTCATATTGTGCACTGCCACTATCGTCACATCGGTTTCTTCCATGCTTTGCTTCAGCCGTTTGGCCACTGCCGCGCTGCTTCCTTTCGGCATCCAGTTGAACATGAGCGTTGGTTTGGCACTGCTGAGCTGATCATACAAAACACTATTTTCCGCGTTGATGCCTATGTAGCTTACCCGTGCATCGCCGGCCAGTATTTTGCCCAAGATATTGTTGTTGTCGCGCACCAGGGTTACGGATTGTGTGGCAGCCTGCTGCCGGAGGCCTGCCACTGCGGCGTTAAGATCATTGAGCAAATTGTCGGTCTGCAAGGGTTCAAAATGGTGAAGTCCGGCATTGTATTTTGCTGAAAGTATTTTCTTTACCGATTTCTCCAGTTGTGCTTCCGACACCGAACCTGCAGCCAGAGCAGCCTTTATCTTTTCTATGGCAATGTCCACATTTTGTGAAAAAAGCAGCACATCGTTGCCGGCTTTGAACGCGTTCAGTTCCACATCGCCTGGGTCGAAATATTTGGTTACCCCTTTCATGTCGAGCGCGTCGGTAAACACCAGACCGTCGAAGCCGAGTTGGTTTTTCAGCACCCCGGTAATGGTATTGCGGGAAAGGGTGGTGGGTATATGCGGTTCAGTTTCGAAAGCGGGCACTTCGAGGTGGGCCACCATCACGCTTTGTATGCCTGCGGCAATGAGCCTTCGGAACGGATAGAGCTCAAGCGTATCAAGTTGTTGCCTTGTCTTGCTGATGACAGGAAGGTCTTTATGAGAGTCGGCTTCGGTATCGCCATGTCCGGGAAAGTGTTTGGCGCAGGCTATTACACCATTCTGCTGCAAACCGTTCATGTAAGCGATGCCGAGGCGGGCCACCTGTTTCTTATCTTCCCCAAAAGAACGGGCGTTAATGATGGGGTTGGCCGGATTGTTATTGACATCCACCACCGGTGCAAAGTCAATATGCACACCCATCCGGCGGCATTGGTCGGCTACCGCAGCACCCATTTTATACACCAGTGCAGAGTCGCGGGTGGCACCCAGCATCATGGCTCGAGGCATATCTTTTACTCCCGTAAGGCGCATTCCGAGTCCCCACTCGGCGTCCATGGCTACGAGTAGTGGCACCTGCGCCATTTGCTGGTATTTGTTGGTTTGTGTGGCCTGGCTTACCGGATCGCCCTGCATAAAGATGACCCCGCCGATCTGATGCTTGCTGATGAAAGCGGTGATGGCTGCTTCGTTATAATTTTTGCCGCCGGAGTAAGCGGCGACCATGAAGAGCTGACCAATACGTTCTTCGAGGGTCAGCCGGTTATACACACTATCAACCCACTGCTGCCTGCCGGACCGGTTGACCGGCTGTGCCGTAGTAGCCAGAGAAAGAAACAAGAAAAGCGCTGCTGCAAAGGCATGAAAAAACCCTTTCGTCATAGCTAACAAATATAGACGAAAGGGTGTTAAAGATTATTGTTCTGGCAGGGAGCCATTGCTTTAAGAAGCCTTTGCCAATTGCATTTGAGGATGTTCCAGTTCTATGAGCATATTCACAATGTCCTTCTTGACTACAAGGCTGCGACTGGCCTGGAAGCCTGCCATCAGAAAGCTTTTAAGATCTGTGAAGTTCAGCATGTTACGCAATGCTTTTTGTCTGTTCAGGTAGCTTTTAGTTCTGCGCGTCATATGAAATAGATTTTAGCGATTATCGTTTGTTCCCTATATCAACAAAAGACCGTGCCAAAGTTTTTGAAGGCTTCGAAAAAAATATCTGCAAGTGAAATGGAAGACGGCAAAAGTGATCCCAACCGTTAGTTCGGCATAGTTTGAAAGTAAGGCTTGTGTGTAGCTGACTACGTCGCAGAGGATAGCAGTCTGCCAATTGCAAATCAGGGTTTCGAATTATTGTAGTGGCTAACTTTGGCCGGCAGGTAAACTTGAAATATAATTGTTCAGAGAACAATTGCCGCTGCGACGTAGTCCGGAGATTACGCCAAACTGGGCTCTCAACGTTAAATCATGAAGACCGTAGTCTTTCTCACTCTTTTAGGTAGTTGTTCAGGGATTAATAGAAACTATATTCTGGAACGACTATGGACATATGAATCTGGACAAAAAATTACTGCTGGTGATTTTATTAACTTCCAAAACACTTCTGGGTACTGTAAACTGAGTAATGACACAATTTATATAGCGTCCACGCCAAGGGCAGTAGTTGTCAGAATAAATGAGGCAGAGAATTTGATGTATTTAAGAACTATCCCGGAGAACTCAAGTAGTATATACTATCATCATGATTATTTTAAGTAAGTGGTAAGGTGCTGGTCACTTTTTGTCCACAAAACCGACCGTCAAAATGACGTTATAGACGCACTGTGCAGCGATAGGTTTCATCGTTACAAATACAGTTGCATTTGCTCTGAGAATGGGTATAAGTGCAACCCAGTTCGGCGTAGTTTGAAACGGAAGTCGTTAGGCGTAGGTTGCACCTACGTCTTTTCTGTAAATTCGAGCCATGAGCACGGGGTATCAAATTTATGATCAGGCTGGCTGCTTATTGGTGACGTAGCTGCAAGCTAAAGCCGAACTGGGGAAATACTAGTTCATAATTCTGAAAACCAAAGATGCAGGTAAGGGTATTTATGAAAGATATGAGGTGGATTAAAGCGTTTAACGATTTCTTCCCATTACCTATGAGCGCAATTCTATGGCTAACTATTGCTTTCGTAACGTCCGCAATACGAAATGGATGGTCATTTTCCCTGGAGTACGCTTTGTTTATCAGTGTAATAATTTTTAACGCTACTTCAGTTTCTTTCATTGCTATGTACCTAATGCGCAAGGGAAAAGCATCTAAAATACTTTGGAGAAAAATCATAATCAGCCTTGTGTTTTCCTTGTTGCTGAACGCCCTTCTCATACAATTTGCAAATTGTTAAAAGAATAAAATATAGACTTGCCATTAACCCTCGCATCTAGCGGGGCTTTTCTTTGCACTGGTTCGCCGTATTTTGAAACGGAAGTTGTTAGGCGTAGGTTGCATCTACGACTTTTCTGTAAATTCGAGCCATGAGCTCGGGTATCAAATTTATGATCAGGCTGGCTACTATTATCTTACGTTTCAGATAGTGCATTGGGCAGATATTTTTAGCAGAAAAATCTATAAAGACATTGTTGTATCAAGCATGGCGACGTAGCTACAAGCTACGCGGAATGGGGCACGAGACCTCTTTCAAAAATCTAGCGCCAGTTTGACTCGATCTTGACAGGCTCAAAAAAATGTAGCCCCTTCCTGAGAGGCTACATCTAACCGGAAGAATAAAGTGTATAATCAGAGGAGAGAGATAAGAAGTGAAAGTCTCCCGGCTATAAAGAAGTTTGATTTTCAACATTGCCGTACTTCGTCGGCAGTTGATAATGAAAAACAATTGTTCCAACCTACGGCGATTTACGCCGCTTTTGCAAATGTTTCACAACCGCTATTTGCAGACTAATTTCATATCCGGATTTTTACTGCAACGATTTGTCCGGATTTTATTGCTTCTTTTCGACGCACTGCTGCATTAAAAGCTAACAGATAAGTTTGCCGGCGGGTATCGTACCAAAGGGAAGTTTTCCATTCTGTGGTGTTGACCAAAGCAGTTACCGGCAATCGACCCCAGCCACGTTCCAGATCCTTCCCATAAGTTCGTATTTCGTTGGTGAGCTCCTGTGGCAGACTTACAAAATGCCAGCCTCCGGCAGCATTATATACCCATACCTCTGCGGAAAATTCGAACTGAAGTTGCATGGATTATACTTGTCTTTTCCTTTTCTCTCCCCAAAATTCAATTCCCAACCCAGGACGTGGAGAAAGTTGCATGATGCCATTTTCGATGCTCAGTCCACCTGCCACATCTTCGCAGAGCAATAAGGGTCCGTCGGCATCGGCTTCATCAAGTAGGGGCAACAAATGCGCAATAGCTGCACTGCCCACAGTGCTTTCATTCATAGAACCCATCATCACTTTTAGTCCCAATGTGCGCGCTTCTTTGATCATGCTGAGCGCGGGAGTTATGCCGCCACATTTTGTAAGCTTGATGTTGATACCATGAAAACTCTCCGCACACCGCTTTACGTCGGCAGCACCTACACAGCTTTCGTCGGCAAAGAGCGGGATGGTGGAAATCGCTTTCAGTTCTTTCATTTCTTCCCAGGCATTTTTGGGAAGGGGTTGTTCGATTAAATGCACACCCAACTGCTGCAATTCAGGGAGCATGTATTTTATCTCCTCCAGACTAAACGCTTCATTGGCATCTATACGGAAAGGCTTGTCTGTTGCACATCGTAGCGCTGCAAGAATATCGAGATCGCTGGTCTGACTCATTTTTATTTTATACACCGGGGCGGGATGCGCATGGAGCTTTTCCAGCATTTTTTCTTTGGTGTCAATACCGATGGTATAGTCCACTAAGGGCATTCTTTCTCTTTCCAATCCCAGCAAACGGTATAAAGGTTGCCGGCGCATTTGTGCGAAAAGGTCCCAACCTGCTATGTCGAGGGCGGCGATTAAAAAATTTTGACCAGGCAACAAATGCTCCAGAAAATGCCAGAAGCGATACGGATCGGTAAGCGCATAGCGGGTAAGCACGGCTCTTTTGGCTTCCAGCGCTTCTATCATTCCCTGCACGGTGACGTTGTAATAGTTTATAGCCGGGGCTTCTCCGTAGCCTTTTAAACTGCCCAACCCCAAAGAAACAATGAGTGTGGGCTGATGGGTCTTGGTGCCTTTACTGATCGTGAAAGGATATTCAAATGCCAATTCAAAAGGATGGTAATTCAACTGAAGCATACGATAAAATTGCGACTAATTTTGCGCACTATAAATTGTGCTCATGCCAAAGATCCCCTTCTGGGCTTTTATTATCCTCGCTGCAATTCATTTTACTGCCGTTCGCGTAGATGTGATGGATGTGGATGCTGCGCAGTATGCGGAGATGAGCCGGGAGATGAGTGTGAGTGGTGACTATCTTCATCTTTACGACCGCGGGAAGGACTATCTCGATAAACCACCCTTTCTATTCTGGGCCAGTGCTGTCAGCATGAAGGTTTTTGGGGTCAATAATTTTGGGTATAAGTTGCCCTCCATACTTTTTGCACTGTGGGCAATTTTTGCTTTGTACCGCCTGGCAAAATTGCTTTACGACGAGCCCACGGCAAGAATGGCTGCGTTTATTTT
>OFIS01000264.1_pt1 | contig 43703 bp, 33 predicted proteins | sample 1775071 | NCBI WGS metagenome assembly OFIS01 (sample SAMN08195774, study PRJEB24354) | sludge metagenome | isolation source: sludge from phenol fed wastewater aerobic bioreactor C | place: India: Nagpur | collected 2016-09-17
GCCGACTACTGGGAGTTCATCGCCCCACCGCGACGAACCCGGCCCTGAAGAAGGGCCCGCGCGCCACCCACCGAAACCGGTGATGTTCTTACGGTTCTGACCGTCCAAGCCACCCTCGGCAGTCGACGTAGTCGAGACTGCCCCAGCAATCCGGACCCACTTGACGCTCGGTGGCCGAGCGTAGTCGAGAGCCACATGGCGCATTGTCCCGACTGCGCTCGACAGGCGCGTGGTTGCGGCCGCTGCCTCGACGAAGACCGAGTGGTCGTAGCGCGCCCGGAGGGAGTCGAACCCCCAACCAACCGGGTAGAAGCCGGTCGCTCTATCCATTGAGCTACGGGCGCCGCAGGCGTGCTCACCGCACATTCTCGCTCACGCGTCGAATGCGCTCGACCAGCGCCCCACCTCCCTCGCTCGGCTTCGCGGTCCCGGTCGCCGCCGATTGGCGGGCTGGCGGCGAGCAGGTGGCGAAGGAAAGGCGGAAGGGAGCGCGTCCGCGCGAGTAGAGTCCGACCCGGACCTCGCGCCGTCACGGTTCGGGTACCGATCGGGCATGTCAGCCGACGTGCACCGCGTTCTTCCGGAAGGCAGGGTCCTGCGATGTCCGACTCCACAGAGTTCGGCGTTCATTCCGAGGTAGGTCAGCTCCGCAAGGTGATGGTGTGTGCCCCGGGTCGCGCCCACCAGCGGCTGACCCCCAGCAATCGCGACGACTTGCTGTTCGATGACGTGCTCTGGGTCGACAACGCGAAGCGCGACCACTTCGACTTCATCACCAAGATGCGGGACCGGGGCGTCGAAGTGCTCGAGATGCACAACCTGCTCACCGAGACGGTCGCGATCCCCGAGGGGAAGGCCTGGATCCTCGACCAGCAAGTGGTGCCGAACCGCGTCGGCCTGGGACTCGTCGACGAGGTACGCGGCTACCTGGAAGAACTCTCACCGCGTGACCTCGCCGAGACGCTGATCGGCGGCCTGTCGACGTATGAGTTCCCCGAGGCGCGCGGGGGCGAGATGCTCGCGCTCGTGCGGGACGCTGCTGGCATCACCGAGTACCTGCTGCCTCCGCTGCCGAACACGCTCTACACCCGCGACACCACATGCTGGATCTATGGTGGCGTGACCCTCAACCCGCTGTACTGGCCGGCCCGGCATGAGGAAACCGTGCTCACGACCGCCATCTACCGGTTCCACCCCGGTTTCGCAGGCAAGGTCAAGGAATGGTGGGGAGACCCTACGCAGGACTGGGGAATGGCGACCGTCGAGGGTGGCGACGTCATGCCGATCGGCAACGGCACTGTGCTGATCGGGATGAGCGAGCGCACGTCGCGTCAGGGGATCAGCCTCGTCGCGCAAGCGCTGTTCGAGAAGGGTGCGGCGGAGCGGGTCATCGTGGCGGCGCTTCCGAGGACGCGCGCCGCGATGCATCTGGACACGGTGTTCACGTTCGCCGACCGCGACTGCGTGCTGCTCTATCCCGACATCGTCTACAACATCGACGCCTTCTCCTATCGCCCGGCGGACGGCGGCGGTCTCGAGCTTCGTAAGGAGACCAAGCCGTTCACCGAGGTGATCGCGGATGCGCTCGGTCTGCCCGCGTTGCGGATCGTGGAGACCGGCGGCAACGCATACCTTCGCGAGCGCACACAATGGGACAGCGGCGCCAATCTCGTGGCACTCGCTCCTGGAGTAGTGATTGCATACGACCGCAACACCTATACGAACACGTTGTTGCGTAAAGCAGGTGTCGAGGTCATCACGGTCGTCGGAGCCGAACTCGGTCGTGGCCGGGGCGGTGGCCACTGTATGACCTGCCCGATAGTCCGCGATCCGGTCGACTTCTGAACTGTCGCGATCATGACAGAGGTCGTGGCCGAGGAGCACCCGGAAGCCGCCGGGAGGCCACCGGGTAAGCGGTTCGAGTTCCCGACGGCGATCACCACACTGGGGATCGTCACTGTCGTGGTGTGGCTCGCGGCACTGTTCATCCCCTCGGGTGCGTACCAGCTCGACCCTGACGGCGCGCCGATCCCAGGCACCTTCCACAATGTGCCGTCACCGCTCTCCTTCGGCGAGAGGGTCCAGCAGTTGCTGTTGTCGCCGGTGAACGGCTTCTACGGGCTACAGAACTCAGACGGCTTCGTGGATACCGAAACCGTCGGACGCATGTTCGGCTCGGTAGGCGTAGTGATGTTCATCTTCTCGATCGGCGCGTTCATCTCGGTGAGCTTCGCTACGCGCAGTCTGGACGTGGCCGTCCAGGGCTTGGGCCACCGGCTTCGGGGCAGAGGGTGGCTGCTGATCGCCGCGGTCATGGTGCTGCTGTCGCTGCTGGGGTCGACCATGGGCTTCTCGGTCGAGACGTTCGGCTTCTACGCGCTGCTCATCCCGCTCATGACAGCACTGGGATACGACCGGCTCACTACCGCCGCGATGATCATCCTGGGTGCGCTGATCGGTGTCACCGGTTCCACGGTGAACCCGTTCATGGTCGGTGTCGCCGCGGGTGAGGCCGGTGTCCCGCTCGGCGACGGCATCGTGCTACGACTCCTGCTCTGGGTGCTCCTGACCGGCACCACTGTCACGTACGTGGTGCGGTACGCGCGGAAGATCAAGCGAGACCCGAATGCGTCGCTCGTCGGCTTCGGGCCCTACCACGACGACTTCGAGGCGGATCCCGCCAACGGAGCCGGCGAGAAGCTGAGCGGTATGCAGAAGGCCGTTCTCGGCATCACGGTCGCCACCTTCGGGTTGATGATCTTCTCGGTCATCCCGTGGTCGAGCATCTTCAGTGCCGCGACGGGCCCGGCGGACGATCTGATCACCCACGAGACGAGCACGCCGCCGTACTGGTTCGAGCTCGGCTGGTGGTTCCCCCAGCTGGCAATCCTGTTCGTCGTGGCTTCCGTGATCGTCGCCGTGGTGGCTCGCATGGGCGAGAAGCAGGCCGTCAAGTTGATCGTCGCCGGAGCGGCCGACATGATCAGCCCTGCCATCGTCATCATGCTGGCCGCAGGCGTGTCGGTGATCATGACGAACACACAGACACTCGACACCATCCTGAACTCCATGGAACTGCTGGTCAGCGGCGCGTCGGCTGCCGGGTTCGCGGTGATCACGATGATCGTCAATCTGCCGCTCGCCTTCCTGATCCCGTCAAGTTCGGGCCACGCGATCCTCGCCATGCCGCTGCTCGCCCCGCTCGCCGACTTCGCGGGTGTGAGCCGGGCGGTGACGATCACGGCGTTCCAGCTCGGCCACGGGCTGATCATCATGTCCTCGCCGACGAGTGTCGTGGTGGTGGGCGGTCTCGCGATCGCGAAGGTCGGGTACGACAAGTACCTCCGGTTCCTGTGGCCGTTGTTGCTCCTGCTCGCGATCATCTCCGCTGTGGTGCTCGCGCTGGCCGCCGCCGTCGGGTGAGGGCCGCCGATACCTTGGCTCGCCATGACTGACGCCGGGATCACGCTCGTCGTGCTGGCAGCGACGGTCGTGATGTTCGTTTGGAACCGGTTCCCGGTCGAGCTGGTCGCGATCGGTTCCGCGCTGGCTCTGTACGCCACCGGCGTGCTCGACCTGACGCAGTCGCTCGCCGGTTTCGGCGACGCCGCCGTGATCCTCATCGCCGCCCTGTTCGTGGTGAGCGAAGCGCTCGATGCCACCGGCGTCACGGCGTACGCCGGACAGCGACTCGTCGCCGCCGCAGGCACCCGCCCCCGCTTGTTGATGGCACTCACCATGTTGCTCAGCGCTGTGCTCACCGCCCTGATCGGGCTGAACGGGGCTGTCGCGGCCCTGCTGCCGATGGCGGTCGCGGTCGCGGTACGGATGGGGTTCCCACCGTCACGGCTGCTGATGCCGCTCGCGTTCGCCGGGAGCGCCGGAGGACTGCTGCTCCTGATCGGCAGCCCTGTCAACATCGTGATCTCCGAGGCTGCGCAGGACGCGGGTGTCGGACCGTTCGCACTGTTCGAGTTCGCGCTCGTCGGACTGCCGGTCGTCGCGGGCACTGTACTGCTCGTGCTGTTCTTCGGGCCTCGCCTCGTCCCGGAGCGCCACAGTGAGCACTTGCCACCAGACCTGAGCCGGCACGCCGGAACTCTGGTCCGGCACTACGGGCTCGACGACGTCGCACACCTGCGGGTCCGCGACGGCTCGCGCGCGGTGGGAAGGGGCCGTGGCCGTTGGGATCTGTCCGCGTATCCGGGCGTGAAACTGATCACGACCACGGACGGAGCCACCGGCCGGCCGACTTCGGAAGGCAACCTCGTGGCGGGTGACCGGCTGACGCTGGTCGGAGACATCGCAATGACCGAGCGCTTCGCCCATGATCACGACTTGGTCGTCGAGAACGTCCGCAGCTCGGCTCAGGTCGAACAGTCGTTGCTGGGTCGGGACCTCGGCGCGGCGGAGGTGGTCATCCCACCGCGATCCCGATTCGTTGGTGAGATCGCGGCTCCCGGCCAGGCGTTCCTCGGTGGCGATCTCGTCGTCCTGTCCGTCGAGCGGCAGGGCATAGACCAGGGTGCTGGCGAGATCCGGCTCGCGGTAGGCGACGTGCTGCTCGTCGAAGGCCGATGGGCCGCGCTCGAGGCGGGAGAGCGCGATCACAATCTGCTGGTAGTGGACTCGCCCGCATCGGTCCGCCGCCAAGCAGTCGCGCTCGGGCCCGGCTCGTTGGCTGCGAGCGTCGTACTGGTGGTGATGGTGGTCCTGCTGGCAACCCGGGTGGTGCCACCGGTCGTCGCGACGCTCCTGGCGGCAGGGGCCGATCCTGGTGACGCGGGTGCTGTCCACCCAGCAGGCCTACCGCAGCGTCTCGTGGAGCACCGTTCTCCTGGTGGCGGGCATGATGCCCATGGCCACGGCGATGCAGGTGTCGGGAGCCGGGGGGCTCGTCGCCGAGCAGATCGTTGGGCTCGTCGCTGATGCCGGACCGTACGCGCTGCTCACTGCGTTGTTCGTCATCGCGGTCGTGCTGGGACAGCTCATCAGCAACACCGCGACCGCGCTGGTGATGATCCCCATCGCGGTCGCGGCCGCTGCGCAGCTGGAGGTCTCGGCGCGCCCGGTGCTGATGAGCCTGTGCGTGGCGTCGGCGGCCGCGTTCCTCACGCCGGTCGCCACGCCCGCGAACATCATGATCATGGGCCCGGCGGGGTACCGCTTCGGCGACTACTGGAGGTTGGGTGCACCGATCGTCGGTGTCTTCTTCCTGGTCGCCGTCGGCCTGGTGCCGGCGGTGTGGAGTTTCGGTTGAGCGCGAGTGTCGCGCTGCCCCCGTCGATGGGCGAGGGTCCCGGCTCGCCGGCCTTGTCGCGCCGCCTGTGGCGTATCGCCCGACCCATCGTCTTCGTGTTGGTCGGACTATTGGCGCTTCGGATCGTCGTGTCTCTCGTCGGCTCGGTCGACTGGGCCCGGGTCGCGAGCTCGTTCGGGCGGCTGAGCGCCTGGATGGCGGTCCCGCTCCTGGCGGACCTGCTGCTGCGCCAGTGGCTCAATGCGGTGCCGTTGGCGCAGTACCTGCCCGGACTGCCACTGCGGCGATCGCTGCAGAACGACCTCACGGCGAACCTCATGGGAACCGTCGCGCCGCCGCCGGCAGACATGGTGCTGCGCATCGCGATGTTCCGCTCGTGGGGCCTCGACCCCGTCAAGGGCATGGCCGGGGTCAGCCTCAACATGATGACCTTCTACAGCGTCCGGTTCATGGTGCCGGTGCTGGGTATCGCGTTGCTCGCCTTCCAGGGGGCCGAGCGACGCCAGTGGGTACTCGCCGGACTCAGCGCGGTGATCGCGGCGGTGTTGCTCTCGGCATTGCTGCTCCTCCTGCGCGGCGACGTGTTCGCCGCGTGGATGGGTCGCAGCGCGGGCAGGCTCGTGCGACGGTTCCGCTCGAAGACCGACCCGGAGACCTGGGCAGCCGCGGTGGTCGACGTACGCAGCAGCTCCGCAGACGCGCTTCGCCGTGGCTTGGGGCGTTCCATCACCGCGCTCGTCGGGATGGTGCTCTGTGACGCCCTGCTGGTGTTCCTGGCCCTCCGGTTCGTCGGGGTCGATGGCGGGGCGTTGTCCCTGGTCGACGTGTTCGCGGCGTTCCTGCTCGCCTACCCGTTGACGATCATGCCGCTGTTCGGCTTCGGCGTCCTGGACGCGGTGCTGCTGGGCACCTGGGTGACGATCGCGGGTGTGGCGTACGAGCCGGAGATCGTCGCTGGGCTCGTGGTGTGGCGTACGGTCACCATCCTCGGCCCGCTGCTGCTCGGGCTGCTCAGTTTCGTCGTGTGGCGACGGCGGTACGGGGACGGCGTCTCGTTGCGAGCCCTGCCGCCTGGCGCTGACGGATCACCGGCCGCCCCCGCGGGGGACGACGGCGACGCGTCGGGAGCCGGCCGATCCACGTAGGCTGGACGCACTATGGCTGAGTACATCTACACGCTTCGCAAGGCCCGTCGTAAGCACGGTGACAAGCTGGTGCTCGACGATGTGACCCTCTCCTTCCTGCCCGGCGCCAAGATCGGCGTGGTCGGACCGAACGGGGCCGGCAAATCCTCGCTGCTCAAGATCATGGCCGGTCTCGACCAGCCCACCAACGGCGACGCGATGCTGGCGCCGGGTGCGAGCGTCGGGCTGCTCGCCCAGGAACCGCAGCTCGACGAGTCGAAGACGGTGCTCGAGAACGTCGAGGAGGGGGTGGCCGGCACCAAGGCGATGCTCGACCGGTTCAACCAGATCTCCGCCGAGCTCGCCGACCCGGACGCGGATTACGACGCGCTGCTCGCCGAGATGGGCACGCTGCAGGAGAAGATCGACCACCTCGGTGCGTGGGACCTGGACTCCCAGCTCGAGCAGGCCATGGACGCGCTGCGCTGCCCGCCCGGCGACGCCGACGTCTCCGTCCTCTCCGGCGGCGAGAAGCGTCGCGTCGCGCTGTGCCGGTTGCTGCTGCAGGCGCCCGACCTGCTGCTGCTCGACGAGCCCACCAACCACCTGGACGCGGAGAGCGTGCAGTGGCTCGAGCAGTTCCTCGACAAGTACGCCGGCACCGTCGTCGCGATCACCCACGACCGGTACTTCCTCGAGAACGTGGCGCAGTGGATCCTCGAGCTCGACCGCGGCCACGCCTACCCGTACCACGGCAACTACACGACCTACCTGGAGAAGAAGCAGGAGCGGCTCAAGGTCGAGGGGGCCAAGGACGCCAAGCTCAAGAAGCGCCTGTCCGACGAGCTGGAGTGGGTGCGCTCGAACGCCAAGGCCCGCCAGTCCAAGAGCCGCGCGCGACTCGACCGGTACGAGGAGATGGCGGCGGAAGCCGAGAAGACCCGCAAGCTGGACTTCGAGGAGATCCAGATCCCACCGGGTCCCCGGCTGGGCAGCGTCGTCGTCGAGGTGTCCGGCCTGACCAAGGGCTTCGGCGACCGCCTGCTCATCGACGACCTGTCGTTCACGCTGCCGCGCAACGGCATCGTCGGCATCATCGGTCCGAACGGTGTCGGCAAGACGACCCTGTTCAAGATGATCGTCGCGGCCGCGGAGGGCGGCAGCGACGACAAGTCCGTGCTCCCCGACAGCGGTGACATCAAGATCGGCGAGACGGTGAGCCTGTCGTACGTCGACCAGAGCCGGGGCGGGCTCGACGGGTCGAAGAACGTCTGGGAGGTGGTCTCCAACGGGCTGGATTGGATCAAGGTCGGCCAGGTCGAGATGCCGAGCCGGGCCTACGTGTCGGCGTTCGGGTTCAAGGGCCCGGACCAGCAGAAGCCGGCCAACGTGCTGTCCGGCGGCGAGCGCAACCGGCTGAACCTGGCGCTCACCCTCAAGCAGGGAGGCAACCTGATCCTGCTCGACGAGCCGACAAACGACCTCGACGTGGAGACCCTCGGTTCGCTGGAGAACGCGCTGTTGGAGTTCCCGGGCTGCGCGGTCATCACCAGCCACGACCGGTGGTTCCTCGATCGCATCGCCACGCACATCCTGGCGTGGGAGGGCGACTCGAACTGGTTCTGGTTCGAGGGGAACTTCGAGTCGTACGAGGCGAACAAGGTCGAGCGGCTCGGCGTCGACGCCACCCGCCCGCACCGCGCCACGTACCGCAAGCTGACCCGCGACTGACCACGAGGGGGGACGACGATGGCAGTGGTGCTCGCGCACCCGGAGCTCACCTACCTGGCCGCGTACCTGGGCCGGCTGCGCAACTGGGACGAGCGTTCCGCGGTACGCATGCAGGTCCGCGGCGGGGTGGTGGGTCTGTACGGCTCGCTGCCGATGGAGGCGCTCGCGCTCGTTGTCGTACCCCTCGCGCAGTCCGCGGCCGGCACCGATTTGGACGGCTTCGACCGCACGGTGTCCGCGGGCCGGCTGCGCGACGTGATCGGCAATCCCGGCGACGACGCGACCGCGGTACGCGAGCTGCGCATCCCCGACGAGATCGCCGGACCGGCGAGCCTGGCCGACCTACCGCCACGGTCCGGGTGGTACCCCGGCGAGTCGGCGCTGGCCAGGGACGTCGTGCCGCGGGTGGAGGAGGCCGTCGCCGCCTTCCGGTCGCAGGTGCCGGCCGCCGGCGCGCTCAACGCGGAACTTGTCGCGTGGTCCACGTGGGACGGCGAGGGCTGGGGCGGGGTGCCGATGCGAGCGCTGCACGCGGCCCAGCTGCTCGGCTTCCTCGCCCACGCCGCGGCACAGGTGCGCACCGCCACCGCGCTCGGGTGGACCCGGCTGGTCACACCGGCAGGGCAGGTTTTCGTACGTGACGGCGGGCCCCGCGACCTGTTGCGCACGCCGCCCAGATGAGCCCGTGCCCCAGCCGGTCGGGCGGGACTGGCGGTCACTAGACTCCGGGCGAGCCGGCTGCCAGAAGGACCGTCGCCGGTGCGGACCGTGACGCCTGGAGGAGTGCGCATGGCAACCACCGGGATCAACGCACCCGGGCGTGCGGCGATCAGCGAGCGCACGCTGCGCAACGACCTGTGGTGGCTGCAGCCGCTGCTCGTCGTGCTCGGCCTGACCGCCTTCGTCGCGTACGGCGTGTGGCGGGTGTTCTGGGGCGCCGGCACCGGACCGGAGGACCAGACCTACTACGCGGCGCCGTACATCTCCATCTTCTTCTCTCCGTGCATCGTCACCACCTGCGTGCCCGGCTCGGACGACTTCGCCTTCGTCGGCGGCTGGTGGGCCATCACCCCGGCGCTGCTGACCGCCTGGGCACCTCTGGCGTTCCGCCTCACCTGCTACTACTACCGCAAGGCGTACTTCCGTTCGTACTGGCTCTCGCCCCCCGCGTGCGCCGTGCCCGAGCCGCGCGCCCGCTATACCGGAGAGCGCCGTTTCCCGTTGATCCTGAACAACTCCCACCGGTGGTTCTTCTACCTCGGGTTCCTGTTCGCGATGATCCTCACGTACGACCTGGTGCTCGCCTTCCGCGATCCGCAGGGCAACTGGGGCCACGCCGGACTGGGCACGCTGCTGCTGCTCGTCAACGTCGTCGCGATCTGGTTCTACACCCTGACGTGCCACTCCTGCCGCAACATCATCGCCGGCCGGCTCAACCACTTCTCCAAGCACCCGATCCGCTACCGGATGTGGACGCTGGTCTCGCGCGGCAACCCGCACCACCCGAAGTGGGCGTGGATCTCGCTGGCCACCATCGTGATCGCCGACTACTACGTGTACCTCGTCGCCGCCGGCTACGTCTCCGACCCGCGGTTCTTCTGAGCGCGCACGCACCAGCACCGAGAGGACGCCCTACGTGAGCGAGATCGAGCGCCATTCCTTCGACGTCGTGGTGATCGGCGCCGGCGGTTCGGGTCTGCGTGCCGCCATCGAGGCCCGCAGCCAAGGCAAGCGCACCGCCATCATCTGCAAGTCCCTGTTCGGCAAGGCGCACACCGTGATGGCCGAGGGCGGCATCGCGGCATCCATGGGCAACGTGAACCCGCACGACAACTGGCAGGTGCACTTCCGCGACACCATGCGCGGCGGCAAGTTCATGAACTCCTGGCGGATGGCCGAGCTGCACGCCAAGGAAGCGCCGCAGCGGGTGTGGGAGCTGGAGACGTACGGTGCGCTGTTCGACCGCACCCCCGAGGGCAAGATCAGCCAGCGCAACTTCGGAGGCCACGAGTACCCCCGGCTCGCGCACGTCGGTGACCGCACCGGCCTCGAGCTGATCCGTACGCTGCAGCAAAAGATCGTCTCGTTGCAGCAGGAGGACTTCCGCGAGAGCGGTGACTACGAGTCGCACCTGCAGGTGTTCGCCGAATGCGTCATCACGCGGCTGCTGACCGGCGAGGACGGGTCGATCGCAGGTGCGTTCGGCTACTGGCGCGAGAGCGGCAAGTTCGTGGTGTTCGAGGCGCCGGCGGTGGTGCTCGCGACCGGGGGGATCGGGAAGTCCTTCAAGGTCACCAGCAACTCCTGGGAGTACACGGGCGACGGGCACGCGCTCGCGCTGCGCGCCGGCGCCACGTGCATCAACATGGAGTTCGTCCAGTTCCACCCGACCGGCATGGTGTGGCCGCCGAGCGTCAAGGGGATCCTCGTCACCGAGTCCGTCCGTGGCGACGGCGGGGTGCTGCGCAACTCCGAAGGCCGGCGTTTCATGTTCGACTACATCCCGGACGTCTTCCGGGACCAGTACGCCAAGTCCGAGGACGAGGCGGACCGCTGGTATACCGACCCCGACAACAACAAGCGCCCGCCGGAGCTGTTGCCCCGTGACGAGGTCGCGCGATCGATCAACAGCGAGGTCAAGGCGGGGCGCGGCTCGCCGCACGGCGGCGTGTTCCTCGACGTCTCGACGCGGCTGTCGGCCGACGTGATCCGCAAGAAGCTCCCCTCCATGTACCACCAGTTCAAGGAGCTCGCCGACGTCGACATCACGGCCGAACCGATGGAGGTCGGACCGACCTGTCACTACATGATGGGCGGCATCGAGGTCGACCCCGACACCGGCGAGTCGGTCGTGCCCGGACTCTTCGCGGTCGGCGAGGTCTCCGGTGGTATGCACGGCTCGAACCGCCTGGGCGGCAACTCGTTGTCCGACCTGCTCGTCTTCGGGCGGCGTGCCGGTCTCGGCGCCGCCGAATACGTCGACAAGCACGGCCACGCCGCCCCCGCGGTGAGCGAGGCGATGATCGAGGCCGCCGAGGCGGAGGCGCTCGTACCGTTCCGCGAGATCGGCGAGGGTGCCGAGAACCCGTACACCCTGCAGCACGAGCTGCAGGAGGCGATGAACGACCTCGTCGGGATCATCCGCACCGAGGCCGAGATGGCGCAGGCGCTGGAGCGCCTCGAGGTCCTCAAGCAACGGGCGAAGAACGTCGCGGTCGCCGGCGGCCGGCATTACAACCCCGGCTGGAACCTCGCGATCGACCTGCAGAACATGCTGCTCGTCTCGGAGTGCGTGGCGCGTGCGGCACTGGAGCGCCAGGAGAGCCGCGGCGGTCACACCCGGGACGACTACCCCGAGATGAGCGCCGTCTGGCGCAACATCAACCTGGTGTGCCGGTACCAGGACGGCGGGGTCACCCTCACCCGCCAGCCGCTCGTACCGATGCGCCAGGACCTGCTCGAACTGTTCGAGGTCGATGAGCTGAAGAAGTACCTGACCGACGAGGAACTGCCAGGAGGCGGTCACTGATGGCCTACACCGCTCACTTCAAGGTCTGGCGCGGGGACGACTCCGGTGGCGGGCTCGAGGACTTCCAGATCGAGGTGAACGAGGGCGAGGTCGTCCTCGACGTCATCCACCGCCTGCAGGCGACGCAGACTCCGGACCTCGCGGTGCGGTGGAACTGCAAGGCGGGCAAGTGCGGCTCCTGCAGCGCCGAGATCAACGGTCGGCCGCGGTTGATGTGCATGACCCGGATGAACCTGTTCGAGCCTGGTGAGACGGTCACCGTCACCCCGATGCGTACCTTCCCGGTGATCCGTGACCTGGTGACCGACGTGTCGTTCAACTACACCAAGGCGCGCATGATGCCGTCCTTCGCGCCGCCGAAGGACCTCGCGCCCGGCGAGTACCGGATGCAGCAGGAGGACGTGGAACGTAGCCAGGAGTTCCGCAAGTGCATCGAGTGCTTCCTGTGCCAGGACGTCTGCCACGTCATCCGGGACCACGAGGCCAACAAGCCCGCATTCTCGGGACCGCGCTTCCTGATCCGGCTCGCCGAGCTCGACATGCACCCGCTGGACACCGTCGACCGGCGGGACGTGGCGGTGGAGGACCACGGCATCGGGCTGTGCAACATCACCAAGTGCTGCACCGAGGTCTGCCCTGAGGGCATCAAGATCACCGACAACGGGATCATCCCGATGAAGGAGCGCGTCGCCGACAAGCGGTACGACCCGCTGTTCTCGATCGGTTCGCTGTTCCGCAAGAGCCGGAACCGCCGCGATCCCGCCCCGCCCACCCCCAAGGAGTGACCGACTGCCTCGTTGATCAAGGAGAAGGTGCCCTTTTCGATCTCCATTCAGTGATCGAAAACGACACCTTCTCCTTGATCAACGAAGACGGGGTCGGCGGCGGTCGAGGAGCGTTCTGAGCGTCGCGGCGTCAAAACAGCGAAAAGCCCGGTAGGGCTTGGCTCGCCGTGCGACACTCTGCGGACACATGATCAACCTACGGGGGTCCGCCGTGAAGAATGCTGCTTGTCGCGCCGCGCTGCGTCCGATGCCACGCTGGTCAACGCTAGGAGCAGCGCTCACCACCGTCGCACTGATCTTCGCCGTACTCGCGGCGCCGGCCCACGCCGCGCCGAAGAAGCGGACCGTCTCCCTGGGCGGGGCGAGCACCGCCGTCGCCGGGAAGCCGTTCGTGCTCAAGGGGAAGGTGAAGCGGACACCCAAGGGCACGAAGGTCGTGCTGCAGCTCAAGAGTGGTGGCAAGTGGAAGACGGTGCAGCGGGCCACGACCAAGAACGCCAAGGGCGCGTACTCGGCGAAGATCACGATGCGCAAGGCGGGCAGCTACACGTTCCGTGCCAAGGCGGCCAAGGCCAAGGTCGGAGGCAAGAAGCTGAAGCCCGCGGTGTCGAAGCCGCGGACCGTCACCGTCCGGCCCGCGGGCGAGCCACCTGCCAAGCGGCTCCGGCTGATCTCCCGCTCGGCGGTGACGGGCGCGATCGGGAACGGTAGTTCGTACCTCTGGTCGACTCGGGTGGGGCATGGCATGTCAGGCGACGGCCGGTTCACGGCCTTCACCTCCGCGGCCTCGAACCTGGTCGCGGGCGACACCAACGGTAAGCGTGACGTCTTCCTCTACGACCGGCTCGCCGACTCGGTGAGGCTGGTATCACGTTCGGCGAGCGGTGGCGTCGCCAACGGCGACTCCATGTGGGCGGCCATCTCCCCGAACGGGCGCTGGGTGGCCTTCCGCTCCGCTGCGACGAACCTCGTGACGAGCGCGGCGCCATCCCACGGCATCTACCTGTGGGATGGCCAGACCGAGAGGACGACCCTCGTCTCCAAGTACGAGAGCGGCGCCGGGGGCACGCCGGTCGTGTCGAACAGCGGCAAGCAGGTCGCGTTCACCGACTACAACGATGCTCCCCAGGGTGCGCTGCAGTTCCAGCAGGTCTATTTGTGGACCGGCGGTACGCCCGGTCAGCGTACGCTCGTCTCGCTGAGCACGGCGGGAGGCCACGGTGACAGCGCGTCCCAATACCCTTCGATCTCGGCTGACGGCCGTTACGTCGCCTATCAGTCCGCGGCTCGGAACATCGTGAGCGGTGACAACGACAACCGCTACGACGTGTACCTCTGGGACACCAAATCGAAGACGAACGTCTGGGTGTCGAACCACTCGACGCTGCTCGGCGGCATCGATCCGACGATCTCGGCCGATGGCCGTCACATCGCATACTCGACCGTGGAAACGGGCGGCACGCTGCAGGTATATCTGTACGACCGCATCACCAAGGGGCGAACGCTCGTCTCGACGACGCCCGGCGGTGCCGCGGGCAACGACCGTTCGATGCACCCGCACGTCAGCCGGGACGGGTCGTACGTCGCCTTCGAGTCACACGCGACCGACCTGGCGCCGGACGACAACACTCACTACACCGGTGGTGTCGACGTCTTCGTGTGGACCCGTGCGAGCAAGCAGATCGTCATGGCCTCGCGCACCACACCCACGGATGGTCCAGCGGACAACTTCTCGCAGCTGGCGCAGGTGTCCGACGACGGACGGTTCGTCGCGTTCGGCTCGGCCGCCTCGAACCTGGTCCCTGGCGACACCAACGCCATGCCCGACGTCTTCCTGTGGGACCGCGTCGGGCGACCGTGACCGCCGGCGGGAACGCGCCCACACCGGTACGTCAGTCGAGCGCAATCGAGACCCCTTGGGCCTGGTAGAGCGCCCGTCGGTGCGTGAAAGACCGGCCACTGCTCGGTTGTCGAGCGCAGTCGAGTCACCTTGCACCTGGTGGAGCGCCCGGCGGCGCGTGAAAGACCGCGCGAGTACTCGGTGGTCGAGCGCAGTCGAGTCACTTTGGGCCTGGTGGAGCGCCCGGCGGCGCGTGGAAGACCGGGCGAGTACTCGGTGGTCGAGCGCAGACGAGACCACTTCGGTGGTCATGGTCTCGACTACGCTCGACCGACGGTTGGTTGCGCCCTTTCTTCCGGAGCCGGCACCTTCGGTGATCATGGTCTCGACTACGCTCGACCGGCGGCTGGTCTCGCCTACGCCCCTCTCTCGAAGGGGTGCGCTCGACCACCAGTGCTCGGCGATCCTGTACCTGCCGAGGCCTGCCGGAGCGCTAGGTTTGGGCACGGACGTGGATGCACGTTCACGTCGGTTTCGGGAGGTGGTGGTGGCGTACCCGGTACTGACCCCGGCGCCGGTCGACCCGGTGCGGGCCGCAGCCAACCGGGAAGGTCACCTCGCGCTCGTCGCCGACCTGCGTGAGCAGCTCGCCCGTACGGCGCGCGGCGGCTCCGAGCGGTCCCGGGACCGCCACGTGTCACGAGGCAAGCTCTTGCCGCGCGACCGGGTCGAGCACCTGCTCGACCGCGGCGCGCCGTTCCTCGAGCTGTCGCCGCTCGCGGCGCACGGCTTGTACGACGACGCGTCCCCCGGCGCGGGCCTGATCACCGGCGTCGGCCGGGTCAGTGGCCGGGAGTGCGTGATCGTCGCGAACGATGCGACCGTCAAGGGGGGCACGTACTATCCGATGACGGTCAAGAAGCACTTGCGGGCGCAGGAGATCGCGCTGCAGAACGACCTTCCGTGCCTGTACCTCGTCGATTCGGGCGGGGCGTACCTGCCGATGCAGGACGAGGTGTTCCCGGACCGCGAGCACTTCGGACGGATCTTCTACAACCAGGCGACGATGAGCGCCCGGGGCATCCCGCAGATCGCGGCGGTGCTCGGGTCGTGCACGGCTGGTGGGGCGTACGTACCGGCGATGAGCGACGAGGCCGTGATCGTGCGCGGACAGGGGACGATCTTCCTCGCCGGGCCGCCGCTCGTGAAGGCGGCGACCGGGGAGGTGGTGAGCGCCGAGGACCTCGGCGGCGGCGAGCTGCACAGCCACACCTCCGGCGTGACCGACCACCTCGCCGAGGACGACGAGGACGCGCTCGCGATCGTCCGGTCGATCGTTGCGACATTCGGTCCGCGTCGGCCCACGTCATGGGACGTCGCCGCGGTCGCGCCACCGGCGTACGACCCGGGCGAGCTCTACGACGTGGTGCCGACCGACCCGCGCACGCCGTACGACGTCCGCGAGGTCGTCGCGCGCATCGTCGACGGCGGCCGGTTCCAGGAGTTCAAGGCCGGGTACGGCACCACCTTGGTGACCGGGTTCGCGCACATCTACGGCCACCCGGTCGGCATCGTCGCCAACAACGGCATCCTGTTCAGCGAGTCCGCGCTGAAGGGTGCGCACTTCATCCAGCTGTGCGACAAGCGCCGCACCCCGTTGCTGTTCTTGCAGAACGTCTCCGGCTTCATGGTGGGGCAGCGTTACGAGGCCGAGGGCATCGCCAAGCACGGCGCGAAGATGGTCACGGCGGTCTCCTGCGCGCGCGTACCGAAACTCACGGTCATCATCGGCGGTTCGTTCGGCGCCGGGAACTACGGCATGTGCGGCCGGGCGTACTCGCCGCGGTTCCTGTGGATGTGGCCGAACGCGCGCATCTCGGTGATGGGCGGCGAGCAGGCGGCCTCCGTGCTCGCGACCGTGCGCCGCGACCAGCGCGAGGCGGCGGGGGAGGAGTTCACCGCCGCCGAGGAGGAGGCGCTCACCGGGCCGATCCGCGAGCAGTACGAACGGCAGGGCCACCCGTACTACTCGACCGCACGGCTCTGGGACGACGGGGTCATCGACCCGGTCGACACCCGCCGGGTGGTGGGACTCGGGCTCGCGGCCGCGTCGAACGCCCCACTCGGTGACCCCGGCTACGGCGTCTTCCGGATGTGAGCGCTGTGGCTGCTGAACTTTTCGAGAGCGTCCTTGTCGCGAACCGCGGCGAGATCGCGGTGCGCGTCATGCGTACGCTGCGCGCCCTCGGCATCCGGTCGATCGCGGTCTACAGCGACGCCGACGCGGACGCGCTGCACGTACGCGTCGCCGACGAGGCGATCCGGCTCGGTCCGGCCGAGGCCGCGCACAGCTACCTGTCGATCGAGCGGCTGGTCGCGGCGATCACGTCCTCGGGGGCGTCGGCCGTCCACCCGGGTTACGGGTTCCTCTCCGAGAATCCCGACTTCGCGCGGGCCGTGCTCGCGAGTGGTGCCGCGTGGATCGGGCCGCCGCCGGAGGCGATCGAGGCGATGGGCGACAAGGTCCGCGCGAAAGCGATGGTCGCGGCGGCCGGGGTCCCCGTCGTGCCCGGCAGCGACGGTCGCGGCCTGTCCGACGGCGAGCTCGTGGCGGCCGCCGCGCAGGTCGGCTACCCGGTGCTGCTCAAACCGTCCGCCGGCGGCGGTGGCAAGGGCATGCACCTTGTCCCTGGTCCGGATGGCCTCGCGGACGCGCTGCGTACCGCCCGCCGTGAGGCGCTCTCAGCGTTCGGCGACGACACCCTGCTGCTCGAGCGGTACGTGCATCGCCCCCGGCACATCGAGGTGCAGGTGTTCGCCGATCAGCACGGCAACACGGTGCATCTGGGCGAGCGGGAGTGCAGCCTGCAGCGGCGGCACCAGAAGATCGTCGAGGAGGCACCCTCGCCCTTGCTCGACCCGCCCACCAGGGGACGCATCGGCCAGAGCGCTGTGGCCGCAGCACGTTCCTGTGGCTACGTCGGCGCCGGGACGGTCGAGTTCATCGTCTCCGCGGACCGGCCGGACGAGTTCTTCTTCATGGAGATGAACACCCGCCTGCAGGTCGAGCACCCGGTCACCGAGGAGGTCACGGGCATCGACCTGGTCGAGCTGCAACTGCGCGTCGCTGCGGGCGGCGCCCTCGGGTTGACGCAGGACGCGGTCCGGCTGGACGGTCACGCGATCGAGGCCCGGGTCTACGCCGAGGACCCCGATCTCGGATTCCTGCCTACCGGCGGGCGCGTACTGGCGCTGCACGAGCCGCCCGCCCGCCCGTTGCGGGACGGTCGAGACCCGCACGTACGCATCGACTCCGGCATCACCGCCGGCTCGGTCGTCGGGTCGGCGTACGACCCGATGCTCGCCAAGGTGATCGGGTACGGGCCGGACCGAGCGACCGCGCTGCGGTTCCTGGATCGGGCGCTGGCCGACACCACCGTGCTGGGAGTGCGTACCAACATCGGCTTCCTGCGCGAGCTGCTCGCCGATCCCGCCGTGCGCGCGGGCGACCTGGACACCGATCTCGTGGCGCGGTTCGCCGCGGCGCGGCCGGCCCGGGCGGTGCCCGACGTGGCGTACGTCGCGGCGGCCCTGCACGGGGACCTCGACGCGCCCGCGGACGACGGGCCGTGGCAGCTGCGCGATGGTTGGCGGCTCGGGGAGCGGGCGTGGTCGACCTGGCGTTTCCGGGCCGGCGAAGCCGCCCCGGTGCCGGTTGCGACGCGGAGAATGGACGGCGGCGTGCAGGCACGCGTCGCCGACCGCGACTTCGGGCTCGTACGCGCCACTGGCGACGCGGACACGATCACCGTGCGCACCGAGGCGCGCGCGGTGACCTTCCGCATCGCGCGCGACCGGGACGTGCTCTGGCTGGGGCACGACGGGGAGGCCTGGGCGCTCCGCGAGCTGGCGCCGTACCCGCGGGCCCGCCGTACCGACGACACCGCGGCGGGAGGGACGGTCACCAGCCCCATGCCCGGCACGGTCCTCGAGGTACGTGTCGCCGTGGGGGACCGGGTGCGTACCGGCCAGCCGCTCGTCGTGGTGGAGGCGATGAAGATGGAGCACGTCGTCGCAGCGCCGACCGACGGCACCGTCACCGGGTTGCCGGCCGCCGCCGGTGCCCAGGTCGCGCTCGGCGCCGTCCTCGCGACAGTGACTCCGCAGAGCGACGGATCGACAACGGACCCAGCGGCAGATTCCGGATGAATGTGGCAGGACTCCGTCAAGAGCGGACTCCTGCCACATTCATCCGGAACGGAGAGAGGGAGTCGTGAGCGGACTGGAGCTGTCCGAAGAGCTGGAGGAGTTGCGGCGCACCGTCGAGGCGTTCGCCCACGACGTCGTCGCGCCGGTGATCGGGGACTACTACGAGCGGCACGAGTTCCCGTACGACCTGGTCGCGGAGATGGGCCGGATGGGCTTGTTCGGCCTGCCATTCCCCGAGGAGTACGGCGGCATGGGCGGGGACCTGACGGCGCTCTGCGTCGCGATCGAGGAACTCGCCCGCGTCGACTCGAGCGTCGCGATCACGCTCGAGGCCGGGGTCGGGCTGGGGGCGAACCCGCTGCACAAGTTCGGCAGCGAGGAGCAGAAGCGCGAGTGGCTGCCGCGGTTGTGCCGCGGCGAGGTCCTGGGCGGGTTCGGGCTGACCGAGCCGGGCGGGGGCAGCGACGCAGGGGCGACGCGCACGACCGCACGCCTCGACGGCGAGCACTGGGTCATCAACGGCTCGAAGTCCTTCATCACCAACTCGGGAACCGACATCACCGGGTTCGTGATCGTGACCGCCGTGACGGGCGAGAAGCCAGCCGGCGGCAAGGAGATCTCGGCGATCCTCGTGCCCAGCGGGACGCCCGGGTTCACGGTGGCACCGGCGTACTCCAAGGTCGGCTGGAACGCGTCGGACACCCACGAGCTCGCGTTCAGCGACGTACGCGTCCCGGCGGCGAACCTGGTCGGGGAGCGTGGCCGGGGGTACGCGCAGTTCCTGCAGATCCTCGACGAGGGACGCATCGCGATCTCGGCGCTCGCGACGGGGCTCGCGCAGGGATGTGTCGACGAGTCGGTCCGGTACGCCCAGCAGCGAGAGGCGTTCGGGGCACCGATCGGCTCGTACCAGGGTGTGTCGTTCCTCGTCGCCGACATGGAGGTACGCGCGCACAGCTCGCGGTTGCTCTGGCGGGACGCGGCGAGCCGGCTGGCGGCGGGCCGGCCGTACAAGCGGGCCGCGTCGATCGCCAAGCTCTATTCCTCCGAGGCCGCGATGGACAACGCCCGGTACGCCACCCAGGTCCATGGCGGGTACGGCTTCATGAACGAGTTCCCGGTGGGCCGCTTCTACCGCGATGCGAAGATCCTCGAGATCGGAGAGGGAACCTCCGAGGTGCAGCGGATGCTGATCGCCCGCGACCTCGGCCTGTGAGCACCCCGCACCAAGGCAGATCCGGGACCCACGGTTCCTCATGACGCACCGGTGAGGGCGCCGACGAGCGAGCCGATGCCGTAGGTGATCGCCATGGCCAGGATCCCGACGGCGAGGATGCGCGCGACGGCCCGGCCGGCCTCGGCGCTGCCCAGCCGCGCGCTGACCCATCCGGTGAGCGCCAGCGCGACCAGCACGACCGCGATCGTCACCGCGACCCGTACGTTCCGAGGGGCCAGCACGATCGCCAGCAGCGGCAGCACCGCACCGGCCGCGAACGAGGCCGCGGAGCTGATCGCGGCCTGCACCGGGCTGACCAGACGCTGCGGATCGAGCCCGAGCTCCACCTCGGCGTGAGCGGCGAGAGCATCGTGCTCGGTCAGCCGCACGGCGACCTGCCGCGCCAGGTCGCGGGTCAGCCCCTTGCGCTCGTACAGATCGGTGAGCTCGTCGAGCTCCGCCTCCGGCATGGTGTGCAGCTCCCACGTCTCCTGGGCCAGGGTGGCCCGCTCGGCGTCCCGCTGCGTGCTGACCGAGCTGTACTCCCCGCCCGCCATCGACAGCGCGCCGGCGACCAGGCCGGCGATCCCCGCCACGAGCAGCGCGCTCGCCTCCCCGGTCGCACCCGCCACGCCGAGGACCAGCCCGGCGGTCGACACGATGCCGTCCTGCGCGCCCAGCACCCCGGCCCGCAGCACGTTGAGCCGCGGCCCGACCTGGTGCCGGTGCGGTTCGCGCCAGTGGTCGCCACCGCGCGTCATGCGGCGAGTCTGGCACCGCACCGGTCGCAGGGCGCGCGTGCTGGGCCAGGACGCCGATAGGGTGGACGGCCGGGTTTCCACCGGTACGCGACCTTCCCGGAGCACGCCATTTCCGAGCCAGTCCCGATCGACGCGACCGACCTGCGCAGCGAACAGCTCGCTCTCGAGCAGGAGTCGGTCGACGAGATGTACGCCCGCCTCGACGAGCTGCGTTCCACGACCCGACGCGCATTGCGCACGGTACGGGCGGCAGGTGCGTCCGGCACGCACCAGGCCCGCTCGGAGCGGGACTCCTTCGCGACGCTGTACGAGAACCGGATCGCCCAGCTGGACGCAGCCGAGGACCGGCTCTGCTTCGGCCGGATCGACCTCGAGCAGGGCGAGCGCCACCACATCGGCCGGATCGGGCTGTCGGACGAGGCGCAGCGCCAGCTGCTGGTGGACTGGCGGGCACCTGCGGCGCGGCCGTTCTACCAGGCGACCCCCGTCGACCGGCAGGGCGCGGTCCTGCGCCGGCACATCACCACCACCGGCCGCACCGTCACCCACGTCGAAGACGACGTGCTGGACCTCGAGCAGGTACGCGCTTCCGGCCGCCCCGCGCTGAGCGGGGAAGGGGCGCTGCTCGCCGCCATGACCGCCGGGCGTACCGGCCGGATGGGCGACATCGTCTCCACCATCCAGGCCGAGCAGGACCGGGTCATCCGCAGCGAGCTGCCCGGGGTGCTGGTTGTCCAGGGCGGCCCCGGCACGGGCAAGACGGCCGTGGCGCTGCACCGCGCCGCGTACCTGCTCTACACCTACCGTGACCGGCTCGAGCGCTCCGGCGTGCTGCTCGTCGGGCCCAGCAACGTGTTCCTGCGCTACATCGAGCAGGTGCTGCCCTCGCTCGGTGAGACCGGGGTCGTCACGACGACCATGGGCGATCTGCTGCCGGACGTACGCACCTCCCGGCACGACGACCCGGCGGTGGCGGCGGTCAAGGGCAGCGCCGACATGGTGCCGGTGCTGCGTGCCGCTGTCGAGTCCTACCAGCGCGTACCACCGCGTGACCTCGAGTTCACGGTGCGGGGAGTGCGGCTCCGACTGCGGGCCCGCACCGTGGAGCACGCACGCGCCGCCGCCCGGCGCGGTGGTCCCGGCCACAACCGCTCCCGTGAGCGCTTCCTGCTCACGCTCATGGACGAGCTCGCCCGCCAGCTCGCCCACGGGCTGCGCATGGAGTTCACCTCCGACACCCGCCTCGATCTGCGGGGCGACCTGCGCGACGACCGGAACGTACGCCGCGAGCTGAACCTGCTCTGGCTGCCGCTGTCGCCCGCCACGCTGCTCGAGCGGCTGCTGACCGATCCGCAACGCCTCGCGGCCGCCGCGCCGGACTGGTCCGCCCGCGACCGCGCGTTGCTGATCCGCGATCCCGGTACGGGCTGGTCGGTGGAGGACGTGCCGCTGCTGGACGAGCTCGCCGAGCTGATCGGCGACGACGACACCGGCGCGTCGCAGGACCAGCGCGCGGCCGCCGCCCGCCGGGCCTCCGAGCTCGAGCACGCCAAGCGCGTCCTCGAGATGGGTTCGATGCTGCCCTGGATGCCGAGCGCGGAGGCGCTCGCGTCGCGCTGGGAGGAGACCGGCCCGGTGCTCACGGTCGCCGAGCGCGCCCAGACCGACCGCACGTGGGCGTACGGGCACATCGTCGTCGACGAGGCGCAGGAGCTCGCCCCGATGGCGTGGCGGGCGCTGCTGCGCCGCTGCCCGAAACGTTCGATGACCCTCGTCGGGGACCTCGCCCAGGCCGGGACCGGGACGACTGCGGCATCGTGGGACGAGGCGCTCGCGCCGTACGCCCTGCGGTCGTGGCGGCTCGAGGAGCTGACGGTCACCTACCGGACACCGGCGCAGATCATGCGGCTCGCGGCCGACGTGCTCGCCGCGTCCGGATCGCGGTTGGAGGCGCCCGCGTCGGTACGGGAGGGGGAGTGGGAGCCCACCGCCCATCGGGTGCCCCGGATCGACGGGCAGAGCCTTTGCGGGCTGCTGCGCAGCGAGCTCGAGCTGCTCGGGGACGGCCGGCTCGCCGTGGTGCTGCCCCGACCGGGTAGCGCCGCGACACCGCTGCCCGCGCAGCTGGCCGCCGACCTCGCCGCACGGCTGCCCGGCGCGCGCGTCGGGGTCGGCGCCGACGCGCTCGACGACCCGGTCGCCGTCCTCACCGTCGAGGACGTGAAGGGTCTGGAGTTCGACGCCGTGGTGCTGTGCGAGCCGGCGGCCCTGCTCGACCGCGGTGCCGGCGGGTGGGGCGACCTCTACGTCGCGCTGACCCGACCGACCCAACGGCTGCGGGTCGTGCACACCCGGCCGCTGCCCGCGAGCCTGCACCGGCTGGCGCAGCGCAGCCGGTGAGCGGTTCGCGGACTACGGTCCACCCATGAACGGGATCGCGCCGGGCTGGTACGCCGATCCGGTCGGTCGCGCCGAGCTGCGCTGGTACGACGGTGCCGGCTGGGGTGAGCAGGTCCGTACCGGCGCCCGCAGCGGGTACGACCCGCTCGACCTGGCCGGTGCTCCCCGCTGGCCGGCGCCGCGGTGGGACGCCCCGCCGGCCGGTCCTCCGGCGGCGAGCGGGGGCGGGCGTTCGGCGATGCGGCCCGGCCTGTGGGCCGTGCTCATCGCCTTCGTCGTGCTCCTCGCCGTCGGTACGGTCGCGCTCGTCGTGCTGCTGCGCAACCTGCCACGCCTGAGCGGACACGACATCGAACGGGCGGTGGCCACCTCGATGAGCAAGGAGTACGGGACGACCGTGGTCGTCAGCTGCCCGCCCGCGCTCTACACCGGCAGCGCCGACGGCACCCTGGTGTGCACGGCGCGAGCGGATGGGTTCGCCTCGGTGGCGCGGGTGCAGGTGATCGTGCGCGGCGCGAAGCTCGTGCGCTGGGAGATCCTCGAGACCGATGACGCCGAGGCGCCGCTGGCCTGACAATCTGGCCGCCATGCGCGCCGTACAGTGGGCACACTGATCAGCTCTTCCCGTACCGGTTGAGCATCCGGCCCCGTCATGGTGCGCTGGACCCGACGACTGATCCGGAGGGTGCCATGTTCGAGGACGGCCAGCTGTACGCCCCGGTGGTCGAGGGCGCCGACGGATCGGTGGTGGTCCAGCTCAGCTCGGACCACCCGGGCATCGGCGACCCGGAGTACCGCGAGCGCCGCAACCAGATCGCCGCGCTCGCGTTGGCCTGGACGCCCGGCACGCCAGCGCCGCGCGCCGAGTACACCCCGGCCGAGCACGAGGTGTGGGCGATCGTCAGCGCCGAGCTGGCCCGCAAGCACGAACGGCTCGCCTGCCGCGCCGCCCGCGCCGGTCGGTCACGTCTGGAGCTGCCCGCCGACCGGATCCCGCAGCTCGAGGAGGTGAGCGACCTGCTCGCCCCGCTCACCGGCTTCCGCTACCTGCCCGCGGCCGGGCTCGTACCGCTGCGTGAGTTCTACGGCGCGCTCGCCGACCGCACCTTCTGGTCCACCCAGTACATCCGCCACCACTCGGTGCCGCTGTACACCCCGGAGCCGGACGTGATCCACGAGGTGATCGGGCACGCGACGACGCTCGCCGACGACGGCTACGCGGCGCTCTACGAAGCGGCCGGCCGTGCCGCGCGGCGGGTGGAGAGCGACGAGGCGCTCGAGTTCGTGAGCAAGGTGTTCTGGTTCTCGCTCGAGTTCGGCGTGGTGCACGAGCCGGACGGGCCGAAGGCGTACGGCGCCGGGCTGCTCTCGTCGTACGGCGAGATCGAGGAGTTCGTCGACGCGGACCTGCGCCCCCTCGACCTGGCGCGCATGGGCGTGCAGACGTACGACATCGGCCACTACCAGCCGATCCTGTTCGCTGCGGCGTCCTGGAACCAGGTGCAGGACGTCGTCGGCGGCTTCTTCGACACGGTGGACGACGACCTGGTCGGGCGACTGCTCGCGGAGGCGTTGCAGCACCACTGACGGGCGCTGCGGCGTCGGCCCGGCGGTAGTTACCCAGTCGTGACCTCGGCTCGGAGCTGAGGACTGTTTCCAAGATCGAACAGGGTCTACGCTGCCCTGCATGGACAACTACCCGCTGCTCAACCTGTTCCTGACGATGCTCTGGTTCTTCCTGTTCATCATCTGGATCTGGCTGCTGATCGGCATCATCGGAGACATCTTCCGCAGCCACGACATGAGCGGCTGGGCGAAGGCGCTCTGGGTCGTCTTCATCGTGGTCGTCCCCTGGCTCGGGGTGCTGGTGTACCTGATCGCGCGCGGCGGGAAGATGGCCGAGCGCAACGCCCAGCGTGCGCAGGCCGCCGACGACGCCTTCAAGCAGTACGTGCAGCAGGCGGCCGGCACCGCGCCGAGCACCGCTGACGAGATCACCAAGCTCGCCGAACTGCACCGCAGCGGGGTGCTCACCGACGAGGAGTTCACGGCCCAGAAGCAGCGCCTGCTCGCCGGCTGACCCACCCCACCCGCTTTCTCCCCAAAGGGGCGATCAACGCAGTTCAACTGCACAATTCGACCCGAACTAGCGATCTTGGGCTGGTCCCGAGGTGCGGGCCAGCCGCGAAGATCACCGTTTCGGGGCGGAACGCGTAGTTCAACTTCCTAGATCGCCCCTTTGGGGACGATTGTCAAGGTGAGGGCGCGGAGTTGACGAGCGCGTGTGCGGCGGAGACCAGGTAGTGCCAGAACTGGTCGTACAGCTCGGGGTCGAGGTCGTGGCGCTGCGCGGCGTACGACAGGCCGTCCGCCATGTGGGCGAGCCAGCGGTCGCGCTGCGCGTCGTCGATCAGGTACGGGACGTGGCGCATCCGCAGGCGCGGGTGACCGCGCCGCTGCTGGTAGGTCGTCGGGCCGCCCCAGTACTGCTCGAGGAACATCCGTAGCCGGTCCTCGGCCGGACCCAGGTCCTCCTCCGGGTACAGCGCGCGCAGCGGCGCGTCCTGCGCCACCCCCTCGTAGAAGCGGTGGACCAGGTCGGCGAAGAACGGCGCGCCCCCCATGCGCTCGTACGGGGTGAGCTGCTCCGGCTGTGCGGTCATGGCGCCATCCTCCCGGCTGGTCGGGCCGGTACGTGCCCGGGGTCCGTGCCGCCCACGTCAGATCCGCGGCAGCCGCGGGGTGGCGGGCGGGTTGGGGGTGTCCGGCTGGTCGGGCGAGGTCAGCACCGGTACGCGCACCCCGGCCCGGTCGAAGGTGAGCTTGAGCCGCTCGCGGATGGCGCGGGCCGCCGTACCGCTGCGCTCCGGCGCCGCTCTCGCGGTGACCCGGACGTACACGGTGTCCCCGCTGACCCGCTCGACCCCGACGTACTGCGGCGCGCCGAACAGGATGTTGTCGTACGCCGCGTCGCCCTCCATGTCGGCGGCCACCTGCTCCACCAGCTGGCGCACCTTGTCGAGGTCCTCGTCGTACGCGACAGCGAGATCGACGGTCGCGACCGTCCACCCCTGCGACCGGTTGCCGACGCGCAGGATCTCCCCGTTGCGGACGTACCAGACGACGCCGGAGAAGTCCCGCACCCGCGTGATCCGCAGCCCGACCTCCTCCACCGTGCCGGTCGCCGGGCCGAGGTCGACCAGGTCGCCGACGCCGAACTGGTCCTCGGTGACGAGGAAGACCCCGGACAGGAAGTCCTTGACGAGCGTCTGCGCCCCGAACCCGAGCGCGACGCCGACCACGCCGGCGGAGGCCAGCAGGGGCGCGATGTTCACGCCGAGCTGCGAGAGCACGACGAGGATCGCGACCGACAGGATCGTGACCGTGGTGATGCTGCGCAGCAGCTGGCCGAGGGACTCCGCCCGCGCCTGGCGCCGCTGCGCCATGAGCACCTGGGTGAGCTCGGCGGTGTGCTCGCCGCGCGGTGCACCCGGGCGGTCCTTGGCGGCGCGTCGTACCGCGGTGTGGGTGACCCGCCGGATGATGCGGAACACCACCCAGCGCAGCAGCGCCGCGCACACGATGGTGATGACGACCGCGAGCCCGGCGTCGACCGCCCAGGCCCGCAGGCCGTCCCAGAACGAGGTGCTGGCAGCGGCGAACAGGTGCATCGCCGTCAACCCTACGAGCCCGGCGGCGTGAGCCCCGTCCAGCGGGCGGTGAATGCGAGCATGTCCGCCGACAGTGCGACGGTACGGTTCAGCGCTCGTGCCCCGTGCCCGACGTCGCGCTCGGTCCGCAGCAGCACGGGACGCTCCGAGACCGTCGCGTGCTGCAGGGCGGCGGCGAGCTTGCGCCCGTGCATCGGGTCCACCCGGGTGTCGCCGTCGAACACGGTGAACAGCACGGCGGGATAGGCGACTCCTTCTCGTACGTGGTGGTACGGCGAGTACGACAGCAGCCACTCCAGCTGCTCCGGGTCGGCGGCGGACCCGTACTCGACGTTCCAGGTGGCGCCGAGCCCGAAGTGCTCGTAACGCACCATGTCGAGCAACGGCGCGCTGCACACCACGGCGGCGTACTGCTCGGGGCGCTGCGTGAGGGCGACCCCCACCAGCAGGCCGCCGTTGCTCCCGCCGTTGATCGACAGCTGCTCCGGGGTGGTGAAGCCGGCGTCGACGAGGTACCGGGCGGCGGCATGGAAGTCCTCGAACGTGTGGTGCTTCTCACCGAGCATCCCCGCCCGGTGCCAGTCCTCGCCCTGCTCACCGCCGCCACGCAGCCCGGCGACGGCGTACACCCCACCCGACTCGACCCAGGCAAGCGCCGTCGCGGAGTACGCCGGGGTGAGCGGCAGCCCGAAACCGCCGTACCCGTAGAGGATCGTGGGGCGGGGCCGGTCCGCGACGTCCGCCGGCAGGTCGCTCGCGGGGGAGAGCACGAACATCCGCACGACGGTGCCGTCGTCGGACGCGTACGACACGTGCGCTGTCCGTACGGCGGGCACCTCGACGGTGCCGGGAGGGGAAGCCCACAGGCTCGTGGTGCCGCTCAGTGCGTCGAAGCGGTGCACCGACCCGACGGTCACGTGGTCGGTGTAGCCGAACCAGGCTTCGTGGCCGCCCTCCGGACGCTCCACCACTCCCGAGATCGAACCGATCCCGGGCAGTCGCACCGTCTCGCGCAGGGTTCCCGACTCCAGGTCGTGCAGGGTCAGCTCGCTGACGGCGTGCCGCGTCCAGGACACGAGCAGCGCGGGCCGTTCCAGCTGCGGGCCGTCGAGGATCGCGAAGCCGTCGAGCACCGCCTCCGGGTCCTCGCCGACGAGGTCCGTCCAGTGCTCCGCCGTCGGCGCTGCCGGGTCGGCGACGGCGAGCCGGTTGCGCGGGGCGTCGCGGTCGGTCAGGACGTACAGCCGCCCGTCCCGCCCGACGTGCACCCCGGTCTGCGCGTCGACCTGCTCCTGCACCACGGTGAGCGCGGGCCGGTCCGGTCCGTCGGCGCTGGAGAGGTCCGCGATCCAGAGGTCGTTGCGCGGGGCGGTGCCCTCCGAGGCCGACACCATCAGCCAGCGGCCGTCGCGGCTGACGCTCACGCCGTAGTACTCGGTGTGCACGCGGCCCTCGCCGAAGACCAGCGTGTCCTGCGCCGGGTCGGTGCCGACGCGGTGCAGCCAGACCCGCCGGTGGAACTGCTCTTCGCCCGCAGGCACGAGCTCCGGTGCGAGGCGGCGTACGTAGTAGTACGCCTTCCCGCCGGGCAGCCAGGCCACCGGCGAGTACCGGGTCCGGTCGATCGGGCCGTCGACGATCTCGCCGCTCGCCACGTCCATCACCCGCAGCACCGACTCCTCGGTGCCCGACTCGGAGAGCTGGTAGGCGAGCAGGTCGCCCTCCTTGGAGGGCTGCCAGGCGTCGAGCGTCGTACGCAGCGTCGGGTCGAGCTGCGCCGGGTCGATCAGGACGCGTTCGGAACCGTCGGGGTCGACGGTGAGCAGGACGGCGTGCTGCTGATCGCCTTCACGCCGCAGGAAGAATTGCCGCTCGCCGCGCCAGGACGGGGTGCTCACGCCGCCGGCCGCGAGCAGCTCGGTGACCCGCCGCTCCCAGTACCCCCGTCCCACCCATTCCGCGGACTGCTCGGCCAGCAGGCGTTCCTGCTGCTCGGACCAGCGGACCGTGCGCGGGTCGGCGGGGTCCTCGAGGTAGCGGTACGGGTCGGCGACGCGGTGGCCGAACAGCTCGTCCACGACGTCGAGCCGCGGCGGCTGCGGATAGCGGATGTCGGGCACGCCGACACCCTAGGACCCACCGCTTTCGCGTACGGACCGCTCCGCCGGGCCGCGTCGTTGGCGGGTGTGGTGCGCCCATACCGGCACCACACCCGCCAATGGCATGTACGCGGCCGCGCGGCGCCGCGCCGCTGGGTCGGCCACCGCGTAGGGTCGTGGCGAGCAGACAAGGGAGCCTCATGGCCGACGAGGACCAGCACATCGCGCGCGAGGTCTACGCCGCTCCGCCGGCGGGGGACTGGAAGAAGTACGTCAAGCCGACGGTCGGGGCACTGATCGCGCTGGTCATCATCGTCTTCGTCGCCTCCAACTGGACCGATGTCACCGTCTCGTTCGTGGTGTTCTCGGTGCAGATGAAGCTGTTCTGGGCCCTCGTCATCAGTGTCGCGCTCGGGCTCCTGCTCGGGGAGGCGCTGCGCTGGTGGCTGCGGCGCCGCAAGCGGAGGATGAATGTCGATGGGTGAGGCGTGGGCGAGCCGCACGAGCTGACGGCGCTCGAGCAGGGGCGTGCGCTGCGGCGTCGCGAGCTTTCCCCGGTCGAGCTGCTGGAGCACTACCTACGTCGCACCGACGAGCTCGACGCGCGCGTCGGTGCGTTCGTCACCCGTACCGACGAACTGGCCCGGGCGCAGGCCGCCGCCGCGGAGCGACGCATCGCGGCGGCCGACCCGGACGAGCCACTCGGCCCGCTGTTCGGCACGGTCGTGCCGGTCAAGGACCTGAACCTGCTTGCCGGGGTCCGCGCCCGCTTCGGCTCCGATGTGTTCGACGTCGTCCCGGACGTGGACGACCAGGTGGTCGCGGCGATCCGCGCCGCGGGCCTGGTGATCACCGGAAAGACCAACACCCCCGAGCTCGGCCTGCCCTGCTACACCGAGCCCGCGCTCGCGGTCGCCCCGCCGGCGCGTACCCCGTGGGACCTCGCCCGGTCGGCCGGCGGGTCCAGTGGGGGAGCGGCGGCGGCGGTCGCAGCCGGGCTGGCGAGCCTCGCGCAGGGGTCGGATGGCGGCGGCTCCATCCGGATCCCCGCGTCGGTCACCGGCCTGGTCGGGCTCAAGCCCTCCCGGGGCCGGGTGAGCAGCGCGCCGATGGGCGACTCCGTGGGTGAGCTGGTGCACCAGGGCGTCCTGGCGCGCACGGTGCGCGATGCGGCCGCCCTGCTCGACGTCATCGCAGGACCGCTGCCGGCAGACCTGCTGCGCGCCGACCCACCACCTGCCGGCGGGTTCCTCGCCGCCTGCGACGAAGAGCCCGCCCGGCTGCGCATCGGCCGGTACGCGACCCCGGTGATCGCCGAGACGGACGTCGCGCCGCAGTGCCTGGCGGCGTACGAGCGGACCAGCGACCTGCTCGAGGAGCTCGGCCACGTCGTCCTCGACGTGGCCCCGCCGTTCGGCCCGGCGGCCGTACCGAGCTTCGAGGCGGTGTGGTCGGTCGGGGCGGCGCTCGCGCCCGTACCACCGGACGACGAGCCGCGGCTGCTGCCGCTCACGCGCTGGCTGCGCGAGCGGGGCCGCGCGGTCACCGGGCTCGAGCTGGCCCAGGCGGTCGCGACGATGCGCGCACTGACCCGCAGCACGGTCGAGGCGATGCGCGGGCTGGACGCGGTGCTCACCCCGACCCTCGCCGAACTGCCGGCGCCGGTCGGTGGGCTGCGCGACGACGCCGACCCGGCCGCTGACTTCGCGGCGCAGAAGCGCTTCACGCCCTTCACCTCCCCGTACAACATCACCGGTCTGCCGGCGCTCTCACTGCCGCTGCACTGGGCGGACGTGGACGGCGCAGTGCTGCCGGTCGGCGTGCAGCTGATCGGCACCCCCTCCGGAGATGGGCGGCTGCTGGCGCTCGCCGCGCAGCTGGAGGCGGCTGCGCCCGCCGCCCCCCGGCCACCGCTGTGGTGACTGCCGACCTCGCGCGGCTGGCCGCGCTGCATGGTGTCGCCACCGAGTACCAGGACCAGGCGGGCCGGCACCGGGTCGTCTCGGAAGACACGATCGTCGCCGTACTCGCCGCGCTCGGGGTCGCGGCGGGCACCCCGCACGAGGTGAGCACCGCTCTCGAGCAGGCGCGGCTGGCGCCCTGGCGCCGGGTGCTGCCACCGGTGTACGTGCTGCGCGAGGACCGCTCCGGGCGGTGCGAGGTACGGGTGCCGGCGGGCTTGGCCGTGCACCTCACCATCGAGTTCGAGGGCGGCGCGCCGGGACCCACACCACCGCAGCTGCCGCACTATGCCGCCCCGGTCGACGTCGAGGACCGCGCGGTCGCGGAGGTGCTCTTCGAGCTGCCGTCCGGCCTGCCCACCGGTTGGCACACGCTGCGCGCGCACGTGTCGGACGGCTCGGTGGCCGCCTGCCCGCTGGTGGTCACCCCGGCACGCCTCGCGGAGCCACCGGCCCGCGGGTGGGGACTCGCGCTGCAGCTGTACGCGACCCGGTCCGCGCGTTCCTGGGGCATCGGCGACCTGGCCGACCTCGCGGACCTCGTGCGCTGGAGCGGTTTCGCGCTGGGGGCCGACTTCGTGCAGGTCAATCCGCTCCACGCGGCATCGCCGGTCGCGCCGATGGAGCCCTCGCCGTACCTTCCCGTGAGCCGGCGGTTCGCCAACCCGATTTACGTGCGCGTCGAGCAGGTGCCCGAGTACGCCTACCTGCCGCCGCCGTCACGTGACCGTGTGGCCCAGCTCGCGGAAGGACCGCTCGCGTCCGACCACAGCGCCGAGCTGCTCGACCGCGACGCCTGCTGGGCTGCCAAGCGCGCCGCCCTCGAGCTGGTCCACGCCGTACCGCGCCCGCCCGGGCGGGAGGCGGCGTACCAGGCGTACCGGCGGCGCGAGGGCCGCGGGCTCGACGACTTCGCCACCTGGTGCGCACTCGTGGAGCGGTACGGGCCGATGGAGGACTGGCCCGAGCCGCTGCGCGACCCGCGCTCGGAGCGGGTGGCGCAGGAGCGGACCGCGCTCGCGGACCGCATCGAGTTCCATTGTTGGCTGCAGTGGCTGCTGGACGACCAGCTCGCCGCCACCCACGAGGCCGCGCTCGGTGCGGGGATGCGCGTCGGCGTCGTGCACGACCTCGCCGTGGGCGTGCACCCGTACGGCGCGGACGCCTGGTCGCTCGCGCCGGTGCTGGCCGGCGGGGTGACCGTCGGTGCGCCGCCGGACATGTACAACCAGCGCGGGCAGGACTGGTCGCAGCCGCCGTGGCTGCCCGGCGCGCTCGCCGAAGCGGGCTTCGCGCCGTACCGCGACATGCTGCGTACGATCCTGCGGCACAGCGGCGGCATCCGGGTCGACCACGTCCTCGGCCTGTTCCGGCTGTGGTGGATACCGCAGGGGATGAGCCCGGACCAGGGCACGTACGTCTCGTACGACCACGACGCCCTCGTGGGCATCCTCGCGCTGGAGGCGCAGCGCGCCGGCGCGATCGTGGTCGGGGAGGACCTCGGAACGGTCGAGCCGTGGGTGCAGGACTACCTGGGCTCGCGCGGGATCCTGGGCACCACGATCCTGTGGTTCGAGCGCCGTCCCGACGGCTCGATCCCCGAGCCGGGGCACTGGCGCGCGGAGGTGCTGGCGTCGGTCACCACCCACGACCTGCCGCCCACGGCCGCCTACCTCGCGGGCGAGCACATCGCGTTGCGCGACCGGCTCGACCTGCTCGCGACACCGGTCGCGGTCGAGCGGGAGAACCACGAGCGCGAGCAGGCGTCGTGGCGCGACGCGCTCACCGCCCAGGGACTGCTCGTGCCGGACGCCGGCGAGGCGGACGTCGTACTCGCGCTGCACCGCTTCGTGGGACGTACGCCCGCGCGGCTCCGCGCGCTCTCGCTCGGGGACGCGGTCGGCGACCGCCGCGCGCAGAACCAGCCCGGAACGCACGAGCAGTACCCGAACTGGCGCATCCCGCTCACCGACCGGGCGGGGCGCCCGGTGCTGCTGGAGGAGTTGGCCGCCGACCCACGGCTCCGCGAGCTGGGCGAGGCACTCCGCGGCGAATAGCGGGTTGTCCGCGGGTCACGTTCCGCGGCACCCTACGATCAGGCCATGACGTGGTTGCCGAGCAACATGCCGACCGAGGTGTACACGCCGTACTCGCTGGCCGAGGCGCTGGGGCTGTTCATCGGGATCCCCTTGCTGTTCTTCATCATCGTGTTCGTCCTCGTGTCGGCCCCCGGATGGACCCGGGCCGGCCGCCACCGCCCCGGCCAGGGCTGGGACGCCGACCCGCTGTGGGTCGAGGGCGGTGGCAGCGCCGCGGCGCGCGGTGCGTTGCCGGCGAGTGAAACCCCGGAGGGCGAGGCAACCGACGCCGACAGGGGAAGCAGTGGCCGCTGGTGACGACTTCGATGCGGCGCAGCGGGAGGTGCTGCGCCAGACCGTTGCCGACATCGCGGCGGTCTCCGAGCTCGACGTGGCGCTGTACGTCGGACCGCTCGCCCAGGGCCGTACCTCCGCGCGCGCGCTGCACGCCGCGCGACCGGATCCGGACCGGGCGCTGCTGATCGCGGTCGACCCGGCCGGTCGCGCCGTCGAGATCGTCACCGGATCGCTCGCCGCGGAACGCTGCGACGAGCGCACATGTGCTCTCGCGACCGCCGCGATGACGTCCTCGTTCGCCGCCGGCGACCTGTTCGGTGGGCTGCGCAACGGCCTGCTCCTGCTCGCCTCGCATGCCCGCAGCCCCCGCCTGCTGCACCTCGGCACCATCTGACCCCGCCCCGCGACAGGAGTCGGCGGTCAGGTGCGGCGGGCGTCGACCTGCTGGGCGCGCAGTGCGCGGGCGACGCCGTCGCGCGCCTCGCCGACCAGCCGTCGGGCGCCGGGCGGCACGTCGCCGGCGAGGAACTCGTCGGTACGGGCGAGCGTTTCCGGCTCCACCAGCAGCGACGGGTACAGGCCCATGGTGACCGACTGGGCGGTCTCGTTCGTACGGTCCCGCCAAAGCCCGGGCAGTCCGGCGAAGTAGCGGGGGACGAACGGACGCAGCAGCTCGCGCTGGTCGGGCTGGGCGAACCCGTGGATCGTCGCGGTGAGGATCGCGTTGGGCAGCCCGTCGTCGGTCATGATCGCCTCGAACGCGGCCTCCTTGGCCGCCGCCGTCGGGATCGCGGCACGCGCGTTCGCCGCGTGGCGCCGACCCGTCGCCGTGTCGTCCCGGGCCAGCTCGGCGCTGATGACGTCCTCGCCGGCCGCACCGAGCGCCACCAACCGCTGTACGAGCGCCCAGCGCAGGTCCGTGTCGACAGCGAGGCCGGCAGGCACGTCGGTGCCGTCCAGCCACGACGCGAGAACCGCAGCGTGTTCGGGCGTACGGGCAGCGGCCGCGTACGTCCGGACGAACACCAACTGGTGGTCCGAGCCCGGTTCGGCCTGCGCGATCCGCTCCAACATCGCCGTGGCGAGGGTGTCGCGGTAACTGGCGCGGTGCTCGGGCGCGGCGTACATCTCGATCGCGGACCGGACCTGGAGCAGAACCTGCTGCGCCACACCGATGTCCGACTCGGTCGACAGCCCCCGCAGCACGAGGGTGAGGAAGTCGCCTGCGGCGGTCTCGCCGTCGCGGGTCATGTCCCACGCCGCTCCCCAGACCAGGGCGCGCGGCAGCGATTCGGCACGGGTGTCGAGCCGGGCGACAGCGTTCTGGAGGGAGCGCGGGTCGAGCCGGATCTTGGCGAACGTGAGGTCGTCGTCGTTGGGCAGCAGCAGGTCGGCGGCAGGCAGGCCCACCAGCTCGGGAACGGCCGTACGGGCACCCTCGACGTCGATCTCCACCCGCCGGGTCCGCTCCAGGGCGCCGTCGCGGTAGTCGTAGAGCCCGATCGCGATCCGGTGCGGGCGCAGCACGGGGTCGATGCCCTCGGGGGCCGACGGCGGTTCCTGCACGACGGTCACGGCGCGGTAGCTGCCGTCCTCGGCCAGCTCGACGTTGAGCCGGAGCTGGTTGACCCCGCTGGTCGACAGCCAGACCTGGGCCCAGTGACCCAGGTCGCGGCCGCTGCTGACCTCGAGCTCGTGCAGCAGGTCGGCCAGCGTCGTGTTGCCCCATGCGTACTTCGCGAAGTAACTGCGCAGGCCCTCGATGAACTCCTTCTGCCCGACCCATGCGACAAGCTGTCGCAGGGCCGACGCGCCCTTGGCGTACGTGATGCCGTCGAAGTTCACCTCCACCGCTTCGAGGTCGACCATGTCGGCGACGATCGGGTGGGTGCTGGGCAACTGGTCCTGGCGGTAACCCCACGCCTTGCGCTGGCTGTTGAACGTGGTCCACGCCTCCCGGTACCGGGTCGCCTCGGCGTTGGCCCAGTGCGAGGCCCACTCGGCGAACGACTCGTTGAGCCACAGGTCGTCCCACCAGGTCATCGTGACCAGGTCGCCGAACCACATGTGGGCGAGCTCGTGCAGCACCGTGTTGGCGCGTTGCTCGTACGCCGCGTCGGTGACCCGCGACCGGAACACGTAGTCCTCGGCGATCGTGACCGCGCCGGCGTTCTCCATCGCGCCCGCGTTGAACTCCGGCACGAACAGCTGGTCGTACTTGCCGAACGGGTACGGCGTCGCGAACGCCTCCTCGAACAGCTCGAAGCCCTGCTTGGTGACCGTGAAGACCTCGTCGGCGTCCAGGTACTGGCCCAGGCTGGCGCGGCAGAAGACGCGCAGCGGGTACGTCCCGTGCGCCCCGGCGTACTCGTCGTGCGCCACGTGGTACGGACCGCCGACGATGGCGGTCACGTACGTCGACAGCCGCGGTGTCGGTGCGAAGTCCCAGCGGGCGTGACCCTCGCCGGCCGCGGCTGGCTCGGGCGTGGCGGAGTTCGACACCACCTGCCAGTCGCTCGGTGCGGTGATCGAGAACGCGAACTCGGCCTTGATGTCGGGCTGCTCGAAGCACGCGAACACCCGCCGCGCGTCGGCGACCTCGAACTGGGTGTAGACGTACGCCTCGCCGTCCACCGGGTCGACGAAGCGGTGCAGGCCCTCGCCGGTGTGCATGTACGCGCAGTCGGCCTCGACGGTGAGCACGTTGTCCGCGGCGAGGTCGGGCAGCGGGAGCCGGTAGCCGTCGTGGCTCGCCGGGTCCAGCACCGTGCCGTTGAGTTCGGCGCGCCGCACACGTGGTGCGACAAGGTCGATCCACGTCGACGTCCCGGGGGGCGCGCTGAACCGTACGGTCGTCGTGCTGCGGAAGGTCTTCGGCGCCTCGCCGCGGACACCGGTGAGGTCGACCTCGATGTCGTACCGGCTCGCGCTGACCTGCGCGGAGCGCGCGGCGGCCTCCGCGCGCGTGATGTTCATGCCGCTCACGCGGTGCTCCTCGGGTGGGACCAGCACCGCCGCGGGACGTCGGGCTGGGCTGTGGCGATCTTCTCACGCAGCCTGTCGGATCGCGTGCCAGCGCGGCGCCCAGGCCCGAATGAAGGCTCAGCCGCCCCTTCCGGCGGTCGAGCGCAGTCGAGTCACCTTCGCGGCGACGGTCCGCCCCGGAGTAAGGGCCGCAACCACACGTCGGTCGAGCGCAGTCGAGACCTTCGCGGCGACGGTCTGCCCCGGAATCAGGGCGGCAACCACACGTTGGTCGAGCGCAGTCGAGACCTTCGCGGCGACGGTCCGCCCCGGAATCAGGGCCGCAACCACACGTTGGTCGAGCGCAGTTGAGACCTCGCCAGGTCTGCGCTGAAAGTCGGCCGCAACCACACGTTGGTCGAGCGCAGTCGAGGCCTTGTTGAGGGTGGTCTCGACTACGCTCGACCACCGACGGGTCGGCCGGTCTTTCAGCGCCGACGGGCGCGCCACCAAGCGCAAAGCGTCGGCTCCGAAACAGCCGGACGCAACCACACGTCGGTCGAGCGCAGTCGAGACCCCGCGGCGACGGTCCGCCCCGGAATCACGGCTGCCCCGCTCGGAGCGGTCTCGCTCAACAGTCGTCGTCGCCGTTGTGAACGATCGGCGGCGGGCGGGTCGGTGGCGACCCGCCCGCCGCAGAGGTCGCGTCAGAGCCGGATCTTCGCCGGCTTACCGGTCGCGTTGCCGACCGTGCTCATCGCCTTGGCCCGGAGTTTGTACGTCGTATCCTTGCGGCCCTTCCAGATCGCCCAGGTCTGGTTCGCCGACACCGTGGTGGCACGGTGCCAGCGGGTCCAGGTCTTGTGCTTCTTCTTCTGGACCTGCACGACGTAGCGGGTGACTGGAGCCGGGCCCGAGACGGCGCCGACCCAGGTGACGAGCACCTTACGCTTGCCCACCTGGTTCAGGTTGACCTTGCCGGGCTTGACGATGGATTCGGCGAACGTCATCGCAGGGCTGAACCCGATCGAGGACATGTCGGTCGGGTCGACCACGTTGCTCGTGGCCACGGCGCACTTCACCGTCGTCAGCATGCAGTTGCGGACGTCGGTCGAGGTCAGCCGCAGCGTGCCGGACACCGAGAACGCCTTGCTGAACGCGCCGCTGGCGTCGGTCTTCACCTGGTCGATGTTCACCGGGACCTGGCTCGGGTCCTGCACACAGCCGCCGCCCATATTGATGTGCGGGTCGTTCAGGTCGCAGAGGGTGAGGTACAGCAGCGTGTCGGGGCTGTACCCGTTGCCGCTGACGACCACGGTGTCCCCGGTGTAGTTGATGCCGGTCGTCTTGCTCAACGTGAGCATCTTGGGCGGCGGGGGAGCGGCGGCGTCCGCGCTGGTCGCCGCGAGGCCACCGACCAGCAGCGCCGCTGAGGTTGCTGTGGCCAGGCCCGCCAGGAGTCGACCGGGTCGGGTGCGAAGGGATCGGGACATGCGGGCTCCTTCCGGGCGGCCACGGCCGCCGAGTCCGGGATGGACGGGTGGACGGTAGTCCTGTCCCGGCTCCGTGGAACGGCGTTTTACCCAAGCCGTACCGACGCGTGGGGTGCGGTGACGCACTGATCGGCCCGGATCACCCACCGTGTGCAGCGCGAGCTGTCGCCGGCCCTGGCCTCTGGCAACTCGGCCTGACGACGCGACGGCCCGTACCGCAATGCTGCGGTACGGGCCGTCGGATTGGACTGGTGTTACTTGATGGTGAACTTGGCGATCTTGCTGGCAGTGTTACCCGCCTTGCTCTTGGCGATCACCTTGACCTTGTACTTGCCCTTCTTGCCCTTCCACGCGAGCTTGGTGGCCGAGGCCTTCGTCTTGCCCGCCTTCTTCCAGGCCTTCTTGCCCTGCTTGACCTTGACCACGTATCCGGTCACCGGCGTGCCGTTGGCCTTGGCCTTCTTCCACTTGAAGACCACCTTGCCCTTCTTCTTCACCTTGACGGGCTTGACCTTGGCCTTGCCAGGCGCCTTCGCGGCCGGCGTGCTGTCGGTGACGGTGATCTTCTCCCAGGCCATGAACGAGTGGTCCGTTGGCGTGTAGACCGATGATGTCCCGACCACGCACTGCACCTTCGCGCAATCGACTACGCCATCGCCCGTCCTGAAGCGAAGTGTCTTTATCGTGTAGTTGGTGGTGAACGAACCGCTGCCGTTGTACTCGTATTGGACGGGGCCGACGACGGTGTCGCAACTGCTACCCGTGGGCGGGTCTGCACAGACCGAGATCCAGAGCGCCTTCGCCTTGTTGGGGAAGTTGGTCCCCTTGATCGTGATACGGTCACCGACCTTCACGTTCGTCTTCGACAGACTGATTCCTGCCTTGGCCACAGGCGGCGTCGCGACTGCGACTGAGCGCTTTGCGTCGTATGCACCGGTGCCGCCCAGCTCCGTCACGAAGAGCACGCACTGAGTTGTCTTACAGTTTGTGCTGCCGAACGACGTGGCCTTTACCTCGAATTCCTCTGTGAACCCACCTGAACCGGTGTAGTGGAACGAAACGCCGTTGACGTTGTCACATACGCTCGGGGTTTCCGCGTCCCGGCACAACCGCATCGTCAGATCGGCGGCGACGGTCGGGAACTTTGTTCCGGTGACAGCGATCTTGTCGCCGACCATGATCGCGCTCTCCGAGAGTTTGATGGTCGGCTTCGGCGCTTCTTCGGGAGCAAACTTAATCGGTTGCTCCGCTTCCACACCGTACGATCCTGGGGAGAACTTCGTGACGCCGAGTTTGCACTCTGTACCCGGATCGTTGCAGTCTCGCTGTCCGTCGTTCGCGCGCGCAGTGATCGTGACTGATTCAAGAACTCCATCCTTATCCGAGGTGGTGTTCAGCGTGAACGGCTCCAACATGTCGCAGCCGCCTGGGGGCGTCTGCGTCGTATCGCAGATTCCAACATGGAAGCTCGCGTTCGGTGTAAAGCCGGTACCAGAGACCTTGATCTGTTGGCCTCCATATGCAAGCCCGCCAGCAGGCAGTGGACTGCCGTCTGCGAGCGTCACGGTCATCGATGGGGCCGCGTACGCGGGGGCGGCGGCGAACGCGAGGCCCGAGACGGCCGTGGCTCCGGCGACGGCTGCCGCCAGGAGCACTCGGCGCAGCCCCCGTGCCGTTCCGGTCAGGTTTCGGGTCATGCTGTCGGTTCCTCCTGCTGTGACGTGTCGTGCGCGTAGCGGTGTCCGAACGGATCCGGTCACCGTAACCGATGTCCGCTGTAAGTCATCGGCGGCGAACTGCTGGTGCATCTTGCGGGACGGGCCGGTGCGATACCCATCGGGTACCGCACCGGCCCGCCCGGTGGAGCTACTCCGTCACTTCTTGATCTTGAACTTCGCGACGGCGCTGGTGCTGTTGCCCGCCTTGCTCGTGGCGATCACGCGCACCTTGTACTTGCCGGCCTTGCCCTTCTTCCAGACGAGCTTCTTGGCGGACGCCTTGGTGGCGCCGGCCTTCGTCCAGGCCTTCTTGCCGGGCTTGACCTGTACGACGTACCCCGTCACCGGCGTGCCCTGGGCCTGAGCCTTCTGCCACTTGATGACGACGTTGCCGTTCTTCTTGACCTTGACGGTCTTGACCTTGGCCTTGGTCGGGGCCTTGGGCGCGACCGGCGGGGTCGGCTTCGGTGCGAACTTCAGTGCCACCGAGGTCTCCTGGCCGCGGTCGCCACCGGCGTCGTAACGGCTGGTCAGCAGACCGCAGCTGGTGCCTGCAGCGAAGCAGTCGAAGACGACGGTGTCGTCCTCCTTGACGTTGCTGTTCGCGACCCCGATCTCGGTGGTCCAGGTCCCGTCGGCGTCCGCCTCAGGGGTGTCCACGTAGCCGTTGCCGTCGTCGCTCACGCCGTAGCACTTCGCGGCGTGTTCGGTCAGGTCGCACTCGAGCAGACGCATCTTGGTGCCCGGACGGAAGTTGTTGCCGGTCACCTTGATGGTGGTGAACCCTGTCGAGTACGGGATACCGGCAGCCGGGATGGCGCTGCCGTCCGCCATCGTGACGGTCATGGTCGGCACGTCCCCGAGGGTGACGTAACCGCCTGTCGCCGTCACGGTGCCGGTGCCACCTGTCGCGGTGGCCCGGAACCCGCAGGTCGCGACGAGGCAGTCGATCGCGTCCGTTCCGGTACCGATGGTCCCGGCGGCCTTGAGCGTCACGGTGACGTCCCCGCTCAGCCCAGTTGCGTTCGCTGTCGTGACCGCGACGTTCTTGATGTTGCTCGCGGCCGTGTCGCACCCGATGACAGTGGGTCGGAAGTTGGCGATCGCGAACCCGCAGTACTCGACCTTCACGTTGTCCACGTTCGGGTCCTTCGCCAGCGGCAGGTTCGAGACCTTGACCTCGATCTCGCTGTCAGCTGCGAGCGGGCCGCCGTAGAATTCGCCACCCTGCGGGTCGACGTCGATGCGGGCCCTGTCCGGTGCCGCGAACTTGAGCGGCAGCGCCGCTTCCTGGCCGCGGTCGCCGCCGGCGTCGTACCGGCTGGTGAGCAGCCCGCAGTCGGTGCCCTGGGTGTAGCAGTTGAACTTGCCGTCGATGCTGCCCGTGACGCCGATCTCGGTGGTCCAGGTGCCGGTGTAGTCGGCGGCCGGAGTCTCGACGTAACCGTTACCGTCGCTGGTGACGCCGGAGCACTTGGCCGCGTGCTCGGTCAGGTTGCACTCGAGCAGGCGCACCTGGGTGCCGGGACGGAAGTTCTTCCCCGTCACCTTGATCTTGGTGAAGCCGTTCGCCGGAATGCCAGCCGCCGGGAGCGGGTCGCCGTTCGCGAGCGTCGCGGTCATCGTCGGGTTGGCCCCGAGTGTGATGTACGCGCCGGTCTTGGCAGCGGGGTCCGATCCGGCGGGCGGGGTGACCGACGACGTACGGAACCCGCACGTGCCGGCGAGGCAGTCGACCGTCACACCACCGGTGGTGAAGCCGGCGACCGCCTTGATCTTGACGTCCTTGGTGCCGAAACTGGCATTGATGTCGCTGGTGACAGCAACCGTCTTCACGCTCGCCGCACTAGTCGCGCACGCGGTGACAGTGGGTCGGAAGTTCGCGATCGAGAATCCGCAGTACTCCACCTTGACGTTCGGCGTCACTCCATCGGCCGACACCGGGTAGTTGGTAAGGGTGACTGTGACATCGCTGCCGACTGCGACAGGGCCGCCGTAGAACTGGCCGCCCTGCGGGTCGACCGAGAGGGCTGTGGCCGGCGGGGCGAACTTCAGCTTGACGGAGGCCTCCTGGCCGCGGTCGCCCCCGGCGTCGAACCGGCTGGTGAGCAGCCCGCAGTCGGTTCCGGTGACGAAGCAGTTGAACTTCCCGTCGAGCTTGTTCGTCACGCCCATCTCGACGCTCCAGGAGCCGCTCAGGTCGGCGACAGGCGTGTCGACGTAGCCGTTGCCGTCCGAGGTGACCCCGAAGCACTTGCCCGAGTGGGCGACGAGGTCGCACTGCAGCAGCCGCATCTTCGTGCCAGGGCGGAAGTTCTTGCCGGTCACCTTGATCTTGGTGAAGCCGTCGGTGTACTTGATACCGGAGGCGGGGATGGCGCTGCCGTCCGCGAGGGTCACCGACATCGTCGGGTTCGCGCCGAGGGTGATGTACCCGCCCGTCTTCGCTGCCGGATCGCCCTCCACGGCCCCTACCGAGGAGGTGCGGATACCACAGGTCTGTATCTGACAGTTGACAGTCACGCCCCCGGTGGTGAAGCCGGCCGCTGCGCGGATCGGCACGACCACGTCCCCGATCTGGAAGGTCTCACCCTTGCCGTTGTTGTCGACAACAGCGACCGTCTTGGTGCTCTCTGAGTCTTCGCTGCAGGCGATGACGTTGGGTCGGAAGTTCTGGATCGAGAAACCGCAGTACTCGACCTTGACGTTCGGCGTACCGGGGTCCGCGGCGAGTGGGTAGTTCGTCAGCGAGACGTTGACGGTCGAGCCGACGGCGAGCGGACCGCCGTAGAACTCTCCGCCTTGCGGGTCGACTGCGATGGCGGCCCCGGGCTGGGCCGCGTACGCGGGCGTCGCGACGACGGCCAGGCCGCTGATCGCGACCGCGGCACTCGCCGCACCGGCGAGCACCGTACGGAGCAGCCGCCCTCGGGCGGCTCCCTCGTCTACGTGGATCACGTACTGCTCCTCTCGTTGCCGGACATCCGGCTCGTCCCCAAGGGTTGACACGCAGGGCGGAACAATGTTCCACGTCTGCTTCGCTGCAACCTAACCGAACCAGGCGCTTCGCGACAGGGATTCGAAGATCTCAAGTTCGTCACACGCGGGCTGGAGGCCTGCCGTCTCGGCCGATCGGACGTCACTCGAAGATCATCGGTTCCGGCCGGCCACGGTTCGCGCACCAGGTGCCTACGGCGTAAAGTAGTTGCATGCTCAACGATCCTGCTCCAGCAACCGATCAGACCGCACGCGTCGACTTCTGGTTCGATCCGGTCTGCCCCTGGGCGTGGCTCACCTCGCGCTGGATGCTCGAGGTCGAGCAGGTGCGACCGGTACGCACCCGCTGGCACGTGATGAGCCTCGCGCTGTTGAACGCCGGGCGAGACCTGCCCGAGGGCTACCAGCGCTTCATGGACCGGGCCTGGGGACCGGTGCGTGTCGTCACCGCCGCGTACGCCGAGCACGGCGAGGACGTCGTGCTGCCGCTCTACACCGCGCTCGGGCGCCGGATCCACGTCGAGGGCGGCGGTGCCCATGCCCGGGAGGTCGGCTTCGACGACCTCATCACCGGCGCGCTCGCCGACGTGGGACTGCCCGAGGAGCTGTGCAAGGCCGCCCACAGCGACGAGTACGACGAGCGGCTGCGCGAGAGCCACCACGCCGGCATGGATGCGGTCGGCACCGAGGTCGGTACGCCGGTCATCCACGTACCGGGCGCCGACGGCGCGACGGTGGCGTTCTTCGGGCCGGTGGTGACGCCCACCCCGCGGGGCGAGGCCGCAGGCCGGCTCTGGGACGGCACGCTGCTCGTCGCCGGCACGCCCGGCTTCTACGAGCTCAAGCGCAGCCGTACGACCGGTCCCGTCTTCGACTGATCGCTACCCTGCTCGGCATGCGGATCCATCTGGGAGCGGACCACGCCGGGTACGAGCTCAAGCGCGCGATCGGCGAGCACCTCGCCGCCCGCGGCCACGAGGTGATCGACCACGGCGCCGCGTCGTACGACCCGGAGGACGACTACCCGGCGTTCTGCATCGCGGCGGCGGAGGCGACGGTCGCGGACACCGGCAGCCTCGGCGTCGTCATCGGTGGCTCGGGCAATGGCGAGCAGATCGCAGCGAACAAGGTGTCGGGGGCCCGCGCGGCGCTGGTCTGGTCCATCGAGACGGCGAGCCTCGCGCGCCAGCACAACAACGCGAACGTGATGGGCATCGGCGCGCGGATGCACGACGTGGAGACCGCCCTCGAGCTGGTCGACGTGTTCGTCGACACGCAGTTCACTGAGCAGGCCCGTCACGTACGGCGCATCGGCCAGCTCGCGCAGTACGAGGCGCGCCGCTGACGACTCGAGTTGTCAGTGCGGCGACGCTCGTACGCACGTCCAGCGGCTGACAGCTCGACGTGTGCGGGCTCATCCACACGGTAGGTGCGCGGCCGCTCGTCCACAGGCGCGACGTGTAGCGCCCTATGGGGCCTACTGATCGGCGCAGCCTGACCGGACTTCCGAAGATCATGAGCACACGATCGCCTCGATGTGCCGTGTGACCTGCGGAAACGCCGTGGCGGC
>OFIS01000265.1_pt1 | contig 43428 bp, 42 predicted proteins | sample 1775071 | NCBI WGS metagenome assembly OFIS01 (sample SAMN08195774, study PRJEB24354) | sludge metagenome | isolation source: sludge from phenol fed wastewater aerobic bioreactor C | place: India: Nagpur | collected 2016-09-17
GACTGCACTTGCGGGCGCCGGGACGGCTTGACCCTTTAATGTAGACTATTTTCATAGACATTATGTGCAATTGAAAGAAATGGATGGCCGCCGCAGGCCTCCGTCGAGGATATTTTTTGCTTCCGCGTCAGGATCGGGATGAGCGGCCTGCCGGGCCGGCGAGGCGCGGGGCCGAGACGAGCGCTTTTCGGGATTGGGAGAACCGCGCTCGCGCGCCTTGATCAGACGGAAAGGCGCGCGACCACGTCGCACAGCACCTGGGCGCCGGCGGAGGCATGTCCGGGTTCGACCCATTCGCTTTCGTCGTGGCTGACGCCGCCGCGACAGGGAATGAAGATCATCGCGCTGGCGCAGAGCCCCGCCATCTGGCGCGCATCATGGCCCGCGTAGGAAAGCACTGGCATGGTGGGAAAGCCGCGCCGTTCAGCGGCCGTCGCGATCATCGACCTGATTGCCTCGTCGAAGTCGTTGGAGGGCGCCGAAACAAGCGTGGTCACATCCGCTAGGCACGGAGCCGCGTGGGTTTCGCAAATGGAGCGGATCAGCGCCTCGCCCGTGTCGAGGACGGCATTGTCGGGATGACGAAGATCGATGCGGAATCTGACGGAATGCGGCACGACCGAAGGCGCGTTGGGCTGCACCTCGACACGGCCGATCGTGAACTTCACATCGGGGTCGTGGCCGCCGACCTCATCGTGAAGCGAAGCGGCGATGCGGGCGAATGCGGCGACCGCGTCGCGGCGGTCGCTCATCGCCAGCGTACCGGCATGCCCCTTCTCGCCCGAGACGGTCACCTCGAACGTCTTCTTGCCCTGGATGCCGGTGACGACGCCGATCGCCTTGCCGGCCCGCTCGAGCAGCACATGCTGCTCGATGTGCGGCTCGACATAGGCGTGGACGGGAAAGCCCAGCGGGCGATGCGGGACGTCCGGGAATGCGGCGTGCAGACGATCGATCTCGGCGCCGGCCGAGACGCCGCCGGCATCGACGGCGGCACGGATCCCGGCGATGCCGCGCACACCCGCGAAGGCCTCCGATCCCATCATGCCCGGCGCGAAGCGGGAGCCCTCCTCGTTCATCCAGGCGACCACGACGACATCCCGCTCCGGAACGAAGCCGGCCGCCGAAAGTGTCGTCACCGCCTCGAGCGCGGCCATCACACCATAGGCGCCGTCGAATTTGCCGCCGGTCGGCTGGCTGTCGAGATGACTGCCGATCATGACCGGCGCCAGGGACCGATCCTTGCCCGGCCATGTCAGGAAAAGGTTGGCCGCGGGATCGGTCGAGGCTGAGAGACCCGCCCCGGCGCCCCAGTCGATCACCTGTCGCCAGGCGAGCGCCTCGCCATCCGTCAGCGCCTGCCGGTTGACACCGCCGCCGGCGATCGCTCCGATCTCGGCGAGGCGCATCAGCCGTGCCCACAGGCGATCGCCATCGATGGCCGGCGCAATGACGGTGTCGAGGCTCATCGCGGCTACTTGGTGCGCATGATCTGGCCCGGCAGGGCGCGCGGATCGCGTTTGGTCCACGCGCCAGCTTCGACCTGGGCGAAGAAGTCCGCCAGCAGGCTGTTGAAGGCCTGCGGCTCCTCGAGGTTCAAGGTATGGCCGGTCTTGGGGAATACCGACAGCCCGCAGGCGGGAATGGTCTTCTTCAGGAAGATGCCTGGCTGCAGGCAATGGTCGTCCTCGTCGCCGACGACGACCAGCGTCGGTACGTCCATCACCTTGAGCTCGGCCTCCAGGTCATAGAAGGACGGCCGCCTGGCCTGCACGCCGCGCATCGTCAGCGCCGCGCCCTTGTCCGAATGCGTGGCGAGGCGGTCTGCGAACTCGCGCCAGCCGCGCGGATCCTTGTTCTGGAACTGCACGCGGCTCGCGCCCAGCGCATAGATCTTCGAGAATTCCCTCGCGCCCTGCTTCTCGAAATTGTCGGCCACCTCGAGCGAGACGCCACGGAAATAGTCCTCGAACTCCTTCTCGCAGCCATAGCCGGCGCCGGCGACTGTCAGCGAGAGCGCGCGCTCCGGCGCGACCAGCCCGAAATGCACGGTTGCGAAGCCGCCCATCGACAGGCCGACAATATGCGCCTTCTCGATGCCCAGCGCGTCGAGCACGGCAATCGCGTCGTCGACCGCGATGCGCTGCGAATAGGCATCGATGGTCTCCGGGATATCGGAGGGGGCATAACCGCGGGCCGCGTAGCTGATGCAGCGGTAGCGGCGCGCGAAGAACCGCATCTGCGGCTCCCAGCTTGCATGATTGCCGCCGAATTCGTGGATGAACAGGATGGGATGGCCCTGCCCAACCTCCTCGACATGAAGACCCACGCCGTCCCTGGTTACGATGCGCATGGGGCTCTCCTAGAATTGGGCTTCGACATCGTTGAGCTTGCGCGCCTGCTCGACCAGCGATGGCAGCTTCTCGCAGAACGTCTCGACCCATGGCTTGGGAACGGAGGTGCTGATCTTGATGAACCGGTCACCGAAGCGCTCGGTGTGGTAGGTGCCCTGGCGGATCATGATGCCTTCGCGCTTGCAGGCGGCGACCAAGGCCTCCGGACGCAGCCCGGACATGACCGTCTCGACGACAAGGAAATTGCCCTGCGAGGGATAGACCGGCAGCACGAAGCCTTCGCTCTCGGCCGCTGCCTTCACCATCTCCTGGTTGGCGCGGTTGATGTCACGCACTTCCTTCATCCACGCTGCCTTGACCGAAAGGCCGGCCAGCGCCGCGCGCTGCGCAATGACGCTGCCGCCCAGCACACCGGTCGACCAGGATGAAATCTCGGCGGCGATGTCCGGCGCCGCGACGAAGGCGCCCACCCGGCTGCCGGCGAGACCCAGCCATTTCGAGAAGCTCATGGAGACGACCGTGTTCTCGGTCGATGCGTTGAGCGCGGGATAGTGCCCGTCGGCGAAGTCGCGATAGGTGCAGTCATGCACGAAAAGCGCGTTGTGGCGGCGTGCGATCGCGGAAAACGCCTCGATCTCCTCGCGGCTGTAGCAGATGCCGAGCGGGTTGTTCGGATCGACGATGTAGACGACCGCGGTGCGCCCGTCGACCGCCCGCTCCAGCGCCTGGGGCGTCAGCTTGTAACTGGTCGCCGGATCGTAGATCGGAATCTCGATGACCTCGGCGCCCTGCTGCCTGGCGAACAAGCCCGGCCATTTCCACGTCGGGTCGGTCGTGACGAAGGTTGTTCCCGGCCGGCATCGCGCCCGGCAGATGGTCGCCAGCGCATTGACGCCGCCTTCCGTCACCACCGCCTCGACACCGGGGACGCCCAGGTCCTCGACGATCGCCTGGCGCAGCGCCTCGAAGCCGAGCGGCGGCGCATAGGCGTTGAACTCGGTCGCCTCGACCGACGCCAGCATCGCCGCCTTCACCGCCGGATGCGCCGGGATGTGATTGGTGTTCTGCCCCATCCACAGCAGGCCTTGGGTGGCGAAGAGTTCGTCGAAATATTTGTTGCGCGTGCTGAAGCCGCTCATTGCTGCCGTCCTCGATTGAATGAAGGGCGGGCGCGCCGCGCACGCCTCGGCCCGTGCGGTCCGGTTCAGATGACCGAGCCGCGCGCCGCGATGCCGCCGTCGATGGTGACGATCGTGCCGGTGATGTAGCCGGCGCGCGGCGACGACAGGAACGCGCACAGGTCGGCGACTTCCTCGGCGGTCGCCGGCCGCTTGCCGGGATACTTGTCGAACAGTTCCTCCCAGCGGCTTTCGTCGCCCAGCATATCGATCGCCTTGCGCTTCATGATCTTGAGCATGCGGTCGGTGGCCACCGGGCCGGGATTGACGCCGACGACGCGGACGCCGTCATTGAGGCTGGCGCCCCCCAGCGCCTTGGTGAAGGACATCAGCGCGGCATTGCCGGTGCTGCCGGCGATGTAGCTGGCATCCCAGTTCTCGCCGGAATTGCCGATGACGTTGAGGATGACGCCGTTCTTGCCTTTCATCTTCTTGTAGAAGGCGCGCGCCAGCGTGATGTAGCCGAAGACCTTGAGGTCGAAGCCCTTGCGCCACGCCACGTCGTCGACGATCTCGAGCGAGCCGGCGGGAATGTCGCCGGCATTGTTGATCAGCACGTCGATGTCGCCGGCGTCGTCAGCGAGCTTCGTCATCGCCTCTGTGCTGGAAAGATCGAGCGCATGCACCGTTACGGCGACGCCGTGCTCGGCTTCGATCTCCCGCTTGGCCGCTTCCATTGCCTCGCCGTTGCGGGCCGCCAGGTGCAGGTTGCAGCCCTCCTTGGCCAGGACATGGGCAAGCGCAAGACCGATCCCCTTCGACGCTCCGGTGATCAGGGCGGTCATGCCTTTCAGTTCGAGATTCATTGCAGTCTCCTTGGGAAATTCTGTTGGCCTGGGGCGGTCGCGGTGATGGCGCTGGCTGGCCTCACGCGCCGAGGACGGCGGTCAGCATGTCGGCGAAGCGGTCGGTGTCGGCCTTGCGGATCACCCGGCAATTCGGCTTTCCCGACGGCCAGAGCTTGTCGACCTTGGCCTCCTCTTCATCCAGCGGAACGCAGATGCTGGAATAGGCGCGGGTGAGCTCGCTTCCGGTCTCGACGTCGACAAGGCAGTCGGCCGCCTCCAGGATGAGACTCTGGTCGATCGCGCAGGCGCAGGTCAGCGAATCCGGATGCGTGCTGAGCGGGCGGCCATAGCGGACTTTGGTCCGGTTGAACGGGGCCTGGCTGACGCGCATGAAGAAGCGCGACAACGGCGTGTCCATGGCCTCGATGCGGGCGAGCGCCGCGTCTGGCAGAACTCCGGAATTCATCGTCAGGGTCCAGGTCGAAAGCGTGGTGCGGAAGCCGGCGTTGATGACGATCTTGGCCGCCTCGGGATCGACGTAGAAATTGAACTCGGAAGCGGGCGTGGTGTTGCCGAGCGCGTTGTCGGTGCCACCCATGACCCACAGGTTGCGCACCGCCTTGGCGATGCGCGGCTCCTTCGCATAGGCGGTCGCGATGTTGGTCAGCGGCGCCTGCGCGAGGATGTCGATCTCGCCGGGATTGGACATGACCAGGTGGATGATGGCATCGACGGCGTGCTTGCTCTCCGGCCGCTGCCTGGCCTTGGGATAGTTCGCGTCACTCATGCCGTCGACGCCGAAGAACTCAGTTGCATCAACAGGCTTGCGCAGCATCGGCAGCGGGCAGCCCGGATAGACCGGCACCTTGCCGGAATGGCCGGCGATCTCCAGCGTGTAGAGCGCGTTCTCGATCTGCTGGGCAAAGTCGACATTGCCGTTGCATATGGTGATCGCTTCCAGCGTGACGCCCGGCGTCTTCAGCGCGAGCAGGATGGAGAAGGCGTCGTCGCCCGCCGTGTCGGTATCGATGATCAGTCGCATGTCAGACCTGTGGTACGTGTTTTTGCTGTCGAGCGAGCCAGGCCTCCGCGAAGGCTTCTGGCGTGAGACCGGGCGGAAGCGAAAGCGCCTGCGCCAGCCGGACGATGTCCGGCGCTTCGACGCTCGCCCCGGCGGTGAGGTCGGGGTCGACGAAGAAGTCGAGTGGCAGCAGATCGGCCGACAGCCTGCCTTCGGACAGCGCGATGACGCGCGTCGCGAGACGCGCTACGAATTCCATGTCGTGGCAGACGATGATGATACAGCGGCCGGCCTGCTGCTCCTGCCGGATGATGTCCTCGAGCAGCTCGCGGCTCCTGGCGTCCAGCCCACGCTGCGGCTCGTCCAGCAGCAGCGCCGCCGGACCCGCAGCGATGACGGAGGCGAGCGCGACGAAACGGCGGCGCGCCTGGTCGAGATCGAGCGGGTGATGCTTGGCGTAGTCGACCAGATGGGTCCGCGACAGCGCGTCCTGAACCCTGCGGTCCCGCTCCTCGGCGGAGATCGGCAGGTTGCGCGGGCCGAACATGACTTCGTCATGCACGGTGGCGTTGAAGATCTGCTGTTCCGGCGCCTGGAAGACCGTGCCGATGGCCCGCGACACGAGATGGACGGGCGTGTCGCTGGTGTTCATGCCGTCGACGACGATCGACCCGCGCGTCGGCTTGCGCAAGCCGTTGAGCAGCCGCAGGAGCGTGCTCTTGCCGGCGCCGTTGCGCCCGACAAGCGCGACGATCTCGCCGGGCAGCGCGCCGAAGGAAATGTCCCTGAGGACATCCGAACCGCCGGGATAGTGATAGGCGACGCCTTCGACCTTCAGCATGCCGACACCTCCGCGAACAGGCTGGAGGCCTGCTCGAACGTCAGCGGCAGGCGGGTCTCCGGGCGCCATCCCTCGGCTTGCGCGACAAGCCGCGCGGCTTCCATGACGGCTGGCATGCCGAAGATGTCGAGCGCCGCCGGGTGCTGGAGGACCTCGTGCGCGTCGCCATCGGCGACGATGCGGCCGCCGTCGAGCAGAACGAAGCGGCTGGCGATCGCCAGCGCGGGCTTCAGCGCCATGTCGCACAGGACGATGGTGAGATCCGACGGCAGCCGGTTTATCTGCTCCAGCAGATTGTCGCGCGATTCCGGATCGAAATTGCCGGTCGGTTCGTCCAGCACCAGTGCCTTGGGGTTCATGACCAGGGCAGCGGCGATCGAAAGACGCTGCTGCTCGCCGCCGGACAGAGTGAACGGGTCGCGCTCGACGAGGTGGCCCAGATTGCAGATCTCGATCGCCCAGTCGGCGCGCCGACGGATTTCGTCGGCGGGAAGGCCGAGATTGCCGGGCCCGAAGACAATCTCGTCATAGACGCTGAAGGCGAAGCCGGAGAGCTGCTGCATCGGTATCTGGCCGACGAACTGGATCATGGCGGAGCGGTCGAGCGCCGTCCATTCCGACCACGGCTTGCCTTCGGCGAGCAGTTCACCCTGCCTGGCTGCCATGCCGGAGCGCGGCAGCCAGCCGGCGATCCACTGGGCGAGCGTCGTCTTGCCGGAACCGTTGCCGCCGAGGATGGCGATGCGCTCGCCGCTGCCTATGGAAAGGCTCAGGCCACTCAGCACCTCAGGGCCGCTGGCGCCGTAGCCGAAGGTCAGGTTGTTGATGTCGATCATAGCCACAGCACGAGTCCGATCTGAACGGGGATGGCGATCAGGAGCAGGCGGCGGAACCACCGCTCCCATGGATGATCGACAGGCGCGTCGAGCACTGTACGGAACGGCCGCGCGCGAAACGCCCGCCCGTCGAGCACCGATGCCCTTTGATCGAGGTCGGAAAGGGCGAGTGTGACGAGTGGAATGAGCAAGGCGGGAAACGCCTTCGCCCTCGCAATCCAGCTGCCGTTGAGATCGAGGCCGCGCGCCTGCTGGGCGTCGCGGATGGCCCGGGCGCGGGCCGAGAACGGCTCGAGCAGCAGCAGCGGGCTGGAGATGAGGTAGGCGATGCCGGGCGAGATGCCGTGATTGTCGAGCGACTTCAAAAGCACGGCCGGATGGGTGGTGGTCACGAACAGCAGCGAGACGGTGAGCAGCGTTGCGACGCGGACCAGGATGCGGAACATATAAGTCATGCCCTCGGGACTGACCGAAATCGGTCCGAAATCGACCATTCCCGGCCGCTCGATCAGCACCCCGTGAATGGCGAAAAGGGCGATACTGAGTGGTATCAGTGTCAGCGCCAGGCGCTTGACGAAAGTCGCGCCGGCGCCGGCGACGATGCCGAAGACGAAGGCGATCACGGCGATCGCCGCCATCCCGGCCGGCGGCAACATGAAGGTAGTTGCCGCCGCCCAGAGAAGCCCGACGAGCTTGGTCAACGGATTGATCCGGTGAATGAAGCTGCTGCCCGGGACGAACAGCAACGTCCTGCCTGAATGCGGGCTTCCCTGGCCGACCATGGTTACGCGTTCGCCTTCTGATAGAAGGGGAAGCTTGCCGTGAAGCGGCCCGGCATGCGGCTCGCGATGATCCAGGCGATGATGCAGGTCAGGATCTTGTCGACGAGATTGGTGGCCAGGTTGGCGACGGCGACAGACTTGATCAGCTCATGACCCACGGCCACGAAATAGGCGGTAGCAAAGTCGGTGCCGGCGCCCGTCACACCGCCGAACATGTAGACGATGATCGGCACGGCGACGATCGTGCTGATGAGGCCGATGACGACGCCGGAGACGACGGTCTTGCCGATCGTCCGGAACCAGCCGTAGCGCGCCATGATGCCGGCGACCAGGCCGACGACCAGCGACACCGGGAAGAACGCGGCGGCGACCGGATCGGAGACCAGACCCCAGATCAGGTTGGTGAGAGCGCCGGTCGCAGCGCCGGCGATGGGGCCGGCCAGGATCGCCACCAGAACGGTGCCGACGGCGTCGACATAGAGCGGGAGTTTGACCCACACGGCCAACTGACCGACGACGACGTTGATGACGATGGCGATCGCCATCAAAACGAGTGTGCGTGTATCGAATTTCATAAGGTTCCCCTTCCTCTAGATCATCCGACTTTCCGGATTTCGAGCTCGTCGTAGCCGGACTTCGGGCAGGCAACCCGCGCGAAGGCGAAGTCCTCGAGATGGGCGAGCACAATTTCTGCTGTGGTGTAGACAAGGCAGCCTGGAAGCATGTGGCCGCCGAACATCGCGCCGGTGCCGTCGGAGAGCGACAGATGCACATGCGCTCCGGTCGGCTCGACCGTGCCGACCATCGAGACGATCTCGAAATGGCCCTGGCTCAGCGTTCCGCCGGGTTGATTGGCATAGCGGATGAAGGCGTCGGTGAGACTGCCGACGACGGTAACGATGGCGACCGCCTTGAGGTCGTTCCTGGCGACGAAATCCTGGATCTCGGCCAGGACGTCGGCTCCCGGCGCCAGACGCATGGCATAGAAACGCGCTGAACTTGAAATCGGCGATGTCATGTCGGGTTCGTTCCTGCTGAATGGTTCTGTGGCGCCGACAGCGCCAGCGCGGCCTCGGCGATGTCGAGCGGCACCGGGCGCAAGGGCATGTGGGGCCGGTTGTAGCCGGCATCCCTGGCGGCGACGCCGAGGCGCGCGGCGACAAGGTCGCCCAGCGCAGGGCCGCAGATGCGGCCCTGGCACGGGCCCATTCCGGCGCGCGTCCACATCTTGACCGAGAAGATGTCCGAAGCGCCCTCGTCGATGGCCGCCTCGACGTCGGCGCGGGTCACGTCCTCGCACCGGCAGATGGTGCCGGTCGCCGAAAGCTGGCCAGCCAGATGATCCGGGAAGGGAAAGAGCCTCGCCAGGCCGGCGGCAAACTCCCTCGCCGTCGTGAGCGCCCGCCAGGTCTCCTCCAGGCTTGCGGCCGACGCGTTCTTGCCAAGTCCGTGCGCGGCCTGAAGCCCCGCCAGCTTTCCGCTGAGCCGCGCTGGCACGGCGCCGCCGATACCGGTCGTCTCACCGGCCGCGTAAAGCCCCGCGACATCGGTCCGCTGGGTTCTTGCGTCGACCGCGCAATGCCAGCCGCCCAGCGCGCTGTCGAAACGGTGGCTGGCATGAAGCAGGCTGGTCAGGTCGATGACCGGCCGGAAGCCGTAGCCGATGCACAGGCAGTCGACATCCTCGACCAGGAAGGCCTGCTCCTTGCGCGGCAGGCCGTCCTTGCCAACGGGAGCGAGCCGGACGGCCTCGAGCCTTCCATTGCCCAAGGCCTCGGTGACGACGTGACCGCCATGGAAGGCCGCCCGTGTCCGGCGCAGGCCGGCAAGCAGCCCCAGCGCCTCGCCCAGCCGCGACGGATGGCGGATGAATGGCGACAGCAGCGAAAGGCCCGGCCGGCGCATCTCGACATAGGCGCGCATGGAAAGCCCTGCCTTGGCGAACGTGTCGGCGACGGCAAGCAGGAACGGCCCTGTCCCGGCCAGCACGACATTCCTTCCCGGCGCGGTGCCGTTGGCCTTGATCAACCGTTGCGCGGCGCCGGCCGTGATCACCCCTGGCAGCGTCCAGCCGTCGAACGGGACGGGCCGTTCCATGGCGCCGGTGGCGGCAACGACGGCGGCCGCGCGGATGGTCACGGCGCCCGCCCCCTGGCGGGCGAAGACGGTGAATCCCGGCTCGGCCCAGAATATCTCCGTGTCGAACAGGAACCGCACGCCGAGCTCGCGGCAGCGCGCTTCCGCCGAACGGCCGGCCACCACCTGAGGCGTCGCGTCAAAGCGACCGCCGGCAACGGCCGGACGCATGGAATACTGGCCGCCGGCCTGCGCGAACAGGTCGAGGCAGATGACGTCGGCACCGCTTTCACGGGCGGCCGCGGCGGCCGCCAGGCCGGCCGGCCCGGCCCCGACAACCAGCACATCGCATTCGAGAAGCGCCGCCTTCATGCCGGCACCTCGACCGCCATGCCGTCCCGGACGGTGGTGATACAGGCCCGTTCAGGCCTGCCGTCCACCGTGACGACGCATTCGAAACAAACGCCCATGCCGCAATAGAGGCCGCGCGGCGCCCCGGCGCCGGGGCTCAGCCGCAACGCCTTGCCGCGCGCGTGCAGCAGGCTGCCGAGCGAGACGCCGGCGTCCGCCGCCACCGTCTCGCCGTTGATCAGGATCGCGACCCTGCCGGTCATGGCCGCAGCTCCGCGAAACGTGCCGGGTCATAGAGCGCATCGCCGGGCTTGGCCGCCGCGCCGCGCAGGAGCCGGCTCATCAGTCCCGCAAGGTAGGGCGCGCGGCAGAAGCCGGTGCCATTGTCGCCGGCGGCTATGTAGAGGCCATCGACGGGCAGGCGCCCGGCAAGGAAACGGTCGTCCGGCGTCACGCCTTCGAACCGCACCCAGGAGCGCAGCATGGGAATGGCGCCGAGGCTGGGGAAAAGCGTGGTCAGCATGCGGATGGAGTCGCGCACGAAGCGAAGCGGAACCTCGTTGATGCGGTTCTCCGCGTCAGCGGGCGTTCCTTCTGGGGCGACCACCGTGTTGAACAGGATCTGGCCGCTGCGCGCCTGCTGGATCTGGGTATAGCCGCTCTCGACCCCGCCCGCGCTTTCGCAGGCGCCGACGACGGTGCGGATGGTCGCCGGCGGCTGCCGCGTCGAGGCAAGGCACTGCGCCTGGCGCGCCACGATCGGCACGCGCAGTCCGGCCTTTCCGGCGAGGCGGTCACTCCACGGGCCGGCGGCGATGACGACCTTGTCGGCGGCGATCGCGCCGCCCACGGTTTCGACGCCGGCGACCCGGTCGCCGCGCATGGCGAGACCCGTGACGGGCGTGGCGTGGAACGCCGCAACACCGTGCCGCCGCCCGTCGGCCAGCAACGCGCGCACGGCGAGGAAGGGATTGACCGTGGCATCGCCGGGCGACCAGCTAGCGCCGACGATCGGTCCGGTCAGCCGGGGTTCGATCTCGCGCACTTCGGCCGGGCTCAGCAGTTGCGGCGGCAGGCCGAAGGCGCGCTCGCCGTCGATCCAGCGTTGCGCCACGACGACATCCTGCTCGCGCAGGATGAAGCGGAGCTGTCCGCTGTGATTGTATTCGAACGGGTCGCCGAGATCGTCCGAGAGGCCGCGCCACAGGGCGCAGGCTTCGACCAGCACTTCGAGCTCGTCGAGATTGTGCATGTGCGTGCCCAGACAGGCAAGGCTCGCGCCGCTGACGGCGCCGCCAAAGGCCTGGCTCTCCAGAAGAACGGTCTTCAGCCCGTCACGCGCCAGTTGGCGGGCGACGGCCGTGCCGACGACGCCGCCACCGACGACCACGACATCCGCCGATCTGGGCAGGGTCTCGCTCAATTCCAGACCTTTGATCGGAACGCCGCGGGCGCCGCCTGCCAGAACCTCTGGTCAAGGATGCCCTTGTGGGAAACGGTTCGGCTCTCGACTTCGCGGATCGCCTGCGCCGCGCGATCGACATGGGCCGGATCAGGATAGCCCAGGCCGTGGCTCAGCGTCGCGCCGGTCATGGCAAGCGCGCGGATGTCCGCGAGCTGCTTGCGGTGGTCGCTCTCGCTCATGTCCGGGCGGGCTTCCAGGCAGGCCGCGACAGCGCGATCCGCGTCGGTGAAGGCGATCGTCCAGCCCTCGAGCACGGCATCGACCACGGCCTGCACGGCGGCGGGGTTTTCCGCGACCATGGCGGCCGACACGACGAGGCCGTCCTTCAGCAGCGAACTGCCGCTCTCGCCGGCCGAGAAGATGCGCACGGCGTCGTGACCGAGCGCATGCTCGACCTGGTGAAGCTCGTGGTAGTTCGTCATCTGCGCGGAGGCGAGGTCGCCGGCCAGGAACGGCCCGACCGTATCCGGCATTTCCACGCGCGTGACGGCGTCGGCGGCGAGCCCGGCGCGCATCAGCATCCAGCGCAGTTCCAGGTCCTCATGCCCCGGCCAGACGCCGACCTTGCGGCCGGCAAGGTCCTTGAGCGTCTCGATGCCGTCGGCGCGGCGCGCCGGATAGACGAGCGGGCTTTCCTGCTGGATCGCGAGCACATAACGCAGCGCGGCGGGATCTCGGCTTTCCAGGATATGAGCCGGGCTGGCGACCGCCATCTGGGTGGCGCCAGACAGAACGGCGGCGACATGCTTCTGGCTGAAATCGAGCCCTTCGCAGACGATCTCGACGCCAGCCTTGCGGGCCAGCCCGAGCTTCTGCGCCAGGAGATAGCCGGCGAACTGCGCCTGCTTGTGCCAGAGAAGCCTGATCTTAACGATGGTCATGTGTGTTTCCGCTCAATCCGGTCGGCAGGTTCGCGCTCGATTGTTGTGTCCGGGCAAGTCCTGATAGGGCCTGGCGCATTGCCTTCGGCATCGTTTGTGGGCGACACTGCTCCGGTGGAGACAGAACTCCCCAGCCCGCCGGACGCGCCGTGACATCGACGCCCTCACCCATAGCGGTTGCCGCCCGCGAACCAGTCGTCGAAACGCTCCTGCGTGCGCACCACGACGCTGCCCTTGGTCAGGTAGCTCTTGAGCGCGTCCCAGCCGTTCTCCTTGCCGTAGCCGCTGGCACCGTAGCCGCCCCAGATGGAGCGCGGATCGTTCTTATGGTGATCGTTGATCCAGGTGACGCCGGCCCTGACATGGCCGGCGACGCGATGGCCGCGCAATATGTCGCGCGTCCAGATCGAGGCGCCGAGCGCGAACTCCGTATCGTTGGCGAGCGCGATGGCCTCGCTCTCGTCCTCGAACGGAGTGACGCTGACCACCGGACCGAACACTTCCTCGCGGAAAAGCCGCATGTCGGGACGAACATCGGCGAACACCGTGGGGGGAACGTAGAAGCCGCCACGCAGATCGGCGGCGAGTTCGGGCAGTTCGCCACCGGCGACAAGCCGGCCGCCCGCCTGCCTGGTCTCCTCGATGAAGCCCATGCAGCGGTCGCGCGACCGCGCCGAGATAACCGGACCGACATCCGTCTCGATCACGGACGGATCGCCCAGTCTCAATTGCGAGACACGCGCCGAAAGATCGGCGAGGAAACGTTCGTAGATCGAGCGCTGCACCAGGAAGCGCGCGCCGGAGACACAGGTCTGGCCGGCGGCGACGAAGGCGGAGAACAGCGCGCCGGCGACCGCCTCGGACTGGACCGCGTCCTCGAAAATCAGCACGGGAGTCTTGCCGCCGAGTTCCAACGTGCAAGGCACCAGCCTTGCGGCGGCGGCAGCCGCAACGCGCTGGCCGGTCGCCGTGCCGCCAGTGAGATCGATGCGCGCCACATGCGGGTTGGCGACGAGTGCCGCACCCGCCTCCGCGCCGCCGGTGACGACGTTGACGACCCCGGCCGGAATGCCGGCCTCGCGCGCCCAGTCGGCCAGGATCAGCGGCGAGACCGGCGCCAGTTCCGACGGCTTGATCACCACCGTGTTGCCGGCGGCGAGCGCCGCGGCAAGCTTCTTGACGAGGATGAGAATGGGGTGGTTCCAGGGCGTGAGCAGCGCGCAGACGCCGTAAGGCCGGTATTGCGTGTAGGTCAGGAAGCCGCCCTTGACCCGATTGGACTCGCCCTCGAGCCCCAGGATTATGCCGGCGAAATAGTCCAGCCACTCCGGAATGCGGCTCATCTGCGCGCGCATCTCGCGGATCGGACGCCCGGTAACGCCCGACTCGAGCGTGGCAAGGTCCTGGATGCGCGCGGCAATGATCTCGGCGAGCCGACGCAGCAGCCTCGCCCGCTCGGCGGTATCGGTGGCCGCCCAGCCGGGAAACGCTTCGGCCGCGGCCACACAGGCCGCTGCCACATCCTCGGCGGTCGCTTCCGCGACACTGTCGATAACCTGCCCCGTCGCCGGGCTGAGGACGTCCCTGCGCCCACCCGTGCCGTCCCGCCACGCGCCCGCGACATGCAGCGGAAAATGCTGAGCCGCCTTCAGGGAAACGGAAGCGACGAACGCCATCACCAAGACCTCAACGCATGTCGGAATCCGGCTGGCGCTCCGACCGAAAATTCAGGGATTGCACGCCACGACGCTGTCCGTCATAATTTATGCATGCATCGTGTATACATGGCACGCTAGCTATTTTATGAAGTGCTTGCAAGCCCAAAAAAAGACCAGATCGGGGAGAACACGACCATGAAGACCCGGACTGCCGCGGCGCGAAAATCAAGCCCGGAAACGAACGCGTCGGCGCCGCGAAAGAAGGGCGGTTCGCTGGGCCGCGATGTCGGCGTCGACCTCGAAACGCAGATCGTCGAAGGCCGGCTTTCGCCGGGTGAAAAGCTCGACGAGATCGCGCTCAGCAATCTGTATTCCGTGTCGCGGACGCCGGTGCGCGAGGCGTTGCGCGCGCTGGCGGCGAAAGGCCTGGTGGAATTCCAGCCGCGCATGGGCGCCATTGTCGCCCGCCCGACCGTCGGAGAGGTCATGGATCTCTTCGAGGTGGTGGCGGAGATGGAAGGCGTGGCGGCGCGACTGGCATGCGAGCGCATGGATGCCGGCGACAAGGAGCGGCTCGTCGCCGCTCACCAGGCCTGCCAGAAGGCGGCGTCGGCCTTCGATCCGGACGCCTACTACCAGACCAATGGCGAGTTCCACGCCGCTATCCATAGCGCAGCCCACAACAAGATGCTGGCCGAGCAGATAGAGCACCTCAACAAGCGGCTCTCGCCCTATCGCCGTTTCATAACCTTTCGGCCTGGCCGGACAGACACGGCCATGCGCGAACACGAGGCCGTGTTCGAGGCCTTGCTCGCGCGTGACGGGCTGACCGCGTCGATGGCCCTGCGCGACCATGTCCGCGTGCTGGCCGAGGACTCGCTCGCCCTGTCCCGAAGCCTGCGTTTCTGACGCTCCGGCCGGATCGGGCGTTGGCTCCCGTTCAGTAAGTCGCGCGGCCGCCGGAGAGATCGAAGACGGCTGCCGTGGTGAAGGAATTCTCCTTCGACACCAGCCATGCGACCATGGCCGCCGCCTCGTCGACTTCGAGGAAGCGCCCGCGCGGGATCTTCGACAGCATGTAGTCGATGTGCTCCTGCTTCATCTGGTCGAAGATCGGCGTGCGCGCCGCCGCCGGCGTGATGCAGTTGACGGCGATGTCGTAGCCGGCAAGCTCCTTGCCGAGCGACTTCGTCATACCGATGACCGCCGCCTTGGACGCCGAGTAGGCGGAAGCATTCGGGTTGCCTTCCTTGCCCGCGATCGAGGCGATGTTGACGATGCGGCCGTAGTTGCGCGCCTTGAAGCCCGGCACCACGGCGCGGTTGACGTGGAAGGTGCCATGCAGGTTGATGTCGATGACGCGCCGCCAATCGGCCAGCGGATACTCATCGAGCGTATGGTTCGGGCCGGCGATGCCGGCGGAATTGACCAGGATCGAAACCGGACCCAGCCTGGCCTCGGTGGCGGCCAGGGCCGCCATCACTGCCTCGGCATCGGTGATATCCACCACCTGCGACGCGGCGGCCGGGCCCAGGTCGTTTGCCGCGCGCGCCAATTGCGCTTCGTTGACGTCCCACAGGCAGACGCTCGCGCCCGAATTGGCGATGCGCCGGGCGATCGCCAGGCCCAGCCCCTGCGCGCCGCCGGTGACGACGGCCACCTGGCCCGAAAGATCGATTTCATTCATCAGTGTATTTCCTTTTTGGTGGGCTCGCAGACGGCGCTTCTAAAGCATGATGCCGAAAAGTGGGAAGCGGCTTTCGGACGACATCATGCTCTATCTCTTTGATTTAGAAACGGATCCAGATTTCAGGTCGAACAGACCTGAAATCATCCGGCTCTAACGGTTGCCTTGGTCGTAATAGTCGCTCAGCGCATCGCCGAGCAGGTTCAGCCCCAGCACGATGGCCGAGACGGTGATGCCGATGGTGATGGCAAGGGATGGCTGGATCGCCAGCAGGTTCTGCGCCTCGCGCAGCATCGACCCGAAGGATGGCGCCGGGGGCTGCACCCCGAGGCCGAGGAAGGAGAGTGCGGCTTCCCACATGATCGCCTGCGCGCCGTCGAAGCTGGCGATGATGATCAGCGGACCGATCATGTTGGGCAGCACTTCGCGCAGCAATATGCGCATCTCCCCGGCGCCGAGCCCGCGCGCGGCCTCGACGAATTCGCGGTCGCGCAACTGGATGGCAACGCCGCGCGCGACGCGTGCGAAGTCGGGTACGGCGGCGAGACCGACGGCGATCATCGCGTTGGTCAGCGACGGATTGAGCAGCGCCACGACCACGATGGCGACCAGGACCGTCGGGAAGCCCTGCAGGATTTCCGTGACGCGCGAGATGAGCAGGTCGAAGAAGCCGCCCAGCCCGCCGGCGACCAGGCCTAGCAGCGTGCCGAAGATGCCGCCGATCAGGACGACGATGAGGAAAGCCTTGGCGGCCACTCCCGCCGAACCAAGAAGGCGGCTCAGCACGTCGCGGCCCAGTTGATCGGTGCCCAGCCAGTTGGTTGTGTTGGGCGGCAGCAACGCCTGGCTCAGATTGGTGTCGGTCATCGAATGCGGCGCCAGCCACGGACCGAACGCGGCGGCGAACAGGAACAGCGCGACCAGCACGACGGCGACCGGCGAGCGGCGCACGAGATAGCCCAGCATCGCGCTGCCACGACGCGGGCGGGCGGCGGGAATGGCCTTGGCGGTCTGGTCTTGCGCGGGCATGGCACTCATCGCGTGCGGATCCGCGGGTCGATCATCGAATAGGCGAGATCGATGGCGAGGTTGACGATGACGTAGCCCGCGGCGGCGACCAGGACGACGCCCTGGATCACCGGATAGTCGCGGTTGAGCACCGCGTTCATGCCCAGGCGGCCAAGTCCTGGGATCGAGAAGATGATCTCGACCACGATGGCGCCGGAGATCAGCACGCCGAGCTGCAAGCCGATATAGGTGATGGTGGTGATGAGCGTGTTGGGGGCGACGTGACGCAGCAGGACGCCGGCATTGCCGACGCCCTTGGCGCGCGCGGTGTCGACATAGTCCTCGCGCAGCACCGTTGCCGCCGTGACGCGGACGAAGCGGACGAGCGCCGGGATGAGATAGATGGCCAAGGTCAGCACGGGCAGCACCATGGCCCGCGCATTGCCGGACAGGCTGCGCGCGGGCGCGATGTAGCCGCCCGACGGCAGCAGCTTGAAGGTGACGGAGAACAGCACGATCAGGAGCAGGCCGACCCAGAAGCCGGGAACCGAGATGCCGAGCGTGACCAGCCCCGAGAGCGGCCGCGCCCACCAGCGGTCACGACCTTGCGCCAGCACCAGCCCCATCGGGATCGCCACCACAACAGCCAGCAGCAGGCTGAGGATCGCCAATTCCAGCGTCGGCGGCAGCGCGGCCAGGATGAGGTCGTTCACAGGCTTGAAGCTGAGATTGGACGTGCCGAGATTGCCGGTCACAGTATGCCTCAGCCAGATCGCGTAGCGGACCGGCAGGGGTTGGTCGAGGCCCATCTCATGCGTGACGGCGGCAATGCGCTCCGGCGTCGCGAGATTGCCGAGCAGCACCGCGGCCGGATTGCCCGGTGCAAGCGCGGTGGCGAAGAAGGCCAGCGCGCTGACGCAGAACAGCGTCACCAGTCCACCCAGCACCCGCCCGACAAGATAGATCGCCATCGAATTTCCGAAGCACTTTTCCGTCGCGATCGCGGAAAGGACGCCGAGCGCGCCCTCCTCGATCGTACCAAAGTTCGCGGCGGCCGGATGGCCGCCGCGTCAGCCACAAGATCGCTCTTACAGCGCGATCCGCGAATAGTTGTCGATGCCGCTCGGCCCGATGACAAGCGACTTCGCCGCCTCGTTTCCGAGGAAGAACAGCGGCAGATGGTCGACGGTGAGCTGCGGCATCTCCTCGAGCAGCAATTCCTGAAGCTGATGATAAAGGTCGATCTGCTTCTTCGGGTCGATCTCGGCCGCCGCCTTCGCCACCAGATCGGCATAGCCGGGCGGGTTCCACAGGCTGACATTGGCCTTGGGCGCAAGGTTGGGCGAGTTGAACATCGAGGCCGGATCCTCGGGCCCGGTGTTGTAGTTGTTGGTGGTGAGGTCGTAGTCGGGCTTGGTGAGGATGCGGTCGATCCACACCGTGATCTCCAGCTCGCGGATGGTCACGCTGTGGCCGATGCGGTTGAGATTGTCCTGCAGGATCAGCGCCATCGACTTCAGCGAATCGAAGCCGGTCGGTGTCAGGATCTCCAGCTTCAGCGGCTTGTCCTTGGTGAAGCCCGCCTCGGCGAGAAGCGCCGCGGCCTTGTCGAGGTTGAAGGCGTAGCGGTCAGTGGAGTCCGGCAGGTAGGTCGCCATTTCCGGCGGCACCGGGTTGATCGTCGGCCGGGCGAAGCCGAACCACACCGTCTTGGTGTAGCCTTGGCGGTCGAAGGCATAGGCCAGAGCCTGACGCACGCGCTTGTCGTCGAAAGGCGCGCGCTTGGTGTTGATGTTGAAGTTCTCGTAGAGCACGTAGGGCTTGGTCTGGATCACCTCGACGCCGGCGAGCGACTTGGCCTGCACGACATCCTTGCCCTCGACGAGGGCCACCATGTGCAGCGTGCCGTCCTGCAGGCCGGCCAGCCGGGCCTGTGAATCGGGCACGATGCGCCATTCGATGGCGGCGAGCTTCGGCGCGTCGCGATGGCCGTCATACTTCTCGACGCGGATATGGTCGCCGGGCGCCCAGTTGGCGAACTTGAAGGGGCCGGTTCCGACCGGCGCCGTGGTGATCGTGCCGATGCTGGCCTCGTTGACGATCTGGATCACCGCGAGGTTGGCGAGCAGGCCGGGCACCGTGTTGGCGAGGGTCAGCACGACCGTGGCATCGTCCGGAGCCTCGACCTTCGAGACGGCCACGAGCTGCGGCGAGAACGGGCTGCCGACCTTGGGATCCTGCACGCGCTTGATCGAATAGACGACGTCGGCGGCGGTGAACTTCGAGCCATTGTGCCAGGTCACGCCGGGCTTCAGCTTGAACGTCCAGGTCAGGCCGTCGGCCGAGGTCTCCCAGGAATCGGCCAGCAGCGGATCGGCCTTCAGCGTCTCCGGGTTGATGAACACCAGCGCCTCGAACACGGTCGAACGGATGGTGTGGCGGAAGACGTCGAGCGGCGACATCTGCGGGTCGAGCGTCTTGATGTCGCTGGAGATGCCGACCACCAACTCGCCGCCGCCCTCGGCAAAGGCCTTCGGCGTGAAGCCGAAGGCAGTGGAAACAGCCAGTCCGGCTGCCGCGCCGCCGAACAGCTTGAGAAACTGCGCCCGGTTCATCACGGCCACGCCCCGGGTCTTTGCTTTTTCATTCTCGTTCATGTCACCCTCCTTTTTGTGGTTAGTATTCAGTATACCGGATACTGTTACGACGGACCCCTGCCGTCAAGCACCTGTCACCCCTGCTCCGCCGCCGCGCCCTGCGCCCGGTCTCCTCCCGGCGCGCCGACGAGCGGGAAATGGCATGCGACCGCCCGGCCCCCGCCATGCGCGACAAGCTGCGGATCGAGCGTGGCGCAGATGTCGCGGGCGTAGGGGCAGCGCGTGTGAAAGCGGCAGCCCGGAGGCGGCGCGATCGGATTGGGCACGTCGCCCTCGAGCACGATCTCCTTGCGGGTCAGGCGAGCGTCCGGATCGGGAACCGGGATCGCCGAAAGCAATGCCTCCGAATAGGGATGCAGCGGCGCCTCGTAGAAAGCCTCGGCGGGCGCCAGTTCGACGAGCCGGCCGAGATACATGACGCCGACGCGGTCGGACACGTGGCGGATGACGCCGAGATCGTGCGAAATGAACAGCACGGTGAGGCCGAGTTCCCGCTGCAGATCCTTGATGAGATTGAGGATGTCGGCCTGGACGGACACGTCGAGCGCGGAGACCGGCTCGTCCGCAACGACCAGCCTGGGACCTGCCGCCAGCGCCCTGGCAATGCCGACGCGCTGGCGCTGTCCGCCGGAAAGGTCGCGCGGCATCCGGTCCATGAACTGCGCGGGCAAGCCGACCCGCTTGAGTAGCGCCACCGTCTCGGCCTCGCGCGTCGTGGCATTGGCCGTGCCGCGAAGCCTCAGCGCCTCGGCCAGGATCTGGCGGATGCGCTTGCGCGGATTGAGGCTTGCATAAGGATCCTGGAAGATAAGCTGCACGTCGCGCCGCAGCCGCTTCATCTCCCGCATCGAGCGGTGGGTGATATCCTGCCCGTCGAATTCGAGGCGGCCGGAATCCGGCTCCGCGAGCCGCACCACGCAGCGCGCCAGCGTGGACTTGCCGCAGCCGGACTCGCCGACAAGGCCAAGCGTCTCGCCCGCCAGCACGTCGAGGCTGACGCCGTCGACGGCGTGCACCCAGCCCTTGCGGCCGCTAAGCCAGCCGCCGCTGACCGGGAAATATTTGCGCAGGTTCTCGACCCGGACGAGCGTCGTCATCGCCGCATCTCCCCGGCGGCATCGCGTTGCGCCAGGCGCCCCGACGGCAGCCAACAGCGGTCCAGATGGCCCTCGCCGGCATCGTCGGCCGAGAGCGGCGGCATGGCGGCGCAGCGGTCGAAGGCGAAGTCGCAGCGCGGCTGGAACGCGCAGCCTTGCGGGCGGCCTTCGGCCAGCAGCGGCGGGGTGCCGCGGATGGACGGCAGCCGTTCCGTCCGGCCGCGGTTGGCGGCCGGCATCGAGGCGAGCAGGCCCGCCGTATAGGGATGACGAGGCGAGCGGAACACCGAGCGCACCGGCCCGACCTCGACGCACTGGCCGGCATACATAACCATGATGCGGTCGGCGATCTCGGCGACGATGCCGAGGTCGTGGGTGATGAGGATCAGCCCCATCCCGTAAGTGTCCTTCAGCCGCGCGATCAGGGTGAGGATCTGCTTCTGGGTCGTCACGTCGAGCGCCGTGGTCGGCTCGTCGGCGATCAGCAGCGCGGGCGAGCAGGCAAGCGCAAGGGCGATCATGGCGCGCTGGCGCATGCCGCCCGAGAACTGGTGCGGATAGTCGTCGATGCGCGTGCGCGGGTTGGGAATGCCGACCTGCGCCAGCAGCGAAAGCGTGCGCTCGCGGATCTCCGCCTCCGAGAGCTTCATATGCAGCCGCATGCCCTCGCCGATCTGACGGCCGATCCGGTGCAGCGGATTGAGCGACGTCATCGGATCCTGGAAGATCATGCCGATGCCCGTTCCGCGGATGCCACGCATCTCGGCATCGGACAGCGCCATCAGGTCGCGTCCCTGGAACAGAATCTGGCCGGACAGGCTGAACCGCCGGTCATTGCGGTTTAGGCCCATGATCGAGCGGGCCGTGATGGTCTTGCCGCAGCCGGATTCGCCGACGATGCACAACACCTCACCCCTGGCCACGGTGAAGGACACGTCGTCGACCAGCGAGGTTTCCCGCTGGCCGGTGACGAGGCGAACACCGAGGTTGCGGACATCGACGAGCGGGTCAGCCATGGTGCCCCCCTAGAACAATTTCCGGGAAAGGCGCGAAGCACCTTGCCTCGGAAATTGCGTGGAGAGACGGAGCATTGGCGTCGATCCTGCTTTCAGCGGAATACTCTAGGGCTTCGGCGTGACGAAGACAGGCTTGCCGCCGACGCGGATCTCGACGTCGACCCTGTAGCGCACCAGTGCCTCGGGATTGACGGCGATGCCGAGGCCCGGCGCGTCCGGCACGTGGATTTCGCCATTGGCGTCCGGCGCGATGTGATCGAGCGTCAGGTCGACGGCAAGCTGCTTCAGGCCTGTGGGGAATTCGCAGATCGTGTGCTTTTCGAGACCGGCGAACGGCTGCATCGAAGCGCTGAGCGCCAGGTTGGAGGTGAAGGTGTGGTTGATGTAGGTCACGCCACGCTGCACCGCATAGTCGGCCACCTGCTTGGCCGGCCACAGTCCGCCGATGCGGCCGCAGTCGATCTGGATGAAGCCGACCTTGCCGAAGTCGATCAGATGCTCGGCCATGTAGCGGTTGTGAGCGGCCTCGCCGCCGGCGCTGACGACAGTCTTCATGCGATCGCGCAGCCCGGCATAGGCGGCGTAGGCATGGCCGTGGAACGGCTCCTCGAAGAAGGTGACGCGGTTGCGCTCCATGGCATCCAGCCGGGCGGCTGCGGCGTCGACATCCTCGCCGAAGATCTGGCCGGCATCGATCAGCACGATGCCGTCGGGGCCGAGGCCTTCACGCGCAGCGTCGAGATGGGCGATATCGCTGGACAGCGACTCGCCGAAGGGCGCCCAGCCGAACTTGGCGGCGCGGAAGCCATTGGCGCGGATGCCCTTGGCGCGCTCCAGCGTCTGCTGCGGGGTGGCGCCGAACAGAACCGAGGCGTAAGGCACTTTCGGATAGGCCCGCTCGTAGCCGAGCAGCTTCCAGGCGGGCACGCCCCTGGCCTTGCCCAGCACGTCCCAGAGCGCCATCTCGATGCCCGACCATGTGTGGGGCGCCTGGAGAAGGTCCATGCTGTTGTAGGCAACGGTGGCGGCAATGCGCCGGATGTCGTCCGGCCCGTCGAGCCTCTCGCCGAGAACCGAGGCTCCGACGGGCCTGCAGGCGCCATGCGACATCGGGCAGACGAAGGCGGCGATCGACGGCAGCGGCGCGGCCTCGCACTCGCCCCAGCCGACATGGCCGCCCGCGGTCACGCGCACAACCAGCGCGTCCTGGCTGCCGTCGGCCGCCGTGGTGACATCAGGCATGGCCAGATAGAAGAAATCTACGCTTTCGATCTTCATGGGGATCCCTTGATTGCAATGGCAGGATGCGCCGTCCCTGTGGAAGGGCGCGCCCGTCGCCGGTACAGCACCGGCGCGGGTGAAAAGGTTGTGTCTTGTTCGAGCGGATAGATGGGACGCGCGCACAACGTGTGGCCGAGCGTGGCGAGATTGGCCGATGTCGAGCCCGGCGCGTCGACATTGAAGTTCCGGCTCGCCCAGGCGTCGTACATGTGGAATTCGGTGTGCGGCGACTTCACGATGGTAAGATCGAAATCGCGCGGGTTCAGCCCGTTGGCGAAATACATCGCCCGGTCGAACAGATGCACGGCGCGGCTCATCACCAGGACGGTGAAGTTCTCGAAGGTGATCACCGCGGTGGGGCCGGCATCCAACGGCAGCCGCATGGTTTCGAGGCGCGCTCGCCCGCGCGACAGGCTCTCGATCGTGGCGGTCACCACCAGGGGCTGGAAACGCTTGTCGTGCCAGCCGCCGAGCGGCATGGCGATGGTGGCGCCGATGCCGGCCGCATGGGCGGCGGCGGCGGCGCCGGGATCGACGATCTGCGCCAGCACGCGGCGCCCGTAGCAGCCGTCACGCAGCTCCTTGATCAGGACGTTGGAATCGCCGCTGGCGCCGGACGAGGTGGCATCGGCGGCATCGGTGAAGACGACCGGCCCCTGTTCGGCGATGGCGAGCGCGACCGCCTTGGCAGGCGCCACCAGCTTGCCGACGAGACGCTGCCGCCCGGCCCATATCGAACGCGCCAGGCCGCTCGCCGCCTCGGCCGCACCATCGCTATCCGTCTCGGCGACCACGATCGCCTGCGTGCAGAGCTCTGGCGCATCGGTGAAAGGATTGCCGATCATGACGCCCGCCGCCAGCGCGGCGCCCTGCCCTTCGAGCAGATGCGCGTCGGCGAGCACGTCGCCATAGAGTCCGTTGCGGGTGATGCACTCGTCGCCGCGCGCCAGCATCGGCACGGTCACCCGCGCGATGACAGGATCGAGGTCGCGATCGATGATGTCGAGCAGCAGCGTCGCGGCGCGCCGGCCGGTGTCGGCGAAGTCGACATGCGGGTAGGTGCGGTAGATGGCGAGCCCGTCGATCTGCCGCAGCATGCGGTCGGTGAGAATGCCGTGCAGGTCGAGCGAGATGACGATCGGCAGGTCTTCGCCGAACAGCGTGCGCAGAGCCTCGAGCAGCGAGCCCTCGGGATCGACCTCGCCTTCGGCGCCCATCGCGCCATGCAGGGAAACATAGAGTGCGTCGACCGACCCGACGTGCTGTGCCGTGGCGGCGAGCAGTTCCTCGCGCAGCCGCAGCCAGTCGCCGCCCGCCAGTATGCCGGCGCTGCCCGCGCGAGCCGCCATGGTGGGAACCACCGTGACGTCGGGGCGCGCGTCGAACACCGCCAGCGCGCCGCCGATCGCCGTGTTGAGGCCGCGCTGCGACAGCAACGCCTCGCCATGGTCTATGGCGAAATCCTCATAACGCGAGGGGAGCGGATTGAAGGAGGAGATCTCCTGCATGCACTCCACGATCAGGACGCGCATCGGTCTATTCCCGCGCTTCAACCGGCCGCGAGCTTGTCGTCGTAGTCGCTCATGATCACCGCCACGGGGTCGCCCCGCGTGACGCGTCCGGGACCGGCGGCCATCCAGAGCACGCCGTCGCGCGGATAGGACACTTCGAGCGGCGGACGATCGACGTCCTCGACGAAATGCAGCCAGCCGGCCGGCGTCCCTGCCTTGACCCTGTCGCCGGGCACGTTGGTGGGCTCGAACAGGGCGCTGGCAGGCGAGAAGGCATAGCAGGCCTGGTCGCGCACCATCATATGGCGCGTGCCGGCGGTGCCATCGCGCTGCGCGGTGTCGGGCTTGCCCTCGATCACGTTGAAATGCTTGAGGATGTTGTCGACGCCGCGGCATGCGATGCGCACGCCCTCGACATGGACGCGCCCCCAGCCGCCGAGCTCGGTGCCGAGCGAGATGGCGCCGCGCCGCTCGACGCAGGAGGTGAAGGTGGCGCCTTCGTCGACGCCCCAGAAGACTGTGTTGAAGGGAGCGCCGAAAGCCGCCGCGGCCGCCATCGTCTTCTGTCGCCGCTCGGCGTCCGGCAGGTAGTGCATGTTGGTCGACAGCGCGGAATCGAAGGAATGGCCGGCCGTGTGGATGTCGACGGAGACGTCGGCGAGCGGCAGCACGTTGCTGTCGAGGAAATGCGCCAGCATCTCCGAGAAGGTGCCGCGCGGATTGCCCGGGAAGCAGCGGTTCATGTCGCGGTTGTCGACCGGGCTCAGCCGGCTGTCGTTGAGGACCGCCGGCATGTTGAAGGCCGGGATCATGATGACGCGGCCCTGCACACGGGCGGGATCAAGGGTCTGCGCCAGGCGCGAAATGGCGATCTGGCCCTCGTACTCGTCGCCATGGATGCCGCCGGTGAACAGGACCGTGGGCCCGGAGCCGTTCTTGATCGACACGATCGGGATCTCGACGACGCCCCAGCCGGAATCGTTGCGCGACAGCGGCGCGCGCAGCACGCCGGCCTGGCGGCCGTTGGCGTCGAAATCAATGGGATTACGCACTCGGGAGGGCTCGATCTGCACCGCGTTCATGGCCTTGCCTTTTGATGATCGTCCTGTCCGCCGGATGGCGTGAAACCACTACCGCATACGGTATACCGAAAGTCAAGCGCGCGCTTTTGGAAAGTCCCGGCGAGCTCACGCCATGGCGAGCCTTTCAGCGAAATCGTGCGCTCCGACCGCTCCGGGCAATGCCGCGCGGGACCGCCGCGGAGCCCATAGGCGAACGCGCCGAGGACAGGCAGCCCGGCGGCTCTCGAAAGCGATGCGGCGAGGTGGCGTCAGACGCTATCGGCTCGCGCGGAGGGTTCGCGGAAGTGTCCAGCCAGCACGCCGTCGATCTGGTCGACCGATCCGTTGCGCAGAAAGTCCACCAGGCGCTCATGCAGCCTCACCTCGCCGGTACGGTCGGAGGCGGAGGACCAGTCACGGCAGAAGACGATGAACATGTGCTGGGCGAGGCCTTCCCATATCTGGGCGGCAAGCACGTTCTCCGAATGCATCGCCACTGTACGGTGGAAATCGAGGTCGACGGAGCTGAGCAGGATAGGGTCTCCGGAGCCGGAGAGCTCCCGCATGCGCTCGACGATGCGCTCGAGATCCGCGATCAGGCTGTCGCGCGCATGGCCGGGCCGCATGACGTGCTGGAAGATGATCTTCTCGATCGCGAAGCGCAGTTCGAACAGTTCCGCGATGCGTTGCGGACTGTAGTCGGCGACCCGCAGGCCGCGCTGGCTGCCGCCCACCAGAATGCCGCGCAGAAGCAGCTTCTGCATGGCTTCGCGGGCAGGCACGCGGCTGACGTTGAGGGCCGAGGCCAGCTCCGCTTCGGTGATGCGCTCGCCAGCCGCCTTGTCGCCCCTGGCAATCGCCAGGATCAGGCGCTCCTCGACCTCGTCGGTCGTCGTCCTGCCCCGTTCGATGGGCGAGAGCGGCCGCATCGTGCGGACATCGCCCAACAGGGAACCCCGCGCGCCGTCGTCACCAAGACCCTGCTTTTTCGTCACAGTCGCCATGAACCACCGTCCATTCCCAAGCGTGCCGGATTGCACAGAAGGCAGGAACTCAAGGACGCTTACGCATACCGTATACTATAGTCAACTGGCACATAGGCCGGCTTCAGGCCTCTTTTGCACCATTGCGCACCGCGAATCAGCGCCCATGTCGCCTCCTTCAATACCTTGAAACGCAAGCGCACGCCCGCCGGCAAAAGGTTGGAACCCACCCGGAAGCTCCTCGCCCCTCATACGATCGAGATAGTGCGTGGGACGACCGACGGATTTCGCGAGGGACGCCGTTTAACGGTCGAAGCGTCAGTCAGGCCCCTGGGTCGTGGCGAGCGCGCCAACCGGAGATCGCAGAATGTTCAGCCGTTCGATACTTGCCCTTGTCCTTAGCCTGCAGACGGCGGCCGCGCTGGCACAGACCACGCCCACGCCGGCCCCGGCCGCGCCAGCTGCGACCACAGCCCCGGCAAGCAAGCCGGGCATCATGCTTGCCCAGTTCCAGGCCCGCCGGGAGAAGGCGCTGATGAAGGCCGACACGGACGGCGACGGCAAGATCAGTCTAGCCGAATGGACCGCCTTCCAGGCCAAGCGCCAGGCCAAGGGCGACCCGGCGAAATCCTTCGCCCGGATGGACGCCAATCACGACGGCTTCATCGACCGCGCCGAACTCGACGCATTCTTCGCCAAGCGCTTCGCCAGGCTCGACAAGAACGGCGACGGGGTGCTGACGGCCGATGAGATGCCGGGCCACAAAACCGCTCCCAATCAGGGACAATGATCAAGAGGCAATGACGCGCGATGGCCATCGGGAGAATGCCGGCTGATGGGCGCCGATCCGGACGAGGACCTGGTTCGCCGCATCGGCACGGGCGACCCCGTGGCGGTGCGGGCGATGGTGGCGCGCAAGCTGCCGCGCCTGCTGGCGCTGGCCACGCGCATGCTGGGCGACCCGGCCGAGGCGGAGGACGTCGCCCAGGAGACATTCGTGCGCATCTGGCGCCATGCCGCCGGCTGGCGGCGCGGCCAGGCGCGCTTCGACAGCTGGATCCACAGGGTCGCGCTCAACCTGTGCTACGATCGCCTGCGCAAGCGCCGCGAATGGGTGACCGACGACCTGCCCGAGCAGGTGGACGAGGCGCCGCTTCCAGACGCCTTGCCGGGAGACGAGGAGAACAGGGTGGCGACCGCGCTCCAGCGCTTGGCGCCTCGCCAGCGCGAGGCGATCGTTCTGGTCTATTACCAGGAGATGTCCAACATCGAGGCGGCTGCGGTCATGCAGATCAGCGTCGATGCCCTTGAAAGCCTGCTTGCCCGTGGCCGGCGCTCGCTGCAGGCCATGCTGACCGGAGACGGCTCCGATGATTGACAACAAGACGCCCAAGCCAGCAACGCCGCCCGGCCTCGCATGCCGAGAGCGCGGCATCGGAAGGCGGTGAGGAAATGTCCGGGAAAGAACCCGCAATGGAAGCCGAACGTTTCGCTGCGCTCGCGGACGCCTATGGCGGCCAGTTGCAGCGCTGGCCGCTTGCCGAACGCGCCTCGGCCCAGCGCTTCGCCGCGACGGCGGCCGGCCGCGCCATATTGCGGCGCGCCGGCATGCTGGATTCGATGCTCGACAGCTACCGCATCGCCGCGCCAGGCCCTGTCCTGCACGCGGCCGCCCTGCGCGCCGCCGAGATCAATGTCGTCAGGCAGCGCAGGCTGCGTGTCTGGTGGCTCGGACTGGGCCTCGCCGGGATCGGGCTGGCCGGTGTCGCCGCAGGGCTGGCGACGGTGACGATCGTCACACCCGAAGTACAGCCGGAACACTATGTGCTCGATGCGAATGCAACGGCGTTCGGCGACGTGGGTCCGGACGCCGACACGGCCGAGGAGGACATATGACAAAGCCGTGGATTCGCGGACTGGTGGTGGCCTCGGTCGCCCTGAACGTCTTCCTGGCCGGCGCTTTCGCCAGTGGCGCCGTCTGGCTGAGAAATGCAAGGCTTCCGGGATACTCGCTGGAGTCCGCCGGCGGACAACTCGACGCCACGGACCGGGCCGCATTCCGAAAGGCGTTGCGCGAAGTACGCCAGGAATCGCGCCCGGAGATCCTCGACGGCCAGCAGGCGCGTCGCGAGGCGGCGGACCTGCTGCTGCAGCCGGTTCTCGACAAGGTCGCGCTTGCCGCCGCTCTTGAGCGGGCGCGCAACGCCGACATGACTGTGCGCGCGCGCCTCGAGCAGCGCATCGTCGAGTTCGCGGCCGGCACTTCACCCGACAACCGCCAGGTGCTGGCGGAAGGGCTGCTTCGCCACGCTGGCAGGCAGGCCAAGGCCGCAGTGAAAAAAACACCGTAACCGGCGACGGAAAGCGGTGGAGCGGCCGTTTAAAAGGAAGAAGGGACAGGCCTGGCCGGCCAGATGGCGCGGACAGGCCGATTTCGATCTCCAACTTTCCGGAGCACTGTGATGACCCGCTTGACACGATATGTGACCGCCGCCGCGCTTACCGCTGGTGGCATGTTTGCAAGCGTCGCCGCATCCTCGGCGATGCCGATGGTGACGACTCAGCCGGCGTCGCGGCTGGTGGAACACGTGGCCTGGTATTGCGGCCCGGGCTGGCACCCCGACTACTGGGGGCGCTGCGTTCCCAACCGCGTGATCGTCTATCCCGGCTACTATTATGGCTGGGGCTGGCACCGCCCGGCCTTCCACGTCTGGCACAGGCCGATCTGGCATCGCTGGCACCGCTGGTAAGACGCGGCCGGCGCGGCGGGATGCCTTTGGGGGCAAACCAAGGCATCCCGCTCCAGCCAGTCCCATTGAAGGGCACCACTAGATACCCCAGCGACGGAGGCCGGAGACATCGCCCCGTCGCCACGACCTGGAAAGTCATCGGACGGCGCGTTCCGCCGGCACGAAGAAGAAGCTCTCACATTGGGAGATCGGACATGGCCGCATCGGTTTCCGCCTCACCGGACCCCGCCCTGATCGCGCTCAACCGCTTCGGGCTTGGCGCCAGGCCGGGCGACATGGACAGGATCGCCGGCGACGCGCGCGGCTACCTCAAGGCCGAATTGCGCCAGGCCGACATCGCCATGATCGAGCCTGATGACCAGGCGGGCGACGATCTGCCCGGCAGCACCAGCGCAATCGAGACCAGCATGGCGGCCAACTTCCAGCGCAAGCTCGAGCGGGACCGACAGGCGGCAACAAACGCTCAATCCGCCGGGAGTGCTCAGCCCGGCATGGCAAACGGCCAGCCCGGCATGGCAAACGGCCAGCCCGGCATGGCAAACGGCCAGCCTGGCGCGGCGGAAGCGGCGATGCCCAACGCACAGGGCAACAAGCCCGTGCCGCCGGTGGAGGCCAGGCTGTTCCAGGCCGAGGCCCAGGCACGCTTCGACAAGGCGCTCAAGGTCAACGCCGGCTTCGTCGAACGGCTGGTCTGCTTCTGGTCGAACCATTTCTGCGTTTCCGTCGCGAAAGATCCGCTGGTACGCGCCAGCGCGGGTGCTTTCGAACGTGAAGCCATCCGGCCTTTCGTGCTCGGCCGCTTTGCCGACATGCTGCAGGCGGTGGAGCGTCACCCGGCCATGCTGTCCTATCTCGACAATCGGGAATCGGTCGGCCCGGGTTCACGTGCCGGCAGGAACCGCAAGCGTGGCCTCAACGAGAACCTGGCCCGCGAGATCCTGGAACTGCACACGCTCGGCGTCGGCAGCGGCTATACCCAGGCGGACGTCACCAGCTTCGCCCGCGTCCTCACCGGCTGGACCATGGCCGGCCGCGAGGGGCGGCTGGGCGAACCGGGCAGCTTCGTCTTCAACGCCAACGCGCATGAGCCGGGCGACGCAGTGCTGCTCGGCAAGACCTATCCCGCCGGTGGCATGGGGCAGGCCGAAGCCGCGCTCAACGACATCGCCCGCCAGCCGGCGACCGCGCATCATATCGCGACCAAGCTCGCGCGCCATTTCATCGCCGACGATCCGCCTCCGGCGGCGGTCGACCGCCTGGCAAAGGTGTTCGCCAGGACCGACGGAGACTTGCGGGCCCTGGCGGCAACCCTGATCGACATGCCCGAATCCTGGTCGGCACCGCTGCTGAAGATGCGTTCGCCCTATGATTATGTGGCGGCGATCATGCGAGCCGTCGGCCAGGGGCCGAAGAAGGATCCGCGCCAGCCGCTGGGCTGGCTCGCCGCGCTGGGCGAGCCCTTGTGGCAACCGCCGGGCCCCAACGGCTTTGCCGACCAGACGGATGCCTGGGCTTCGCCCGAAGGAATGAAGATCCGCCTCGACATCGCCTGGCAGGCGGCGCGGCAGATCACCGACATCGGCAACCCCAGCGAGATGCTTGACGCTCTCATCGGCCCGTCGACGTCCGCCGACACACGCCGGGCCATCGCCCAGGCAGAGTCCAAGCAACAGGGCTTGGCGCTGATGATGATGGCCCCGGAATTCCAGCGAAGGTAGCTCCAGTCACCCGGATAATCCCACGGAGACGATGCCATGAACCTCTTGTGCGAAACCCCGACCCTGTCGCGCCGTTCGTTGCTCACGGCGGGCGGCGCCCTGTTCGCCTGGGCCTACCTGCCGCGTTTTGCCCGCGCCGCCGACAATCGCGACCCGCGCCTTGTGGTGATCGTGCTACGCGGCGCCCTCGACGGGCTTTCCACCGTCGGCCCCATCGGCGATCCCGACTATGCCGGGTTGCATGGCGACATCGCGCTGGCGCTCGAGGGTCCGCATGCGGCGCTGCCGCTGGACGGCTTCTTCGCGGTCAATCCGGCCATGCCGGCGTTCGCCCGCCTGTTCAAGGAAGGCCAGGCCGCCGTGGTGCACGCCGCCGCGACCGGCTACCGGGAGCGTTCGCATTTCGATGGCCAGGACGTTCTGGAGAGCGGCTTTTCCGGTCCCGGCCATATCGCCACGGGCTGGTTGAACCGCGCCCTGGAAAGCCTGCCGGCCGGCGAAAGGGTGGCGAGACTCGGCGGGCTGGCGGTCGGTCCGTCGACGCCGCTTGTCATACGGGGCGCCGCCCCCGTGCTCGGCTGGGCGCCCCAGGCATTGCCGGAGCCCGGCGACAGCCTGGCGGCGCGCGTGCTCGACCTCTACCACCACCGCGATCCCCTGCTCGCGGTGGCCCTGCAGAAAGGTCTCGATGCCGACAGGATGGCAAGGGACGATTCCGCGGGCGCCGTACCGATGAAACCGAAGGGCGGCCTGGACAGCGCCGCCGGCATGCGCCAGGCCGCGCAGGGCGCGGCCCGCCTGATGGCGGCCGATGACGGGCCGCGCGTCGCCGCGCTCGCCTTCGATGGCTGGGACACGCACATCAACGAAGGCGGCGCGACCGGACGACTGGCAAACCTGCTCGGCGGCCTCGACGGCGCCTTCGACGAATTCCAGAAGGGCCTGGGCGAGCGCTGGAAGGACACGGCGATCGTGACGATCACCGAATTCGGCCGCACGGCCCGTATCAACGGCACCGTCGGGACCGATCACGGCACCGGCACGGTCGTGCTGCTGGCGGGCGGAGCCATCCGGGGCGGCCGGGTCATCGCCGATTGGTCGGGACTGAAGCCGGCGCAGCTCTACGAGGAACGCGACCTGGCGCCGACCAGCGATGTCCGGGCAGTGCTGAAGGGCCTGCTCGCCGACCAGCTCGGTCTCTCGGCGGCGGTGCTGGGAGACAAGGTGTTTCCGGATTCGGCGGCGGTGAAGCCGATGCGCGACCTGGTCGTCTGAAGTACGGGACATCGCAGTACGGCCGCGAAGCCGCCATAGCCATAAAAAAGCACCCGCCACGTGGTGGCGGGTGCTTCCTTTATTGCCGGAAGATCAACCCCAGTAACCGGGGTGCCAGCGGTGATGGTACCAGAAGCCGGGATGCCAATGACGCGCCGGCCGGACGAAGACGCGGCGGTTCGGCACGCAATTGCCCCACCGGTTCAGATGCCAGCCGGGACCGCAGCGCCAGCCGACGGTTTCGACCGGCGGCGGGGCAGCGTTCGGCGTGGCCATGGGCATGGCCTGAGACCCCGTAGCCGACAGGATCAACGTGCCCGCGGCAACAGCGAAGGGAAGGACGTATTTTCTGAGCATGCGTTTTGTCTCCGTGATTACCCCCATGACGCTTGAACGGATCGTGGGCTGAACACCCGTCGCTGAGGGGCGGATCACATATTCGTTAGTCGGATTGCCGCGGCGCCTTGGAGAGCTTCCGTTGGCGCGGCTTCGCGCTCGACATGGCGGGCGACGATCTTTTGCCGCTTAATGACATTGATCCACATCAATGAGCCGCGTAGCGGCATGCGCTAGGGTCGTTGCCGGACTGATCAATGGAGATTCACAGGGCTGAGGACAGCCGAGAACAGGAGATCACACCGATGATGATCCGCACGCTCTCCACCTTGGAGTGCACGAAATTGCTGGCCGCCAATCGCACCGGCCATCTGGCATGCGTGAAGGACGGACAACCTTACGTCGTATGTTTCAACTATGCCTACGCCGACAGTCACCTCTATGCCTTCTCCTTGCTGGGCAAGAAGATTGACTGGATGCGGGCCAATCCCCTGGTGTGCGCCCAGATCGACGAACACACCTCGGGGCGCGGATGGAGAAGCGTGATTGTCGACGGCCGCTATGAGGAACTGCCGGACCGGGTCGGTCACAAGATCCAGCGTGACCACGCGTGGGCAGTGTTGAGCAAGCACTCCGACTGGTGGGAGCCCGGCGCGCTCAAGCCTGTCACGCCTCCCACCTCGGACAGCATGCCGCACGTCTTTTTCCGGATTCTCGTCGAGCAGGTGTCGGGCCGCGAGGCGACCGAATAGACTGTTCGCGTCAGGCGCAGGTCCCGCTAGGCGCACATAGGCAGTGGTTTCTCCGAACCGTCATTGCCTTGTGACAGCAGATGCCACGTCTGTCACGCCGGATCATGACCGAGCGTCGCCACCGTCTTCAGCGCGCCGTCGAGCATGTCACCCTTCTCGTCCTTCAACGCCGCCTCGCGCAGGCGGCGGATCCAGTCGGCGGCATCGTCGCGGCCCTTGAGCATCGGCAACGCCGAGAGCACGCGATCGAACTTCGACTGTGCGCGCACATGGGTGTCGCTGTAGCCCTTGATCAGGCGGCGGCAGTTGAGAATCTCCGTGCCCAGCGCATAGTTCTCGCGCGCCTGTCCCAGCGCCAGGTCGTACCAGCGCTCCAGATGCGCCTTTTCCACCCGATGCCTGAGCATGCCGCGACGCCAGCGGCGCAGGCCGCCGATGAACCACAGCATGCCGAAGCCGACGAAGCTGTCGGTGCGGATGCGGCGGCCGTGATTGATGCGGCGGTCGAGGAAGGCGGCGAGCTTGGGACGGCTCTCGATGTAGCTGCCGAGCCCCGCCGGCAGCGTGCCGCAGAATTCCTCGATGCGAGGATGGAAATACTCCGTCACCTGAAGGATCGACCCCTCGCGGACGCCGACCTCCTTGCGCACGCGCCTGTCGCGCGTGGATCGCGTCTTGAGGTCGGAGACGCGGATCATGTCGTCGTAGCACATGGCGTTCGCCAGATGCTTGGCGGCGGCGATCGACAGCGCATAGCCGTGCTCGGCCGTATCGAGCGCGATGGCCTTGCCCAGCCGGTCGAGATACTCGCCGCCATAGGCGATGTCCTGGTAGTCGACGACCTTCTTCAGGCCGCGCCCGGCCATGTCGCGCACCGGCACCGGCAAGGTCTCGACGCGTGCGGCGAGCTCGCGCCAGCCTCTCAGCAGGGTTTCCGGCCCCCTGACGCCGGCCGTCGGGCTGGCGTCGGAAGCAGCTGGCTTGGCCGATGCCTTTTCACCGGACGGCCCGGCGGCGACGCCCAGCGCGCGGTCGCAGGCCGCGCCGAAGGCCGCAAGGCTCGCCTTGACGCCGCGGCCGCCGGCGCCGATCGCCTGCTCGTAGCTCTCGCGGGTGAAGGGCAGCGCATCCGAGCCCGCCAGCGCGCCGAGCAGGCTGGCCGAGATCATCGAGCCATTGTCGGCGGCGATCTTCTCCATGTCGAAGGCGATGAGGCGTTTGGACGCCGCCTGGGCGGTCGCATGCACCTTTTCCGACGAGGCGCGCCCGTCGCCCGGCTCGATCTTCTCGGAGACGGCGGCGATGCGATGCGACGACGTAATCAGCGTCGTGCGGTCGGGCGTGACGAAGCCGCGCATGATGGCGCGGCCGGCTTCCATCAGCTCAGCGGCGATCAATATGTCCACGTCGCCCTGCGAGGGCGACAGCGCGAAGACCGGCTGGCGGCCTGTGTCGCGGGCCATCTCGACATAATAGATGGTGGCGCCGGTGCGTTGGGCGACGCCGGCCACCGAGGTCGATTGCGCGACATAGCCGTTGCGCTCGGCGACATCGGTGATCCAGTCGGCCAGCACGCCACCGCCCTGCCCGCCGACAGCCAGCACGGCAAGCTTGATGACGCCTTCGTCATCGAAGGCGCCCGCCTTCGGGCGCAGTGAGGCGTTATGGTCAAGCATCGGCGAACACCAGGCGGCGGTTCTCGCGGCGCCGTTGCAGCAGGTCGATCACCGCGCGGCGCGCCCGCTCCAGGAAACGGTCCCAGCCGGTTGGATTGTGGACGACATCGGCGCGGTAGAAGGACGGGCACAGCACGGCGGCGTCGGCGACCTCGCCGCAATTGCCGCAACCGACGCAATTCTGGTCGATGCTCGCCACCGGATCATCGCGCAGCGGATCGTCGAGCGATTTCACCGACAGGGACGGGCAGCCGGACAGCCGCATGCAGGCGTGGTCGCCGGTGCAGATGTCCTCGTCGACGCCGAATTTCGGCTTCACCACCCGCTCGCCGCCCTTGATCGCCTTGTCGATCACCGGCCTTTCCCGGCGCTGGCGGTTCAGCATGCATTCGGAGGAGGCTACGATGACCTTCGGTCCCTTCTCCTCGGTCGTCAGCGCCTCGCGCAACGTCTCCTGCATCTTGCCGACATCGTAGGTGCGGTCGATATGGCGCAGCCATTTGACGCCCATGCCCTTCACCGCCTCGGTGATCGGATGCTTGGTCGACTTGGTCTTGTTCGAGGCGCGCGAGGACAGGATGTCCTGGCCGCCGGTGGCGGCCGAATAGAAATTGTCGACGATGACGATGACGCCGTCGTTCTTGTTGAAGACGGCGTTGCCGACCGACGAGGTCAGGCCGTTGTGCCAGAAGCCGCCGTCGCCGACGAACGAGATCGAACGGCGCTTGGCGTCCGGCGAATTGAAGGCCGAGGCCGAGGCCGGGCCGAGCCCGTAGCCCATCGTCGTCGCGCCGAGTTCGAAAGGCGGCATGATCGAGAACAGGTGGCAACCGATGTCGGAGGCGATGTGGTGCTTGCCGAGCTCCTGCGCGACCAGCTTCGTCGCGGCGAAGATCGGCCGCTCGGGACAGCCGATGCAGAAGCCCGGCGGGCGACCGGGAACGACATGGACGAGGTCGGCGGTGTCGACGCCGTCTCCCATCTTGTTGGGCGCGCGAACCTCGCCCGGCAGGAGATGCGGCGCCTCAGCGCGCAGGAAGGAGCCGATGCCGTCGAGCATGACCTGGCCTGTGTATTCGCCGGCCATCGGCAGATATTCCTTGCCGACCAGACGCGTGCCGCGACCGGCCTTGTGCAGCATGGCGGCAAAGGCCTGCTCGATATAGTTGGGCTGGCCTTCCTCGACGACCAGCACCGCCTGCTTGCCTTCGCAGAAGGTGAGGAACTCGTCGTCGACCAGCGGATAGACGGCGTTCAGCACATAAAGCGGCACGTCGGTGTCGCCATAGGTGTCGGCGAGCCCGAGGCGCTGCAGGGCGCGGATGACGGAATTGTACATGCCGCCCTGCATGACGATGCCGATCGAGCCATGGTCCGAGCCGAAGATCTCGTTGATCTTGCGCGAGCGGATGAAGTCCACGGCGGCCGGCCAGCGCTTGGCGACCTTTTCCTTCTCATGCAGGAACGAGGCCGGCGGAAGCACGATGCGGCCGGTGTCGCGGCGCGGCGCCGAGAGCGCGTCGGCCACCGTCATTGGCGGCCGCTTGTTGTCCTTAGCCGTGAAATGTCCGTGGACATGGCAGCAGCGTATGCGCACCTGCAGCATGACCGGCGTGTTCGAGACCTCCGACAGTTCGAAGCCGTCCTCCACCGCCTTGACGATGGAGGGCAGGTTCGGGCGCGGATCGAGCAGCCAGACCTGGCTCTTCATGGCAAAGGCGTGGCTGCGCTCCTGCATGATGGAGGAGCCTTCGCCATAGTCCTCGCCGACGATGATCAGCGCGCCGCCGGTGACGCCGCCGGATGCGAGGTTGGCGAGCGCATCCGAAGCGACGTTGGTGCCGACCGTGGACTTGAAGGTGGCGGCGCCGCGGATCGGATAGTGCACGGAGGCCGCGAGCATCGCGGTGGCGGTGGCCTCCGAGGCGCTGGCCTCGAAATGCACGCCGAGCTCGCCCAGAATGTCCTGCGCGTCGGCCAGCACGTCCATCAAATGGCTGATCGGCGCGCCCTGGTAACCGCCGACATAGCCGACGCCGCATTGCAGCAGCGCCTTGGTGATGGCGAGAATGCCCTCGCCCGCGAACTCCTCGCCGGCGCCGAGCCGGAGCTTCTCGACTTCCTTGGCGAAAGACCGTTCGGCCATCTCTGCCTCCTTCCGTTACCGCCTCCTGCCAGCACCCTGGGGGACGGCGCGTAGATGAAACTCAAATCTCGTGCCTGCGAATGTTCTTCAGCATCTTCTGCAGCGTCGCGATGAGCGCGGAATATTCTGCGTCGTCGACGCCGTCGAACATCGCCTCGAAGGCCTCATGCATGGCCGGCCAGGCGCGCATGAACTCGGCGCGCCCCTCGTCGGTCATGAAGACATGGCGGAAACGGCTGTCGGTGATGCCCTGCTCGCGCCGCACCAGCCCCTGGCCTTCCAGCGTGTCGAGCGTGCGGCTCAAAGTCGATTGCTCGATGACGGTGTAGACCGAGAGGTCGTTGACCGTGACGCCATCGGTGACCGACAGCACGGCCAGCGTGCGGACCTGTGGAATAGTAAGCCCCTGCTTACGGAAATCGTCGCGCAGCGTTGCGTTGTAGCGCCCCATGATGCGGTTCATCAGATAGGGCGCGAACTGCTGCAGGCCGATCTGGCCGAGGGTCGATATGCGCTGACGCGTTTCAGGCGCCTTCTGTTCCATCACAACCTCCCTGCCAGGAGGAAGCCCGAGCCGCCGCCGAGCCCGGCGCCGGGGTGGGTCGAGGCACCAATATGGTAAAGGCCCTTGATGGCGGTCTCGTGGTTGCGGCTGGCCTTGAACGGCCGCCACAGGAAAGACTGGTCGATGGTCGAGGAGCCGCCATAAGGATCGCCGCCGACGAGGTTGATGTTCATCGTCTCAAGGTCGGCCGGTGAATAGGCGCGGCGCGCGATCACGCTGTCGCGGAAGCCGTCGATGTGATTGGCGAGGATCGCTTCCACCCGGTCGGCATAGGCCTCGCGCAACTCGGCGGTCCATTGCCCGTCGGCAGGCGCCTGGAGCTTGCCTGCGGCATCGCCCTTGATGTGGCGTGGCGCCTCGGGCAGTTGCAGCCACAGGATGGCCTTGCCCTCGGGGCAGCGCGACGGGTCGAGCGCGTGCGGCTGGCCCACGCAGATGGTCGGCACCTCCGGCAAGAGGCCGCGCAGAGCCTCGTTGCAGGCCCTGGACACGCCGTCGAGCCCGGGCGTCAGATGCAGCAGCGCGACATCGCCCAGCCCTTCGCCGCGCCAGGCCGGCGGCCTGTCCAGCGCATAGTGAATCTGGAAATCGCCCTTGCCGTAGCGATATACGCGCGTCGCTTCGACGTCGCGCTTTGGAGCCGCGTCGCCGAGCAGGCGGCCGTAGAGCTGGGTCGGGGTGACGGAGCAGATGACGCTCTTGGTCGCCGAGATGGTCTCGTCGGAAGCAAGCCGCACGCCGGTCGCCCGGCCGCCCGCCTGGACGATGGCATCGACATCGGCATTGACGCGGATGTCGCCGCCGCGTTCGCGGATCAGCGCCTCGAAGGCGGCGAGCAGGTTCTTCGCGCCACCCTTGACGATCGGCGCGCCGGCCGCTTCGAGCGCGAAGGCGATGACCCGGGCGATCTGGCCCGAGAACGCGTCCTCCGGCCCGAGCCCGGCATGCAGCACCCATGGTGCCCAAAGGGCCTGGGCCGTATCGGATTTATAGCCGGTTTCAAGCCAGCCGCGCGCCGGCACCAGCGCCTCGCCCATGAAGGCCGCGAGATTGCGCGGGCCGCGCCGCCAGGCCTCGCCCGCCAGCAGCCTGGTGGTGGGATAGGACCAGAGAGCGCCGCCGAGCAGGCCGAAGAGCAGGCCGGCATTGCGTTCGATGTCGCCGACATCGCCGGCGTGGCGATCGCCGTCGCCCGCCGACAGCGCATTGAGCGCGGCGACGTTGGCGGCGCGATCGGTCTTGACGACAATGTGGCTGCCGTCCGGCCGCAGCACGCCGGTGGGCGTCGCGGCGTGGCAGAATTCAAGGCCATGCCGCGCCAGGTCCTTGCCCAGCGCCGCGTAGGCCGGCGACGTGATGAACAGCACGAAGGTCGTGGCCATCACGTCATGGATGAAGCCGGGAGCTGTGATCTCCTCGGTGCGCATGCAACCGCCGATGCGGTCGTTGCGCTCGAGCACCAGCACCCTGGCCCCCTTGGCGCCCAGCGTCGCCGCGCAGACCAGGGCATTGATGCCGCTGCCGACGATGATGTGATCGACGTCGCTCATCGTCGTGGCCCTTTCCTCAGGCGCGCGGCACCAGCGCCAGCGCCCGGATCGGGCTGCCGGTGCCATGCTCGATCTTGAGCGGAGCGGCGATCAGGATCGCGCCCTTCGGCGGCAGCCGGTCGAGGTTGCAGAGACTGGCGAGGCCGTAGCGGTTGGCCTTGTGCATGAGGCTGTGCGCCGGGAACGGCGGCTCCATGCCGCCGGCCTTGCCGGCGTCGGTGCCGATCGTCTCCGAGCCCCAGCCCTTGATGTTCTTGCTGATCAGGTACTGGATGGCCTCGGCCGTCGGACCCGGAGTGTGCGGGCCGGTCTCGTTGGCGTTGAGGAATTCGGCTTCCGAGCCGTTGCGCTTGTACCAGTCGGTGCGCATCACCACCCACTCGCCGGCATTGATGGCGCCGTGCTTGGCCTCCCAGGCCTTGATGTGGTCGACGGTGAGCAGGAAGTCGTGATCGGCGGCCGATTCCTTGGAGCAGTCGATGACGTTGACCGGGCCGACGAAATTCTGGACCGGAATGGTGTCGGTGGCGCCGTCCGGATAATCCTTGCCGGTGATCCAGTGCTTGGGCGCGTCGAAATGGGTGCCGGAATGCTCGCCGAGCTTCAGCCAGTTCCAGGCCCACCAGGGACCGTTCTTGTCATAGGCGGAAATGGTGTGGATCTCGACCTTCGGCGTGTCGACCGCGAGTTCGGGCGGCATCTTGATCAGCGGCGTGTCCGGCCCGAGCGGCGCCGACAGGTCGACGACCTGGATGGCGCCGGACAGAAGCTGGCCGGCGACCTCGCCGAGGAGTTTTTGCGTTTCCATGGTACCTGTTCCCTCTTAACGTCGATGATGATCGAAGGCTCATTGCGGCCCTTAATATCCTACTAGACGAAAACATATGCATCTGCAATTATCTTTAAGCCTAAAGGAAATGGGAACGGGGCGTGAGCGAATTCGACGCCATCTTTGTCGGTGCCGGCCATAACAGTCTGGCCTGTGCCGCGCATTTGGCGGCGAAAGGCTGGAAAACGGCCGTTTTCGAGCGCAACGAGACGATCGGCGGCGCTGTCCAGACCCGTGAATATACGCTTCCCGGCTTCAGGCACGATTTCGGCGCGATGAATCTGAGCCTGTTCGCCGGCTCCGCCTTCCACCGGAAATATGCAAATGAATTGAATGCGAAGGGGTTGGAGTTCGCCCCAGTCGCCCATTGTTTCGCCAGCGCCTTTCCCGACGGACGCTGGTTCGGCGTCAGCAACGACCTCGAACTGACGGCATCGCGGATCGCCCAGTTCTCCGCGACCGATGCCGAGACCTGGCGCCGCCTGGTCGGCCTGTTCCCGGCCGAGGCCGAACATCTCTTCCGCCTGCTCGGCTCGCCGATGAGCGCCCGCTCGCTGGCCGGCACGGCCTGGAACCTGTGGCGCAAGAAGGGCATGGCCGGCGCGCTCGACACCGGAAGGCTGCTCCTTTCCTCGCCGCGCGCCTGGCTGGAGGAAACCTTCGAGGCGCCGCATGTCAGGGCCACGCTCGCCGCATGGGGCATGCATCTCGACTTCGCGCCCGACATCGCTGGCGGCGCCGTGTTCCCCTATCTGGAATCGATGGCCAACCAGAGCTTCGGCATGGTGCTGGGCAAGGGTGGCGCCGACACCATCGTCCGCGCCATGGCCGGCATGGTCACAGGCGCCGGTGGGACGATTGCAACCGGCTCGGAAGTGGCCGAGATCACGACGGCCGGCGGCAAGGCTACCGGCGTGCGGCTTGCCTCCGGCGAGACACACACGGCGTCCAGAGCGGTGATCGCCAACGTGGCGCCCGGCGCGCTGGTTGGCAAACTGCTGCCCGGCGGCTCGGGCGATGCCGGCTTCGACACCGCCATGCGGAAATTCCGCCATGCGCCGGGCACGATGATGATCCATCTGGCGCTCGACGACCTGCCGGACTGGACCGCCGGCGCCGAGTTGCGCCAGTTCGCCTATGTCCACCTCGCGCCCTCGCTCGACGCCATGTCGCGAACCTACCAGCAGGCGATGGCGGGCATGCTTCCCGACGCGCCGGTGCTGGTGGTCGGCCAGCCGACGACGATCGATCCGTCGCGGGCGCCTGAAGGCAAGCATGTGCTGTGGGTGCAGGTACGCGTGCTGCCCGCCGAGATAGCGGGCGACGCGGCCGGCAAGATAGCGCCCGGCTCCTGGGACGCGGTCAAGGACGCCTATGCCGAGCGGGCGCTCGACATCATCGAAAGCCATGCGCCGGGGCTACGCCGCAAGATCCTCGGCCGTGCCGTCTTCTCGCCCCTTGACCTGGAGCGAGAGAACCCGAATCTCGTCGGTGGCGACCAGGTTTGCGGCAGCCATCACCTGTCGCAGAATTTCCTGTTCCGTCCGGCGCGCGGTTACGCGAACTGGAGCACGCCGGTGGCTGGCCTGCATCTGGTGGGCGCCGCCACCTGGCCCGGTGGCGGCACGGGCGCCGGCTCCGGCTATATGCTCGCGCAGAAGCTCGGTGGAGGATAGGCGCCAGGATTTCTTCAGTTCAGGGACGGATAGGGCGCGGTCGCCGAAGCATCCTGAACCCACGACACGACAACAACGCCGCGCATGAGAACCAAGGGGAACGAACCATGCCAATCAACAGACGCGAATTGCTCGGATACAGCGCGGCCGCGCTCGGCGTGACCGCCATCGGGATGCCGCGGATCGCCAAGGCGGCCGCGGACGAGCTGACCATCGCCTACAACGTCAACCTGCCCTCCTGGGACCCGACGACCGGTCCTTCGGCCGTCAACCCGACCATCCAGGGCCTCTACCAGTCGGTGTTCGACCAGTTCATCCCGCAGAAGCCGGACCTTTCGCTGGCGCCGGGCCTGCTGACGGAATGGGGATGGAACGAGGACCGCACCAAGATCCACATGACGGTGCGCGAAGGCGTGACCTGGCATGATGGCTCGCCGTTCACGCCGGAGGACGTGGTGTGGTCGCTGCAGCGGGCCGGCGACGAGAAGACCGGCAACCCGATCCAGTTCGTCTGGAAGAACGTCAACAATTTCAAGATCGACGGCAACAAGATCACCGGCGATGTCGTGCAGTTCGACCCGGTCTACTTCAAGTGGATGTCGTTCCTGACCGGCTATGTGATGCCCAAGGCCTACTACGAAAAGGTGGGCGCGGAAGGCTTCGAGAAGGCGCCGATCGGCACCGGCCCCTACATGGTCGACAAGTTCGAGCGCAACGCCTTCCTGCGGCTCAAGGCAAACCCGAAATACTGGGGCGGCAAGCCGGCCTTCGACAACGTCACCATCAAGTTCGTCACCGACGCGGCGAGCCGTGTCGCCGATCGAATCCGGCTCCTCGCAGGTGACGCTCGAAATCCCCTATGAGGAATATGACCGGCTGATCGCCAAGGACGGGCTTGCCGGCTCGATCAAGAACGTCTCCGACATCGGCATGATCTTCTTCAACAACAAGGACGCCATGCTGGACAAGAACGTCCGCCAGGCGGCCGTGATGGCGGTGGACAAGGAGTTGCTGGTCAAGCGGCTGCTGCGCGGCTACGGCCAACCGATCGCGACGCTGGAGACGCCGGAATACGCGGCCTTCGATCCGTCGATCAAGGTCGAGCACAATCCCGAGAAGGCGAAGGAACTGCTCGCCGCTTCCGGCTATTCGACCAAGAAGCCAGCCAAGTTCACCATCCAGACGACCAAGGGCTTCAAGCCCAAGGACTACGAGATGGTGCAGGCGATCGTCGGCATGTGGCGCAAGGTCGGCATCGAGGCCGAGATCGAGGTCTACGAAATCGCCAAACACTACGAGCTGCGCGCCGCACACAAGCTGGCGCCGGCGGCCTTCTACAACTGGGGCAATTCCATCGGCGATCCGACCACCTCGACCGGCTTCGCCATGTTCGGACCGTCGCCGCACTCGTCCTGGAAGACGGACGACCTCGACGCCAAGATCGGCCCGCTGTGGGGCGAGAAGGACGAGGCCAAGCGTATCGAGGGCTGGAAGGCGGTCGACAAGTACATCGCCGAACAGGCCTATGTGCTGCCTCTGATACAGTATGAGATCGGAAGAGCACACGTCTGAACTCCAGTCACGAACGGTTATCTCGTATGCCGTCTTCTGCTTGAAAAAAAA
>OFIS01000267.1_pt1 | contig 43185 bp, 43 predicted proteins | sample 1775071 | NCBI WGS metagenome assembly OFIS01 (sample SAMN08195774, study PRJEB24354) | sludge metagenome | isolation source: sludge from phenol fed wastewater aerobic bioreactor C | place: India: Nagpur | collected 2016-09-17
ATCCTCGCGAAAGTCGCGCGTGCAAGAGCGGCCACAGCTGGGTATAAATAATCGTATTAATAAAACACCACACTAGCACGCCACGGACCGGGCGGCGGACCCGCCGGGCCGATGAACAGGCAGGCGCCCAGGGGCTCGCAATGGGCGGTGCGAGAAGCATGTCGCGGGAAAATGTCGCGTGCGCGACAGCCGCGCCGCGGCGGCTGCGCTAAGGTGGGCGGGCCGCACGGAAGCCGGCTCTCAAAGTGCTACATTAAGCCTGCGGCGCATCGGCCGGCCCCTACCCGGGCCGGGCCGCGTCGGGCGGCGCCACGAGCATGCCGCGACAGCCCCCTACAAAATCCGGAGACACGCACCATGGATTTTCGCCTCACCGAGGAGCAACAGGCCTTCGCCCAGGCCGCCCGCGAGTTCGCCCAGGGGGAACTGGCCCCCTACGCGGCGCAATGGGACGAGGAACACGTCTTTCCCCGCGAGGCCTTCGCCAAGGCCGGCGCGCTCGGGTTCTGCGCCATGTACGCACCCGAATCCATCGGCGGGCTGGGCCTGCCGCGGCTGGACGCCACGCTGGTGTTCGAGGAGATGGCCGCCGTCGATCCCTCCACCACCGCCTTCATCACCATCCACAACATGGCCACCTGGATGATCGGCTCCTGGGCCCAGCCCGGCGTGCGCGAGCACTGGGGGCCGCTGCTGGCCAGCGGCGAAAAGCTCGCCTCCTACTGCCTGACCGAACCCGGCGCGGGCTCGGACGCCGCCTCGCTGACCACCAGCGCGCGCCGCGAGGGCGAGCACTACGTCCTGAACGGCGCCAAGGCCTTCATCTCCGGCGCGGGCGACACCGACGTGCTGGTGGTCATGGCGCGCACGGGCGGCGAGGGCGCGCGCGGCATCTCCGCCCTGGTGGTGCCCGCCGACAGCGCCGGCATCGCCTACGGCCGCAAGGAAAACAAGATGGGCTGGAACAGCCAGTCCACGCGCCCGATCACCTTCGAGAACGTGCGGGTGCCGGTGGCAAACCGCCTGGGCGAGGAAGGCGAGGGCTTTCGCTTCGCCATGAAGGGCCTGGACGGCGGGCGCATCAACATCGCCACCTGCTCGGTGGGCGCGGCCCAGGGCGCCTACGAGGCCGCGCGCCGCTACATGGGCGAGCGGCGCCAGTTCGGCCGCGCGCTGGCCGACTTCCAGGCGCTGCAGTTCAAGCTGGCCGACCTGCTGGCCAATATCGTGGCCTCGCGCCAGATGGTGCGCCTGGCCGCCTGCAAGCTCGACGAGGGCGACCCCCAGGCCAGCGCCTACTGCGCCATGGCCAAGCGCCTGGCCACGGACCTGTGCTTCCAGGCCTGCCTGGATGCGCAGCAGATCCACGGCGGCTACGGCTACCTGAAGGACTACCCGCTGGAACGGCTGGTGCGCGACACGCGCGTGCACCAGATCCTGGAAGGCACCAACGAGATCATGCGCCTGATCGTGGCGCGCCACATCCTCACCCAGGAGGCCGATCTGCGATGAGCGCGTCCCCCCTTGCCGAATCCGCCGGCCAGGCGCCGGTACTGTTCCAGGAGCTTCCCGCGGGCGGCGGGCGGCGCATCGGCGTGGCCACGCTCAACAGCCCGCGCACCCTCAACGGCCTGTCGCTGCCCATGTGCCGGCTGCTGGACGACCGCCTGCGGGCCTGGGCCGGCGACGACGGCGTCGCCGCCGTGGTCCTCAAGGGCGCGGGCGGCAAGGCCTTCTGCGCCGGTGGCGACCTGCACGCGCTGTACCGCGCCATGCTCGAAAGCCCGGCGGGCGACGCCTGGGCCAACGTGCCGGCGCGCGAGTTCTTCGAGACCGAATACCGGCTGGACCACCTCATCCACCGCTACCCCAAGCCCGTGCTGTGCTGGGCCGACGGCATCGTGATGGGCGGCGGCGTGGGACTGATGCTGGGCGCCAGCCACCGCATCGTCACCGGCGTGACGCGCTTCGCCATGCCGGAGGTCACCATCGGCCTGTATCCCGACGTGGCCGGCACCTGGATGCTCAGCCGCCTGCCGCGCGGCATCGGCGCCTTCCTCGCCTTCACCGGCGCCCAGCTGGGCGCGGCCGACTGTCTGCACTATGGCCTGGCCGACCGGGTCTGCGAGGCCGGCGAGCCCGACGCCCTGCTGGCCGCGCTGGCGGCCACGGACTGGACGGCCGATCCGGCCCGCCACGCCGCCCAGGTCGATGCCGCGCTGGACGCCTGCCAGGTACCGGCGCCCGAGCCCGGGCCGCTGCAGCGCCACGCCGACGCCATCCGGCTGGCCTGCGGCCGCGCCGATTTCCTGGAGATCGCCGCCGCCATCGCCGCCTGGAAGGACCACCCCGATCCCTGGCTGGCGCGCGCGGCCGCCACCTTCCTGGCGGGCTCGCCCGGTTCGGCCCGCCTCAGCCACACGCTGCTGGCGCGCGCCCGGCACCAGTCCCTGGCGGAAACCTTCCGCATGGAATTCGCGGCTTCGCTGCACTGCTGCGCCGAGCCGGACTTCCGCGAGGGCATCCGCGCGCTGCTGATCGACAAGGACAAGTCCCCGCGCTGGAACCCGGCCACGCACGAGCAGGCCACGGCGGACTGGGCGCGGCGCTTCCTGGTCCCGCCGGTCCCCGAGGGCGAGCCTCATCCGCTGGCGGACCTGGGGCCCTGAGCCGGCGGCCGCGATCGCGGGCCGCGCGGGCGGCGCGCATCGCCCCCGGCAGCCCGCGCGTCCACGACCGCAACCCACGACCGCACACCCGCGGGACCGGGCAGCCACAAGAATTCCACGCATCATCACAGGAGACACACATGAGCAGCACCATCGGATTCATCGGATTGGGCCACATGGGCGGCCCGATGGCACAGAACCTGGTCAAGGCCGGCCACCGGCTCCAGGTCTTCGACCTGGTCCCCCAGGCCGTCCAGGGCCTGGTCCAGGCGGGCGCCACGGCCGCGGCCTCGGCGGCCGCAGCCGTGGCCGGGGCCGACGTGGTCGTCACCATGCTGCCGGCCAGCCGCCACGTCGAAGGCCTGTACCTGGGCGAGGACGGCCTGCTCACGGCCATCGCCCCGCGCGCACTGGTGCTCGAATGCAGCACCATCGCCCCCGAATCGGCCCGCAAGGTCTCGGCCGCCGCCGCGCAGCGCGGCATCCGCATGCTCGATGCGCCGGTGTCCGGCGGCACCGGCGGGGCCGTGGCCGGCACGCTGACCTTCATCGTCGGCGGGGTCGCCGCCGACCTGGAGTCGGCCCGGCCCTACCTGCAGGCCATGGGCAAGAACATCTTCCACGCCGGCGACGCGGGCGCGGGCCAGGTCGCCAAGATCTGCAACAACATGCTGCTGGGCATCCTGATGGCCGGCACCGCCGAGGCCCTGGCCCTGGGCGTGGCCAACGGCCTGGACCCCCGGACGCTGTCGGACATCATCGCCAAGAGCTCGGGGCGCAACTGGGCGACCGAGCTGTACAACCCCTGGCCCGGCGTGATGGAGAACGCCCCGGCCTCCAAGGGCTACGCCGGCGGCTTCGGCGTGGACCTGATGCTCAAGGACCTGGGGCTGGCGGCCGAGGCATCCATGCACGCACGCGCGACCACGCCGCTGGGCGAACTGGCGCGCAACCTGTACGCGCTGCACAGCGCCCAGGGCCACGGCACGCTGGATTTTTCCAGCATCCTGAAGCTCTACCACCAGCCGCGCTGAAAAACGGGCGGGCTCGTCCCGCCCGGAGGGTTTTCAGCCGTGACGGACATCTCCCTCGCCGCTTGCAGGCGGCTCGGGTTCTCCGGCCCGGATCAGTCCGCAAGGACTGATGTGGGTCCGAACGCATTCAGCACGGCGCCGTCGGGCGAACCCGCCGCGTAGCGCATCGCCGGCCAGTCCGACAGCGTGATCTCGGCGGCCACGTGCAGCAGGCCCTGGTGGACCGCCGACTCGATCACGCGTCCCACGGGCCGGCCCGTCGCGTCGCCGGCGGCGTACAGGTCGGATCCCGGAGGCAGGGCGGGGGCGTCCGGCGCCCAGGGCGCCGTGCCATAAGCCAGGCGGCGCTTGACCGTGCCGCGGTAGTGGCTGCGGGCGATGACTTCCTGGCCGGGGTAGCAGCCCTTGGCGAAATCGATGGTGCCGTTCAGGTCCATGTCGAGGGACGCGGGCAGGAACTGGTCCTGCGAGGCGGCCCGGATCCAGGGCCAGCCGCCGGCCAGCCGCGCCGCGGTCCAGGCGTCGCCCGCGCCCGCGGCGGCGGTCGGCCTATCCGCCGCGCCCGGCCCGGATGACCCGGACAATCCAGACGTTGCGCCCGGCCCGGACGGCCCGGCCGATTCGGACGTGTCCGAGGGTGCGATGCGCCAGGCGGCGGGCCGCGCCGCCTGCGACATGGGCGCCACGATCCAGTCGGCGCCGTCGATCGAGGCCCGGGTCCAGGGCGGCGCCCCATGCAGGCTGGCCGGCACGGCCCCGGCGCCCAGGGCGCCCCCGATGTGCACCGCCGCGTCCGGATCGATCACGACGCGGGCGCGCAGCACGAACATGCGCAGCCGCTTGATCAGGCTGTCCGCCAGGTCGCGCGAGACCATCCAGGCCAGGCCGCCGTCCTGCGCGCGCCACAGCACGCCGTTGGCCAGCAGGCGGCCCTGGGGCGTGCAGTACGCGGCCGGCGCCGCCTGGCCGGCGCCCAGGCCGGTGACGCCGTGCGTGAGCTGCCCGTGCAGGAACGATGCGGCGTCGGGGCCCTGGACGCGCACCAGCGCGCATTCGGGCAAGGGTTGAAATCCGTCGGTGGCAAGACCTTCCATGGGTGAATCCGTGAATATTGCAGGCAATCGATCTGCGCCCATGATAGCGCGGGCGCGCGACGGGCCGGCGCGCGGCCGGGTTCCGCACAGGGATATGCCATGCAGCGGTCATCGCAGAATGAGCGTACGATTTTTTCCGTTTTCCGGGACCGACCCCATTCAAGAATGATTCAAGAATCATTCAAAGCCGTTCAAAGCCGTTCAAAGCCATAGTATTCAATATTTCTTATGAATCGTCTAAGATGATTTGAATTTATTTATTTATAACCCCTGCTTAGAATGGCAGCCGTGTCCCTTGCGAACCCGGCCCAGACGATGCCTCCCATTTCCGCCATTCCCCAGCCCCTTCCGTCCACCGGCCGCCTCGGCGCCGTCCGCTCGCACACGGAGGGCGGCGCGCGCACCCCTTCGGTCTGGTATGGCCTGCTGCTCGCCGGCGGCCTGGGCCTGGCGGCCTGGGGGCTGGGCACGCGTTTTCCGCTGATCGGCGGCCCCGTGTTCGGCATCCTGCTGGGCATGGCCTGGCGCAATCTGCTGGGCCTGTCCCCGCTCTTCACGCCCGGCGTGGTCTTCGGCAGCCGCCAGGTGCTGAAATGGTCCATCATCGGCCTGGGCTTCGGCCTGAGCCTCGGCCAGGTCGTGAAGACCGGGGCCTCGTCCCTGGCCGTGACCCTGGTCACCCTGTCCGCCGCCTTCCTGGCCGCCTGGCTGCTGGGGCGCTGGCTGAAGCTGGGCGGGCACCTGAGCACCCTGATCGGCGTAGGCACGGCGATCTGCGGCGGCTCGGCCATCGCGGCGGTGGCGCCCATCATCCGGCCCGACGACCACGAGACGGCGCTGTCGATCTCGACCATCTTCCTCTTCAACGTCGCCGCGGTCCTGCTGTTTCCGCCCCTGGGCCACTGGATGGGGCTGAGCGACGCCGGCTTCGGCCTGTGGGCCGGGACCGCCATCAACGACACGTCCTCGGTGGTGGCGGCCGGCTACAGCTACGGCACGGCGGCGGGGGACATCGCCACCATCGTCAAGCTGACCCGCGCCACACTCATCATCCCGGTCTGCATCGCCATCGCCTTCTGGACGGCGTGGCGCAACCAGCACTCGGAAACCCGGCTGCCGCTGGCCGCGATCTTTCCCTGGTTCATCCTCTGGTTCCTGGCGGCCTCGGCCACCCGCAGCCTGGGCCTGATCCCCGCGGCGCTGCTCGAACCGCTGCACCTGCTCTCGCAATTCCTCATCATCCTGGCGCTCACCGCGATCGGCCTGTCTTCCGACCTGCGCCGCATGGCCGTGGCGGGCGTCCGCCCGCTGCTGCTCGGCCTGGGCGTGTGGACGGCCGTGTCGCTCAGCAGCCTGGGCGTGCAGCTGCTGCTGGGCAGCCTCTGAACCCGAACGCCGCGAGTCCCGCCGGCCGCCCGCCGGCGTGCAAGCGCCGGCCGGCCAGCCGACGTTCCAGTTAAACTGGCAGGCATGAAAAATTACCCCCACGTCGCGTCCTGTGGGCTTGCCGTCCACCGCGCCGCCTGCATTCGTCCCGGGACGGTCCGGCGATGAAAAAGGCCCTGCGCGCATTCCTCTGGCTGCTGATCCTCGGCCTGACGGCCGCGGCGGTCGCCATCGCGGCGGCGGCCTGGTGGGGCTGGAAGCGCCCCGTGCCCATGCGGGCGCCGGTGGTGGATTATCTGATCGACGCCGGCAGCACGCCGCGCCAGATCGCCCTGGCCATGCGCGACGCGGGCATCGAGATCCAGCCCGAGGCCTTCGTCTGGCTGGCGCGCCTGAGCGGCCGCGACACGTGGCTCAAGGCGGGCGCCTACGAAGCCCGCCAGGGCGACACCCCCTGGCTGTTGCTGGAGCGCATGGCCAACGGCGACATGACCCAGGCGCGCCTGACCTTCCCGGAAGGCTGGACCTTCGCCCAGATGCGCGCGGCGCTGGACGCCGACCCGCAGATCCGCCACGACACGCTCGGCATGGACGACCGGACCCTGCTGCGACGCCTGGGACTGGAGGCCGACGCGCCCGAAGGGCTGTTCCACCCCGACACCTACGTGTTCGCGCCGGGCAGCTCCGATCTGGACATCCTGCGCCGCGCCGCCCAGGCCGGCCGCCAGACGCTGGAGCGCGCCTGGGCCGGGCGCGACCGCGACCTGCCGCTGGAGACGCCCTACCAGGCCCTGATCCTGGCCTCCATCGTGGAAAAGGAAACCGGCCACGGCGCCGACCGGGCGCGCATCGCCGGCGTGTTCGTCAACCGCCTGCGCATCGGCATGCCGCTGCAGACCGATCCCACCGTCATCTACGGCCTGGGCGCCGGCTACCAGGGGCGCCTGCGCAAGAAGGACCTGGAGCGCGACACCCCCTGGAACACCTACACCCGCGCTGGCCTGCCGCCCACGCCCATCGCCAGCCCGGGCAAGGCCGCCCTGGAAGCGGCCCTGCATCCGGAGCGGCATAATTACCTGTATTTCGTGTCGCGGGGCGATGGCACCAGCGAATTTTCCACCGACCTGGCGGGGCACAACCGCGCCGTCGGCAAATACATCCTCAAGCGATAGCCCATGACCCGGAGCGCCTGCTTCATCACGCTCGAAGGCCTGGACGGGGCCGGCAAGAGCACGCACATCCCCTGGATCGAGGAACGGCTGCGCCGGGCCGGCGTGGACCTGCTGTCCACCCGCGAGCCGGGCGGCACGCCCCTGGGGGAAATCCTGCGCGAACTGCTGCTGCACCGTCCCATGGACCTGCGCACCGAGACCCTGCTGATGTTCGCCGCCCGCAACGAGCACTGGCGCACGCGCATCCTGCCAGCGCTGGAACGCGGCCAGTGGGTGCTGTGCGACCGCTACACCGACGCCTCCTTCGCCTACCAGGGCGGCGGCCGCGCCCTGGGGGCGGAGCCGGTGCGCATCCTGGAGGACTGGGTGCAGCAGGGCAGGGGGCCCGACTGCACCCTGCTGTTCGACGTGCCGCTGGAGACCGCCCGCGAGCGCCTGTCGCAGGGGCGCGCGCACAGCGACCGCTTCGAGCGCGAGGACGCCGCCTTCTTCGAGCGCACCCGCCAGGCCTATCACGCCCGGGCGGCGGCCGATCCGGGCCGCTTCCGCGTGATCGACGCCCGCCGGGGCATCGCGGAGATCCGCGCCGAACTGGACGGCATCCTGGAGGAACTGCTGCGCGCGCGCGGCTACGCGCCCGTTTCCGCCGCCTCCGCGCCCGCGGCCGCATCCGGCACGTCCCCGGGGAGCCCGGCATGAGCGGCATGGCCGACAAGGCCGGCGCGGCGGCGCCCGGGGCCCCGCTGCAGGGCGGCGCGGCCGCCCCGGCCGGGGGGGCGGAGTCCTTCACGGATTTCCTGCCCTGGCAGCAGGCGCCGGCGCGCCGCTGGCTGGCTTCGCGCGAACGTTTCGCTCACGCCTGGCTGATCCACGGCCGGCCCGGCTGCGGCCAGATGGAATTCGCCCTGGCCGGGGCCGCCAGCCTGCTGTGCGAGTCGCCCCGGGACGGCCTGGCCTGCGGCGCCTGCCAGGCCTGCCGCTGGGTGCTGGCCGGCAACCATCCCGACCTGCGCCGCATCCGGCCCGACGCCCAGGCGGTGCGCGAAGGCGCGCTGGACGTCGCCGAGGACGCGAAGAAGCAGCCTTCGCGCGAGATTCGCATCGAGCAGATCCGCAGCCTGCTGCCCTGGTTCAACACCGCCACCCACCGGGGAGGCTGGCGCGTCGCCCTGCTGTACCCGGCCGAAGCCCTGAACACCATCGCGGCCAACGCCCTGCTGAAGATCCTGGAAGAGCCGCCCGAACACACCGTGTTCCTGCTGTCGGCCCAGGCGCCCGACCGCCTGCTGCCGACGCTGGTGTCGCGCTGCCGGCGTCTGCCCCTGGCGGTGCCGCCCGCCGCCGAGTCCCTGGCCTGGCTGCAGGCGCGGGGCGTGAAGGACGCCGCCGCCCGGCTGGCCGCCGCCGGCGGCGCGCCGCTGCTGGCGCTGGAGCAGGCGCGGGACGGCCGGCCCGTGAAGCCGGACTGGCTGGAACTGTTCCTGGACCAGGCGAGCCGGGGCGGCGACGGCGCCGCGCTGGCCGACGCGCTGCAGGCCGGCGAGCCGGCCGACTGGGTGGACGGCTTCCAGCGCCTGTGGCTGGACCTGAGCCTGGGCGTGCACGGCCTGCCGCCGCGCTATCATCCCGCAGAGGCGGCGCGGATCGCCGCCATCGCCGGCCGCCTGGACCCGGCGGCCCTGGCCCGCGCGGCCGACTGGCTGGGCGAACAGCGGCGCCTGGCGCGGCATGCCCTCAACCCCAAGCTGCTGGCCGATCACGCCGCCCGCCATCTGCTGCAGTCGGTGCGGCCCGCGCGCGCTCCCGGCCGCGCCGATCCCGGGGCCGGCGCGTAGGCCGGGGCCCGGCCCGAACACACGCAGTCCCCAAGACACCCACGTTTTGCCATCATGTACATCGATTCCCACTGCCATCTGAACTTTCCCGCCCTGCAGGACCAACTGCCCGACGTGCTGGAGCGCATGCGGACGGCCGGCGTGGGCCACGCCCTGGTCGTCAGCGTCAACCTGCGCGACTGGCCCGGCCTGATGGCGCTGGTGGAGCGGCATCCCTTCCTGCGGGCCTCGGTGGGCGTGCACCCGGACAACGACCCCGAGGACGACGACGGCATCGAGCCGACCCTGGACGACCTGGTCAGCCGCGCCGCCCATCCCAGGGTCGTCGCCATCGGCGAGACCGGCCTCGACTACTACCGCCAGGGCGAACCGCTGGAATGGCAGCGCGAACGCTTCCGCACCCACATCCGCGCGGCGCACGAGACCGGGCTGCCGCTGATCATCCACACCCGCGCCGCCGCCGAGGACACCCTGCGCCTGATGCGCGAGGAACGCGCGCCGGGCGGGGTCATGCACTGCTTCACCGAATCCTGGGAGGTCGCGCAGGCGGCCCTGGACCTGGGGTTCCACATTTCCCTGTCCGGCATCGTCACCTTCAAGAACGCCGTCCAGATCCAGGACGTCGCGCGCAGGGTTCCCCTGGACCGCCTGCTGATCGAGACCGATTCCCCCTACCTGGCCCCCGTGCCCTACCGGGGCAAGCTGAACGATCCTTCCCGGGTGATCCACGTGGCCGAAAAAATCGCCGAACTGCGCGGCGTGCCCGTCTCCGAGATCGAGCGGGCGAGCGCCGAGAACTACTGGCGGCTGTTCGACAAGGCCGCCGCGCCCGCCTGAACCCTTCGCTGCCGGCCCGCCGCCCCGGCCGGTTTTCATTCCCCTCGACGGAGGTCTTCCGCCATGTCCCTGTCCACTCCCGCTCGATCCGGCGCACGGCGCCGCCGCCGGCCGTCCGCCCCGGCCCTGGTCCTGGCGCTGGCCGTGGCGCTGGGCGCCGGCCTGCCGCCCGCGGCCCTTGCCCAGCAGGCGCCGACGGCCGACTGGTGGTCGGCCATCCGCCGCGACGACGTGTCCGCCGTCCAGGGCATGCTGCTGCGCTACACCGACCCGAATGCGCTCAACGCCCTGGGCAACCCGGCGCTGACCCAGGCGGTGCGCGACCAGTCCTGGAAGGTGTTCGACGCCCTGCGCGCCGCGCCCGACGTGCGGATCGACGAACCCAACGCCCGCGACGAGACCGCGCTGATGTACCTGTGCATCCTGGGCCAGACCGAGCGGGCCCGGGCGCTGATCGCCGCGGGCGCGCAGGTCAACCGCCTGGGATGGACGCCGCTGCACTATGCCGCCTCCAAGGCGCAGGTCGATACGGCCCGCATGCTGATCGAGCACGGGGCCATCGTCAACGCTCCCGGCCCGGACGGGACCACGCCGCTGATGATGGCCGCCCTGTCGGGCAAGGCGGAAATGGTCCGCCTGCTGCTGGCGCACGGCGCCGACCCGACCATGTTCAACACCGCCCGCGAGACCGCGGCGGACTGGGCGCGCAAGCGCAACCACCAGTCCCTGGCCGCCGCCCTGGACGACGTCGCCGCCCGCACGGCGCGCAGCAGGCAGGGCGGGGCCGCCGCCGCGGCGCAGGCCGGAGAGGGCGAAGCCGCGCAAGGGCCCGCACCCGCGGGGCCGGACGCCACGCCGCCGGCGCCGGCGGCCAAGGCGAGCGCGGGGGACGAATCCTCGTTCTCGCGCTATTTCGACCTGGACCGCTTCGAGGATACGCCGCAGGGCCGCTGAGCAAGCGGCACCGAGCAAGCGGCACCGACCGGGCGCACGGGGCCGCGCGTCGCGCGCCCCGGGTCCGCCGGCGCGGCGATCCCGGTCCGCAGCCCGTCCTGCAGCCCGCTCCGCAACCGCTAGTTCAGGAACACCCGCGCCTGGCGCGGCCGGGCGATGAAGCGGCGGTGGCCCTGCGCCCGGATCCGGTCGAACTCGGGGCTGGGCATGACCACCTCGATGATCTCCTGGGTGTCCTCGCGGCGCAGTTCCAGCTGCGCCAGCGGCCCGAAGGCGTGCGCCCGCTGCAGGTTCACCAGCAGGCCACGCCCGGCGGGCGGCTGGTCGGCCGCCGGCAGCGGCTCGATCTGGATGTCGTGCGGCCGGACGTAGGCCGTCCCCGGCGCGTCGGCCGCGCCTTCCAGGCCCGGCATGTCCAGGGCCGCGCCGCCCGTGTGCAGCCGCCCGTCGCGCACCCGGCCGTGGAACAGGTTCACGTGCCCCAGGAAGCCGTAGACGAAGGCGGTCTCGGGCGCGTCGTACACCGCCTGCGGCGCGCCCCGCTGCTCGACCCGGCCCTTGTTCATGATGACGATCTCGTCGGCGACCTCCAGGGCCTCCTCCTGGTCGTGCGTGACGAACAGGCTGGTCATGTGCAGCTCGTCGTGCAGGCGGCGCAGCCAGCGCCGCAGTTCCTTGCGGACCTTGGCGTCGAGCGCGCCGAAGGGCTCGTCCAGCAGCAGCACGCGCGGCTCCACCGCCAGGGCGCGCGCCAGGGCGATGCGCTGGCGCTGGCCGCCCGACAGCGCCGCCGGCCGGCGGTCGGCCAGCCAGTCCAGCTGCACCAGTTCCAGCAGCCCCATGACCTTCTCGCGGATCCGGCGCTCGTCGGGCCGCTGGCCGCGCGGCTTGACGCGCAGGCCGAAGGCCACGTTCTCGAACACCGACATGTGCTTGAAGAGCGCATAGTGCTGGAACACGAAGCCGACCTGGCGCTGGCGCACGTGCGTATGGGACGCGTCCTGCCCCTCCAGCAGGACCTGGCCCCCGTCGGGATGCTCCAGCCCGGCGATGATGCGCAGCAGCGTGGTCTTGCCGCAGCCCGAAGGCCCCAGCAGCGCGGTCAGCCGGCCGTCCGGAAAGGCCAGGGACACGTCGTCCAGCGCCGTGAACGCGCCGAACCGCTTGTGGATGTGGCGGACTTCGATGCTCATGAGGATTGCTCCGATGGGTTGCGGGCGGCCTGGGCGCGCAGGTGCCATTCCGCCAGGGATTTCAGGGCCAGCGTCAGCAACGCCAGCAATGCCAGCAGCGAGGCCACCGAGAAGGCGGCCGCGAAGTTGTATTCGTTGTAGAGGATCTCCACGTGCAGCGGCAGCGTGTTGGTCAGGCCGCGAATGTGGCCGGACACCACCGACACGGCGCCGAATTCGCCCATGGCGCGCGCGTTGCACAGGATCACGCCGTAGAACAGCCCCCAGCGGATGTTGGGCAGCGTGACGTGCCAGAAGACGCGCCAGCCCGAGGCGCCCAGCACGATGGCGGCTTCTTCCTCCTCGCAGCCCTGCGACTGCATCAGCGGGATCAGTTCGCGCGCGACGAAGGGCACGGTGACGAAGACCGTGGCCAGCACGATGCCCGGCACGGCGAACAGGATCTGGATGTCGTGCGCCTGCAGCCAGGGGCCGAACCAGCCCTGGGCGCCGAACATCAGCACGTAGATCAGGCCGGCGATCACGGGGGATACGGAAAAGGGCAGGTCGATCAGGGTGATCAGCAGGTTCTTGCCGCGGAACTCGAAGCGGGTGACGGCCCAGGCGGCGCAGACGCCGAACACCAGGTTCAGCGGCACGGCGATCCCGGCCGCGATCAGCGTCAGGCGGATGGCCGCGCGCGCGTCGGGCTCGGTGACCGCGGCCACGCAGGCCTCCCAGCCCTTGCCCAGGGCCTCGTGAAAGACCGCCGCCAGCGGGATGAAGAGGAACAGGAACAGGAAGGCGAACGCCGTTCCCATCAGCGCCAGGCGGACGAACCGGCCTTCGGCGGCCGGCCGCGCGGCGGCGGCCTGGGGGAGCGAATCGAGAGCGATGGAGGTCATGGAATCGGACGGTTCATGCGGTTGGATGCGGGCGTGGATTCATGCGCGCGGCTGCGGATGCGTGGCTATGGATGCGGGGCTGCAGATGCGTGGATGGGGGGATGCGTGGATGGGGAGCTCGGGCGGGCCCTAGCCGGCCTCGCCGGTCGAGCGCCGCCGCACCCAGGCCTGCAGCAGGTTGATGGCCAGCAGCAGCAGAAAGGAAATCCCCAGCATCACCACGGCGATGGCCGTGGCGCCCGCGTAGTCGTACTGCTCCAGCTTGGTGACGATCAGCAGCGGCGCGATTTCCGAGACCATCGGCATGTTGCCGGCGATGAAGATCACCGAGCCGTATTCGCCGGCCGCGCGCGCGAAGGCCAGGGCGAAGCCCGTCAGCAGGGCGGGCAGGATCGCGGGAAACACCACGCGGACGAAGACCTGCGCGCGCGAGGCGCCCAGGCTGCTGGCGGCTTCCTCGTATTCGGGGGCCATGTCCTCCAGCACCGGCTGGACGGTGCGCACCACGAAGGGCAGGCCGATGAAGACCAGCGCCACCACCACGCCCAGCGGCTTGAAGGCCACCTGGATGCCCAGCGGCGCCAGCAGCCCGCCCAGCCAGCCGTTGGGTGCGTACAGCGCGGTCAGGGCGATCCCGGCCACGGCCGTGGGCAGGGCGAAGGGCAGGTCCACCAGGGCGTCGATCAGCCGCTTGCCGGGAAACCAGTAGCGCGCCAGCACCCAGGCCACGATGCCGCCGAACACCGCGTTCACGGCGGCCGCCAGCAGCGCCGCGCCGAAGCTCAGGCGGTACGAAGCCAGCACCCGGGGCGCGGTGACCGCCTTCCAGAAGGCCTCCCCGCTCAGGGTCGAGGCCGTCAGGAACGCGGCCGACAGCGGCAGCAGGACCACCAGGCACAGATAGGTCAGCGTCAGGCCCAGCGTCAGGTTGCGTCCGGGCAGGACCCGGTGCGCGACGGGGGCGTGCGGCGCGAGCGTCGTGAGGGACATGGCTCCGCCGCCTTATTGCGCGTTCGGCTGATAGATCTGGTCGAACACGCCGCCGTCCGAGAAGTGCGTCTTCTGCGCCTCGGTCCAGTCCGGCGCCACGTCCGTGATCCTGAACAGCGACAGGTGCGGGAACTGCCCCGCGTGGCGCTCGGCGACCGCCTTCAGCGTGGGCCGGTAGTGATTCTTCGCCGCGATCTCCTGGCCGGCCTCGGTGTACAGGTAGTCCAGGTAGGCCCGCGCCACGTCGCGCGTGCCGCGGGCGTCGACGACCTTGTCCACCACCGCCACGGGCGGCTCGGCCAGAATGCTGACCGAGGGCACGACGATGTCCACCTTGCCGGGGCCCAGTTCCTCGATGGCGAGGAAGGCCTCGTTTTCCCAGGCGAGCAGCACGTCGCCGATGCCGCGCTCGACGAAGGTCGTGGTGGCGCCCCGCGCGCCCGAATCCAGCACCGGCACCTGGCGGTAGAGCTTGCCGACGAACTCGCGCGCCTTGGCCTCGTCGCCGCCGGGCTGGCGCAGGGCGTAGCCCCAGGCCGCCAGGTAGTTCCAGCGCGCGCCGCCGGAGGTCTTGGGGTTGGGGGTGATGACCTGCACGCCCGGCTTGATCAGGTCGCCCCAGTCGTGGATGCCCTTGGGATTGCCCTTGCGCACCAGGAAGACGATGGTGGAGGTGTAGGGCGCGCTGTTCAGCGGCAGCTGCCGCTGCCAGTCCTTGCGGATCGCGCCGCGCTCGGCGATGGCGTCGATGTCCGGCGCCAGCGCCAGGGTCACCACGTCGGCCTGCAGGCCGTCGATCACCGAGCGCGCCTGCTTGCCCGAGCCGCCGTGCGACTGGCGGATCGTGACGTGGTTGCCGGTCTTGTCCTGCCAGTACCGGGCGAAGGCCTGGTTGTAGGCCTGGTACAGCTCCCGCGTGGGATCGTAGGACACGTTCAGCAGCGTGACGTCGGCGGCGTGCGCGGCGCCCGCCAGGCTCAGGGCGGCGGCCAGGGGTAGCAGGAAGCGGAAGGGGGATCGCATGGAAAGGAGCCTCGTGATGCGGGAGATCGAGGCATCAGGTTAAAGCGTTCCTTTCCCGGACAGAACGAATCGTTTTGTCCAACGATATGAACACCGCGCATTATGCAGCGGTGCTATATGCGTATGCGGGCGTATGCGGGCGCGGCGGCCCGCGGGCGGCGCGCGGCTACGTGCGCGGCGGCAGGAACTGCGGCCGCAGGACGCCCCGCAGGCGCTCGTAGGGGATCAGCAGTTCCGGCTGCCCCCAGGCGTAGGGGGCGATCTCGTAGGGCTGGTACTTGACCAGCACGCCCAGGTCGGTCAGCCCCACGTTGTCGCTGGGCGCGAAGGGCCACATGCGGTCGAAATTGTCCCGGTTGTCGATGGCGTCGGCATGCTGGTCCAGCCAGCGGGCATGCTCGGCGCGCAGCGCCGCGTCGAAGGCCGGGCGGGCGCCCGGCGCCAGCAGGTTGTCGATCGTCAGGGCCTTTTCCGCCGCATTGTCCCAGTTCAGCAACTGCGATCCGGTCATGCCGTGGGCCATGCCGGTACGATACTGGGCCGCGTCCAGCTCGACCACGGTGAGGCGCTCGTTGCGGTAGCGCGTGCGCGCCGTCAGCTGGACCTCGTCGCGGGATTCGGCGGTCTTCCAGTAGTAGGCCTCGAAGCCGGCCAGGGTATCGTAGGGCGCGGCGCTTTGCGCATCGACCCAGGTCATCGCGGCCAGGGCGTGGTCGACCAGCTCGGTAAGGCGGGGATGCCCCGGGAAGGCCAGGGAATCGACCGTCAGCTTCGGACATTCGCCCTGGCAGCCCGGCCGTTCGCGCGACCATTTCACCGGCTGCGTGAACAGGCCGTCCTGGCGCGTCTGCTGATCCAGCTGGGCCGGCACCAGGCTGAGGTTGTCCCGCGGCCCGCCGGCGCAGCCGGCCAGCGCCAGGGCCAATGCCAGCGCCGCGATCGGCAGGGCGGGGCGCGGGGAAGGCGGCGGACGGGTGTCGGACGGCGGAAGCATCGGCATGGGCATCGTGGGCGGGGTGGCGCGCGGTGTGGAGGATCGGGGCCGCACGGGTGATTCCCGACGGCCGGATCGGGGAGGATCGTGGATAATGGGGGCTTTCCACCCCGGGAATCCGCATGATCAGAATCTACCACAACCCGCGCTGCAGCACGTCGCGCAAGGCGCTGGAAACGCTCCAGGCCACGGGGCGCCCCGTCGAAGTGGTCGAATACCTGCACCACCTGCCGCCGCGCGACGCGCTGCGCGAGCTGATCCGGGCGGCGGGCCTGACGGTGCGCGAAGCCCTGCGCGCCAAGGAACCGGCCTACGAGTCCCTGGGGCTGGCGGATCCGGCACTGACGGACGAACAGCTGCTCGACGCCATCGAACGGCACCCCGTCCTGCTGAACCGGCCCTTCGTCGTCACGGACAAGGGCACGCGCCTGTGCCGGCCCTTCGACACGATCCAGGAAATCCTCTGACCCGCGTCTTCATCCTTTCCTGACGTCCGCTCATCATGACCCCGGCGGGCCGATGCCCGCCGACACCCAGCGAGGGCCTCGCCGTGTTCGACTTCATGTATGACCTGCCCGAATGGGCGATGTTCGTCTCCTGCGTGCTGCTGGTGGGCGGCCTCTCGGCCGCGGCCCTGGCGCTGATGTATGCTCTGCGCCGCCTGTGGCCGCCCGGCTCGCACGGGCCCAACATGGTCAACACCATGCTCTCGGGCATCCTGCTGCCCACCGGGATGGTGATCACCTTCGTGGCGGCCGACATCTGGCAGCAGGACGCCAAGGGCCGCACGGCGGTGGAAAAGGAAGCCGTCGCCGTGGCCGATACGATGCGCGTCGTCAAGTTCCTGCCGGCCGATCTGCGCGAACAGGTCACGGGCGTGCTCGACGATTACATCCGCGAAGTCGTCGAGAACGAATGGCCGCTGATGGGCGAGGGCCGGGCCAGCCAGATCGCCGAGGATCAGCTGGAGACCCTGATGGTCATCTCGGTGCGGATCGAGGCCGGCACCGACGGGCTCGGCGTGCAACGCGCCGCCGAGGCATTGCGGCGCTATACGATGGCCATCGAAAAAGCGCGCAACCAGCGCCTGCTGGTCTCGCACAGCCGGGTGATGCCGACGAAATGGATCGCGGTGCTGGTGCTGCTGTTCGTCGCCGCCTGCGTGCTGAGCGAACTGCACATGACCCAGCGCAGGCCGCTGATCCTGTCCCTGACGCTGTTTTCCCTGGGCTTCGGCGCCACGCTCTACCTGATCGCCTCGTTCGACCGGCCCTTCACGGGCACCACCATCATCGAGCCGACCTCGCTGTCCGTGCTGCTGGTGCGGGGGTAGGGGCGCCTGATCCCTGGATGAATGAAAACGCCCCGGGCCGCCGCATGCGCAGCGGCCCGGGGCGCATCGGCGGGCATGCGTCAGGGCTGGACCGAGGGCACGCCGGCCGGGAAGCTGCGCGTGCGGTGCGTCACCGGCAGGCCGCGGCCCTTCAGCAGGATGTTCCAGTAGAACCAGGGCATGAAGCTGCGCTTGAGCCACCAGTAGAAGCGGCGCGGGATGCGCGGATCGAAGGGGAAGCTGGGCGTGATCGTGCCGCCGTAGGTGAATTCGGCCAGCAGGACCTTGCCGCGCGAGGTCGTCAGCGGGCAGGCGGCGTAGCCGTCGTAGCTTTCGACGTTGCCGGCGCCGCGCAGGACGCTCAGCAGGTTGAGCGTCAGCACCGGGGCCTGGCTCTTGATGGCGGCGGCCGTCTTGCTGTTGGGCGTGGACGTGCAGTCGCCCAGGCCGAACACGTTGGGGTAGCGCGTGTGGCGCAGCGTGTTCTTGTCCACCTCCAGCCAGCCGTTGGCGTCGGCCAGCGGGCTGCTGCGGATGAAATCGGGCGCGCTCTGCGGCGGCACGACGTGCAGCAGGTCGTAGTGGACTTCCTCGCGCACCTTCTCGCCGTCCACCACCGACTCGAAGACGGCGATCTTTTCCGCGCCGCGCACCTGGACCAGGTTCTGGCCGTAGTGCGGCTGGGCGCCGTAGGAGGCCATGACCTTGTCCAGCGCCTGGGCGTAGAAGGGCACGCCGAAGACCGTGGCGCCGGCCGAGCGGAACTGCAGGCTGTCGGCCTTCACGCCGCGGCGGCGGAAATGGTCGGCCGCCAGGTACAGGGCCTTCTGCGGGGCGCCCGGGCATTTCACCGCGCCGGCCGGCTGGGTGAAGATCGCCGTGCCGCCCTGGAACTGGCGCACCAGTTCCCAGGTGTAGGGCGCGAGGTCGTAGCGGTAGTTGCTGGTCACGCCGTTCTTGCCCAGGGCGTCGGCCAGGCCTTCGATGGCGTTCCAGTTGATCTGGATGCCGGCGGCCACCACCAGGTAGTCGTAGCCCACGCGGCTGCCGTCGGCCAGTTCCACCAGGCGCTCGTCGGGCAGCAGGGCGGTCACGCGCTGCGCGATGTGGCGCACGCCGTCGGGCAGGCAGTCGTGCAGGGAACGGCGGGTGTCCTCGGCCTTGTAGGCGCCGCCGCCCACCAGGGTCCAGGCGGGCTGGTAGTCGTGGTGGCTGGACGGATCGATGACGGCGATGTCCAGGCCGGGCTCCTGGCGCCGGAGCTGGGCGGCGACGGTGGTCCCGCCCGTACCGGCGCCGACGATCACCACGGTGTGTTTGCGGATGGATGCGTTGCTCATGAGGGCCTCGAATGGGTCGGATGGAGCCTGGGGCGGGGCGCCCGACGGCAAAATAGGCCCCCACGCAGCGCCTTCGGCTTGTGGCCCCCCGGAGGGAGCGCTTTCTGCCTTGGAGCGGCCCGGCGGCACGATGCAACCATTCTAGGAGCCGGCCCTCCGGGGGAGAACGACCGATGGGCTATGTCTTTATGACCGTCGCAGCAGGAAACCCGATGATGCTCATGGGTATTCGGCCGAGGACGGGGGATCGAGCCGGGATCGGGACCAGACCCGGGCAAAGCCGGGACGGGACAGGAGGCAGTTCGAGGGCGCGCGGGCGAACCGCGACGCGCGCCGCCGCGGGCGGCGGGCGGCGGGTGGCGGGCGTGAGGCAATGTGGAACACGGGCGAGCCTCCCGATGGAAAGGCCCGCCCGCGGCCGCGGCCCGCCGGCGCGCGCTCAGGCGTGCGGAGCGGGCAGGGCGGCGGGCCCGTCCGCCGACGGATCGAGCTTGAAGCCGGCCACCGCCTGGGCCAGGATCCGCGCCTGGTCGCGCAGGCTGTCGGCGGCGGCGGCCGATTCCTGGACCAGCGCGGCGTTCTGCTGCGTCATGCCGTCGAGCTGCTGCACGGCGATCTCGATCTGGCTGATGCCCAGGCTCTGCTCGCTGGTGGCGACCTTGATCTCGCTGATGATGTCCGTGACGCGCTGGACCTCGGACACGATCTTGTCCATGGCGGCGCCCGCCTGGCGGACCTGCTCGCCGCCATGCGCGACCTGGGACACGTTGGTGTCGATCAGGGCCTTGATCTCGCGCGCCGACTGGGCGCTGCGCTGGGCGAGCGAACGGACTTCGGAGGCCACCACGGCGAAGCCGGCGCCGTGCTCGCCCGCGCGGGCGGCCTCGACCGCGGCGTTGAGCGCCAGGATGTTGGTCTGGAAGGCGATGGAGTCGATCACGCCGATGATGTCGCCGATGCGGGACGCATTTTCGTTCATGCCCTGCATGGTCTCGACCACGCGGTGCATCAGTTCGCCGCCCTCGCGCGCGGCGGCGCGCGCGCTTTCGGCCAGCTGCACGGCGGCATTGCCCGAATCGGCGGTCTGCTTGACGGTGCTGGACAGCTCTTCCATGGAGCTGGAGGTTTCCTGCAGGCTGGCGGCGGCGCCTTCGGTGCGGCGCGCCAGGTCCGTGTTGCCGGCGGCGATCTCGTCCGAGGCCAGGTGCACGGAATCCGTGGTCTGGCGGATGCTGCGCAGCGTGCCGGCGATCTTGTCGACGAACTGGTTGAACGAGGCCCCGACCTGGGCCAGTTCGTCGTGGCCCGACTGGTCCAGGCGCCGGGTCAGGTCGCCCTCGCCGGAGGCGATGTTCTGCAGGGCGTCCTTCAGCATGCCCAGGCGGCGCAGCAGGGCGCGGGTGAGGAGCGCCAGGGCCAGCGCCGCCAGCGCGATCATGACGATGCCGGTGAGGATGGCCTGCAGGCGCATCTGGCGCACCCCCGCCAGGATGTCGCCCTGGTCCAGGGCGATCGCCAGCATCCAGTCGGTGCCCTGGATGCGGTGGGCGCTCAGCCAGTACCGGCCGGCGGCGTTTTCGGCTTCCGCGAGCTCGCCGGGCTGGTCCGCCAGGCGCTGGAGCCGGGGGATGTCGTAGCCGGCGAAGACCTCGGTCGCCGGCTTGAGCGACAGCTGCGCGTCGGGGTGGGCGATGATCTTGCCGTCGCCGGAGACCAGGTAGGCGAAGCTGTGCTCGGTGGGGCGCAGCGCGCGCGTGCTGGCGACGATGTCGTCCAGGCCGATGTCGGCCGCGATGACGGCACGGGTCTTGCCGTTTTCCTGCACGGGCACCGACACGCTGACCACCAGGCCGTTGGTGGCCGCGTCCAGGTAGGGCGAGGTCAGGACCGGCTTGCCGGCCTGCGCCGCCAGCGTGTACCAGGGCCGGCTGGTGGGATCGTAGCCGTCCGGCAGCTTGAGCACCTCGCCGAACTTCATCTTCTTGTCCGCGGAGCCGATGTAGGTGGCCATGAAATGCCCGGAATGCAGCGCCTGCAGCAGGAAGGGCTCGGGCGCGTCCGTCAGCGCCACCGGCTGCACCGATGCCAGGATCGCGACCTTGCTGCGCGCCCAGCTTTCGATTTCGCGGGCATTGCTGTTGATCAGGCTTTCCGTCTGCGCCGAGACGAGGTCCCTGACGGCGGTCTGGGCGGAATACAGATTGGCGGCGGCGAGCAGGCCCATGGCGACGGCGACGGTGGCCGCGGAAGCCAGGACCAGCTTGGCCCGGATGGATAAGGAGCGGATGCCCATGGGATCGGAGTCCAAGTGAAAGAATCGATGCCGGCGTGCGGCCGGTCGGAAAAAAGAGCGCGGAAAGAGCGCGGAAAGGCGGCGCGTCTTTCCGGAAACATCCGGCGAAAGACCTTTTCGGCGTGTTTCGGTTACAGTTTAATGCTCAAGCGTTGCCTTGCGTCTTGGCTGAAATCCCGATTGCTTTCCGACTTGCGATCGTATGAAATCCTTACCTGACCAACACCAGCTCGAAACCCTGACGGTCCTCGTCGAAGGCCGCGTCCAGGGCGTCGGCTTCCGCGCCGCCACCGTCCGCCAGGCGCACCAGCTCAAGCTCGGCGGCTGGGTGCGCAATCTGCCCGACGGCCGGGTGGAAGCCCTGATCCAGGGCGAGCACGCCGCCGTCGACCGCATGCTGTCCTGGCTGCTTCAGGGGCCGCCCGCGGCCCGGGTGACCGGCGTGACGCACACCGAAACCCCGACGGAACGCCACTACGATCGCTTCGAGCAGATCTGAGCCGGCGCGATCGGGCGCGACTGAACCAAACGGGTTTTTCACGCTCCAACCCATGGCCCGCCAGTCCCGGCGGACCCGACTTGCCAGGCTCATGTCCAGAGCCGGTTCATCTTCCGAATATCCTGAGGTACGCATGCAACGATTCTTCGCCTTCGGCCTGCTGGCCGCCGCCCTGGGGGCCTCCCTGTCCGTCCACGCCCAGGCGGGCGAGGCGGTCACCGTCTACCAGGACCCGAACTGCGGCTGCTGCCACGGCTGGGCCGAGCACATGCGCGCCGAAGGCTTCGACGTGCGCGAAGTGCCTTCGAGCGACATGGCGGCGGTCAAGGCCCGCCTGGGCGTACCGATGGAGCTGGCGTCCTGCCACACGGCGCGGCTGGAATCGAGCGGCCAGGTGGTCGAGGGCCATGTGCCGGCCTCGGCCGTGCGCAAGCTGCTGGCCTCGAAGGACACGCGCGGCGCCGCGGCGCCCGGCATGCCGCTGAATTCGCCCGGCATGGGGCCCATGGACGGCAATCTGGTCACGCTGGACTTCGACGGCAGGCCGTTCTCGCGCGATTGAACGCGCCGCGCCGCGCGCCGGCAATCCTGGGCCGCCGGGCCAGGGCCTGCCTCAGCGCGTGGCCGTTCCGGGTGCGGGATGCGTGCCGGCGGGCCCGGCTTCGCTGCGGTCCTCGTGCGGCCTTTCCACCACCAGTTCCACCCGGCGGTTGCGCGCGCGCCCGTCGGCCGAGCGGTTGTCGGCGATCGGCCGGGCATCCGCGTAGCCCACCGCCTTCAGGTGCCCCTTGGCGATGCCGTTGGCCTGCAGATAGCGCACCACGCTGCCGGCCCGGGCGCTGGACAGTTCCCAATTGGACGGATAGCGGGCGTTGCTGCGCACCGGCACCGAATCCGTATGGCCCTCGACCGTGATGTCGTAGCCGGCGTCCGACAGCACCTTGGCCATGCGCTGCAGCACCGACAGGCCGGCGCGGCTGAGATCCGCCTGGCCCGTGTCGAACAGGATCTCGCTGTTGATGCGGAAGCTGATGGAGCGCCGGTTGACGATCACTTCGACGTCATGGCCCAGTTCGCCCAGCGGCAGGGAGGCCGCCAGGGCGGCGCCTTCGGACGATTCCGCGGGCTCGGGCTCCCGCGCGGGCGCCGCGCGATCCCCGTTTGCGGGGGCGGGCGCCGGGGAGGGCGGAGCCGCCGGGGCGGCCTGCGGGCCGGATGGGGCCGGAGCCGCCGGGGCGGCCGGCGCCGAGGGCGCCGCAGCGGCGGCATCCGGTTCTCCGGTGCCGGTGCCGGCGGCCGGGGCTGCGGGCGCGGCATCCTGCGAAACCGGCGCGGGCGGCGCCGGCGGGCCGACGAAGTCGGCGTGCGGCCGGGGGCCCGGCACGGAGCCGGGTTCGGCCCCGGGCTCCGAGGCGGGGGCCGGGGCGGCTGCGGAATCCGCCTGCGGGCCGGGCCGGACGGCGGGCGCTTCCACTGCGGGTGCCGGTGCGGCCGCCACGCCGGTGCCGGCGACTCCCGTGTCGATATCCGGGAAAGTCCCGAACAGGGGCGAGCGCTCGGGCTCGGCCGGGGGCGGCGGGGCGAACAGAAGTTCGGCGGCCGGCGCGGCCGGGTAGGGGAATGCCTCGTCCGGCGCGGGAATCGGCGCCAGCGCCACGGAAGCGGCCGGCGGCGAGGACGCGGCCGGCGAGGCCGCCTGGATGGTCGCGCCCGGCGCGGGGGCGCGCTTGCCGATGGAACCCGAAAACGCCAGCATCACGATCATGGCGACCAGCATCAGGGTCATCATGTCCAGGTAGGTGATGAACCAGAGCTCGTCCTGGGAGGCCTCGGCGGCCTGCGGCTCCAGGCTCCAGCGCGCGGACGGGTCCGAGCGCTTGCGGTTGCGCCGCAGCGCCTGCCGGGCTTCCCGCAATTCGGCCTCCAGGCCCCGCATGCGCTGGGCGATGGCCTCGGCCGGGCTCGGTTCGCCTGGCACGCGCCTCATGACGGCTCCGGCTCCTTGTTCCGAAGGGCGGCGGCCGGCTCCAGGTCGCGGATCTCATCGCGGATTTCCGCGATGAAGGCCTTCAGCGTTTCCCGCATCAGGGCCGGGCTGCGCTTCTGGCTCATCATGGCGATGCCCTGCATCAGGGTGTTCATGAGGATCAGGCGCTGTTCCGTGCGGCGCTCCAGCTTGACCGCCACGGGCTTGAACACCAGGTTGGCCAGCAGCACGCCGTAGAAGGTCGTCATCAGGGCCAGGGCCATCTGCCGGCCGATGGCGGTGATGTCGCCGTCGCCCAGCAGGAACAGCAGGTTGACCAGGCCCACCAGGGTGCCCAGCATGCCGAAGGCCGGCGCGAACCCCGCCATGACGCGGAACAGCTGGGCCTCGGCGTGCTCCTTGGCCTTCATCCGCGCGATGCGCCACTGCAGCAGGTCGAGGATGTCCTGTTCCGGCACGTTGTCGATCACGAACTGCACGCCGTTGCGCAGGAAGGGGCTGGACACCCGCTGCAGCGCCTGCTCGACGGCATGGATGTCGCTCTGCATCCAGATGCGGGCGATTTCGACCAGGTCTTCCAGGTCCTTGTCCACGTCCAGGCGTTCGCGGTGGACGACGCTGCGGATCAGCCCGAAGATGCGCATGACCTCGCGCAGGGGATAGGCGATGAAGGTGGCCGCCGCCGTCCCGATCAGCACGATGCCCAGGCCCGGCCAGTCGACGAACAGGCCCGGGTCCTCGGCGGACAGGAACAGGACGATGGCCAGCAGCAGGATGCTGGCGACGATGCCGATCAGGGTGGACGGATTCATGCCGGTGCGCGAATGAAAAAACAGGGCCATCTTACCTGAAGGCGGCGCCGCCGGACGGCGGGGAAGGGGAGGCGCACCGCTACAATGCGGCCATCCCCACCTGTGCGCCCGGAGCCCGCCCGGGCGCGCGCCACCGGAGTTTTCCCCCATCATGCATGCCAGGGTCCTGCGCTATCTCGACGAAGTGGTCCGCCGCGGATCGATCCGGAAGGCGGCGGAATACCTGCACATCGCGCCCACCGCGGTGAACCGGCAGATCCTGGAACTGGAAAGCGAGCTGGGCGCGCCGCTGTTCGACCGCATCCACAAGCGCCTGCGCCTGACGCCGCTGGGCGAGATGGTGCTGGCGCACGTGCGCCGGACGCTGCGCGAATACGACATCCTGCGCGAACGGATCGAGGAATTCAAGGGCGTGCGCCGCGGCCAGGTGTCCATCGCGGTCACGGCGGGCCTGGCCGATGCCCTGATGCCTTCCCTGGCGCATGCGTTCCGGCAGCGGTTCCCCGGCATCACCGTCCGGATCCTGGACCTGCCGATCACGGAGATCACCGCCGCCGTGGAGCGGGGCGACGCCGACCTGGGCCTGGGCTACGACCTGGCCGATGCGCCGTCCCTGCGCGTGCGGGCGGCGAGCGACTGGCGCATCGGCGTCGTCGTGCCGCCCGGGCATCCCCTGGCGGAACGCGCCTCGGTCCTGCTGAGCGAATGCGCGGGATATCCGCTGATCCTGCCGGCTGCGCCGCTGTCGATCCGCTCCCTCCTGGACGATGCGTTCGCCCGCAACACCATCGAAGTCGCGCCCGCGGCCGAATCGACGTCGATGGCCCTGATCCAGCGGCTGGTGATGCAGGGCGACGGCATCGCCTTGCTCAATCCCCTGGACGTGATGGAAGAGCGGGCGCGCCAGACCTTGATGTTCATCCCGCTGCGCGACCGGAACGTGCGACCGCAGCCCCTGGCGCTCATCGAGCGCGCCGGGCGCCAGCCCAACGCGGCGGCGGAGCTGATGGCGCAGAGCATCGAGTCGGCCCTGGCGCAGCTTTATCCGCAGATCGGCTGATCCGGGCCTGATGTCCACTTTTTGTGGACAGATATCGCTAAATTCTGATCTTGGATCAAGTCATCGAAGTACCCTAGACTGGCGTCCATCCCGACTTACGCAACGAGACCCGCCATGCCCTTCCTGATTGCCCTTCACGCCGACGTCCTCGTCACCATGGACGCGCAGCGGCGCGAAATCCCCGATGGCGCCCTGGTGGCCGAAGGGCCGGCCGTGAAATGGGTGGGCCCCACGAACGAATTGCCGGAATCCTACCGGCGGGCGCTCGACAGCGGCGCCGCGCAGCGCCTCGACATGCGCGGCCACGTGGTCGTGCCGGGCCTGGTCAATACCCATCACCACATGTACCAGTCCCTGACGCGCGCCGTGCCGGCCGCGCAGGACGCCGAGCTGTTCTCCTGGCTGGGCAATCTGTACATGCTCTGGTCGCACCTGACGCCGGAAATGATCCGCGTGTCCACCCGCACCGCGATGGCCGAACTGATGCTGTCGGGCTGCACGACCACCAGCGATCACCTGTACCTGTATCCCAACGGCGCGACGCTGGATGATTCCATCGCCGCCGCACAGGAAATGGGCATGCGCTTCCACGCCGCGCGCGGTTCGATGAGCGTGGGCCGCAGCAAGGGCGGCCTGCCGCCGGACGCGGTGGTCGAGGAAGAGGCGGCCATCCTGCGCGACAGCCAGCGGCTCATCGAAAAATATCACGACGATCGCCGCCATTCGATGCTGCGCATCGCGCTGGCGCCGTGCTCGCCGTTCTCGGTCTCGCGCGAGCTGATGCGCGAATCGGCGCGGATGGCGCGGCACTACGGCGTGTCGCTGCACACGCACCTGGCCGAAAACGAGAACGACGTCGCCTATTCGCGGGAACAATTCGGGCTCACCCCGGCGCAGTACGCCGAGGAACTCGGCTGGGTGGGGCACGACGTGTGGCACGCCCACTGCGTCAAGCTCGATCCCGAAGGAATCGCGCTGTTCGCGCGCACCGGCACCGGCGTCGCCCATTGCCCGTGCTCGAACATGCGCCTGGCCTCGGGCATCGCGCCGGTGCGGGCGATGCGCGACGCGGGCGTGCCGGTCGGCCTGGGCGTGGACGGCAGCGCGTCGAACGACGGCGCCCATCTGCTGGGCGAGGCGCGCCAGGCCATGCTGCTGCAGCGGGTCGGCCACGGGCCGGCCGCGATGAGCGCGCGCGAAGCGCTGGAAATCGCCACGCTGGGCGGGGCGCGCGTGCTGAACCGCGACGACATCGGCGCGCTGGCGCCCGGCATGTCCGCCGACTTCGTGGCCTTCGACATGACGGCCGCCGGCTATGCCGGCGCCGGCCACGACCCGGTGGCCGCGCTGGTCTTCTGCACGCCGGGCCACGTCGCCACCAGCGTCATCGACGGGCGCGTGGTGGTGCGCGACGGCCATCTGCTGACCGCCGACCTGCCCAACGTGCTGGCCCGGCACCGGCAGCTCGCGCACGATCTCTTCCTGCGCGCGAGCGGCGGCTGAACCGCCATATCTCCCACGCCGCATTCCGCACCGGGCATGCCGCCGGCCCGAACCCGATCAGGCCGGCTCGACAGTCTCGCCCGAAAGACTCGCTCCACAGCTCCGGCCGTCAGGATCCGGACGGCGCTGTCCCATCCCAGTAATTCGCATAATGTATATTATGTAAAGTCAACGATTACGCTTCCTGGCCTTGGGGTCTTCCTGGACGTTCATTCAAATAAAACTGTGCGTAATCGTCAATTAAATTTCAGCAGGAGGAGCTGTCTCCCCCTTGGTGCCGTTCCCTGAGTGTTTGACATCGGACGGCTTCGTTGTACGCACCGGCAAACTGTCAGAGCACCAAGGCAGTGAGCAACGCTTTGCTATACCCGCAGTCCAGCCAGCGCGATCGCATTCCAGTCGGGCGGATCGTCGAAGTCGTATCGCTGACTTGCGGATACACGAGGCGTGGGCAACTACCTTGCAAGCCAAGCCTTTCAGGCGAACAGGCTTGATTTAACAAGGTCATTCCACCATTAATTCAATAATTGTTGTATTATTAAACAATGAACGAAGCCCAAACTGTTTCCGCCCTTAGCGCCTTGGCCCATGCCCAGCGCCTGCGCGTGTTCCGCGCCTTGGTCATCGCCGGTCCCGAAGGGTTGACGCCCAGCGTCATGGCTGAGCAACTCGATGTGGCCCGTAGCGCGCTGTCCTTCCACCTGAAGGAATTGACCCATGCCAGTCTCATCACGGTTGAGCAGCAGGGCCGCAACCTGATCTACCGCGCCGACTTCTCGCAGATGAATGGGCTGCTCGGCTACCTGACTGAGCACTGCTGCCGGGGCGCCGTCTGCGAAGTCACTACATCCCCCGATTTCTCCCGCTCCTGCACTTCCTGCTGAAAGGACTTCGCCATGAAACGCTTCCATGTCCACCTGCACGTCGATGACCTGAACCGCAGCATCGGCTTCTATTCGCAGCTGTTCGCCGCACAGCCGGCCCGCGTCGAAACCGATTATGCGAAATGGATGCTCGAAGACCCGCCGGTGAACTTCGCCATCTCCACGCGTGGCAGCAAGCCAGGCATCGACCACCTGGGCATCCAGACCGACGATGCCCAGGAACTGGCCGTGCTCAAGACCCGTGCCGAAGCGGCCGACATGACGCTGCTGGATGAGGGCGCCACGACCTGTTGCTATGCGCGCAGCGAGAAGCACTGGGTCACCGACCCGCAGGGCGTAGCCTGGGAGCATTTCCACACGCTGGGCAATATCCCGGTCTTCAACGAAGCGCAGCACCCCGCACCCGCCTCGGCGTGCTGCTCGGGCTCCTCCCGAACACCCTGCTGCTGACGCGAAGTCACTCATGCCTCAAGCCACCACGGCCGGCCGCGTGTCAGCCACCCCCGACATGAGCGTCTTCGAGCGATTCCTGACCGTCTGGGTGCTGCTGTGCATCGTCGCCGGCATTTCCCTGGGCCAATTCGCACCCGGCGTGTTCCAGGCCATCGGCCGTATGGAGATTGCTCAGGTTAATTTGCCCGTTGGCCTGTTGATCTGGGTCATGATCATTCCGATGCTGCTCAAGGTTGACTTCGGCGCCCTGGGCCAGGTCAGGCAGCATTGGCGTGGCATCGGCGTGACGCTGTTCGTGAACTGGGCGGTCAAGCCGTTCTCGATGGCGCTGTTGGCGTGGATCTTCATCCGTCAGGTCTTCGCGCAGTGGCTCCCCGCCGATCAGCTCGACAGCTATGTTGCCGGCCTGATCCTGCTCGCCGCCGCGCCCTGCACGGCGATGGTCTTTGTCTGGAGCCGACTGACCGGGGGCGATCCGGTGTTCACGCTGTCGCAGGTGGCCTTGAATGACACCATCATGGTGTTCGCCTTCGCACCCATCGTCGGCCTGCTGCTGGGCCTGTCGGCTATTACGGTACCGTGGGACACGCTACTGGTGTCCGTGGCGCTCTATATCGTCGTGCCGGTGATCCTTGCACAGTTCTGGCGCCGCGCATTGCTGCGCCGAGGCCGGGCCGCGTTCGAGGCCGCGCTGGCGCGCATCGGCCCGCTGTCCATCGCGGCGCTGCTGCTCACGCTGGTGCTGTTGTTCGCCTTTCAGGGACAGGCAATCCTGCAACAGCCGCTGGTGATCGCCATGCTGGCGGCGCCGATCCTGATCCAGGTGTTCTTCAACTCCGGGCTAGCATACTGGCTCAACCGCCGGCTGGGCGAGCGACACAACATCGCCTGCCCCTCGGCGCTAATCGGCGCGAGCAACTTCTTCGAACTGGCCGTGGCCGCCGCCATTAGCCTGTTCGGCTTCCAGTCTGGCGCTGCGCTGGCTACCGTGGTCGGTGTGCTAATTGAGGTGCCCGTGATGCTGCTGGTTGTGCGCGTGGTCAACCGCTCTCGCGACTGGTACGAGTGCAACCCGAACCCCCCTCACCCGATAACTAGGACATCTCAATGAGCGTCATCACGATCTATCACAACCCTGCCTGTGGCACTTCGCGCAACGTGCTCGCCATGATCCGCAACAGTGGCGAGGAACCCACGGTCATTGAGTACCTGAAGACTCCGCCCGACCGTACCACACTGGTCAAGCTACTGGCCGATGCCGGCCTGAGCGTACGCGACGTACTGCGCGAGAAGGGGACGCCCTTTGCGGAACTCGATCTGGGCGACTCCAAATGGACCGATGACCAGTTGCTCGATTTCATCGAACAACACCCCATCCTGATAAACCGGCCCATCGTCGTCACACCACTGGGAACGCGCCTGTGCCGCCCCTCGGAAGCCGTGCTGGACATCCTGCCGCAACCGCAGCGCGGCGCCTTCAGCAAGGAAGACGGCGAGGCGGTCGTGGATGCCAAGGGCCACAGGGTCTGATCATGTTTCCAGTGGTCACTTAGCAATTCGGATCGATGCTAGACCATGCTTAAGTACTCTGATGCTTTCGGGATGGTGATTTTATTAGAGGGCTATGCTTCTCCACGGACGGTACGGCTTTTCTATCCCCTTTGCTCACGGAACGACTTGTACGGCGCGCCTTTCCCTGCATCAGCAGTTCCATCTGGCACTGGTGACGCTGCGCGGCAGGCGCCTGTTTGAGCCGTTCTCCGGACTGGTCAGTGCGCTACTTTCCACTCCCTGCACCGGGCCGCTGCTGGGGGGCGTACTAGTATTTGCGCTGACGCAGCCACTGGTCAATATTCTCGTCATTTTCGTGGCGATCGGGCTAGGGCTGGCCGCACCTTACGTCGTCCTCATCCTGCGCCCGAGCCTGCTTAAGCGTCTGCCACGTGCCGGGGCTTGGACAACAGTCATCCAACACAGTTTTGGCTGGCTGCTGTTGGCAGCGGCGCTCTTTTACGCGCAGAGCGTGTTGCCCGCCGCATGGGGTACGCCGCTTTGGATCGCCCTCCTGGTTGCTGTGCTTGGTTGGGTGACGATCACACTCTGGCGAGCCACAGAGCGCAGTGCCCGCACCGCAGCCCTATTCGTGGGTGCTACGGCTGCAGTGCTGGGCTACTTCGGGTCGGGGCTTGGCCAGTCGGCAGAAACCGTCATCGCCTGGCAGCCGCTGCGTGTCGCCGATGTCGCGGCCCTGTCCACACTCGGGCGCCCCGCCCTAGTGGAATTTACGGCGGATTGGTGCATCAACTGCAAGGTACTTGAAAAAACGGTCTACCAAGATCGTGAGGTCGTCTCTGCCTTGAAGCGCACCGGAACCATCCCCCTGCAGGTTGACCTCACCCGTCCGGACCCGGCCCTCGAACACCTGCTTGCCCTACATGGCGGCGTGGGCTTGCCTTTTGCCGTCGTACTCGATCACAAGGGACGTGAAGTGCAAACGCTCTCGGGCCTATTCACCAGCACCAGCCTCGTTCAGGCACTGAATAAAACCGCAACACAGGAGGACTCGTGATGAATCGCCAATCCCGATACCGATTGGGGGCGCTTGCTGCTGTCGTCATTCTTGCAGGCGCTGCAACCCTTATCTCAAACAAATTCTTGATATCCACCGATTCGCCCGCTGACGGCACGGCGGCCTACACGGAATTTGCCAATTCAGCCAGCCATGTCAAGGCATCGCTTGCCAGAACGGGAAAGGACAGCGTCATCACGTTGCACATCGGCCGCGACTGGCATGTCAATGCCAATCCGGCCTCTTTGGGTAATCTGATTCCATCCACCGTACTCATTGATCGCAATGGGGAAGAACGCACGGTACAGGCCAACTATCCAGCTGGCGTCAGTAGTGGGATCACCATCGACGACACCGATATTCTGGTCTACGAGGACGGCACCCGCATTCCGGTGGATCAACTCACCATCGAAGCAGGCGACCGCCTTGTCGTACGGGTTCAGGCCTGCAACGACCTGGGCATCTGCCTTGCCCCCGCAGTAATTCCGGTGAACGAAGAACCTGCCTGAACGCAAAGCCCGCACCGTACCCAGAAGACCGGAATCATATCCAACAAGCATACGGGTCACATACAACGTCCAACAACTTTCAACCGTAATCCAAGTCACCTCAAGAGGAGCATTTCATCATGCATGCAGTCAAGAAACTGGCACTGGGCCTGGCGCTCGGTCTTCCACTTTCGGTCTTCGCAGCCAGCATCCCGGTCAAGATGTACAAAAACCCCAACTGTGGCTGCTGCGACCGATGGGCCGCCCACATGGAAGCCAATGGCTTTACAGTGGAGACCGTCAACACGTCCGACCTCGCCGCCATCAAGGCAAAGTACGATATACCTGCGAATCTCGCAGGCTGCCACACGGCATTGATTGATGGTTACGTCGTGGAAGGTCTGGTGCCGGCCAAATATGTCAAACAGATGCTTTCAGAGCATATGGTGGGCCAAGGGCTGTCGCTTCCCGGCATGCCCGTGGGAGCACCCGGCATGCCTGGCGAAAAGACGACGGCGCTGACTGTCTACACGCTCGGACCAGGTACCGCGCCCCAGGCATATGCAAGCTTCTAGACCCTGCACTGCAGAAGTGACCAAGCACCCAGCGGCGTCATTGCCGCTGCTGCTGTTCGGTCACTTCTTTTTGCATGCGCAGAACATCGGACGGCCAGGTGCTCTTGATGTAGGCTAGCACCGCGACAATCTGTTCATCGGTCAGCATGCTGCCGAACGCCGGCATGTCGCTCTGATAGCCGGGCGGCGCGGTGCGCCCCGCCACCAGGCCGTTTTTTACCAAGTCGAACAACACCGCATCCGGGTGGTGCCAGGTGTGTCCGGCCTTGTCGTGCGGCGGCGCGGGCAGCCGCCCGTTGGCAAGCCGCTCGCGCCAGTTTGGCTGACCCTGCAGCATAGCGCCATGGCAAGCCGCGCAGCTGTTGGTGTAAATGGCCTGGCCTTGTACAACTAGACCCTCATCCGTAGGGTCGATCAACGTCGGGTGTGGCGCGCGTACGGCAAAATACCAGAAGGCTGCGATGCCCATGCCGGCGATGCCGATCACAGCCGCAGCCCATCCCTTACGAGCACGCGGAAATAGCACGAGTCACCACCTGCGGTGTCAAGAACCGGCACTGAATTGCCATCACGGCTTGGCCGGAGAAGATTGGATCTTATCGGCATACTTGACCAGAATATCCCCCATCGCGCGCATCATTTCGCCGTGCATCTGCATCGCAGTCTTGGAATCCAGGCCCGCGCCAACCATTGCGGGGCAGGCACTCATCATCCCCATCATGCCATTTCCCATCATGCCGCCCTGCATCCCATGGCCTCCCGCCATGCCACCGCCGCCATGAGGGCCTTCGGTTATATTGCCCTGCTGGCCACCCATCATGCCCCCTGCCTGCCCACCCTGCCCCATCGAACCGGGTGCTTGCCCTGCTTGCATCATGTCCGTGCCGCCGGTTTGATTCTGGCCATGCATCGCCGCCACACTGGGCATACCCACGCCCATTGCCAGCGCGGCAAAGGACGCCAACACAATCATCCTGGGTTTCATCGATATCTCCTGAGTATTAAACAAGGCCCGAGGCCGATTTTCACTTCTTGAAAAGGTATTTGACGAGCGCCGCAATCCCGAATACAAGTCCTAGCATGATTAACAGCCAGAAAGCAGCCATCAACCACATCATGGTCCCCATCGAGGAACCACCCATCATCTGCGCCTGGGCACCGCTTGGTACAAGCGTCAGAGCGCCCAGAAGAAAAAGTATGACGATATTGAACCGCTGTATCATGAGCAACACCCTTGATCCTGCACCGGTGGACAGGGCACCGACCCATACGAGCAGAACACGCAACAATCCCCCGGCTTTGGCCGCAGCATCATCTTGCAGGCCGGGCATTCGTAGAAGAACTGGCAGGCGTCCACCGGCATGGTTTCCTGCTGCTGGTGCCCGCAATGGGGACAAGCAATAACGGATTCAAGCAAGATCGGTTTATTCATGGCGACAGATCAGCATGGATTTCAATGACCTCAAAATCTTGACGAATCTACTTAGCGTAATCCTTGACACTGCAGGAAGGTCAATAGGCGCATCGCCCTGATGCGCCTTAGCGCGACGGCATCGCGCGATAGGTGATCCCGTTGGGCGCGGGGCCGACCCGATAGGTACCGACAACCGTATCGGTGCGGGTGTCGATGGCGCTGACGGTATCGGCTTTGCTGTTGGTCACGAACACCCGCTGGCCATCGGCGCTCGCCACGACGCCGTGTGCGCCCGCACCGGTCGTGAGCCTGGCGACGACGCGGCGCGAGGCCGTATCAATGACAGACACGGTGTCATCCGGCTTGCGATCATCACCCTGGTTGGCCACATAGACTTTGCGGCCATCGGGGGTTGAATAGAGCTGAATGGGATTGCGGCCTACCTTGATCTTGTCTTTGACCTGGCGAGTGGCGGTATCGATAACCGCCACACTGTTTTCATCGCGCAGCGACACATAAACCTGTGTGCCGTCCGGTGTGAATGCCACCTGAACAGGTGCCTTGCCCGCCGGGATGCGAGCAATTTCCTTCCGGCTTTGCGTATCGATCACCGAGACGCTGTCGCCGGTGGCATTGGCCACATACAATTCACGCCCGTCGGGGCTTAAGCGCAAGCCATGGGGAAATCCGCCGGTGGGAATTCTGGCAACGATCGCTTTCTGGGCCAGGTCCACAACGGACACCTGATTCGCATCCGAATTGCTGACATAAGCAAACCGGCCATCGGGGCTCGTCACCACGTGCGCCGGGCTGCTGCCCGAGGGTAATGTGGCGATCAAGCGCCCGGGATCGGCCGCGTCCAGCAGCAAGAGGCTGGCCTTGCCGTCACCACCGTGCCCGCCATGGCCCTGCATCCCGTCGCCGGATTCCATACCGACCGCCAGAAGCTGTCTGCCATCGGGCGAGATCTGGACGTTGTGCGGCACAACCGCGATCTTGAAAGTGCGCACAGCCCCTGTGCTCAGGACAATTTCACTGATGGATCCATTGCCTTCGTTGGCGCTGTACACCACGCCGGGCACCACAGCAGCCTGGGCCAGGCCGCCCGATAGAGCCAGCACGCCCAATAACAAGGCGCGATGAAGTTTTCGCATGATCAGATCTCTTTCATGATGCTGGCGGGCCGCCCCCCGCCGATAGGATCATCGGCCAATCACCGATGATGGCCATTACTTTATCCACCTGCAGCTGACCGCCGGATGACCCGCTCATTACAATATTGTCATCCAGGGGTCATTCTGGTGTCAGTCCCGCCCTCTTAAACTCTGCCCAAGGGACGGTGCCCCGCACAGCCCCCTTTGCTGACCATCCACGACGCTTGGGAGTACCGCGAATGAAGCTGCTCATTGTGGAAGATGAAACCAAGATGGGCGAGTACCTGTGCCAAGGCCTGACGGAGGCCGGGTTTGTCGTCGATCTCGCGCGCACCGGTCTGGATGGCCATCATCTTGCATCCACAGAAGCGTATGACCTGATCATCCTGGATGTGATGCTGCCTGACGTGGACGGATGGCGCATCATGCAGGCCCTGCGTAAGGCAAAATCTGCCGTCCCTGTGCTGTTTCTCACGGCACGCGACAGCATCGAAGACCGCGTCAAGGGGCTGGAGCTAGGGGCTGACGATTACCTGGTCAAGCCCTTTGCCTTTGCAGAACTACTGGCTCGCGTGCGCACCTTGCTGCGGCGCGGCAGCATCGCCATTGCAAACGACCACCTGCAAATCGCCGATCTGGTGCTGGACATCCCCCGCCGCCAGGCCGAGCGCAAAGGGATGCGAATCCACCTGAGCCAAAAGGAATTCACCCTGCTGGAGCTTCTGATCCGGCGGCGCGGCGAGGTGTTGCCCCGCTCGCTGATCGCCTCGCAAGTGTGGGACATGAATTTCGACAGCGACACCAACGTCATCGATGTTGCCATCCGTCGCCTGCGCGCCAAGATCGACGACGCGTTCGAGCCAAAGCTCATTCATACCGTGCGCGGCATGGGATATATGCTCGACGCGCCAAGCAGCCTCAGCACATGAAGCGCCCCCTGTCCCTGGCAGTCAGGCTGACCGCCTCCATCGGGGTGGTGATCACGGCCGTGCTGCTGTCGTTTGGCTGGATGGTCGAACGTTCGATCAACCAGCACTTCATCCAGCAAGATGTGGACGAGTTGAACGCGGCCGCCCAGGCCCTGCGGCATGCGCTGGCCCTGCTGCCCCCGGACAAAGATGACGAGGCGCCACCACTGGCTCAGGCCGCCATTGGCCAGCACAACGTCCACTATCGGATCACGTTAAGCGACGGATCGCTCTTATACCAATCGCCCGACATCGACCTGACTCCCTTCGCCGGCACGCTGGCACCGGTTCAAAGCATCACGGCGGATACATTGAGCACATGGAAGAATCGCAGTGAAACGTTCCGGGGTGCGGCCATACGGGTACTAGGTAAGCGCGAGGCCGGTGCCGAACCCATGATCGTGACCGTGGCCACGAGAATCGACTTCCACTTGCGCTATCTGGAAGACTTTCGCCGCACGCTCGGCCTGATCACCTTGGCCGCGTGCCTGTTGGCACTCTTTGCAAGCTGGTGCGCCGTACTGCGTGGTCATGCCCCCATCCGGCGGCTCAGTCGCGAGATCCAGGCCATCCAGTCGGATCAACTGCACGTCCGGCTCAATTTGGACACTGTCCCCGGCGAGCTGACAGAATTGGCGGGCGCATTCAATCAGACGCTGGGCCGCCTCGAAGATGTGTTCAAGCGGCTCTCCGAGTTCTCGGGGGATATCGCCCACGAGCTGCGCACCCCAATTACTAACCTCAGAACCCAGACCGAAGTGGCGCTGTCACGCACCCGCACGGTCGAGCAGTATCGCGAAATTCTGTATTCCAATCTTGAAGAATACGAACGTATGGCCAGAATGGTGGACGATATGCTGTTTCTCGCCCAAGCCGACAACAAGCTGCTCAAGCCAGAATCCGCCGCCATTGACCTTTACGCCGAAATCGAGATGCTGTTCGACTATTTTGGCGCCTGGGCCGAAGACCGTCACATCGACCTGCGATTGAAGGGCGAACCCGTCGGCACAGTCGGCGACCGTCCGATGATCCGCAGGGCGCTCAGTAATCTTCTGGCCAACGCCATCCAGCACACGCCTGCCAGAGGCACCATACTCGTCCAGCTGCACCGCAAAGAAGGCGCCATCGAAATACAAATACGCAACCCAGGGCCATCGATACCCGCCGAACATATCCCGCATATTTTCGAACGTTTCTACCGCCCCGACGCCTCACGCCAACGCACTGGCGGCGGTATCGGGCTGGGGCTCGCGATTGTCAGATCCATCATTGAAGCGCACAGCGGCACGATCAGCGTCATATCCACGACGGAGGCGACAGAATTCCAGATTCTGCTGCCGGCTTCGCCCGAAGGTTCAACTCAAAATGCCACGCCGCCGCAGAGCCATGCCTTATCCCTTCCCCCAGGGTCTTGACATTCACATCATGTCAGCCACTACTCTGAAGGACATACGTATGCACGCAGATACCACGACATCAATACCCGTTTAGGGTTGATTTCCGGAGAATATCCTCATGACCCATCAAGAACTCTCACAACGCCACACCGCGTTTCGCAAACTGCACGAAAGCGGCTGCTTCATCCTGCCCAATCCCTGGGATCCGGGCTCGGCGCGCTGGCTTGCACAGGCGGGGTTCAAGGCACTGGCCACCACCAGCGCCGGGTATGCCTTTTCGCGTGGGATGCCGGATCGCAAAGTAGGCGTCGATGACGTACTGCGCCATTGCAATGAGCTGGTGCAGGCAACACCACTGCCGGTAAACGTGGATTTCGAGGATGGCTACGCAAGCACCCTTGACGAACTGGCGGAAAACGTCCAGAAATGCGTTCGTACCGGTATATCCGCATTATCCATCGAAGATTCTGTACAGGATGCACAAGGCGCCAGGCTGTACGACTTCGACACCGCGGTTGCCCGCATGCAAGCCGCGCGTGAAGCCATTGACGCCATCGACCCGAACGTCATGCTGGTGGGGCGCGCAGAATGCTTCCTGGTCGGCCAGCCGGACATCGACGAAACAATCAAGCGGTTGTCGGCGTATGCGGAGGCGGGTGCCGACTGCCTGTACGCACCGGGCCTCTCTACCAAAGACCAGATCAGTGCCGTCGTCCGCGCGGTGGCGCCCAAGCCGGTCAATGTCATGATGGATCCGGCCGCCAAGCTCGGATTCAAGATGCTTGCCGACATCGGAGTGCGTCGGATCAGTACCGCCAGTACCCTGGCGCTTGCCGCGTGGACGGGATTTGCCAAGGCCGTTGACCGACTCAGGAACCAGGAAATTGATGGGTTCGGCAATACGATCGATTACTTTCAACTTTGCCAGCGGTTTGGAGAGACAGACCGGTAAGCCACACACAGCAATAGCGAGGCCAGCATGACAGGACGTATCACTCAATTCATCGCCACCGGAAGCATGGCTCTGTTGTTGTTCTCGGGGAAGGCCCTCTCGGTAACCTTGCCATCCTTTGTCATTCAATCTCCCGCGCAGGGGGCTGTCGTCAACAGCCCCGTCATACTCCAGATCGACGTCCAAGGGGCAACGATCGGGCAGCCTATCGAGGGCCTGGATCACCTGCACCTGTCAGTCGATGGTGGCTCAGAAGTGGCAATCTATCGAAATGGTCTCCTGCGCCTGCCACTTGCCCCGGGCAAGCACACCATCTTCGTGGAACTTGCAGGTCCAACGCATGAAGGGCTGCTACCCCCGAAGAGCGTGGCCTTCACGGTGCGATAACTTGTCGAACACAGAACCGGGACGCATTCAACGCCACAGCCGTGCCGTGCGGCTCGTGCATGGTGCGAACGCCGTTGCCACGATCGTCCTGATTGCAACCGGCCTTGCCCTGGGAGACGATATCTCGCCCGTGCTGGTGGCCGCGCTGGGTGGTCACGCGGTGGCGAATGAAATGCACAGACTGGGAGGGGTGGCCTTTGCGGTCGTCCTTCTGTTGGCGGCAGGCCTGTTCCACTCACCCACGCGCGGTCTCATGCGCGATCTCGTGTACTTTCGTCATGAAGAATGCCGCTGGCCACAGTCCTTCTTGAAATGCATCCTGTCACCCGCCCATGGGCACACCGCATTCCACAACGGCCGCTTCGACCCGGCGCAACGCCTGATCCTCTTGCTGCTCTTGTGTTCCACGGCGCTGGTCGCAGCAGCTGGCGTTTATCTCTACATCTTGCCCGCTACGCCCCAGTGGGTGTTTCTGATCGCCATCCGGATTCACATCTATGGTGCTTGGATAGCGATCATCGCACTCTGTCTGCATGCATTCGCAGGGTTGGGCGTTCTTCACACACACTGCGGCCTGCTCGGTGCAATGTTCGGCGACGGCACGGTACCCGTCCGAACAGCCCGCACGCTCTGGCCGGGCTGGACGCAGAAGAACTTGCACGACCTTAAAGGGAATCCACATGGACCACCATCACACACACCGTCATGACCCACATCCAAGCCACGACAGAGACGGGGACATGGTCGAACCCGTGGATCTCCCCGCAGGCACAATCTACACCTGCCCCATGCATCCGGAGGTCCAGCAGGATCACCCCGGCCATTGCCCGAAGTGCGGCATGGCGCTCGAACCCGTCATCCCGCTGGATACCGAAGACCACAGCGAGCTCGCTGCGTTCGAGCAGCGCTTCTGGTGGACGCTGCCGCTGACGCTCATCATCACTCTGTTTGCCATGGCGGGCCACCGGCTCGCCTGGTTCGACATGGCTACGCAGAGCTGGATCGAGCTCGTGCTGTCGCTGCCGGTGATGTTTTGGGCGGGCCGGACGTTCTTCGAACGCGGCTGGCATTCGGTTGTACACCGCAGCCCCAACATGTGGACGCTCATCAGCCTGGGCACGGGTGCGGCCTTCGTCTACAGCGTGGTCGCGACGCTCGCGCCCGAAGTGTTCCCGCAATCTTTCGTCTCTATGGGGCGCGTCGCCGTGTACTTCGAAGCGGCCGTCGTCATCATTTCGCTGACCCTGCTGGGGCAGATGCTGGAGTTGAAGGCGCGGTCTCAGACCTCCGCCGCCATCAAGGCCCTGCTGGGTCTCGCCCCCAAGACCGCGCGCCGCATCAATGCCGATGGCAGCGAAGAGGACGTGCCGCTCAACCATGTGCATGTAGGCGATTTGCTGCGCGTACGCCCGGGTGAAAAGGTTCCCACAGACGGCGTTGTCACCGAGGGGCAAAGCGCCGTGGACGAATCCATGCTCACCGGCGAGCCATTGCCCGTCACCAAGCGCGTGGGTGATGCACTCATCGGTGCCACGCTCAACACCAGCGGCGCGCTGGTGATGCGCTCCGAGAAAGTGGGTGCGGCCACGATGCTCTCGCAGATCGTGCAGATGGTCACTTCTGCGCAGCGATCCAAGGCGCCGATGCAGCGCATGGCCGATGTCGTGGCCGGCAAATTCGTGCTCACCGTGGTGGCGATCGCCCTGGCCACCCTGCTCGCCTGGGGGTTCTTCGGGCCTGGGCCGCGATGGGTATTCGGGCTCATCAACGGTGTAGCGGTACTCATCATCGCCTGCCCGTGTGCGCTGGGGCTCGCGACGCCCATGTCCGTCATGGTGGCCACCGGGCGCGCAGCAACACAGGGCGTGCTGTTTCGCGATGCGGGCGCCATTGAAAAGATGCGTGAGGTGGACACCCTCATCGTGGACAAGACCGGCACCCTCACGGAGGGCAAGCCCGCCTTCGATACAGTCATCCCGGCACCCGGTTTCACGTCCGATGAGGTACTGCGCCTCGCAGCTAGCCTGGATCAGGGCAGTGAGCACCCGTTGTCCGACGCCATCGTGACGGCCGCGCGGGCTCAGGGTCTACAGCTTTCGGCGGCGGAAGGTTTCGAATCCGGTAGCGGCATTGGGGTGCGCGGCGTAGTCAGTGGCAAACGGCTGGCGTTGGGCAACACCGCCCTGATGGACCAGGAGAACACCGACGTCACGGCGTTGCGAAAAGAGGCCGAGTGGCTGCGCAGCGAAGGCGCGAGCATTATGTACTTGGCAGTGGATGATCATGCTGCCGGCATTCTGGCGGTCACCGACCCCATCAAACCCAGTACACACGAAGCCATCGAAGCCCTGCACCAAAGAGGCCTGCGCATCGTCATGGCAACAGGCGACGGCCTGACCACAGCCCAGTCCGTTGCTGGCAAGCTGGGGATCGACGAGGTGCACGGCGAGGTCAAGCCGGCAGACAAGCTGGCGTTGGTGGAGAATCTGCAGCGGGAAGGCTACGTCGTTGCCATGGCGGGCGATGGCATCAATGACGCACCAGCGCTTGCGCGGGCCGATGTGGGCATCGCCATGGGCACCGGCACAGATGTTGCCATGAACAGCGGCCAGATCACTCTCATCAAAGGCGACCTGCGAGGTATCCTGGCCGCACGCCAGATCTCCTCAGACACCGTACACAATATGCGGCAGAACCTGCTGTTTGCCTTCGTATACAACGGGATCGGTGTCCCCATCGCCGCCGGTGTCCTCTACCCGATCACGGGCTGGCTGCTCTCGCCCATGATTGCGGCGCTTGCCATGAGCTTGAGTTCGGCCTCGGTCATCTTCAATGCCCTGCGACTGAGAAGCGCAAGGTAGCCTGTTCCGCATGCGCACGACAGCTCGTGAGCGTTATATCATCATGCCCAAGGGGAAGAAAGGCCTGACACCGTTCACAAGAGCACAGATCAGAACTCCCACCGACAAGATCAGGCATAAATGACAAGTCCAACAAACGAGTCACGCCAAGTTACCCGCACGCGAGGAACCCCAGCCGAAGTCTTCGGTGCCTTTCTCAAATTGGGTCTAACCTCTTTTGGCGGCCCGATTGCGCATCTGGGCTACTTTCGCTCGGAATTCGTCGAGCGCCGCCGATGGCTGGACGACCACAGTTATTCTGACCTGGTCGCTCTATGCCAGTTTCTCCCGGGGCCTGCCAGCAGCCAAGTCGGCATGGCGCTCGGACTGGGGCGCGCCGGGTGGTTTGGAATACTGGCGGCCTGGGTGGGCTTCACACTGCCATCGGCCATTGTCCTGATCTTGTTTGCACTCGGCATCTCCCAGTATCAGGATCTGGCGCAATCCAGCTGGGTGCATGGGCTCAAGGTCGTTGCGGTGGCCATCGTGGCGCAGGCAGTGTGGGGCATGGCGAAGTCCTTGTGTCCGGACTGTCCGCGCGCTGCCCTGGCGATTCTGGCGGCGTTGCTGACACTGATCCTGCCGTCGGCTACAGGACAGATCGCCGCCATCATGGCGGCGGGACTGCTCGGCTGGTGGGGGCTGAAAATCTCGCGCCCGGCTGGCGACCAGTCACATGCCTACCCGATCTCACGAAGGATCGGAGCGGCGGCCCTGACCCTATACGCCACACTACTCATTGGCCTGCCTTTATGGGCAACGGTCACTGGATCCTCAATAGCAGCCCTGCTGGAAGGTGTCTATCGCGCCGGTGCACTGGTCTTCGGCGGTGGCCATGTGGTGTTGCCGCTCTTACAGACCACTGTGGTGCCCAGCGGCATCGTCGATAACGCTGACTTTCTCGCGGGCTATGGCGCGGCGCAAGCTGTCCCCGGTCCACTATTCACATTCGCAGCCTACCTGGGTGCGGTGGCTCACGGGCCACTGCACGGCTGGGTTGGCGGCCTGATTCTACTTGGCACCATTTTCCTACCCGCGTTCCTCATGCTCGTCGGCGCACTGCCGTTTTGGGAAAATCTGCACCATCGCACAGGCATCCAGACGGCGATGGCCGGTATTAATGCAGGCGTGGTCGGCATCCTATTGTCTGCCCTTTATGATCCCGTATGGACCAGCGCCATTCATGGGCGGATGGATTTCGGCTTAGCGTTGGCAGCGTTCGGATTACTGGTCTACGGACGCATTCCCCCTGTACTCGTCGTCATAGTCACTGCAGCAGGCAGTCAATTTCTGGCGATCTGAGCTTACTCGGGTGCCAGCCCCCGCCATGTTGAAGATCAACCTTAAGGAACATAACCATGGACAGCCGTAAGCACTGGGACCACATCTATGCCACCCGCTCCGTGCGAGACGTGAGCTGGTATCAACCACATGCTGACCAATCGCTGGCACTGATCAAACGCATCGCCTCCGGACGGCCAAGCCGTGTGATTGATGTGGGCGCAGGGGCCTCTACACTGGTCGATGACCTGCTGGCACAACGCCATTTCGAGGTCACCGTGCTGGATCTGTCCGATACAGCATTAGAAGCCGCACGCCAACGATTGGGTGTCCAGTCAGCACAGGTGCAATGGCTGGTTGGTGATATCACGGAAGCGACCCTTCCAGCCGATACCTACGATATCTGGCACGATCGAGCCGTCTTTCACTTCCTCACCGAGCCGGCGCAACGAACGGCCTACGTGGCCCAAGTACGCCACGCGCTGCGGCCAGGAGGACACGTCATCGTCGCAGCCTTCGGCCCCGACGGCCCCCTCCAGTGCAGTGGCCTGCCGGTGATGCGTTACAGCCCTGACGCACTGCACAGCGAATTCGGAGATGCTTTCGAACTCGTGGAACACGCAACTGAAGCTCACCACACACCAGGCGGCACGATTCAACAGTTCGTGTACTGCTACTGCATCATGCACTGAGATTGCCCGAACGAACGAGATCGAGTTAAAAAAGCTCTATGCGAACCCGGAAGAACACCGCTCTGATCGGTTAACGTGGATGGCAGGGCAACGCGTGTTGTCGCGTAAGCGCTCCATCTCCTCCATAATTGTTCGCTCTCGGGCCTTCCGGCATCGTATCGGTGTTGAACAAATACCGG
>OFIS01000269.1_pt1 | contig 43007 bp, 41 predicted proteins | sample 1775071 | NCBI WGS metagenome assembly OFIS01 (sample SAMN08195774, study PRJEB24354) | sludge metagenome | isolation source: sludge from phenol fed wastewater aerobic bioreactor C | place: India: Nagpur | collected 2016-09-17
TAAAAATGCTTTCCACCCGTTTGCACCTTCAAGCAACTTGTTTTGAAGTTCAGCATTGCGCTCCTTCATGCGCTCTTCGGGTAATTTATCAAACACCAGGCTAACATCGTGTTTTACACAACCCGCCAGTGATATGAGTAAAAAGAGATATGTTAATTTTTTCATTGTAAGTTATTTATAAATGACAGGGCCATAGAAGTAATTGGTAGGCGTTCCATTGACATAGAAACCTGCAAAGCTTCTGTATAAAGGATTGACAGATGTAATGGTTGTGGGCAGGTATTCTGCAATAAACTGCCTGTTTACCAGGTAAGGCAATATATATTGCTCAAATGCAGGCTGTACCTGCGTGTTGGCACCATTGTTATAATTGGTTCCTGTTCCTTCAGGCATGACTTTAGAAAAGGTCATCAGGCCTGTATAAGTGCCCAGCTTGGTTTTAAAGTCGTAATCGGCAACCAGGTTAGTGTTTGAACTGTTTCTGTAATATGCCCTGAATACCATTGTTGTGTCACTTGGGAAAACGAATTGAATGCTATCAAGTGTTCTGCTTCCCAAAGAGAACAGCAATGTTTTATAGTTGTTGTAAACAGTATTAAAGGCTGAAGAAGAACCATAGGTTGTATAATGAGCAGCTGCCGGGTTAACAGTAATGGTGCTCACTGCGTTGGAAGCCAGCTTGTAAGGAAACCCGGTAGTGATATCAACCGGGTCGCTCACACCATAGAACGTTTTTAAAGTGCTTTGCACTTCAGCCTGCAATTTGTAAAGATCAACATTGTAATAGTTGAGCAAATACTGGTAAATGATTGATTCTTTTTCTTTCAACCTTGCTTTACCGGTTGCATTTGCCTGTGCAACATAGTTGTTATACCATACTGGTCCCTGTACTACAATATGTGCTACCATCTCTGCAAAATCTTCAGTATAAGAAGAACTTGCATAAGGGGAAATAAAACCCGAAAGACGTACCAGGCTATCAGATTTTCCTGCCCAGTCAGGGTCATAAGCACCTTTGGAAACCAATTCGTATCCCCTTGGAATAGGAACGGTCTGGTTGAGACAGTGTGTAAATTCGTGGTGTACTGTTCTTATCCTTCTTCTTACATTTTCACCGTCTGCAGCAGAAAAGTTGTTCAGGTCATAAAGATCTACTCTTCTGGCACTGGTAGCCGAACCAAGTGTAAATGTGTTATCAGTATTATAAGAACCTGAACCGAACAATACCCATTGTTTGGGGAAGTTTACTTTTCCAAAAGTCTGCCCGGCAATCTTACCATAAGGATTGATAAAACAGTTGAGCATCGCCAGCATGGAAGGTTGAACCTTGTTCAGCTCAATTGGCGCTATATTTCTGGGGTAATCCGTTTCATATTGTGAAAAACGGTATTGAACATTGATATTCCATGGTATATTAAAATTTGTATTCAACCACTTGTCTATAGCTGAATTGGTAGGAGGAATATCAATTGCATAATCGTCCATGGTAATGTCCAGATTCTCATCCGATTTCCTGCAGGAGGCCAGGATAACTGAAAGCGCTGTATATAATAAAAATAGTCGTTTCATGCCTTTAATGTTTTAGGGTTATCGGGGATTGGGTTCAAGGTTAGATAAATCCCGGGCAGACTGGGGTATCTGGAACATCCTTCTGTTATCGTCTGGCCCCAGCTCTTTATAGGTTGCATCATTATTGGCATCCAGGTAGTCGTGTTTAACAGTGATACGATGTCGCAGGATGTCAAACCATCTTAAACCTTCTGTCATAAAAGCACGTCTTTTGAAATCGAGTACGGTAAGAATGATCGCCTCTTTATCATCAGTAACATTGAAAAATGCTTTTGACTTGGTGGTTGTTACAGCATGAGAAGCTTTGGCGTAACCTGAAATACGGTTGCTGGCCATGAGATCGCAATCGGCAATAGCCTTATCGAGCTGTCCCAATTGTGCATAAGCTTCGGCCCTGTTCATCAACGCTTCATCAGAAGTTAACAGGGGCAACATGATGTAAGGGTAACCGGTACCGGCAGTAACATTGGTATAATAGAAATATTCATAGTATTTATACAGCAGGTAGTTACCTGTACCACTTGTCCATCCTCTGTAATAGAAGGTAGCGCCTGCAGGGGTAGGCTTGGTATAATACCCGGAATATACATTTACCCCCAGTCCGTACCGGCTTCTTCCATAGCTGGAGGAACGCTGGTAAACAGAATAGGTTTCATGTATTAAGAGGTTGAATTTTTTATCTCCTTTATTAAACCATTGTTGATAAGCATCGGATGATAAACTGGGCGTTTCGGCAGCTACGTTCCTGATGTTACCGGTAAAGTCACCGCCGGTGAATATCAGGTTGGCATGGTTGATCACTTTTTGCCACTCACCTTTGAATAAATAGAACCTTGCCGCAAAAGCATGCGCTGCAGCAGGAGTAAAGTGATATGCCGGAACTGCCCATGTGCCCCCGGTTAGTAAAGGAATGCCGGCTTCAATATCTTTTTCTATTTGCGCATATACTGAAGCAACTGTACCACGTGTATATTTTTTTATTGCCACAGTTTCCGGTTCCATTACGTATGGAATACCAGGTGAATCGTTTGTGCCACCGGGAACATATGCTTTTGCAAAAAAAGTAACCAGCATAAAATGTCCGTACGCGCGGGCCAGTAAAGCTTCACCTTTATAGGGATTGGCAGCAGCGCCAAGTTTGTATTCTTCAATGGAGGCTAAAGCCTGGTTAGCAGCCGCGATGCCTGTGTATACACCATTCCAGTATTGAATGGGGGTATTGTTGCCGGTAGCAGCCACTTCTTCCCAGTTATACATCTCAGGAAATGGAGTGCTGACATGTGTGTTCGCTACACCAGGTCCTTTATCACAGCTGTTGTCGGAATACATCTCGGCCATTGCCAGGTAGCCATAACCGGGGTAAGCTGTTCCCACCAGTTGTGCTACTTTTTCAACAGAATTGATCTCGGTTCTGTTGTCGGGTTCCTGCTCTAAGAATTTTTTACAGGAGCTGATCGATATAAGCAGAACGATTAATATTAATATCTTTTTATCTCTCATAATTTGATAAATTATAGGTTTGAACCTTGTTAGTTTATGTTACAGTCCAACTTTAAGTGAGAAAGTGTATTGCCTGGGTATAGGCATTGCCACACCACCATTATTAAAGAATTCAGGATCCTGTCCCAATAAACCTTTATCAGAATATAGCAGTGCAATATTGTTTCCTACCAGAGAAAGCTGCATTGCGTTAAGTCCTAATCGCTGGATTACCCGCTGAGGTACCTGGTATGATACAGAAACGGTCTTCAGCCTGATGAAGTCACCTTTGGCTATCCTTTGGTCTGAATAGTTATAGGCATTATATGCGTAAACAGGACTTAATGAGCTTCCTGTAGACAATCTTGTGAACTTGTTGGTAGTATACAGATCCAGGATGGAAGGCACATTGGTAGTAGCCTCATCTCCGGGCGTGATCCACCTGTTTTTCATGATCTTACTCATTGAATACAGATCATCATAGGTTGCGGAGAAGATCGGTTGGAGTCTGATATAATTTCCCCATGAGTAGGTAACCAATGCAGATAATGAGAAATTCTTGTAGTCAAACCTGTTGAAAAAGCCGCCGGTAAACGTGGGGTCAGTAGGACCTTCATATTTTAAATAATTTACCGTGTTGCTTTGTAAATAGATATAGTTGTCCTTTATGCCGGCATCGCTGATATAGGTAGGTGACCCGTTAACAGGACTTAAACCGTCGAACTTAACCGAGAAAAGACCTCTCTGCGCATAACCCTGTAATGCACCACCTTCTGCTCTTACAAGATCCCATATTCTGGGTGCTACTTCCAATCTTGTGATCCTGTTTTTATTGATCGCAAAATTCATTTGTGTGCGCCATTTGAAAGCGTCAGGCCCACCTGATTTTACCGGAGAGCCACTGATAGTAAACTCAAAACCGCGGGCATCCATTTTGCCATTATTGGCAGTTTTGGAGCTTTCACCACCAATACCTGATGTTTGAATAGTACTGATCAACGCAAAAATGTTTCGTTTGTACCAGTCTACTGTAACATTGATATTGTTATTAAATAAACCCAGGTCAGCCCCGATGTTCAACTCCTTTGTCTTTTCCCAGGTCAGTTCAGTATTTGCCAGGGAAGAAATATAGGTTAGTGCTTCTTTCTCAGTTTCATAAGGTCTGTATGACATCCGGTTGTAAAATACCGCTGCCGTATTATTAGCATTCCCAATGTTTCCAACCAGGCCGTAAGTAAGTCTCAGTCTTGCTGCTGATAACACCTTATTGGGTCTGAAAAATTTCTCATTGTCCAAATCCCAGGCTGCAGATACGTTCCAGGTTGGCAACCATCTTGCCTGGTTGGATTTTCCCATTTTGTTGGAACCATCCATGCGGGAGGTAAAGTTGAAACTATACCTGTTGTCATAATTATAAGCACCCCTGAACATATATGCCAGGAATCGGTCATAGTTCTTTCCCATGCCAAAATAAGCAGCACCACCTTCCGTTAATTTTTTGAAATAGCGGTAATTGGTATTTACCAGCCCGCCATTTTCGTAATTATAACCAACACCGTCAAAATTATAGTTCTGGCGGTCTGTGGAACGAACTTCGGCAGATGCAAACAAGTTGAATTTATGATTGCCAAGCGTTTTGTCGTATTCCAGGTTATTACGGAAATAATAGTTGCTGATTTTATTTTCATTGACATTAAAGAAACCCCCATCAGGTAGTATTACCACAGGCAGGTCATTATTGTCGGGGTCATTATAGAGGTTGGTGTTATCGTCAATTACACCGGTATTGGTATATGCCCTGAAGGCAGATGCCATATTGGATTTGGTCTGAATATAATGCTGCCTGGTTGTTTGTGCAAAACGATACGCACCATCCACTGAATATTGCAGCTCTGGTAATATCTTATATTTTATTCCTCCCTGTATTTTGATATCCAGCATTTGCAGTTTTAAGTAATTATTCTGCAGCTCATTCAGGATGTTAAAAGGCGCCCAGTTCATTACAAAAAATTCCTGGTTACCGTTTTGATCATACGGCGTAATGAGCCTGCTGGTATTTAAAGAATAGGAGTAGGGGTTAATATCGAATGACCTGGAGTAAGAACCATATACAGGATCGGACTGGCGTGTTAATGTACCGGGAGCTTTCTGATCTCTTACCGAAGCGTTTGCCAGTAATTCCACCGTTAGCTTTTTATTGATCTTGATAGTAGATCTTGCATTACCGGTATACCTGCTTACCTGATCGCCGGGAGTTTGCCCGTTATCATGCATAAAGCTGCTGGAGAAATAGTTCTGAAACTTATCAGTTCCGGAAGTTATGCTGATAGAATGCTCCTGCAGCAGGGAGTTTTTAAAGAGCACATTAAACCAGTCAGTATTTGCTTTGGCATAGCGTTGTAAAAAATTGTTACGGCTGGCAAGGTTCTGATCATTGTTTAATGCCCAGGTATCTGTAGCTTCATCATAATCGTACATCTGGTTGTATAGCTTATGAAAAATACCACCGTTCTTGGGTGTGGCAACGCCGGCTGGTCTTAAATAACCTTTATTTTCCATTTCGATCATTACAGACATCTGGTCTGCAGAGCTCATAATGTCAAACTGGCTATAGCTGGGTTTTAGATAAGTAGTGAAATTGCCGCTGTAGTTGATGTTTGCTTTACCCTGGGTGTTCCTGCCTTTTTTGGTGGTAACAACGATTACACCGTTCATAGCTCTTGCACCGTACAATGCAGTGGCAGCAGCATCCTTTAAGATCGTGAACGACTCAATGTCATCAGGGCTTAAACCTGCTACAGAAGATCCGATAAGCGTGTTGGCATCTCCTGTTGAAAGTGCTTCGTTTGAAATGTTCACAATGTCTTCCAGGATAATTCCATCAACCACCCACAGTGGTTTATTATCTCCTGACAGTGAGGTGGCACCTCTTACCCTTATTTTAGGCGCAGCACCAAAAGTTCCCGAAACGTTCTGAACTGATACGCCGGCAACCTGTCCTTCCAGCATCCTGGAAACATCAGGCACCCCATTACGCTGTGCGTCTTTGGCGTTCAGTTTGGTAGTAGCACCGGTGAACAGTTTTCTGTCGAGGCTTTGATAACCGGTTACCACTACATCGGCCAGTTTATTCTCTGCCTGCTGCAGCTCGATAGTAAGCGTTTCGTTGGCAGAACCTAATTTCACCTCTTTACTTACATAGCCTACTGCACTGAATACCAGGGTTGATTTTTCATTTACTGCCTTCAGTTCAAACTTACCATCTTTATTGGTGGTGGTACCGATAGTAGTGCCCTTAATAACCACTGAGACTTCCTGCAGTGGCTGGCCCTCGGTATTTTTTACCACACCCGTTACCCCAATGGTAATAGTCTGAATAATGACTTCCTGCTGTACCGGCGTTTCTACATTTACCGGCGCAGACCTTATCACCACACTACTATCAATGATGGAATAAGACAGCGATTTACCAGACAGCGTAAGTTTTAGTGCCTGATCAAGCGGTGTATTTTTCACCGTAATATTCACGTTCCCTGCCTGTTGCAACATGGTGGTGTTGTACACAAACTGAAATCCGGTTTGGCGCCGCATTTCCTGGAGTGCTTTTTCGATCGGTGCATTTTTAAGTCTCATGGTAACATTCTGAGACCAGCCTGATGCCGATACCTGGAGCGTGGCAACAGTAGTAAATAAAAACACAAGTTTCATAAGCCGTAAGTGTTGGTACGGGAAACGTCGTAGAAAGGGAAAGACGCTCCCATAAGCAGTTAATTTCATACTTTAGAGTGCTGGGTTTAGCTTTTTGTAAATGTTCAAGTCAACTGGTTGAGCCCACGATCCGGCCAGTAATGTGTCACCATTACTGGCCTTTTTCGATAGATGCTGTTGGTTTTGTAAATGCTTTCTATCCGCTTGTTGCTTCCATATCAGTACTGTTTTGGTTAATAGTGAACAATAATTGTATTTCCTTCCATTGTAAAACGTACAGTTCCTGTCATTTCAAGAAGCTGTAGCAGTTTGCTTAACTTGTCTGTGCGGGATACTGTACAGGTAAACCTGAGTTTATTTACCTCGCCCACATATTGCACATCAACATTGTACCATCTTGATACCTGGCGCATGATCTGTTTAATGTCGGCGCCATTGAAATAAGTACGCCCATTTTTCCATGCTGTTTCCTCATCTATATCCGCATCTTCCACCAGTATGTCAGATGTTTGGTTGTTGATAACGGCATGCTGGCCCGGAACCAGTGTTCTGGCCGGCTGGCCGGGAGATAATATACGCACCGATCCTTTTACCAATGTGGTGATGGTAACCAATTCATCATCATATCCCATCACATTGAACTGTGTGCCTAATACCTGTATCGTTTTGTTCCTGATCTTTACTTCAAAAGGATGCTGCTTGTCTTCCGCTACTTCAAAAAATGCTTCACCTTCCAGTTCTACTTCTCTTTTAGCACCGGTGAATGTTGTGGGAAAACGGATCATTGAGGCGGCATTCAGCCATAACTTTGTGCCGTCTGAAAGTGTAATATTAAATTCTCCACCCCGTGGAGTTGTAATGCGGTTGTATGCTATTGCTGCGGTATTGTCATTTTGCTGATGATAGGTAAGTTTACCATTGGTGATCGCTACCTGCGACTGTCCCTGCGTGCCGATTATCCTGTCGCCATTACTGGCCAGCTCCACTGTAGAATTATCATCCAGTGTCAGGATCGCGGTATTGCGGCCGGGTTCTTTTTCAGGCAGTTGCTGACTGACGCCTGCAGAATGATGCTGCAACGGCTGGTGTCTGAGCATAAAATATGCACCGGTAAGGGAGCATACAAAAAGTACAGCGGCTGCACCGATCCATTTCCGGTGCCTGGTAAAAAAGCTGACGTTGATAACCTTTGCAGGTTTATCGGCTGCCATAATCTTTGCAAAAGATGCATCATCCTGCATCTTTCCTTTATATATAGCAGCATTTGCTTCCTGCTCAGCTATCAGCCGGGCAACCTGTTCTTCAAACTGCTCCCGTTGCGAACCGGTTAAAAGTTGATCCAACTCTTCCTGTTCTTCTGTACTAAGCTCGCCTTTGCTAAACTGCTTTAATAAATATTCAATTCGTAACTGATCCATCGGATGGTTTTTTAATTGTAATCAGGTTATGATTCGATAAAAACACATGGCAAATCGCAACCGTCCTGATAAAAGACTGCACTCGCATAAAAACGTCACGTTTTTTTTCAGATTTTTTTAGCATAGCTATTCATGCGGTAACTGAGAGTGTCGCGAAAGTTTACCAATCCTGTCTGGCCCCCGAGGATGTTAAGTGCTTTTTGTGAGGCAAGTGTGCTGATGGCTGCCGGGGTTATTTTCCCGGTAAAAGGAGGGTAGGGTGAAAAAGAAATGAAGGGAGGAACAGGGCTGCTGTTATAAGGTAGGAGAACCCGGCAGCGACCATGTGTTCACGGATCTCACGAAGTGTGGCCGATAGTTGATTCTTAACCGTGCCAACAGGCATGCCAAGATGGGCGGCTATTGCAGCAGGCTTCATTTGCTGCTCTCTGTTTAGCCAGAACAACTTTTTTTTATGTTCGGAAAGCTTGTCAATGGCTTCGTGCAGATGATAGGTAAGTTCCTGTAATTGTGTTCGTTCGGCTGACCTGACCTGGCCGGTGTCATACAATGCATTACCAAAACCGGCTTTCCGTTCCCGGCGTTTAATTTCTTTCTGCAGGTAATCGCTATATACCCTGGAAGCAATACGGTATACCCATCCGGAAAGATTCTCTATTTCGGGAAGTTTGTCACGGTAAAGCCATACGCGAATAAAGGTTTCCTGGATGATGTCCTCAGTATTGTCTTCCGAACTGGTATTGCGCCGCAGGAAGGTCCGTAGCAATGCGGCATGGTGCAGATAAAATTCATAAAAAGCACGTTCATCTCCTTCAGCAATCAGTTGAAGGTCAGTTCTCTTATCATGGGGAGTTGAATACACGCGTGCCTTTTCTGGCTTGCAATATAGAAGAAATTAAACAAAAACTTTCCGGGAATCACGGCTATGGAAAATTCCTGGTACAATAATCAGATGCCTAACGGTATGATCATCAATGAAAAATGCGGTCAATACTAATAACGCGTACAGCGGTCGGAGAGTATATTCTGTTGTTTTTATGGTGAGAACCATGCCTGTAACAAAAGACATATTTTATCCGTATTACAGGCAAAACTGATCTATGAACAGGATGAAAATTTCAAGAATCGCCGGATTTTTATACCTGGTAATTGTTGTATCTGGTATGTTTAGCCTGGCCTATGTTCCCAAACTGCTGTTTGTTTGGGATAACCCTGCAACGACATTTGGCAATATCCTTACTAATGAAACATTATTCAGAGTTAGTATTGCAAGCAGTGTAGTATGTTATGCCACCTTCGTTTTTTTGCCCATTGTTTTATACCGGTTGTTCAAGGCTGTCAATGAAAATTATGCAAGAGCAATGTTGATCCTGGCCATCGTCAGTGTTCCGGTTTCTTTTATCAACCTGCAAAACAAATATGCTATTCTCTCTTTAATTGAAATGTCAACGCAAACAGGTATTGTAAAACAAGAACTTTATGCACAAACAATGCTATATCTTAATCAATATGACAATGGTATTTTAGTGGCGACCGTTTTTTGGGGTTTATGGCTGCTGCCATTCGGGTACCTGGTTTTCAGATCAGGCTTCCTGCCCAAGTTCCTGGGTGTTTTATTAATGCTTGGCTGCTTGGGTTATTTAGTGAACTTTTTTGGTAATACACTATTGGAAAATTATAAAGCAATAGGAGTGTCGCGATATTTTGGAGTACTGCCTGCAATGGGTGAAATAGGAACTTGTTTGTGGCTGTTATTGGTAGGAGCAAGAGAAAAAAAATATCAGCAAACAATAATAGAAAATGCGATCGAAAAATAAATTATGGATCGTTTCCGGATCGTGTTATTAAACTCCATCGGGATGTCTATGGTACTTCCACTGTTGCCATTCCTGGCAGGCAAATACATGTCATCATCAGGTCTTCGTCAGCTACCTTTGTGTGGTAGCTGTTCATGCAGATATAGGGCATAGGTATATGTCAGGCCCGCTGATAAATCAAACATTCGTCTTAATAACATCTTTTAAGCCGGATGTTGCTTTCTCCTTCACTTTTTCTTTTTTTGCTGGTGCGTTATTGTTGCCGGGTGTTTCTATAATCAATTTGTAGTCGCCTGCTTCCAATACCTCAAAACCGATTTCTCCATTTTCTTTTACGGTCAGGTTGGTGAAATTGCCTCCCGGATTCTTTCCCCCTTTTACAATAACACCTTTAATGGGCTGTCCCGGTGCTGGCAGTGCAACGTTGTCAGAGCTTTTAATATCTTTTTGATCAATGTTTTTTGCTGCAGGCTGGTCCGGTATACTAAGTTTGAACAGGTAAGTGCCTGTTTGCAGATTATTTAAGAATACCGCTCCGTTATTATCAGAAATAACAGTGACAATTAATCCCGGAGGATTTTTGCCGCCTTTTACCACAATACCGGGGATCGGATTGCCTGCAACCATTTGCGCAGCATTTCCTCCTGTCTGCATCCCGACACTTACTTTTTCACCAAAATTTGAACCCTGTGTTTGTCTGGTAGTAGTAGGCGTCATTGACAACCGCGACGGCATGCTTTTGGATGAATCAGTTGGCTGAACCATTTTTCCTGCGGCATAAGAAGAAGATACAGCGCCAGAAGGTCTCCTGGTAGTATCTGCTTTCGTAATGTTTTGAGGTTGGTTGTTGCCTGCTCCGGCTGGTTCTGTTATAACAGTTCTTTGTTTACGGCCACCGTGTCCTTTATCAAACGTTCCTTTTATCCATGTATACCGTAGCCCCATATTAACAGACGGTATCTGCCAGCGGCCGTTGAATGTTACTGTTTTGGTGGCTCCGTTTGTAAACTGGTCATAACTATAAATGTTATCAGTGCTTCCGTTTCCCTGTGGCTTCCAGTAAACAATATTGTTTTGCATTGTTGGGCCGAATGCAATTGATCCTGTTGCAAAAAGTGAAAATGCTGTTGTAAAATGATAACCAAGTTCTATCCGTGGTTTTATAACGAAGCCAGATGCGGAATAATCTGTTGTTGTAAGAAACGGAATGTATTTGTGTTCGGAAGTTTGTTTGGGATTGGAAATTGTATTAGAAAGTGTATACCCTTTTCTGTTAAAAGATAAATAGCCTAGCAGAACAGATGGAGAAACAGATATTCTACCAAGACCCCATTCTGCTTTTGGTCCTGCTAAAATCTGTAATGAACCGGCGCGTGGTGAACTGCCCTCAGGTACAGGGTTGATCGTACCATCCTGCAAGCGAAAAGAATTGGTATAAGAAGATATACCCCCATTGGCTTTCTGCTGCGTATAAGTTATTCCGGCTTCAATTCCTGCCGTAAAATAATGAGTTGTAAGATGACTGCCTCCGGAATAGAATAAAGGTATGTAACCCCCACCTTCTATATTCCAGCCGTTACCAATAAACAAGCTGTCTTTCATTTTGCCGGAAGCAGAAGCGTTGCCACCTGAAATGAAAATACTTGCTTTGTGCTTTACGGAGCTTCCTGCAATTCCTTTCTGATCAATACTCTTGTTTTCCTGTGCATACGAAGAATGGGCCGCAAAAGTGGTTAAACAAATAACAGATAGCAGGTAACCGTTTTTCATAGTTGAAAGTTTTGGTCTGATGGGTTAGAGGTACAGTAATAAGTGAAAAATGCTAAAAGCTGTTTCCTATAAACGTAAAGAGTAGGTTAATCGTCTCATTAAAAGGTAAATAATTTTATTTAGACCACATACATGGATAGGAGGCCGGTTGCCGTAAGCTCTTTAATGCTTTATGTATCATTTATCTATGCTATTACAAGATGAAAAAAAGGACATGTATAAATATTGCAATCCACTGGCTTTAATCGTCACTGAATGAGGTATGGTGATAGCCATTGATCCCTTTTGAAGGAAAATACCCGAATCCATCAATGGAATCCAGGGTTTACATAGACCGGAGTACTACAACCCGGGAGGGCAGGAGGATAAACAGTTTTTGATTTGCAATATCATAGAAATACTACTTTTCTACCATTGTATAGTCACTGATCCTTCAGGAAATTGCACAGAAATGGTTTGTACAAGAAGCCATTCATTAAAGTTACCCGTATCAACCGTATAACATGTCAAATAGGATTGTCTTTGTATTTATTGCAACCTTGCTTTCTGTTATTGTCCGCGCACAAAATCCGGAAATCTACAAAGAAAAAAAAGGAGAGAACTTTATCTATGGTTTAAAAGATTCATCGGGCAAAATTATTCTGCCTGCTAAATACGATGCCATAGAGCCTTTTTCGGAAGGTTTGGCCCAGGTAAAACTAAACTGGAAGAGAGGGTATATTAATACTGATGGTAAAGAAATTGTAGCGCCTAAATACAGCGAAACCGGCGATTTTGTAAATGGCTTTGCAGTTGTATTTAATGAAAAAGGAGGATGTGGTTTTATTAATAAAAAAGGTAAAGAAATATGCCCTCTTATATATGAAAGCCTCAACAGCTTTATTGACGGGAGGGCTGTTGTAACCAAAGGGTTAAAGGCAGGAATGATCGATACTACAGGGAAACTGATAGCACCATGTAAATATGAATGGGTTGAAACCCGGCAGATGAGCGGGAAGAAAGGATATAATTTTGAAACTGTTTTTTTAGCCGGGCTTGCAAAAATTATGGTAAACTCCAAATTCGGACTGATTGATAAACGCTTCAAAGAAATCGTTGCGCCCAAATATGATGGGATTGGATATTTTTCTGAAGGACTGGCAGTTGTTGCTCTGAAAGATAAGTTAGGTTTTATTGATACTACTGGTACACTTGTTATTCCTATGATCTTTGATCATGATGGCTTTAGCTTTTTTTATGGAAGCGGGCCTAAGTTTAAAGATGGCAAAGTGAAGGTTACTATATCAGGTAAACCTGCATATATAGACAAGAAAGGCAGCGTGATTACTTCTTTTTAAACCGGAAATTCAAAAAGGAAATAGTTCTGGTAATTGTCTTTTCCCGGTTAAAACGTATTGTTTTCTTATGTTTTCCGGATTCCATTAAAAATGGAAATCCTATATGAAAAATGAATTGTTGTAAAGATAATTATACATGAAAAAAATATTGCTCAGTTACTGCTTGTTGTTCCCTTTTTTTACTATAAAAGCACAGGAGTATCCACAGGAAATAAAAGTTACTGATAACGGTGAGTTTGCAGTAATGTATATGGGGGTAAACCGTATCCATATACTCAATACATTTAACGGGCAGCTTATCAAACATCGGCTTCCAGATTCGTTAAAAGTGTATGGCGGTATTCAACTTTATAATTCAATGATCCTTGTGCAATGTATTAAGTATGGAAGTCCGTCATTATTAATTGATTTTATGGGGCGCCCACTATATACTTTCTCCACGCCTGTTATTGCGGCACCTTCTGGTAAAGAGCTTTATGAAGTAACGCGTACTGAGGTACACAGGCTGGATAGTAATTTTAAGGTAAATAAAACGATCACACTGGAAAACAATAAGCTCAACGAATTCTATGAGATAGATCCTATGAGATGTTACCTGAGTAATGATGAGCAAAGGATAGCAGTTTGTTTAAAAAAGATGGGGGGTATGGCAATTGCTGTATTTGATCTGAGTAACGGAAAGCTGCTAGCTATGTTTGATAAGTTTAAAGATACTGAGAAAAAGAAGCTGGAGTTTGCAGGATTAAGTCCGGATGGGAAATATCTTGTTGCTGGAAACAGGTTTGTAGTTTCACTGATGGATATTGATAAAGCCAATATTGTTGGAACGTTTGAAGAAAACCCAAAAAACAACAGGAAGTATTTTACTGCGGCAGGATTTGTACCTGATTCAAAAAGAGCAATTATCGTTTCTCAATATAAAATCTATTCATTAAGCCTTGATAAGTTTGAAGCAATGGAGAACATCAATTTCGGAGGAGAAAAAACAATAAAGGTTGTTACTACTTACGAAGGGTTTTTAAACAAAAAGTTGTATGAAACAACCGATTATGAATATTCTATGAACAACTACTATTATTGGTGCGGATATGACTTTTCAAAAGATGGTAAATTGCTCTATGCAGGCATTGAACTGGTAAATGAAGCCGGACGGCATACTACCCTGATCAATAAAATGACATTTGCTGAACCTGCTAAAAATATCAAATACTTATTAAAATAATCAGCCTGTTCGGGGGGCATCAGGCATTTCTTCTGAATATTTCCCGGATATTAAATTGTTGTAGCTGACAGGCGGGGTATTATTTGCTGAAATGATTTGAGTAAGATCTATAAGGTGAGTTTACCTGCCTCAAATAGTTGCCTGATAAAAATGTAATCTGTATTTAAACAGGAAGGAACGAAAAATAACTGCACTAGTCCTTTAATAGCTTTTTTACGGCATCTGCATGCCGGTATACGCCTTCCATAAAATGATCCAATGCCCGGATCTCAAATTTTATCTGCTCATCAAACATATAACCATAGTTCTTTTCGAATTGCCGCCGGCGAAGTATAGATTCCGGATGAGTTAGTTCGTCATTTTCGACAGGTGTAAGCACCTCCTGAAGCCTTAGTAAATGATAGGTGAGTATGACGGCAAGAAATACGACTTGGTATGCGCCATTATGCGTCGCTTTACACCATTCGATACATAGAGCTACACCCTTTTGGTCTGCTTCGTATTCCTGTTCCTGCTTTTTGATATAGTATTCTATTGAAAACCCTGGAACGCCCGGCACTATGTTTTTTATTTTTGTTGCGTTCTCGCTGGTATGGTTCAGCAGCAGGTGTGCATATTCGTGTGCCAGGATAAAAACTCTTGCGGTATCACCCAAATTACCCGATGCACCAATAAGGCTTGCATTTCGAAAAGAAGGCACCTTGTTTAGACCAAGCGATGCCTTCCCTGTATTCACTGCTATCGTCCATTGGATAATATTTATCTGGGCTTCTTCAGTTCGCCAGATAGGTTTCGATATGGGAGTGGTAAATGTGGCAAGAAAGGAGTTGATCACCTGCGACATATAAGCCACTATGCCGGAATTTAAAACGACAATTCTTTCACCTTCATCTGATTTGACCAGGCTTGCGTTAAAATCCATCGTGGGTAATACTCCTGCCGGAACTGCAATGTGCTGCAGGTTGTTGAACGTAAGCAGATCGGCTGCCACCCGGGTCAGGTAATCCGTCTCGGACAAATACGGTTGTATAAATCTTGCCCTGAATTCTGTTGCATCAACACCTTCCTTTTTAAGAATTTGATCCAGGAAGTCTTTATCTTTTAATAAATCGTCATAGAAATCGGCGATGCGTTCCTGGGGCACCCGTTGCAATAGTCCTGTTATGGCCGCATACGCTTGCTGATACTTTTCGAGATACGCAGCAGCTCTTGAATTTGGCGTACTCATGACCTCTGTGCCCAATGTGTTTGGCAGAGTACATAGATGCCCTTCCTGTATAACAAATAAGCAACCGATGCAGGGGCTATGCCAGTTAACGCACCGGCAATAAGATCGACGGTACCGGCGACAATTGTAGCATTCTCCTGCTTCTCGTACAAGGCGCGGATAGCTGTGCTGCTGCAAACGCTTTGTTGGAATTTCGGGAGGTTTAACTGGAACCAGACTTTGGCTTTTTCAATAATTTGCTTAGGGCTTAGTACCTTAAAATGCTCATCAGCCTGCAATACTTCGTTACCAAGTATCAGGTAAAGCTCATCATCCGTTAGGTTTTCAAGTGCTGTATTTGTCATAAATAACTATTCATTTTGGCATTACGGCCCGCCGACCGGTAGTTAAAATAACTAAATAATTTTTAAAAAAGTGCATGTGAGAAACACCCTTTCTTTGCCGTCTTTAAATAAATTAAAAGCTATTGTAACGATTAAATTCGATCCCTTGCCAATGTACGGATGGGGCATCAAATTATTTGGAGTGTATATACTGATCGGAAAAGCGCAGGTCGTCGCTACCGGGTGACCTTTATCGGCATTAACAAGAACAGGCGTAACGTGAATTCTGTGATAAGAATAATACCTGTTTCAGTGAAATACCCAAGCGGTGTTTTATAGTGATAAGTTGATTTCTAATAAAAATGTCCTGACATTGACCAGGACATTTTTTGTTATTACAAGATGTTTGTACGGTAATATTAAGCCACAGCAGGAGGCGTGGATCATGAATAATAAATCCATAATAAAAGGGCCAGTGGCCCTTTTATTTGAGTGCGGCTCTGGCCTGCATCTCTTTGTTCCCTTTACCTGTGCTTTTATTTACTATTTACCCAAACTGTCCAGCTATTATCAAACTTATACCATTTGCCATCGGCACCTTCCCATTTCCATTCCGGAACTTCGGTCCAGGTTTTGCCATCTTTGCTCCAGACAAGTTTCTTGTCGTGAATCTTCAACCATTTTCCGTCTTTATCTGCCCATGTTCCGTCTTTTACCATAGCCCATTTTTTTCCGTCTGTGCTCCACCAAAGACCACCTTTGTTATCCAATTTATACCAGTAAGTAACACCATCTTTCACACCCGGCCAGGTGCCTGTAGATGATTTGGTCCAATCTGTCATATCCATTGAATAACCTGCATGATTTGGCATTTTGTATTTTGCCTGTACAGTAGTAGTGGCTACAATCAGTGCAGGTAAAAAAATAGCTGTGAGGATGCTTATCCTTTTCATTTTTTTATATTTAATAGTTATAGAACGAAAGTATTGCCTATTGAAAGGCGATTGCTTTATTAGTGCCGCAAATGCTTGGAGTTAACGAAAGAAAATGTCGCTTCATTTATGGATTTACAATCATGTTTATATACGGCAGTTAACAAGAGAAGGATTGATGTCACTTTAAAAAATCTATTTGCAGGAATGGCTTCTGGGCTGTACCTCGTGAAGCATATTATGGCTGAACTGTTATGATTTTACATCCCCCATTACGTAAAGCTGGCTCAGCGTTGGTACAGGGCTGCCCCCTGTTTTTTCAAGTGTGATAGCAAAGGCGTCTGCTTTCTGAATTTGCTTTAGCCGGCAAAGCTTACTCTTGCAGTCATCAAGCATACCTGCATCTACCGGTTTGCCATCAATAAGGGCCCATAGCTGGTATTGTTTCCCCGCTGGCGCCCTGGAGAGATTGTTGGCGATAAGATATACCTCCTTTGTTTGTGTATTCCAGTACACCGTTGTTAGCAGTCCTTCTTTTCCCTTAATGCCCTGCATAGGCACTTTCAACATGCCGGGTGATGTTACGAGTTGTATATCCCGGTCCATGTTATTTATCTTTGTAATGTACACCTTGTTTGCCTCCAATAAGTTTCGCTGTGTAGTTTGTATAGCAGTATAATCGCCTGATAGAAGCTGATATTTTCTATACAACATTACATTCAGTGCTGTACTCAGCACGAAAAGTATTAACGCAGCCGCAGCAAGATATTTAAACCAAAGTATGTTAATGCGCTTCGGTGCAACAGCTATAAGACTGGGGGCAGTTTCCAATACTACGAATTCTTCGCTTAAAGTATTCAGCAACTGGTTCTTGATACCAGGCGATACCTTTACTGCATTCTTCTTTGCTGTATTTAATAACCATTCCTCGCATTCTCTTACAGCTTCGGCAATCGCCTGATATTCCATACACAGCCGCTTCAGATCAGCCACTTCTTCTTCTCCAGCCATGCCTAGTACACAGCTTTCGATTACACCACTTTGTATGTATGCCTGTATATGCACTTTATATTTTAACCTGTTGTCTCAATTGAAATAAAGCTGCTCTTAATCTTGTTTTTACTGTTCCTAATGGCAATTGAAGCATCTGTGCTATTTCATCTTGGGTATATCCCTGGAAATAAGAAAGCTCCACCAGTATTTTATGATCCTCTTTCAATGCCTGTACCAGTTTGCGCAACCCGTTTTTTTCCGACGGATGCTGGCTTTGATCTGCAATGCAGTTGTATTCGTCGGTCAGGCTGTTGTTGCGTTTATTATTACGCCAGTTTTTACTGCGTACCAGATCAATTGCCGTACTCCTGGCAATTTTGTGCATCCAGGTAAACAACCGGCCTTTTTCCGGGTCATATTGTTCTATCTGCCGCCATACTTTCACAAACACTTCCTGCAGCACATCGGCTGAGATATTAGTGTCTGCTACAATACTAACAATGATGCTATTTAGAGCAGCCGAATAATGATCATATAGATAACTGAATGCAGGTTGTGCCCGTTGCTTCAGTAGTGCAACAAGTTCTTGTTCAGTATATGTTTGTGTATCTTTCAATACGTAATTAGCAGATCAGGAGCAATAAAAATATGGTGTAACCGAAAACATGTTTTACCTAAGGAGAAATAATAACAATCCTTATAGTTAAATGAAAATATAGGCAATATTGATACACTAATTGGTCAAAGAAGCGTGTGTTAAGCCTGTACAACAGCTGAACGCAGGGTATTGATAATAGCACCCAACCTGGCAATTATTGCATCAGGAACTTTATTCTTTTTCGCAGCAGCTACTACGTCGGCGATAAATGAATCAAAGTCATCATTGGCAGCTTTTCCATTCATGCGAGAATTGGTGGCAGGGTTATGGGCATCACGCATATTCTTTCCACCATAGGTGAAATTTTTCGCACCGGTAGCAACACAGAAAAAATCTGTAAGATTTTTGCTAAGCGCCATAAATCCACTTGTGTTCCCATTGGTAACTTCTGCCAGCAATACTTTAAAATAAACATTGATGTTCGCATCGGCCGCAATCACAAAGATTGCGCTGTCTACTACAGAACGGATAGCCAGGCGCCCTGCTTCAATCTGCATACCTGCATGGGTTGGGTCATTTACCATCATTGTACCACCCAATGTATCATAGAGCGTTTTTTGTGTGACGTCGGGTGAATCACTTTTCTTACATGATTGCATAGATACCGTAGCGGTAATGGTAAGCACAAGAATAATTGCTGAAAAGATTACTTTTTTCATATTTGTATTAGTTAATTGGTTTTAAATGTTACACAAGTTGCCCTATTTGGTATCAGAGCCGCCTGAAAAATCGGAGCACTTTAGCACTTATTTCATTAGATGCTACGGGACAACTGGCAGCCATTTCTGCATCGCTTGGTATTACGCGTGCCAGTTTGTAATCAGGAAATGTTTGTTGCATGGTTGAAGTAATACTGTTTGCATCGTTATACAGTGGAGAGAAGGTAAATACCAAAATACGGCTAATTGGATTATATAAAACATGATCAATGCCTTTTTGCTTGTATAACCATTCAGTAACAATTGCCGATTGGCTATTGCTCAGGCTATCAGTAAAGTCAATTCTTGCCATAACACGGGTATTGATATCAGGTGATTTTGGTCGTGTAACTATGTAGAGATGTATGCACAGTAACAATAACATTCCCAACAATACAGAAACGCCGGCGAATATTATTTTCTTAAGTTTTTTCTTTGGCATAGCCTGATAGTTTATTGGATAGATATACGGCAGAAAAATTCAGAAGGTTTTACCATGATGAATTTTCTTTTGTACTTCTGTGGCTCTATATGCCGAGTACGTTGGTAAAATTTACTGCCAGTTCTGGCCGGTGGACTGGTGGCGTTGATAAGGATTGCTATAATAGGTAATTCAATAAAAAATTAAAAGCCGGTATTAAATACAGATATTGCAGCCCAAAAGAAAATTATACAGCTTTTAATAGTTCGCAGCAAAATGCCTGGTTTTTACCAGGCATTTTAATAGTATGCTTCACAGCTACTTTATTAAAAGTGTTTTTATAAACATGATGCAGGGAATGATGAGTTTAGTACAAAGTTTACACTGACAGATCATATTTTTCTTTTTGTTTCATTTGGCGCACATTTTTTTCATTGTTGCGCCATTCGGTGATAGCGGCTTTTAAAAATAGTAATACCGGTAATTTGGTAAAAATGGATAACTCCTCGCGTATAGTTGAACGGTTGTGCAAAAAACTAATGACAGCTTCGGTTTTATTTCTCTTAAATAGGCGGAATAATATTTCATTGCCTTTTTCCGGATGTTTTTTTAAAACCCGTAGCAATACTTTATCATAAAAGGCAAAGCGCCTGGGAATAAAGGAGGTGTAAGGCTCTGGAATTTTATTGGCAACAAGGGATGCTATGATATGCAAAGTATGCTGTTGTACAAAAGAAAAGGTATAGCCTGATGAAGCCTTCGTACAACCTCCGGCTGTACCGATAGGTATAATGCGCTCACTTCTTTTTTCTGCCGGGAAATTTGCCATCGGGATAACGCCATATTCTTTGCTGCTGATGTGCATAGGTGAATCCGGGTAGTGCTGTGATATATATGCCTCAATCCCTTTTTCCAATGCTTCTACCGGTTGCAATGTATCAGTGAAAATGGTATACTCTATAAGCGCCTCTTTGGGGGAGAGCGGTAGTAAATAGCAAAATGCTACTTTTTGATCCTGCAGCATCCTGAAATCCATTAAGCGGAGATTGTGTTCATCAAAAGATGGATTGTTTGTTCTGACAAACCATCCGGTAAATTGCTGGTATAGTATAGTGCCATTGTAATTTTCCAACGTCTCTTTGGGGAAGCGGCTGTCAAAAACCATATTGGCCGTATAGGTGCCATTGTCTGTGATTACTGTTACTTTATTGCCATCATCCAGTAAGTCCAGTACTGCTGCCTTCCTGAATTGAATAGTAGGCTGTGCTTGTATGTATGGGAGCGTATATTCAAAAAAATGTTCAGACCGCATCATTTTGTATTGATAGGGGTACATATCGATCTGGATCTGTGATGAGCCAGCAAACATTTCCGCTTGTCTCCAGGATTTAGTGATAATCTTGTCAAATGAAGACTGCCCCCTGTCCCAAAAACACCAGGTACGTGGCGCTTCCTCTTGCTGATGTTTATCGATGAGCAAGATTTCAGTATGTTTGATCTGCTCATTTTTAAGGATCTCCCAAACCAGCATTATTCCGGAGAGACCTGCTCCAACGACTATTATTTCAAAGTGTATTTTTTCTTTGTAATTCATCGTCTTGTTTTATTTTATTCCTGTATTTTTTTTCAACATATAAAAAGCCGAATGATTCCCCATGGCCGGCGCCAAGATGTCTGTGGTGCATTTTGTGTGCCCACCTGATGGCTCTGATGTATTTATTACGGGATCTTGAAAAAAGTTTTACACGCTGATGTACAATGATGTCATGGACAACAAAGTACGCTATGCCATATAATAATATACCGGTGGCAATAGCATTGAGCCAGCCATTGTGATAATACATACCGCACCAGAACAGCAATATGCAAGGGGTTGCAAAAATGACAGCAAACCAGTCATTTTTCTCCAGCTTGCCCGGGTGGGGTTGGTGGTGATCACGATGTAAAAACCATAAAAAACCATGCATAATGTAACGATGCGAAGCCCATGCAATTACTTCCATTGCAAGAAAAACAAGCAGGCTTACTAAAATGTATAATAAATACTGCATAAATAATTTAATGTGTCAATTGACAATTATTGTTTTTGAATAAACGCATCATAAAATGTTGTGCAATCAACGATAGTTTTTGAATTTTAGGAACCCGTACACGCCTGTTGAATAAGCATTGAGGCTGAAGCCTGGTTATTTTATAAAAAAGACATAAGTAATATTGGTATGCAATTAATACACCAAACCGGGCTTTCCGGGGTAGCAAGTGTATACCTTCATAGGCTTTTTCAAAATCAGACAGGATATCAGCTTCCACTTGTTTTTTTTGTTCAACAGAGAAATGGCTAAAGTCTACACCGGGAAAATATTGTCTTCCCAAGCCTGTCATGTCATCCTGCAGATCGCGTAAAAAATTGACCTTTTGAAATGCGGAGCCTAAGGCGGTAGCAGCTCTGCGTAAATGTTTAGCCAGTTGCTCATTACCTTCACAAAAAACCTGCAGGCACATTAAACCAACCACTTCTGCAGAACCGTAAATGTATTCATTCAGCTCTTGTGCATTTGCCCATTTTAATTTATCCAGATCAGTATACATGCTTTTGAAAAAGGCTGCTACCAGGTCTTTACTAATATGATAGCGGTTAACGACCAACTGAAAGCTATGCAATATCGGGTTGGTGCTGATTCTATCCTGAATGGCACGGTACGTATCCGCTTCAAATTGCTGCAATAACATGCGTTTATCGAAGTCATGAAAAGAATCTACAATTTCATCAGCTACACGCACAAATCCATAAATACTATGGATGGGCTCGCGCAGGTCAACATGCAACAACCGTATTGCAGAGGAGAAGGAACTACTGTATGTTTCTGTGACAAGCTTGCTGGAACAAATACTCACTTTGGTATACATTGTTACCGTATTCATGCAGTATGATATTTTCTGGTTTGAAAGGATTTAGTTAACAGCTGTGATTGTTTCATCACTTCTGCCGCCGCCATTTTACCGGATAAGAATGCGGGTGGCAAACCTGGCCCGGGCACTGTTAGCTGGCCTGCAAAAATGAGGTTGGTGATTTTTTTGCTTTTGATCCGGGGTTTCCCAAAAGCTGTTTGGCGTAGTGTGTTGGAAAGACCATAAGCATTTCCTTTGTAAGCATGGTAGTCGGCGGTGAAATTGCTGATGCCATAACTTTTTTTATACACTATATGGTCTGCAATGGGAACACCTGTTGCCTGTTCAAGTCTTTGTAATACTTTTTGAAAGTAACGGTCACGTAAAGCCTCGTTGTCACCTGTAATACCGGCAGCAACCGGAATGAGCAGGAATAGGTTCTCGCACCCTGCCGGCGCTACACCTGGATCAGTGACAGAAGGGGCGCATACATAAAACAATGGATTTTCCGGCCATCTCGGGTGGTCATACAATGCATGGGCATGGTCCTGGAAAGAACTGTCAAAAAATAAAGAGTGGTGCTGTAACGGCAGCCGTTTGTCAATACCTACATAATAAAGCAGGCAGGAGGGGGCCAGTTGCCTGGAAGACCAGTATGACTGGCTATATTGCCTGGAAGCGGCCGGAAGCAGTTGCTCCATGTAATGATAATCGCCTGCGCCAACTACCAGATCAGTTTCATAGACCTGTGTTGTGGTATGTACATACTTTGCAAGACTTCCTGCAACACTGATCTTTTGCACATCTTCACCAAACCTGAATGTTACGCCCAAAGAGGTGGCCAATTCAAATATTGCTTCCACAATTTTATACATGCCCCCTAAAGGATACCATGTTCCCAGGTTAGTATCAGCATAGTTCATAAGGCTGTACATGCCTGGTATATGTTTTGGCATGGCTCCCAAAAAAATAACCGGGAACTGCATGATTTGACGAAGGACAGGATGGCAGAAGTATTTATTTACCAAAGCCTCCATGGAGGTGAACAGTTGAAGTTTGCCAACAGATGCGAGTGTTTGAAACGATATAAACTCTTTTAAGTGCAGCGAAGGCTTACTGGCAAAACGATGCATACCAAGCTCATACTTAGCTTTTGCTGCTGAGAGAAACTTCTTCAATTGTTTGCCTGCGCCGGGTTCTATTTGTTCAAATAATGCGCATAAAGCATCTTCACCTGCAGGAATTTTAACCGATCTGCCTTCAAAATAAATCTGGTAAGAAGGATCTAATCGCACAAGCTGATAGTAATCAGTTGTTTTTTTGCCAAAATCAGCAAAAAATGCTTCAAAAACATCTGGCATCCAATACCAGCTTGGTCCCATATCAAATTGAAAGCCTGCATCAGAAAACTGTCTTGCCCTGCCGCCCGGCTGACCGTTTTTTTCAAGCACAGTTACCTGGTATCCTTCTTTTTGCAGATAACAAGCTGTTACCATACCTGCTATACCACAACCTATAATGGTAACATTCATTTAGTATGTTTTAGTATTAAAATTATTAAATAAAGTATTAAAACATATAAATATTGATTTGTTTTTTATATTTTTATTTTCGTTTGTTTTACATTGGTATTAAATCACAGTGCATGGCGGATACTTCCTTGTTAATGAAGCTATTACCACAAATAGACAGGTTTGAGAAGGAACTTGGTGGTGTAAAAGGGGATTTGGCTGACTTTTGTAAGTGGCTGAATGAAAACTTGCAGCAACAACAAGATGATGATATCAGAAACGAAAAGTTGCAATGGCACGGAAAAGACAGAGGCGGTAAAGCGCATTTCACTGCTTCCAATTTATTAACTGCCATCAGCAGATATAAAAATAGCTACGTAAAAGCCGCATTGGAAGGGTCGCCGTTTGAAACCTATGATGAGTTTGCTTTTGTACTCAGCCTGGTATTTGTTGGTCCCTACTCTCAATCAGCGCTTATTGAAAGACATGTACAGCTCAAACCTACCGGCGTAGAGATCATCAAGCGTTTAATAAAGAAAAAACTGGTCATGGATGCACCGGATGAGCATGATAAGCGAAGTAAAATATTAACCGTGACACCTGAAGGACGATCGTTGTTTCATGCTGCTTTGTTACGTATCAATATGGTGACTGATCTTATGATGTCTCCATTAGATGAGCAGGAAAAATTAACGCTTCTGCACTTACTCCAAAAACTCGATACGCCACATAGACAATTTTTTAATGAGCATAAAAAGATAACGCTCGATGCAATGCAGCAGTATTTTAGTGATGTACAGCCATGAGTAGTTATCAAACATGATTTACTAAAAAATTACGCATCATTGGTCTTATTCAATTAACCCAATATAGCTATTGATAAAATTTTCCAGGTTTTGTGTCCTGTGCAACATAGTGAGTGTTTTTGTTTTACTGAGCATAATTTCTTCTTTAACCTTATAAATGTAAGGCACCGGTTTTGTTAAACCGTATTGCTACAATTTTAGCTGCTGCATTAAGGCTTTTACCAGAGAATACACCATTGGCTTGCACTGTGTATTTACCTGGTTTTGTAGATAAGCTCAGATCCGGTACGCTGCTGGATAAACAGCTCTATTCTTGGAAACGCGAGGAAGTATGCCAGCTTAAAAGAATACGGAATAAACTGGTTAACCATAGCCGCGGCGCTATGCTGATAGCCATCGTGAAGTTTATAATTAGTGTTTGTCAAACAAACAATCTTGCAAATAATACTTTTGAACAAAAGGGGAACAGCTCTTTTGCATGCTGTTCACCCTTTTGTATATGATCACTGAGCCTTAACTTCTGATTTCGCGGCGCATAAAAAGGTAATAGGACAACGCAAACCAGACAACTGTAGCTGCCAGCAATCCACTGACCTGTGGCCATACAATAAAAAGACTTTCTTTTACCGGTAGCGGCGCTGGAATGGCGCCTGCCAATTGTTCCATTGACAGGGGGCCAAGGCTTCTGACAGAAGGAATGAGCAGTGTGGTCGTTGCGTCTGAATACAATTGTCCGGGCGCCACGCGGAGAATATTTAAAATGATTTCATTGTAGTAAGCAATCTCATCCTGCGATAAAAAGGATGGATCGGGTAAGCAGGCACGCAGTACCAGGTTCACTACAATAGGATAAAATACGGTAAAGAATAGCCAGATACCTATGGCAGTAAGTGCCGAGGTGGCAGCCTGTTTAAACCTGATGGATAATAATATAGCAAGCCCTAACCAGAATGCCACATACACAATAGTTAATATCACAAAGGCGGTGATCCGCATACATTCCTGTGGTTCCATTCTAACCCCGGTCAGTATCAGCCCGCCACCAATCATCAGTAAGGCAAGTGATAAAAACAGCGTACTGATGACCAGCAATGCACTGACAAATTTTGCCAGTAAAAGGTTGTCGCGATAAACAGGTTGTGCCATTAACCTGGTGAGCGTGCCGCTGTTTTGTTCGGAATTAATTGCATCAAACCCTAAACTGATGCCCAGCAACGGCCCTAAAAAGCTAATGAATACATGAAAGGGCGGAATAGAATTATCTGTTGTAGTAAGTAGTTTCAAATACAGGAAAACATGATCCGGATCTGTTGTATTACCAACTGCATTTTTAAGATTGCGTAAAGACACATACATCGCAGCTATGAACGTTAAGATGATCAGCGCAATCAGTATGATAAAACGCCAGCTGCGTATATGATCAGCCACTTCCTTATGCACCATGGCCCTGAAAGGTGATACCGCTTTGTTTCGGGTGCTGTTAATTTTTAGACTGTTTTTTAAAGAGAGACTTTTGAAAGAAAGTACGAGATTTTTCATTGCTATTGTTTCCCGTTAAATTGTTTTCAAAATATTTTTGATAGATATCATCAAGGCCATATGACTTTTTATGGACGCCGGTTATATTGTAACCTTTCGCTACAAAGAACCGCACAAGGTCTGGCGTGATATCTTTGCTGCAGGAGCATATTACTTCCTTCTTTTGCACCGACACCTGCTGCAGGGCGGCGAATGCACGCAGGTCTGATTCATAAGGCCAGTCGGCCGGAATGTCTTCCTCCACTGCAACTACGGTGGTATACCCTTCACGGCTGAATATATTTCCCGAAAGCTGGTCTATATTCCCTTCTGCCAGCAGTTTGCCGCTAACAAAAATGCCCACCCTGTCACAAACCTGTTGTACGTGATGCAAATGATGTGAAGAAAGCAATACCGTTAGCTGTTCCTGTTTGCTTAGCGTTTTGATCAGTTGCAAAAATTCTTTCACACCGCTGGGGTCAATCCCCAGTGTGGGTTCGTCCAGGATAATGACATCAGGTTGTTTGATGAGTACATCTGCCAGGCCCAGGCGCTGTTTCATACCACGTGAAAAAGTGCTTGTCTTTTTATGCATATCCGCCCCAAGTCCCACCTGTTCCATTACTTTGATGGCACGCTGGGTAAGAACAGGTTCGGCAATGTTATTCAATCTGCCAATGTATAGGAGGTTATCAAGAGCGGTCATACCGTCATAAAACCCTACACTGTCTGGCATGTAGCCCACGCTCTTTTTTACAGCTATTGGTTGGGTGGTGGCATTGTAGTTGCACACCTGCACTGTACCTGATGTAGGTTCGGTTAATCCCAGCATCATTAAAATGGTCGTTGTTTTGCCAGCACCGTTGGGGCCAAGCAGGCCGAATATCTCTCCTTTATTGATAGAAAGATGCAAATCATCTACAGCTTTCAAAGAGCCATAGCGTTTGGTAACTCCTTTCAGTTGTATGATAGGTTCGTTCATTGGTACAATATTCTTTTATGAAATTGCTGATCGTAAAAATGAATATAAGGCAGACTAACGCCTGCCATATTTGCGAACCAGGTAATATACCAGTCCTATAGCCAGCAGTATTACCAGAATACCTACCCATCCACTGAGAACAGAAGTGGTTACTACAACACGAAAAACAACCTGTGCATTGCTGTTGGTATTACGCACTGTAAAAGTAGAAATATAGTCACCTGCTATAGTTTTATCAGGTATGCGCAGTTTGGCATTTACTTCCGCAGTTTTGCCGGGTTCCAGCGCGGATATTTTAGAAGGATCAAAGGTGCATTCCCAATTGGTGGGTAATTGCGATGATAAGTCAATATCTTTTAAAGGGAGACTGCCCGTGTTTTTTACAATAAGGTGAATGTCCTTGCTGCTTCCGGCTGTTACTTCATCAGATAATCTGCCGGTTGGAGTGGTTAGCTCCACTGCGTAGGTTCCTTTGACCACCGCTTCCAGCGAAAGCAGGAGCGTTTCAGCAGCAGCAGTAGCCTTAACAGGAATCTTGTATTTGTCCGGTTTTGTACCAGCCGGCGCATTGATCTCAATAGAAATGTCCTGCGATTTTCCGGCATCCAGGCTCAATGAAGTTACCTGGCTACCCTCTACGCGGTAAGTGATCATCCAGCCTGGCGGCAGGTCCGCTTGCAGTTCATAAATGCCGGTTTTGCCAGACCCGTTATGCAGTGTAGTAGTATAGCGAAATACTTCGCTGGTAGCTGCTTCTATGTTCATCAATCTGGCAGAAAAGGAAGATGGCCCGCCTGTGGCTGTTGTGGGGGATTGCGCCTGTAAAAAGGACGGCGTGGAAATAGTGAACAGCGCAAGGGCAAAAAGAGGCAGGTGGCGCTTATAGCGCAATTTGGCAAATCGTGTTTTAGTAAACATAATCCTAACAACTAAAATTTATATGATAATTGTTTAAAAATGTCTAGTAAAAAATATACAGTTTTAAAAACGGCATCTAAATTATGGAAAACAACAACATTGAAAAATCAGGCCGCCCCGACATTTAGAATTTTTTAACAAAAAAAAACGTCAGGTGATAAAAAATTGTTGTTCAATATTTTCTGTTTTGAGTTTGACTTTACGACAGGAACTGTGACAAGATTTCGGTTTTAAAAATGTCAAAAAGTAAGTTCAAACTAATTGGCCTGCCAGTTGATAGCGAATTTTTAAGCAGTTGTTTGTCCGGACACAACTGTATTTGCATAGTATGTTTTGTTCTAACCAATCAAATACACAATTATGGCAAATAAGCATCAAGTTACACCACTACATGACAGGGTTATCGTAAAACCAGCACCGGCAGAAGATAAAACAGCCGGTGGAATAATTATTCCAGACACTGCCAAAGAAAAACCACAAAGAGGAACTATCGTCGCAGCCGGCCCCGGCAAAAAAGACGAACCGGTTACGGTTAAACCCGGAGATAATGTGCTTTATGGTAAGTATGCCGACACAGAAATGCAGCTTGACGGTGAGCAGGTATTGATTATGCGTGAAAGCGATATCCTCGCTATTATTTAATAGTTAATGTATAATTCATGCCAGGTTCATTGGCAGCTTGTTCATTTTTTAATAAGTGAATAAAATTTTACTATTATGTCAAAGCAATTGTTTTTTGAAGTAGACGCAAGAAGCAGAATGAAAAGAGGCGTTGACACATTAGCCAACGCAGTTAAGGTAACACTGGGTCCAAAAGGTCGCAACGTAGTATTGGGTAAAAAATTTGGCACACCTTCCATTACAAAAGATGGGGTTAGTGTTGCCAAAGAAATTGAACTGGACGACCCGATTGAAAACATGGGCGCGCAGATGGTAAAACAGGTTGCATCGAAAACCGCTGATATTGCAGGGGATGGTACTACCACGGCAACGGTACTGGCGCAGGCATTGGTAAATGACGGGCTGAAGAATGTTGCTGCAGGCGCCAACCCCATGGATCTGAAAAGAGGTATGGACAAAGCATTGAAAGCTGTGGTGGAGCACCTGCGTAGCCAATCGGTAACGGTAGATACCAGTAATAAAAAAGTGCAACAGGTAGCCACTATTTCTGCTAACAATGATGAAACGATTGGTAAACTGATTGCCGAGGCTTTTGTGAAAGTGGGTAACGAAGGTGTGATTACAGTGGAAGAAGCCAAAGGTACAGAAACAACTGTGGAAGTAGTGGAGGGTATGCAATTCGACAGAGGGTATATCTCGCCCTACTTTGTGACCAATACAGAAAAAATGCAGGCAGAATTGCAGCAACCGTATATCCTGATTTGTGACAAGAAGTTGTCGGTGATGAAAGACCTGGTAGGTGTACTGGAGAAGACAGCGCAAAGTGGCAGGCCGCTGCTGATCATAGCCGAAGATATAGAAGGTGAAGCGCTGGCAACACTGGTGGTAAATAAAATACGCGGTGTGCTGAAAATTGCCGCTGTAAAAGCGCCAGGTTTTGGTGACAGGCGTAAAGAGATGCTACAGGATATTGCAGTACTCACCAACGCTACCGTGATCAGTGAAGAACAGGGGTATAAACTGGAAAACACCGACCTGTCCTTTTTAGGCACAGCCTCATCTGTAGTTATTGATAAAGATAACACCACTATTATCGGTGGACAGGGTGATAAAAAAGCGATCGAAGCCAGGATCAGCCAGATCAAAGCTCAGATAGAGAACACTACATCCGATTATGACCGGGAAAAATTAAAAGAACGATTAGCCAAATTGAGTGGAGGTGTGGCAGTATTGTATGTAGGTGCGGCTACTGAAGTAGAAATGAAAGAAAAAAAAGACCGCGTAGATGATGCCCTGCATGCAACACGTGCAGCTGTGGAGGAAGGCATTATTCCCGGCGGGGGTGTGGCTTTTATCCGTTCGCAGGAAAAGCTTTCTACACTGCAAGGTGATAACATGGATGAGACTACCGGCATAGCCATAGTTCGGCGTGCCCTGGAAGAACCGCTACGACAGATTGTTCGCAATGGCGGTATAGATGAAGGCAGTGTAGTAGTACAAAAAGTACGCGAAGGCAAAAATGATTATGGCTTTAACGCACGCACAGAAGTGTATGAGCCTTTGCTTGAAGCGGGGGTGATAGACCCTACTAAAGTGGCCAGGATTGCTATTGAAAATGCTGTTTCAATAGCAGGTATGGTGTTAACAACAGAATGTGTTGTGGCTGACAAACCAAAAGAAACTGCAGCCGCAGTACCGTCCATGCCCGCAATGGATTACTAGAAGGTATTGGTAGCAAAGTAGGCTGACCTATAAAGGGTCAGCCTTTTTTATTATAACGGTTCCATTCGGAAAAAACTTCTTGTAAATTACAAACCCTTTTATAAGTTCGTATGGCAATGGAGTTGAAATACACCGTACAGGGATTTTGGACATCCCCTGATTATAGCAGTTATGTGCTTTCGCTGATGAAAGATTATTCCGATAGTTTTGGCAATGCCAGATTACTGGAATTGGCATTAAAAGAAGAGATCAACCCAACAGGTAATAACAGTGAGGTGCATATTACAGATGATGGCTCTTATGTCAAAGTTGACGTAATTATACCAAGATTTTTATTGCATGATAATTCCCTTTCTGCACTGCCCACGCCTGCGGACGCATTGCAGGAAATAAGATTTCGCCTCGACAAAGCAGAAACAAAATACAGGGAAAAGTTTGTGGTTAAATAAACAGGTACACCTGTGCGCTTTGCTTTCTTGCATGTGTTTTAATGGTGAAAAAATGTCCGTGAATTTTGTCATTATTTCTGAAAAAAATACAGTTTGCTTCCACTGGTATAACTATTGAATAGGTATAGCAATCACATTATTATTCTATTGTTTAACTTTTTAAAAGGAGGTTAACTATGTCTCTCGTAAAAAGAAATAGCAACACACAGTTCGCATTTCCAAATTTATTGGATGACTTCTTTAGCCGCGAACTTTTTAACTGGGGCAACAATAATTTTTCTGCAACCAGTACAACTGTTCCTGCAGTAAACATCAGGGAATCTGCAGATAAATATGAAGTGGAGGTGGCTGCACCAGGTATGAGTAAGGAAGATTTTAAAATTACACTGGACCACAATTTCCTTACCATCAGTTCTTCCAAAAAGCAAGAAGAGGTCAAAAAGGAAGAAGGATATACCCGCAAGGAATTTAGCTACCAGTCCTTCACCCGTAGCTTTGAAGTACCGAAAGAGGTTGTAGATGGCGAAAACATCAAAGCCACTTATGAAAATGGCATACTGTTGTTAAGCCTTCCCAAAAAAGAAGAAGCCAAACAGAAAGCTCCGAAAACAATTGAAATTAATTAACACCGTAGCCCGCCTCAGGGCGGGCTTTTGTTTATTAAGCCTTTTGTATGGAAAAGCTTTACGAAATCGTTGTCAATATTCGTGTGCCCAATGGATTTGCAGAGGTTGCGCGTTATTTTATAAGTGATGATAAGGAGGAGGCATACGCACTATTCAATCGTCTGGATGGAGTACTTGTAAATGAAGATGCCACGGCCGCGATACGCTTCGAATTGGTAGAGCGAAGCAAACCTATTAATAATTTACTATCTACCATCTATTGTTCGCTGTGTGAAGCAGGGGATAACAGCGAAGTAATCATCAAAGAAGTTTTCAAAGCACTTAATATGGGATAAACAAACATGTATTGCGAATATGGATACAACTTTAGTTTCAGTTAGCCTTATATGTCTGGTTGTATTGTTAATAATTATGCTGCTCAAAAGAATGCAGCAACCTTACCTGATCGCATATATCACTGCAGGTATTGCGTTAAGGCCCCTTATAGGTAATTTATTGGCCGGGACGGCAGAAATTCAACGTATAGGAGAATTGGGGTTATTGTTCCTGATGTTTTTCCTGGGGATGGAAATGCATGTACCCAACAAACGAAGCCTGTTGTTAAAACCGGTTATTGCACAAATGATTAAAACGGTACTAAGTGTTGTTTTCGCATTGTTGGTAGGATGGCTTTTACAACTTAGTATAGATTACATCGTTGTTTTATCCATGCTTTTTGTATTTAACAGTACCGCTATTGTGGGCGATTACCTGCAAAAGAATAATCAACTAACTACAGCTTTTGGTATTATAGTTTTAAATATGCTGTTACTGCAGGATGTATTACTTGCGCCTGCATTAACGGTGTTACGCTTTTTAAGCACGGGTGAAATTTCTATTATACGATTAACAGGCGCTGTATTTGCCTGCGTGGTGATTTACCTGCTATTGAAAGTAGTTCGCAATGGGCGAATGATTAAATTGCCCTTTGCTCATTTTTTTGATAATGATCATGATCTGCAGCTATTCTTTGGCCTTTTTATCTGTCTGGGATTCGGACTGCTGGCCGAATCTGTAGGTTTAACCAGTGCCATAGGCAGCTTCCTGGCAGGAATGCTTATTGGCAGGATAAAGGATTTATATTGGCTGGAACATTCGCTTCGGCCATTTCGCATATTCTTTGTCGCTTTCTTTTTCATGTCCATTGGGCTACAACTTGACATACACTATATCGCTGAACATCCGGCGCTTGTTTTAATCGCCACTTTGTTGGTGTTGCTCAGTAACAGCCTGTTGTCAGCTATTGTATTCAGGCTGTTGCATTTTAACTGGGAAGAGAGTTTTTATGCCGGCGCATTGCTGGCGCATACCGGAGAATTTGGCATATTAGCCTGTTCGCTGGCCCATAGTATGGGACTGATAGATACGCCATTTTTTAAAGCAGCCATTGCTATTACGGGACTTACCTTTCTTTTATCTACCACGTGGATAAAGATCTTACAGCGTTTTGCCAGGTTTCAAAGAACAGTATAACAATTTGCCCGATAAAGTTGGTTTATGCAAAAGAAAAAGCCGGTATAAACCGGCGCTTTCTTGTATGTAAAAAAATTATGCAGGTATTTTCCTGGCTTTTTCACGGTCCCAAAAGCGATGCATGGCAATGGCTTTAATAAATTGCTGCGTGAGCTTTTTTAGATTATTTGAAATTATAACTCCTTCCGTCAGAACAGTATCGTCATCATTATTGTCCGGTAATTTTTTCGCAAAGTAAGTTGCTTCCAGCACTTGCAGTGCATCTTCGTCAGCAGCTATTGCTTTACAATGTTTAAATGCTTCATTTAAAAAGTGAAGTACATCTGGTTCTGCTTCCAGGGATGCTACACTCATGGTACCTCCGGGTACATATACTGCATCATAAAAAACAGATGCTGCTGTCAATAGACTTTTGTCAACAGGTATCAGCGAATCATCGGCAGCCTGTAAAACTCCCTGTCGAGGGGCAATTATCTCCACTGCGGCACCGGCTGTCTGCAAGGCTTCTTTCACCGCATTTACACTGGCTGCATTTACGCCATCTGCTGCCAGTATCGCTATCTGCCTGGTGCGGATAGAATTTTTTATGGTACCAGCCATACTTAAAGCCGAAGAACTTTCAATGAGTGGCTCCCTGATAACCGGTTCGTAAGAGCCGGGTATCGCATCAGCAGGCACACCATAGTTCAGAGAGGTAGTATTGTCTTTAGGTATACTGAGGCCAAGTGCATACGCTACCTGCGCAGCCAGCCCTTTGTTGATATGGGATAAGATACGCAACATGCGTTCCCGTACTTCAACCGAAGTTACTTTACCCAGTTCAAAGCATAATGCATCAGTAAGATGTTCTTTTTCTGCATCTGACTGGCTGTTATAAAACAGTTTCGCCTGGCTGAAATGATCAAAAAAACTTTGGCTTCGCTGGCGGATTTTATGCGCGTCTATTTTTTCTGCGTAAGAAGTAAAGCCTCCCTGCATTTTACCAGCCTGGAAAGGGCAACCACCACCCAGGCTGTTGGGATGATAACTTGTTTTACCACGATTGATGGTCTGCCGCATATGCCCGTCCCGCTGGTTATTATACGTAGGCATAATAGGACGGTTAATAGGTATCTCGTGGAAATTGGGACCACCCAAACGGATAAGCTGTGTGTCGGTATAAGAAAACAACCGGCCCTGCATCAGGGGATCGTTGGTAAAATCAATACCTGGTACAATATGCGCCACATGGAAAGCAACCTGCTCTGTTTCAGCAAAAAAGTTATCCGGGTTACGATTCAGTGTCATCTTGCCAATACGCTGTACGGGCACCAGTTCTTCGGGGATTAGTTTTGTTGGGTCCAGTAAATCAAAATCAAACTTAAACTCATCTTCTTCAGGAATAACTTGTATGCCCAATTCCCATTCAGGAAACTGGCCACTTTCAATAGCATTCCATAAATCACGGCGATGGAAGTCCGGGTCTTTTCCTGATATATTTTGCGCTTCATCCCAGGCTACAGAATGTACACCCAACAATGGTTTCCAGTGAAACTTTACAAAGTGAGCCTTGCCTTCTGCATTGATCAGACGAAATGTATGCACACCAAAGCCTTCCATCATGCGGTAACTGCGGGGAATAGCTCGGTCGCTCATGAGCCACATGATCATGTGGGCACTTTCAGGCATCAATGAAATAAAATCCCAAAAAGTATCGTGTGCTGACGCAGCTTGTGGCATTTCATGATCCGGTTCAGGCTTCACTGCATGAATCAGGTCGGGAAATTTCATAGCATCCTGGATGAAGAAAACCGGCATATTATTGCCTACCAGGTCAAAATTGCCTTCTTCCGTATAAAACTTTACTGCAAAGCCACGAACGTCACGGGCAAGGTCTGTAGAGCCGCGCGAACCAGCTACGGTTGAGAAGCGCACAAATACCGGTGTTTCTTTCGAAGGGTCCTGCAGAAATGCTGCCTGCGTGATAGCAGACTGCGATTTATACACTTTAAACACACCATGAGCTGCAGAACCGCGTGCATGCACAATACGCTCAGGAATGCGCTCATGATCAAAATGGGTCATCTTCTCGCGGAAAATAAAGTCTTCCAGTAAAGAGGGGCCACGTTCACCGGCTTTCAGCGTATCCTGGTCATTGCTGATTTTAACTCCCTGGTTAGTGGTCATCAACTGATCTGTAGCATCGGTTGTATCGGCAGCCAGTAATTTTCCTTTTTCGTTCAAAGGATTGTTATTGGCTAAGTCACCCGGCTGGGCATTTACGCTGTCGCGTGCAGGTTTCTTTTTAGGCATAGCTTCATGGTTTTTATCAATCACAAAAAAGGGCGCGCTTAACATCAAAAGAAAAGCGTAGCCCTGTATGGTTCCTGGAAATAGAATGAAAAAGGTCCGTAGCCAGACTCATTGACTATGCTTAAATATTATGCCATGTCATTTACTGCTGCTGCAGTGAGGATAGCTGTGGAACTATTGTCCATTTTTTGTCACAGGTTATTGGCTGTTGAAGATTTTAAAGGGCATGTAGGAAACATTTTATGGTGCAGGCTGAGGTCTTGTTCTTCGCCACTTTTACGGAAGCCATAACCTACTAGCATGCAAAAAAAGACATTTTAAAATAGCGTCGAAGCTTGATCGTTTTGAGGTACTGTTTATTTAGAAGGATTTAATTATGAGGAAGATTGGTAGAAGAAAGGGCACATAATCTTCCTTTGACTAAGATGCTTGATGCAAACGCTTATTATTCAATTCAAATTTCGATACTCATTAGGAGTCATACCTGTTTTCTGTTTGAACAGCCTGGTAAAATGTTGCTGGTATTTAAACCCCAATTCAGTAGCAATGTCATTGATTGTTTTGGAATGATCAAATATCCGTTCTTTTGCCTCATCAATCAATTTTAATTGAATATAATCCAATGCAGTACTACCCGTTTCCTTTTTGATAAGATCGCCGAAGTAATTAGGAGAAAGATGCATTTCTGCTGCACAGTAAGTCACAGAGGGAAGTCCTAAAGTGAAGACTTTGTCCGATTTAAAATAATCATACAGTAGCTGCTCAAACCGTGCTAAAATATCACTGTTGACGTTGCTGCGTGTAATAAACTGGCGGTCATAAAACCGCTGACAGTAATTCAGCAAAAGTTCAATATTGGAAACAATCAGCGTTTTGCTATGCTTGTCAATATTTTGCTCTATTTCTTCCGCTATTTTTTCAAAACAGGTTACAATTGTCTGGCGTTCTTTTTTGGATAAATGCAGGGCTTCGTTCACCTGGTAAGAAAAGAAAGTATAATCTTTAATGTTTTTCCCCAGATATGTTCCTTTAATCAAGTCAGGATGAAAAACCAGGCCATAGCCTGATGGTTTGATGGCCACACCTTTACTATCAATACCATATACCTGCCCGGGCGAAACAAATACAAGTGTTCCATCCTCATAGTCATAGGGCTGGCAGCCATACCGCATATCGCCGCATTTAATATTCTTCAGAAAAATAGCATAAATGCCCATATATCTTCTAAAGTTCTGAATAGCAGGTATCTCGTTGAAATTGACAAGACTTACCAAAGGATGTAACGTGTCAACACCCATACTAAAGTTGTACTGCTTAACGGTATCTATTCTCTCCACCTGTTTCATAATCCGAAAAGTTCTGATACAAATTTACTACATCCCGTTGCCAGATGTATTCGGTTAAGTCATAATCTGTAAAACTGGTAAATTAATCTGTATTCTGTATAAATTATGCACAAGTGGCCTGGGCGAATTTTGCATGTAGTAAAATGAAGAATATGAATGCTAAAGCGACAGGTGTTTTTGAACGGTTACAAAATGGGGAAACTATATCACCCAATGACCCGCAAGCACATCAATTACGGGAGGCATCCTATGTTACAAAGAAATTGCTTGTTCAGATGAATAATTCTACTGATCAGGTTGAAATCAGAAGACTGTTAAGCGAAATAACGGATAGCCAGATTGATGAAGGCGTCGCTGTATTTACACCGCTTTATATTAACTACGGTAAACATATCCGGATAGGCAAAAACGTATTTATCAACTTCGATTGTACTTTTCTGGATTTGGGAGGCATTACTATCGAAGACAACGTGCTGATTGCACCCAAAGTCAGTTTGTTATCGGAAGGGCATCCCATATCACCTGAAAACAGGCAGTCACTTGTTCCGGGACATATTCATATCAAAAAAAATGCATGGATCGGAGCCAGTGCAACCATCCTGCCGGGAGTAACCATTGGTGAAAATGCCGTAGTGGCTGCAGGAGCAGTAGTGTCAAAAGACGTTCCTGATAATACGGTCGTAGGCGGAATTCCCGCAAAGATTATCAAATCAATTTAAGAAAAATGAAACAAATAGCACTATTAACGATTATTGCAACGCTGGCTTTTGTACATGCATTCAGTCAGAATAAACCAGGTATAAATTTGGAGAAAATGAATACTATCAAAGATCACTATACATTTCAGCTTAGCAGTACTGTAACACGTCAGAAAGTAACCTTTAAAAACCGTTATGGCATTACACTAACCGGGGATCTATATCTTCCGAAAGATCATGGTAAAGAGTCATTGGCTGCACTCGCCATTAGCGGGCCTTTCGGGGCTGTAAAAGAACAATCATCAGGATTGTATGCCAATTACATGGCGGAACATGGGTTTGCTACCTTAGCGTTTGACCCGTCTTATACAGGGGAAAGTGGTGGTGAACCGCGCAACATTGCATCGCCAGATATTAACACGGAAGACTTCAGTGCGGCGGTAGATTTTCTTGGGTTGCAGAAAAATATCGACAGGAACAAAATTGGCATCATTGGCATCTGCGGCTTTGGAGGATTTGCATTAAACGCCACTGCCGTAGACAAACGGGTAAAAGCTGTAGCCACCACAAGTATGTACGATATGTCGAGAGTAAACGCAAAAGGTTATTTTGATGCAACGACTCCTGAACAACGAACGCAACAATTGGAACAGATGAGCCAGCAACGTTGGAAAGATGCTGAAAATAGAACACCGGCATTGGCAGCCAAAGGATTACCTGATAAATTGACGGGTAATGAACCCCAGTTTGTAAAAGATTATTTTAAATATTACAAAACCAATCGGGGGTTTCATCCACGTTCTATCAACTCAAACAGTGCATGGACCGCTACCAATACCTTTTCATTTATGAACATGCCATTGTTGACCTATATTAAAGAGATTTCGCCCAGACCAATGCTTTTAATTGCTGGGGAAAAAGCCCATTCGCGTTATTTTAGTGAGGATGCCTATAAGGCAGCTTTAGAACCCAAGGAGCTAATGATTATTCCCAATGCTGTTCATGTTGATTTGTACGATAAGGTGGACCTTATTCCTTTTGATAAGTTGACTGAATTCTTTAAAGAGTATTTAAAATAGAGATATGAAGAACGCTTTTTGGGGAATGCTATTGCTGCTTTCTATGCTATGTAACAGTGCCACATCCTGCAATAGAATGGATAGCTTCATCCAACCTGCTAACATTGGGGAAAATAATAGTAATGAGAATATGGTAAGTAATAGAATTATTATAAGGATTGGAGCAAAATCTTTTGCAGCAACGCTTTTAGACAATAGTACTGCAAAAGTGTTTAAGCAAATGTTGCCCTTAATTATTAATATGAAAGAGTTGAATGGTAACGAGAAATACGGTGATTTGCCAAAAAGCCTGCCGGCTAATTCATCCAATCCGGGGACTATACATAATGGAGATCTGATGTTATATGGTTCCAATACTTTGGTAGTGTTTTACAAAACTTTTTCTACTTCCTACAATTATACAAAATTGGGTGTGATAGATGATGCGGCAGATTTAGCATCGGCATTGGGTGGTGGAAATGTATCTGTAACTTTTGAATTGCAAAAATGAAACATATTCTCATAATAATGACTGTGTCGTTTGCCTTTACGCAGGCATTCAGTCAGGGTCAGTCAAATAAAGCTTCATGCAGTTAAGGATTATAGGCAAAATCTCGACACTCTCCCACGGCAAGAAATTGTGCAATTGTTTAAATGAAACTATTATTTATTAAGCTATATCTATGGAACTTCCGAAGCATGATCCTAATATATTCAGGACAATGGAAGATGAAATTACCACCTCCAGGCACCACTATATTCCAGTATTTTATCTGAAGGGTTTCACCGATGACAGCGGCCTGCTATATAGGTATGATAAAGTAACCAATGATGTTAGACAAGTCGGCTCCAAAGGCATTTTCTGGGAGGAAAATCTCAACACCGGTATTATAAAACATCCTGAAACCGGCGAAATGCATTTATGGGATTTCCCAGAGCATTTCTTTTCTGGTGTGGAAAACATCCTTTCAGAACCCATTGATATTCTTCGTAACACCGATGCTACGTTTAATTTAATGGCAAGCCCATCGGCTGTAGATACGCTTAAGTACTTGATCCATTTCCTATTTTGGCGTGTCCCAGCAAATAAAATTCACCTTGATAAGTTGATAGACGAAAAGAAATTGAACGACTTGGGGTTTGGCTTTTTTGATGCAGATGGAAAAAGATCGGTTGAATGGGAGCACAAAATGAAAGAGGTAGATTTATGGAGAAAGTTATATCCTGCCCTAATAGCTTCTAGTAGGCAATATTCTGCTTTTAAAAAGAATAATGCAGTTGATTGGGGCATCTACTATATGAACTGGAATCATTCACTTACAACAGATAATCCGATCATATTAAGGTCTTTTGACGGGCCCAGCAGTTTAGAAGGCAATCTATTGTTTCCATTATCTGTAAATCAGCTTGTTGTTGCAATCGAGGGGAGGAAAAAAAGCTCTTTACCTGCCATTGTCAGGGAACAAATTGGCGTGCTACAGTTCCATCACGCACAGAGGTATATCGCTTTCCCTAAAAAAAATTATATCTTCCATATAAAGGATAAACTGGAAAATTTTTATTCGCCCCAAGCGGATAATTGGGCAGAATTACTAAAAGAGCAAATATTCCAGACCTTGACTGAACAGGCTGAGTAGCTTCAAATACCTGTTTCATATTCATTAGGTAAGAGCGTCATTGCCTTTTCTGTTAGCTTAGCAATAAGGGTTGCAAAAGTAAAAGATCTTCTTTGCTCACAAACATAGGAGAAAGATAATCTCCAAGCCTATAAGTAATATTGAGTGTCTTAATAGTAGGATGTCCTGTGATTTTTGCTTTTGCTCTCCAGGAATCAGCGGCACCATTTAACTCAATTTCAGCATAACATTTCGTGTCGTTTCCTATAAAGTCAAAATGTAGTTTTTCCATGAAAGATATTTTAGGCGTATTAAAGATAGTATGCAATTATTATATTCCTTGTTCCGCATTTAAGAAAAGGTTATCTGTTTAAAGTGAGATGTGCCCGGGTTTAAAAAAAACAATAATGGCGCTGGTTCTAGCTCCATAGGTTTCCTCGTTTCTGAAGGGGTAAAGGGCAGGAACAGGATTACAGTGAGCAATGAATAAGTTTTGCCCTTCTTAATCATCCGAGCCAGTTTCTGATTCATTCTGGCGCTTATCTACCCGTTCCTGCTGTGCGGGAAAATCAAAAATCATCTGTGCAAATCGAGTTAAAGATGAAATCACCTCATCCGCTTGTTCATCTGATAAATTAGCTTAATACAGAAGGACCAAAAAACAGATTGGAAAAGTTTGGGCAAAAAGAAAGCCCTCAAATATAATAACTTGAGGGCGTTTTTTGTAACGTTCAGCGGGCTGGAAGGGACTACAATCGAACACCTTATACCCTTTTTAACGTTTTTGGACTGCCTTAAAATAGCTTAAGTCATTGAATAAAGAAGTTTCAAAGAGCGTGACTATACAGATAACCGAGAATAATCAGTACAACTTATATTGCCAGGCTAACCGACCGCACAACTAATCAAAATCTTAGAAAACATTGCGGATAGACAACAGGTATTTCGACCACTTTTTTATTTTCTTTTAAAATTGAAAATAAAAATCAATCAACTTATTGTAATATCAAATACAAGCGCCTTCATTTGGTATTGAAATAATTTCAAATTTTAAATTCCATTCTTTTATTTGTTCAAGGATTGGTAAAAATGCCAATCCTTTTTCTGTTAGTGAATATTCTACCCTTGGTGGTAATTCTTTGTACGCTACTCTATTAATAATTCCATCTTCTTCCAACTCTTTAAGTTGTTCGGTTAATACTTTTCGGGTTATTATCGGAATAATAGCATCCAATTGACCAAACCTGACAGTTCTGTCTTTTATAACATTAAGGATTATTGGCTTCCATTTGTTGCCTATTGTACCTATTGCCCTTGTAAAGGGGCAATTTGAGTTACAAAAATTATCATCTCTCATTTCACTGTTTTTTTCATGTTGATAAAAGTAGTTACCCAAAGGGTACCAGAGAGAACAAAGATAGTATCTTTTGGGAACTAATAAAAGTACCTTTATGAAACAAGTACAAAAACAAAAGACAATGAGCAAATTAAAAGACAAAGTAGCAGTGATCACAGGTGGTAATAGTGGCATTGGTTTCGGCATTGCACAAGAATTTCAAAATGAAGGCGCTAAAGGAGTTATTGTCGGCAGAAACCAAGAAACTTTAGATAGTTCTGTGGCTCAACTTGGCGATAGTTTTATAGCCATAAATGCTGATGTAACCAACCTTGCAGACCTGGAAAGGGTGTTTAAAGAAACGGCTGCAAAATTTGGCAAAATAGACGTGGTCGTAGCCAATGCGGGTGGTGGTGCCGTAGGAACTGTGGCAACTATTGATGAAGCCGGGTATGACGAGGCAATGGACCTAAACCTGAAAAGTGTGTACTTCACTGTGCAGAAAGCACTGCCCTATATGAATGATGGTGGTTCTGTTATTCTTATCGGGTCAAATGCTGCACACCGGGCTTATGCGAATTTTACATTGTACGGTGCTGCAAAAGCGGCTGTGATCTATTTTGCAAAAGCATTTTCCAGCGACCTTTTAGATAGAAAGATCAGGGCAAATGTAATAACACCCGGTACTACGGACACGCCGGCATTCGAAAAGTTTGTTCCCGCAGAACAACTTGAAGCTGTAAAGACACACTTTGCAAACGTAATGCCAACAGGCAGAATTGGGCAACCATCTGACATTGGTAAAACAGCAGTTTTCCTGGCTTCCGACGATTCTTCGTTCATGCTGGGGGCTGAACTCCTTGTTGATGGAGGTATGACCTACCTGTCTAAATAACGAACCACACACTCTCACACATTTGTACCCCATACTATTAAACAACTAAAAAATCAAAATGAGCAAATCAGAAAACAGCGTAAGGAGCTACGCAATTGTCGGCTTCGGCAATATCGGCAAGGCCCTGGCCAGGGCGTTTGCCCGTAAGGGTATGGAAGTATCTGTAGCAACCACACGCAAACCTGAAAGCTTTGCATCCGATGCGGCTGCGTGCGGTCCACGGATCATTCCCACAACTTTGGCGGAAGCCGTCAAGGCAGACGTCATTTTCCTCGCAGTGCGTTTCGAATCGCATCTGGACGTTGGAAAGGCACTTCCGGATTGGCAGGGCAAGATCATTGTAGATGTGACCAATGCCTACGGCGTGCCCCCTGACCAGTTGGAAGGGATGCCTTCTGCCAGGTTGGTCGCACAGGCCTTCCCAGGTGGAAAACTGGTCAAGGGATTCAACCATTTGGGTGCTGCAATTTTGGGGCAAGATCCGGCCGTACACGGCGGCAGGAGAGTCGTGTTCCTGGCGAGCGACGATGACAGCGCTGCAACGGAGATAGGTGCACTGGCGGAAAAACTCGGTTTTGCACCAGTCAAATTGGGTGGGCTTTCCGAAGGCGGACTGCTTGTACAGGCCCACGGCAATAG
>OFIS01000271.1_pt1 | contig 42392 bp, 40 predicted proteins | sample 1775071 | NCBI WGS metagenome assembly OFIS01 (sample SAMN08195774, study PRJEB24354) | sludge metagenome | isolation source: sludge from phenol fed wastewater aerobic bioreactor C | place: India: Nagpur | collected 2016-09-17
CACGTCACCCCGCGGGTGTGGCGGATGCTCACCCTTCGAGATCGTCATTGTCGCTTCCCGGGTTGCTACGCCGACGTCTCCCGCTGCCACCCGCACCACGTCCTGGAATGGTGGTTGGGCGGAGAGACCAACCCGGACAACCTGATCCTTCTCTGCCCTCGTCACCATCGGATGGTTCACGACGGCCAGTGGAAGATCGTCGCCCGGTCCGGGGTCAGCCCCCTGGTCGCCGACTACTGGGAGTTCATCGCCCCACCGCGACGAAACCGGCCCTGAAGAAGGGCCCGCGCGCCACCCACCGAAACCGTTGATGTTCTTTCGGTTCTCACCCTCCCAGGTACCCACCGCCCGGTAGCCGACGCAGTCGAGACCATGTCTGCCCCAGTGATCAGCGCCGGGTGGCCCTCGGTGGTCGAGCGCAGGCGAGACTGTCCGCCCCAACGATCTGGACCCGGGTGACCCCTCGGTGGTCGAGCGTAGTCGAGACCACATGGCGCGCATGGTCTCGACTACGCTCGACCAGCGGGTGGTTGCGGCCGTTGTTTCTGTAGCGACAGCATGGTTTGCGTGATCTCGACTACGCTCGACCACCGAGTACTCGCCCGATCTTTCATGCGCCGACGGACGCGCCACCCGGCTCGACTGCGCTCGACCGACGTGTGGTTGTGGCCGTTGTTTCTGTGGCGACAGCACGGTTTTCATGGTCTCGACTACGCTCGACCACCGAGTACTCGGCCGGGCACGAATGATTCGACTGCGGTCGATCACCGTGGAGGCCGCCGAGCTTGCGTGCCTGCTCTCTCCGATTCGGCGCCGGGGGGTCCGGGTCAGCCTGGCAGGTAGGCGGCGGGGTCAGCAGCGAAGGCACGCAGGCAGCCTGGCCCGCAGAACCAATACCGCTCTCCGGCGTGGGCACCGGAGGGGACATCGAAATGCAGCGATGCCGCAACCATCGCCACCTGCATGCCGCACACCGGATCGGTCGCATTCCCGACCCCTCGAGAACCCGTTGCCACATCCAGAGAACCGCTGACAGCACGCGCGGGCGGACCGCTCCCGGCATCCGGCGCGGTTGTTACACCGCCCGCTGCGGCTGCGTCATCGTCGGCCGCCTGCCGGCCCGCCGGCCGGGGCCGGTCGGCGACCAGCTGCGCCAGGATCGAGATCGCGACCTCCGGCGCGGTGCGGGCCCCGATGTCGAGTCCCGCCGGGGTGCGGATGCGGCGCCGCTCCTCCGCCGTCAGGTCGAGGTCGGCCAGCACCCCGGCGCCGCGCCGCGGACTGGCGACCAATGCGACGTAGGGCACCCCGGCCCGTACGGCAGCCAACAGCGGGTCCGCCTCGTCGCGGCCGTGCGAGGCGATGACGACCGCGGTGGCGGTGGCGAGGTCCGTCCCCTGCAGTTCGGCCACGTCGAACCCGGCCGCCGCCGCGACCCGCCGCAGGGCGACGGCGATCGGCGAGGCGCCGACGACGACGAGGGTCGCCGGGGGCAGCACCGGCTCGAGGAACACCTCGAAGGTGCCCCCGGACAGGCACTCGTTGACGACCGTCACCTTGCCCGGTTGCGCCGGTTCCGGCTCCGGGGTGATCCGCAGCAGCACCGACTCCCCGGACTCGAGCAGCGAAAGACCCTGGGACCGGATCGTCGTCTCACCGCACGTGCCGCCAACGAAGCCGATCATCGTCCCGTCCGCGAGTACCAGCGCCTCGTCGCCGGGCTTGGCCGAGGTCGGCCGCTCGGCGAGCACGACGCGCGCGTGGACGTACGGCACCTTGTGCCGCGTCAGCTCGCGCGCCCGCTCCTCGATCTCGCGGTGCATCGCCTCAGGTCAGCGCGAGGTCGGTACGCGCCGGCCGGCCCTGCATCGCCAACCACACCTGGCACGGGGTCAAGGGCATGTCGGCGTGCCGCACGCCGTACGGCTTGAGCGCGTCGATCACCGCGTTCACCACCGCGGGCGGCGACCCGACGGTGGCCGACTCCCCGACACCCTTGGCCCCCAGCGGGTGGTGCGGGGACGGGGTGACGGTGGCGCCGGTCTCCCAGGACGGGCACTCGAGCGCGGTCGGCAGCAGGTAGTCCAGGAACGAGCCACCCAGGCAGTTGCCGTCCTCGTCGAACGCGATCGCCTGCATCAGCGCCATCCCGACGCCCTCGGCGAGACCGCCGTGGATCTGCCCCTCGACGATCATCGGGTTGATGCGGTTGCCGCAGTCGTCGACCGCGATGAAGCGCCGTACGTGCACCTTGCCGGTGTCCGCATCGACGTCGACGACGCAGATGTACGCCCCGAACGGGTAGGTCAGGTTCGGCGGGTTGTAGACGACCGACGCGTCGAGGTGACCCTCCACGCCCTCCGGCAGCTCCAGCGAGCCGTGCGAGAGCATCGCGATCTCCTGGATCGTCCGGCCCTGCTCCGGGTCGCCCTTCACCGACCAGCGGCCCTGGGTCCACTCCAGGTCGTCCGGCGAGCACTCGAGTGCGGCCGCCGCGACGATCCGCGCCTTGTCGCGCACCCGGCGCGAGACGACGGCGGCCGCCGCCCCGGACACCGGGGTGGAGCGCGACCCGTACGTGCCGAGGCCGAACGGCGTGTTGTCGGTGTCGCCATGGATCACCTCGACGTCCTCCGGCGGGATACCGAGCTCGTGGGCGACGATCTGCGCGAACGTCGTCTCGTGCCCTTGGCCCTGGGTCTGGCAGCTGACCCGCAGCTGAGCCTTGCCGGTGGGGTGCACGCGCAGCTCGGAGCCGTCCGCCATCCCGAGCCCGAGGATGTCCATGTGCTTGCGCGGGCCGGCGCCCACGCCCTCGGTGAAGAAGCTGATGCCGATCCCCATCAGCTCGCCGCGCTCGCGCTTCTCCGCCTGCTCCTTGCGCAGCTCGTCGTACCCGGCGATCTCCATCGCCTTGCGCAGCGCGCGCGGGTAGTCCCCGGAGTCGTACTCCCAACCGGTCTTGGAGGTGTACGGGAACTGCTCGGGGCGCAACAGGTTCTTCATGCGCAACTCGCCCGCGTCGACGCCCAGCTCGTACGCGAGGACGTCGACCATCCGCTCGACGAGGTAGACCGCCTCGGTGATCCGGAAGGAGCACGCGTACGCGACCCCTCCGGGCGCCTTGTTCGTGTAGACGCCCGTCACCTTGCAGTGCGCGGCCTGCAGGTCGTACGAACCGGTGAAGATGTGGAAGAAGCCGGCGGGGAACTTGGTGGGCTGCGCGGTGCCGTTGAACGCCCCGTGGTCGGCGAGGACGTCGACCTGCACCGCGAGGATCTTGCCGTCCTTGGTGGCGGCGATCCGGCCCTTCATGTGGTAGTCGCGGGCGAACGCCGTGGCCATCAGGTTCTCCGAGCGGTCCTCGACCCATTTCACCGGCTTGCCGGTGACGATCGAGCCGACCACCGCGAGCACGTAGCCCGGGTAGATCCCGACCTTGTTCCCGAACCCACCGCCGATGTCCGGCGAGATGATCTGGATCTTGTGCTCGGGGATGCCCGCGACGATCGCGTACAGCGTGCGGTGCGCGTGCGGTGCCTGGTTGGTCGACCAGACCGTGAGCTTCCCGGTGATCGGGTCCATGGACGCGACCGTGCCGCACGTCTCGATCGGCGCCGGGTGGACGCGCGGGTAGAGCATGTCCTGCTCGACGACGACCTCGGCGCCCGCGAACGCCTCGTCGCAGGCGGCCGCGTCCCCGGCCTCCCAGTCGAAGATGTGGTTGTCGGACTTGCCCTCGATGTCGGTACGGATCACGGCGGCGTCCGGATCGAGCGCCTTCGTCGCGTCCATGACCGGCGGGAGCGGTTCGTACTCGACGTCGATCAGCTCCAGCGCGTCACGCGCGGCGTACCGGTCGTCGGCGACGACGAACGCCACCTCCTGGCCCTGGAAACGCACCTTGTCGGTCGCCAGCACCGCCTGTACGTCGTGCGACAGCGTGGGCATCCAGGCGAGGTTCAGGCCCTCGAGCGTCGCCCCGGTGATCACCGCCCGGACCTTGGGGTGCGCCTCCGCAGCGGACGTGTCGATCGACACGATGCGGGCGTGGGCGTACGGGCTGCGCAGGATCGCCGAGTAGAGCATGCCCGGCAGCTGCACATCGTCGACGTAGTGTCCGTGCCCGCGCAGGAAGCGCACGTCCTCCTTGCGCAGCATCCGTCCGAATCCCATCGGATTCCCAGCCGGGCTCAGCTGCGGCTCCGTGCTGCCGGTGTTCTCGGTGTCGGTGACGGTCATGCCGGCGCCTCCTCGGTGGCCGGGTGCTCGGCCGCCCAGCGCACGGCCCGCACGATGTTCTCGTAGCCGGTGCAGCGGCACAGGTTCCCCGAGATCCCCTCGCGGATCTGCTGCTCGCTCGGGTCGGGGACGTCGTCGAGCAGCCGCCGCGCGGTCATCATCATCCCGGGAGTGCAGAAGCCGCACTGCAGCCCGTGCTCCTGCATGAAGCCCTGCTGAACGGGGTCGAGGACCCCGTCGACTTCGAGCGACTCCACCGTGCGGACCTCGTGGCCGGAGGCCATCGCGGTGAGCACCGTGCAGCTCTTGACCGGCACGCCGTCCAACCAGACCGTGCAGGCGCCGCAGTTCGTGGTGTCGCACCCCCAGTGCGTACCGGTGAGCCCGAGGTGGTCGCGTAGGTAGTGCACCAGCAGCAGCCGTGGCTCGACCTCGCTGGTGTGCTCCTCGCCGTTGACCGTGACCGTGACCTGCATCCTCACCCCTCCTGTCCGGCGGCGCGGGCCGCCGCGCTGCGCAGTGCCCGGCGGACCAGTTCGCCGGCCAGGTGCCGCTTGTACTCGACGGTGCCGCGCTGGTCGACGGCCGGCGCCGTCGCCTCGGCCGCCAGGCGCGCGGCCTCGGCGAGGTGCGGCTCGCTGGGCTCCTTGCCCCGCAGGTAGTCCTCCGCGCCGGGTGCGGTGAACTGCGGCGCGCCGACGGCTGCGATGCCGACCCCGACGTCGGCCACCATGCCGCCCTCCAGCACGACGAACGCCCCGGCGGCCGCGATCGCGTAGTCGCCCGCGCGGCGCTCCACCTTCTGGTACGCGCTGCCCGCGCCGGGACGGATCGGCAGGCGCACCTCGACGAGCATCTCGGCCGGGCCGACGAGCGTCTCGTACGGCCCGACGTGGAAGCCGCGGGCCTCGACCGTCCGGCGTCCGGCTGCGGACTGGATCACGAGCCGGGCGCCGAGTGCCGCGCAGACCGCCGAGAGGTCCTCGGAGGGGTCCGCCTGGCACAGCGAGCCGCCGACGGTGCCGCGGTTGCGGACGATCGGGTCGGCGATGACGTGTTCGGCCTCCTCGAAGATGCGGTAGTGCTCGCGCAGCACCGGCGAGGCGAGCAGGTCGACGTGCCGGGCCAGCGCACCGATCGCGATCTCGGAGCCCTCGACGCGTACGTACCCGAGGTCGGGCAGCTCGTTGATGTCGATCAGGACTTCGGGGGTGGCCAGTCGCAGCTTCATCATCGGCAGCAGGCTGTGGCCGCCGGCGACGAGGCAGGCCTCCGGCCCGTGCTGCTCGAGCAGCGCCAGCGCCTGCTCCACGCTGGTGGCTCGCTCGTACTCGAAGGACGCGGGAGTCTGCACGGGCACCGCCTACGGAGTTCGGGGAACCGGATGCCGTGATGGTGCGACACCCGTACGGTGCTGTCGACGCTCGATTAACCATTCGGTTAGGCGCGCGTCCTCGCCTGGGGGTGGACGTGACGCTGACGCAGCTCGAGGCGTTCGTCCTCGTCGCCCGCCTCGGCTCGGTGAAGGCCGCGGCCGGTGTCCTCGGAGTGAGCGAGCCGGCGGTGTCCCGCGCGCTCGCGGCGCTGCGCCGGCACCTCGGCGACCCGCTGCTCGTCAGCACCGCGCGCGGCATGGAGCTGACCCCCGGCGGGCAACGGCTGGTTGGCATCGCCGCGCAGATGGTCAGCCTGGGGGCCGACGCCCACGCCGCGATCCGGCGGGCCCAGGGCAGTCCCGAGCTGCTGCGCGTCGTGGCGACCAGCACCGTCGCCGAGTACGCCGCCGGCCCCGTCGTCGACACGTTCGCCGCGCGCACCCCCACGGTCGAGGCGACGCTCGGGGTCAGCACCGCCACGGAGATGCCGGCGCTGCTCGTCGACCGCCTCGCCGACGTCGCGCTGGGCCCCCGTTTGGCCGGCGCCGGGCTCGAGTCGAGCCCGATCATGCGCCACCGCCTGGTCGTCGTCGCGGGTCCGCGGCACGACCTGGCCCGCGGCGGCCACGGCCCGAGCTCGGCCGCCTGGGCCGAGACCGACTGGCTGGTCGACCCCGACGGCGTCGATCCCGCGAGCGAGACCCGCCGGCTGCTGCACCGCCTCGGGGTGCCCGATCGGCGGATCCACGTGTTCAACGCCGCTGGCGCCGCCTGGGCGGCCGCGGCCGACGGTCACGGAGTGGCTCCGGCACTCGTCCGGCTGGTCGCGACCGAGCTGGCCGAGGGCCGGCTGGTCGCCCTGCCGGTGCCGGGGACGCCCACCGACGTGCTCTGGCACGTGACGTCGCTCGAGTCCGCGCGGCGCTCACCCGCGGTGGCGAGCCTGCGGCGTTTCCTCGCCACCCCGGACGCCATGCACGTGATGCACAGCGGCGACGGCAGTGTCCCGGTCACCCGGTTCCGCCCACCGGTCCACGTCACGATCTGGAGCTGAGCCTCACGCCGGCGGGGTCGGGCGCGGTGCACCGGCGCTCGGCGGCGATTGCGGGCACGGCCGCCAGCGGCACTCGTCGACGTCCCAGTACCGGCGGGGGGCGGTCCCTGCGGTCGACGGCCGTGCCTCCGGCCGTGACACGGAGCCGGACGCGGGCACCGCCGGGTCGGGGTGCGGTGTCACCGGCGCCTCCACGCTCGTACGTCCTGTCAGCCCCCGCCCGGGTCGGCCACGCCGTCCCGCCGCTCCTGCGACGCCGCGCCGAGCAGCGCCCGTACGTCACTGGCACGGTACCGGCGATGACCACCGAGGGTGCGGATACTCGCCAGCTTGCCGGACTGCGCCCAGCGCGTGACCGTCTTCGGGGCGACCCGGAACAGCGCTGCCACCTCCGCCGGCGTCAGCAGCTGTTCTTCCTCCGGTCCGGACGGCACACCCATGGCGCTGTTCCCCTCCTGCCACCGCCCACGGATGCGTACCACCTCACCCGACGGCCCTTACCCGACAGCCCTTACCCGACAGCACCGCGCAGTGTCGCAGGTCACGCCGCCTTCCGCCCGGCGAACCGGGCGAATCCCGCAGGTACGCTCGAACTCCGGTGACGTCGCATCGAGGTGACAGCGTGTCTGGTACTGAGCGCGACCATGCCGACACGCATGGTCACGAGCAGGTCGTGATCGGTCATGACCCGACGACCGGCCTGCACGCGATCATCGCCATCCACTCCACGGCACTCGGCCCGGCGCTGGGCGGCACCCGGATGCGGCCCTACCCCGACCAGCGCAGCGCGCTCGCCGACGTGCTCGACCTGTCCCGCGCGATGACCGCGAAGAACGCGATGGCCGGGCTGCCGCACGGCGGGGGCAAGGGCGTCATCATCGGCGACCCGTCGACGGACAAGAGCCCGGAGCTGCTGCGCGCGTACGGCCGGCTCGTCGCCTCGTTGGGCGGGCGGTACGTCACCGCGTGCGACGTCGGCACGTACGTCGCCGACATGGACGTCATCGCCGAGGTCAACCCGTGGACCACCGGCCGCTCCCCGGAGCAGGGCGGTGCCGGCGACTCCGGGGTCCTGACCGCGCTCGGGGTGCACGCGGCGATGCGCGCCTGCGCCGCCCACGTGTGGGGTGAGCCGTCGTTGTCCGGACGCCGCGTCGGCATCGAGGGTGTAGGCAAGGTCGGGTCCCGGCTCGCGGTACGGCTGCGCGACGAGGGCGCGAAGCTGTTCGTGAGCGACGTGGACGAAGGTGCGCTCACGGCCGTACGCGCTCAGGTGCCCGAGGCCGAGGTGTGCAGCAGGGAGGAGCTGCTGACCGCGGACCTGGACGTCCTCGCGCCTTGCGCGCTCGGCGGCACGCTCAGCGAGCCGGTCATTGCGACGTTGGCGGCCCGGGTCGTCTGCGGCGGGGCGAACAACCAGCTGACCGAGCCCGAGCTGGCGGTGGCGGTCGCGGACCGCGGGATCCTGCTCGCCCCCGACTTCGTGGTCAACGCGGGTGGGGTCATCGCGGTTGCCGACGAGTACAGCGGCTTCGACCCGCAGCGCGCCGCTGCACGCACCGCGCGGATCGGCGAGACGATGACCGCGGTGCTCGAGCGCGCGGCGGCGACCGCGACGACGCCGTGGCAGGCCGCCGAGCAGCTGGCCGCGCAGCGCGTGTCCGCCGCGGCCGCGACCCGGCCGCCGTTCCGCGGCTTCGCGGCGCCCACCGCACGGTGAACCGCCCCGCCGCCGCGCCTACAAGGGGCGACACCGGCCGGGACGCGGTTGCGCTCCGGGTGAACCAGCGCGCTGGCACCGGCGGCCATGACGTAGGCTGACCTCAGATTCCGCGAGGACCGACCAGCCCCCTGGCGGTCCGCGGCGCCAACCTGTAGCAAACCCGATGCAGGGCAGTAAGGCCCAGACGAGGGGGTCGAGCCATGGGACGCGGTCGCGCGAAGGCCAAGCAGACCAAGGTCGCCCGGCAGTTGAAGTACGGCACCGTCCACTCCGACCTGGGCGCGTTGCAGGCCGAGCTCTCCGGTCGGCCGGTCGACGTCCAGGACCACACGGACCAGGACGAGGAGCGCGACGAGGACCCGTACGCGGCCTACCTCGAGGACGAGGACGACACCTCCGAGCAGCCCGCCCGCCGCCGCTGACCGGCACCCCTACCCGGGTGTGCGCTCCGCCCAGCATGGTGTGAACCGCGCAGGGCTGATCAGCGCGGCGCTGGTCAGCGCGGGTGGTCACCGACGAGCGTGACGGCCCCGCCGCCCCCGCCCTTGGCCGGGGCGTCGCCCGCCTCGCCGTCGCGTTGCCGGCACTCGCCCACCACCCAGGCATCGACACCACGCGCGGCGAGCCGCGCGCACACGTCGCCAGCCACCTGCGGGGCCGTCACCGCGACCATGCCGACGCCCTGGTTGAACGTCCGCTCCATCTCCGTCCGCGACACCCCGCCTGCGCCCGAGATCAGCTCGAACACCGGGTGCGGGCGCCAGGACGCCCGCTCGACGACGAGGTGGATCCCGGCCGGGAGCACCCGCGCCAGGTTCGCGGCCAGGCCACCCCCCGTGATGTGGGAGACCGCGTGCAGCTCGGGCCCGAGGGCCTGTGCGAGGTCGAGCACGTCCGTGGCGTAGATCCGGGTCGGCTCCAGCAGCTCCTCGCCGAGCACGCGTCCCAGGTCCGGGACCTGCTCGTCGAGCCGGTACTGCCCCAGCAGCACGTGCCGGGCGAGCGAGTACCCGTTGGAGTGCAGGCCCGAGGCGCGCATCGCCACCGCGACGTCACCGGGGCGTACGCGCGCCGGGCCGAGCAGCGCGCTCGCCTCCACCACTCCCGTGCCCGCACCGGCGACGTCGTACGCGTCCGGGTCCAGCAGGCCGGGGTGCTCGGCGGTCTCGCCGCCGACAAGCGCGCAGCCGGCCTGCGCGCACCCCGCCGCGATGCCGCGCACGATCGCCGCGACGCGCTCGGGCACCACCCGGCCGACCGCGATGTAGTCGGTCATGAACAGCGGCTCGGCACCGCACACGACCAGGTCGTCGACGACCATCGCGACGAGGTCGATGCCGATCGTGTCGTGCACGTCCAGCGCCTGCGCGATCGCGACCTTGGTCCCCACGCCGTCGGTCGAGGTGGCCAGCAGCGGCCGCTCGTACCGTTTGAGGGCCGAGGCGTCGAACAGCCCGGCGAACCCGCCCACCCCGCCGACGACCTCCGGCCGAGTGGCGCGCGCGATCGCCGCGCGCATCAGGTCGACGGCGCGCTCGCCGGCTTCGACATCGACGCCGGCCGCGGCGTACGTCGCGCCGCTCACGGCCGGTTCAGCGCGTCGGTGGCGCCGGCGCCCCCCACCAGGGTGGCAAGCCCGTCGACGTCGACCCGCAGGTCGGCGTCGTGCGAGTCGTGGGCGCGCTGCTCGAGCCCCTCCAGCAGGTGCTTGCCCAGCAGCTCCGGCTCCGGCAAGGGGACGGGGTAGACACCGTCGAAGCACGCGCGGCACAGCCGCTCGTTCGCCACTCCCGTCGAGGCGACGAGCCCGTCGAGCGAGACGTAGCCGAGCGAGTCCGCCCCGATCGAACGGCAGATCTCCTCGGCCGAGAGCCCGTTCGCGATCAGCTCGGCACGGGTGGCGAAGTCGATGCCGTAGAAGCACGGCCATTTCACGGGCGGCGAGGAGATGCGCACGTGGATCTCGAGCGCGCCGGCCTCGCGCAGCATCCGTACCAGCGCGCGCTGGGTGTTGCCACGCACGATCGAGTCGTCGACGACCACCAGCCGCTTGCCCGCGATGACGTCGCGCAACGGGTTGAGCTTGAGCCGGATGCCGAGCTGACGGATCGTCTGCGAGGGCTGGATGAACGTACGTCCCACGTACGCGTTCTTGACCAGGCCCTGGGCGAACGGGATCCCCGACTGCTGGGCGTAGCCCACGGCCGCGGGTGTGCCGCTCTCCGGCACCGGGATCACCAGATCGGCGTCGGCCGGGTGCTCGCGGGCGAGGGTACGTCCGATCTCGGCCCGTACGCCGTGCACGTTGCGTCCCGAGATCGTGGTGTCCGGGCGCGCCAGGTAGACGTACTCGAACAGGCATCCCTTGGGGTCGGGCGCCGCGAACCGCGCGGAGCGCAGGCCGTGCTCGTCGATGGCGAGCAGCTCGCCCGGCTCGACCTCGCGTACGAAGCTCGCACCGACGATGTCGAGGGCGGCGGTCTCGCTCGCCACGACCCAGCCCCGCTCGAGCCGGCCGAGCGTGAGCGGGCGGATGCCCTGCGGGTCGCGCGCGGCGTACAGCGTCGTGTCGTCCATGAAGACCAGGGAGTAGGCACCGCGCAGCAGCGGCAGCTCCTGCAGGGCGGCGGCCTCCACGGAGGTGTCGGGGTGGCTCGCGAGCAGCGCGGTGACGAGCTCGGTGTCGCTCGTGGCGAGCGCCTCGTGGGCGCCGAGCGGCAGCTCGCCGCTGAACGTGGCGCGCTCACGCACCCGCACGGCGAGGTCCAGGGTGTTGGTCAGGTTGCCGTTGTGCGCCAGTGCGAGGTGGCCGGTCGCTGTCGAGCGGAACGTCGGCTGGGCGTTCTCCCACACGCTGGCGCCGGTGGTGGAGTAGCGGGTGTGCCCGACGGCCACGTGGCCCTGCAGGCTCGCCAGCGCCGCCTCGTTGAAGACCTGCGAGACCAGACCCATGTCCTTGTAGACCAGGGTGTGCGCACCGTCGCTGACCGCGATCCCGGCGGACTCCTGCCCACGGTGCTGCAGGGCGTAGAGCCCGAAGTAGGCGAGCTTGGAGACCTCCTCCCCGGGAGCCCAGACGCCGAAGACGCCGCACGCGTCCTGCGGGCCGAGGTCGTGGGGGTCGAGGTCGTGCGTCAGCCGTCCGTCACCGCGCTGCACGCGTCCAGTCTAGGGGCGGCTGACGACGCAGCCGCGCCGGGCGTCGCCCGCCCAGCCCGGTCGCGGCCTCACTGCGGCAGCGGAGTCCCCGGCCGCGCCGCCAGGATCCGCACCATCGCGGCGCGCTCGGCGGCGGTGACCCAGAGGCCGTACCGCACCTTCACCGCGATCTGGCGTGCCACGTACGCCGGGCGGTAGGCCTTCGCGGGCGGCAGCCAGGTCGCGGCGTCGCCGTCGCCCTTCTGGCTGTTCAGCCTTCCGCTCACGGCGAGCAGGTTCAGCGGGTCGTTGGCGAGCTCGCGACGCCGTTCGGCGGAAAGCTGCTGGGCACCCTTCTGCCATGCGTCGGACAGTGCGACGACGTGGTCGATCTGCACCTCGTACGACGTGTCCACGCCGCGTACGAAGGTGATGACGGCGCCGCTGTACGGGTCGTGCAGCGTGCCGGCGAGCACGACGCAGTCGTACGTGCCGGGGCGGATCACCACCTCGGTCAGGTCGCGGCGCAGCACGTCGTTGCGGGTGTCGCACCCGTTGCGGTCCAGGTCGTACCAGGCGGTGCCGAACCGTTCGCGCGCGTACCCAGTCTTGGGTGCGCGGCCTTTGACCGGGATCCGTTCCAGCGCCTGCAGCGCCGTCCCGCGCGGGACCGGAGTGCTCGTCGTCGCGGAGGCTGACGGCCCGGTCGGCCGCGGGACGTGCGTGTCCGCGGGGCCGGGGTGGGACGCATCCGTGCAGCCGGTCGCGAGCAGCACCAGCCCGCACGCGAGCGAGACGAGCGCGCGGTGCATCGTTCGCCTGGACCGGGTCGTCCGGTCAGTTGCCGGGCCCGAAGCCGGCCTCGGCGAGCACCCGTTTGCGTTCCTTGCGCGAGAGCCGCTCGATGTAGAGGATCCCGTCCAGGTGGTCGGTCTCGTGCTGCAGCGCGCGGGCGAGGATGCCGCCGTCCGCCGCGAGCCGGACCGGGGCGCCGTGGCAGTCCACCCCTTCGACGACGGCGTGGTCGGGGCGCGCGACGGAGGCGTGCGGGCCCGGTACGGACAGGCAGCCCTCCTCGTCGTCGTCGAGGTGCCGCTCGCCCTCGTGAGGGAGCAGCCGCGGGTTGACGACGTGCGCAACGACCCGGTCGCCGTCCGCGTCGGGGCAGTCCAGCACGAACACCCGCAGCGCCACGCCGATCTGGTTGGCCGCCAGCCCCACCCCGTCGGCCGCCGCCATCGACTCGAACATGTCGGCGACGAGCTGTTCGAGGTCGGGACCGAACTCGGTGACCTCGGCGCACGGTGTCGCCAGCACCGGGTCCCCGTACAGCGTGATCGGGCGTACCACCCCCGTCGCCGCCACGTCACCGCTCACGACCCGGACGCTACCGCCCACCCACCCTCCCCCGTGTCCCTGCTCGAATCGTCGCTAACTCGCCGAGTTGACGACGTTTCGAGCAGGGACACGCGGAGGTGGGGTACGGGAACGACACAAGTCGGTAACGGATCCGGTCGTGTCGTGGCGGGGTGGCGCCGCGGGCGGGCACTGTACGTACCGGTGAACCGGACCACCTGCCCGATCCGACCCGTCCCTTTGCAGCGCGGCGCTCGGATCGTCAGTCTCGGCACCCCCGCACGCCCGACCGAGCCGAGGTTGCCCGCGACATGACGAGCCAGTCCTCGACGACGGCCGCGGCAGCGGACGGCGACAGGTCCGCACGCCCGCCCGCCGTCACGCTGCGCGGCCTGACCAAGGTCTTCGGTAGCGGCGGCACCGAGGTGGTGGCCGTCGACAACGTCGACCTCGAGGTGGTGGACGGCGAGTTCCTGACCCTGCTCGGACCGTCCGGTTCCGGCAAGACCACGGTGCTGCGCATGATCGCGGGCTTCGAGATCTCGACCTCCGGGACGATCCGGCTCGGCGGCGCGGACGTCACGCGGATCCCGCCGTTCGACCGCGACGTCAACACGGTCTTCCAGGACTACGCCCTGTTCCCGCACCTGACGGTGCAGCAGAACGTCGAGTACGGCCTGCGGGTCAAGGGCGTCGGGAAGGCCGACCGGCGGGCGCGCGCGAGCGAGGCACTCGCCGGCGTACGGCTCGACGGGTACGGCGCACGCAAACCCACCGAGCTCTCCGGCGGCCAGCGACAGCGGGTGGCGCTGGCGCGCGCCCTGGTCAACCGGCCGAAGGTGCTGCTCCTCGACGAGCCGCTCGGCGCGCTCGACCTCAAGCTGCGCGAGGAGATGCAGGTCGAGCTCAAGGCACTGCAACGCCAGGTCGGCATCACGTTCATCTTCGTGACGCACGACCAGGAGGAAGCGCTCACCATGTCCGACCGCATCGCGGTCTTCAACAAGGGGCGGATCGAACAGGTCGGCAGCCCTGCCGAGGTGTACGAACGCCCGCAGACCCAGTTCGTCGCCGGGTTCGTCGGCACCTCCAACCTGCTGACCCCGCAGGCGGCGCGCACGTTGCTCGGTCAGGACGGGCACTGGGCGGTGCGCCCGGAGAAGATCCGGCTGCTGGCGGAGGGTGAGCCGATCGGCCCGCAACAGCGCTCCGCCGCCGGGACGATCGGCGAGGTCGTCTACGCGGGTCCCTCCACCCGGTTCCTCGTGGACCTCGACGCCGGAGGACGGCTCACCGTCGTACAGCAGAACCTGCGGCTGTCCTCGACGGACGTCGAGCACTACCGGGGCAACCGGACACTGCTGCTCTGGGACCGGGAACACGAGTTCCGGGTCGGCTGAGGGCCGTACCCGGTGGCAGGCAAGCACTTTCGAGAAGGAGACAGCATGAGAGCAGCCACCGGACACGGGCTCAGGCTCGCTGCCGTCGTCGCGGTCGCCTCGCTCGCCATCGCCGCCTGCGGTGGCTCGGCGAGCACGGGCGGCGGAGGCGAGAACGGCGGGCGCGCCGCCCCTCCGGACGTACCGAAGCTCGAGAGCCTCGGGCAGGGTGAAGGTGCGATCAACATCCTGGCGTGGCCGGGGTACGCGGAGAACGGCACGACCGACCCGTCGGTCGACTGGGTGACGCCGTTCGCCAAGGAGACCGGCTGCCAGGCCAACGTCCAGGTCGCCAACACCTCCGACGAGATGTTCGAGAAGATGGGGACCGGCGACTTCGACGTCGTCTCCGCCTCGGGCGACTCGTCACTGCGGATGATCTACGCCGGCAAGGTCGCGCCGGTCAACACCACGCTGCTGACGAACTGGGACGACATCGCGTCGTTCCAGAAGGGCCAGCAGTGGAACTCGGTGAACGGGGTCGACTACGGGATCCCGCACGGATGGGGGGCCAACCTGCTGTCCTGGCGTACCGACAAGGTCACCCCGGCGCCGGATTCCTGGAGCGTGGTCTGGGACACCGGCTCGCCGTACAAGGGCAAGATCGACGCGTACGACTCGCCCACGTACCTCGCCGACGCCGCGCTCTACCTGATGAACACCAAACCCGAGCTCGGGATCAAGAACCCGTACGCGCTGGACCAGGCGCAGTTCGACGCGGCGGTGGCGCTCGCCACGGCGCAGAAGCCGATCCTCGCCGGGTACTGGTCGTCCTACCTCGACGCGCAGAAGAACTTCACCAACGGCACGTACCTGCTGGGCACCTCGTGGCAGATCATCGTCAACCTCGCCCAGGCCGACAAGGTGCCCGTCGACTCGGTGCTGCCCAAGGAAGGGTCCACCGGCTGGGCCGACACCTGGATGGTGGACGCCAAGTCGCCGCATCCCAACTGCTCGTACCTGTGGCTCAACTGGATCACGAGCCCCAAGGTGCAGGCGCAGGTCGCCGAGTGGTTCGGTGAGGCGCCCGCCAACCCCAAGGCGTGCGACCTGACCACGGCGAAGGACCACTGCGACCTGTTCCACGCCAAGGACGAGGCGTACTTCAAGCGGATCTGGTTCTGGGCCACACCACAAGCCGACTGCCTGGACGGGCGCACCGACGTCAAGTGCATCCCGTACAGCGACTGGACCACGGCCTGGAGCAAGCTGCGCAGCTGATCGAGCCGCGCAGCTGACATCGCTGCGCGGTCGACCGTCGCCGTGAAGGTGGCCCTGGTAAGGCGTTACCGACCCGGGGCCACCTTCACGGCGACCGAACGAGGGACATCGTGACAACCACGCTCGAACGGCCGCCGGAGCGTACGCCGCTGCCGCCCACGACCGCCCGTCGCCGGCTGTCCGCCTTCGTGTTCCGCAGCCGGCGGACCCGGCTGTTCTCGCTGCTGACGCCACCCGTGCTGTGGCTGGCGCTGATCTACTTCACCGCCGTCTTCTCGTTGCTCGCAACGGCGTTCTTCAGCGTCGACTCGTTCACCAACGCGGTCGTACGTACCTTCACGACGTCCAACATCGTCCAGGTCTTCAGCGAGCCGGCGTACTGGCGCGCGACCGGGCTCACCGTCGGGATCGCCGCGAGCGTCACCGTGTTGTGCATCGCGCTCGGGCTGCCGATGGCGTTCTTCATGGCCAAGCTCGCCCGGCGCCGCAGCCGGGGGCTGCTCGTCGCCCTGGTCATCACGCCGCTGTGGGCGTCGTACCTCGTCAAGGTCTACGCCTGGCAGAGCATGGTCGCGCCGGAGAATGGCGTACTCGCCTGGTTCGTGCGGCCATTCGGGATCTCCGGACCGGGTTTCGGTACGCCGGCGATCGTGCTGACGCTCGCGTACCTGTGGCTGCCGTACATGATCCTGCCGATCTACGCCGGGCTGGAGCGGATGCCGGACTCCCTGCTCGACGCGTCCTCGGACCTGGGCGCCCGGCCGTGGCGCACGTTCCGGAGCGTCGTGATGCCGCTCGTCTACCCGTCGGTCGTCGCGGGCACCATCTTCACGTTCTCGCTCAGCATGGGCGACTACATCACGGCGCAGATCGTCGGCGGCAAGGTGCAGATGCTGGGCAACATCGTGTACCAGAACTATGCGGCGAACCTGCCGTTCGCCGCCACGATCGGACTCATCCCGATCATCGTCATGCTGATCTACCTGGCGCTCGTACGCCGGACCGGCGCGCTGGAGAACCTGTGAACTTCTCCGCCGGCTCACGATGGGCGTTCCGGCTGCTAATGGCGGTCGGCCTCGCGTTCATCTACGTACCGCTCGCCGTCATCATCGTGAACTCGTTCAACGCGAGCACGGTCTTCGCCTGGCCACCGCGTGAGTACACGACCCGCTGGTGGTCGGACGCGTGGCACAACACCGGCGTACGCGATGCCGTGCTCACCTCGATCCAGGTGGCGGTGATCTCCACCCTCATCGCCATGGTGCTCGGCGCGCTGCTCGCCTTCGCGCTCAGCCGTTACCGCTTCTTCGGCCGACAGACGTTGTCGCTGCTGGTGATCCTGCCGATCGCCCTTCCTGGCATCGTCACGGCGCTCGCGCTGCGTACCGCGTTCCGTACCATCCTGGGCATCGAGCTCTCGATCTGGACGATCGTCGTCGCGCACGCGACCTTCTGCATCGTCGTGATCTACAACAACGTGATCGCGCGGCTCCGTCGCCTCGGCACCTCCCTGGAGGAGGCGTCGATGGACCTCGGCGCCGACACGTTCACGACCTTCCGGCGGGTGACCTTCCCGAACCTGCGCGGCGCGTTCCTCGCCGGTGGGCTGCTCGCGTTCGGGCTGTCGTTCGACGAGATCGTGGTGACGCTGTTCACCGCACCGGCCGGGGTCACCACCCTGCCGATCTGGATCTTCCAGAACCTCTTCCGCCCGAACCAGGCGCCCATCGTCAACGTCGTCGCCGCCGCGCTGGTACTGCTGTCGATCATCCCGATCTACGTCAGCCAGCGCCTCGCCGGTGAGTCGACCGGCGGCGGTCGCATCTGATCCGCCCCCTCCTTCCCGCGTCCCTGCTCGAATCGTCGTCAACTCACCGAGTTAGCGACGATTCGAGCAGGGACACGGGGACGTCGGGGCGGGCCTGTGGATGGGCGCCCCCAGCGGAGCGCCGCTGCGGCCAGGCTTTGCGGCATGTCCACGCGGCACGCCACCCGGCAGACGGCGGACGAGCTCGTCGCGCTGCTCGGGCCGGGCCCGTGCCGTACGCAGCGGGCGTGCGAGGCCGGCATCTCGCCCGGCCGGCTCCGCGCGGCCGTACGCGCAGGCACGCTGCTCGCCCCGCACCGCGGCGTGCTGCTTCCTGCGTCAACCCTCGCGGCGGCACCGACCGACCGCGCGCGGCACCTGATCGCCGTACGCGCCGCGCTGCTGGTCGCCCCGGCCGGCTCGGTCACCTCGCACGACTCGGCGGGCGTCGTGAACGAGCTGGCGCGCCCGGCAGCCGGGTACCCGGACGTCGTACACCTCGACGTGCCCGGTGAACCGGCCCGGCTACGCGACGGGATCCGGATCCACGAGTCGGCACTGCACCCGGACGACGTGACCGTTGTCGACGGCATCGCGACAACGACGGTCGTCCGTACCGCGATCGAGCTCGCCAGAGGACGTCCGCTGCCGTCCGCACTGATCCCGCTCGACTCGGCGATGCGGCGGCTGGTCGCGAGCGCGGCGCCGGGCATTCCGGTGCGGACTGCGGTAGGGCGGCCCGCGCTCGTCGCGTCCGTACGGGACCAGCTGCGGCTCGGGCTGCAGCACGTGTACGGCTGGCCGGGCACGGTCGTCGTACGGGAGGCCGTCGAACTGGCCGATCCGGCCGCCGAGTCGGCGTTCGAGTCGCGGTCGCGCGGCTGGTTCATCGAGGCTCACCTGCCCGCTCCACAACTCGGTGTGCAGGTGCAGGGCGCCGACGGCCGCTGGTACTGGGTGGACTTCCTGTGGGAGACGTACGGCGTCGTCGGAGAGGCCGACGGGTGGGGGAAGTACGGCACCACGCTCCCCGACATGACGGCCAGGTTCCGCGCCGAGAAGGAGCGGCAGGAGGCGATCGAGGCGACCGGGCGTCGCTTCGTACGCTGGACGACCGACGAGGCGCGCGACCGCGTCATCGCGCGGGTCCGCGGCGCTCTTGCCGCCCGTGTCCCTGCTCGAATCGTCGCTAACTCCTCGCGATAACGACGTTTCGAGCAGGGACGCGGGTCAGGTGGGGAGGTAGGGGGAGAGGTCGGAGCGCTCGCCGGAGGCACGGACGCGCCCGTCGTCCACGGCGTCCTGCCACCGGGTACGGCCGCTCACCAGCTCGAGCCAGGTACGGGCGTCGCACTCCACGACCGCCGGTGGGGTGCCGCGCCGGTGCGTGGCACCGGCGACCGCCTGCACGACGGCGTACGGCGGCACCCGGATCTCGACGGCCTTGCCCGGCACCGCTGCAGCAAAGGCCTGCAACGACGCCTTGACCGCCGCCTTCACCATCGCTCGCTCAGGTATCTGGCCGGCGGCGTACGCCTCGAGCACCTCGTCGACAGCACTCACCCGGCCAGTCCATCATGCGCCGTGTCCCTGCTCGAAATGTCGTCAACTGGGCGAGTTGACGACGTTTCGAGCAGGGACACGCGAAGTGAGTCAGGCGAAGAGGGCGGGCAGCGTCGCTTCCGAGGTGGCGCGCAGCTCGTCGACGGTCCAGGCGATCGGCGCGCCGTACGCCTCCGCCACCGCGAGCTCCTCGCCGCCCGCCGTGCCGATGCGCGTCACCGGCACCCGGTGCTGCTCGCACAGTGCGACGAAGGCGCCGGCGCACTCCTCAGCCACGACCACGACAGCCCGCGCGGTCGATTCCGAGAGCAGGAAGACGAACGGGTCCAACGATTCCGGCACGCTCACGGCGGCACCGGTCGAGCCGGCCAGCACCATCTCGACCAGCGCCTGGGCAACCCCGCCGTCGGAGACGTCGTGCGCGGCCGCCAGGAGCCGCTCGCGCGATCCCGCCACGAGGACCTGCGCGAGCGCCCGCTCGGCCCGAAGCGACACCGCCGGCGGCAGTCCGCCCAGGTGACCGTGCACCACGTGCGCCCACTCGGAGCCGCCGAACTCGTCGTGCGTCTGGCCGAGCAGCAGGACGGCACCCTGCGCCGGCATCGCCATCGGGGTGCGCCGCGCCACGTCGGGCATCACACCCAGCACGCCCACCACGGGCGTGGGATGGATCGCCACGTCACCGGTCTGGTTGTAGAAGCTGACGTTGCCACCGGTGACCGGAGTGCCCAGCTCCAGGCACGCGTCGGCCAGACCCCGTACGGATTCGCTGAACTGCCACATGACATCCGGGTCCTCGGGCGAGCCGAAGTTCAGGCAGTCGGTCACCGCGAGCGGCTCGGCCCCGGTCGTCGCGACGTTGCGGTACGCCTCGGCGTACGCGAGCTGCGCACCGGCGTACGGGTCGAGCTTGGCGTACCGGCCGTTGCAGTCGGTGGCGAGCGCGACGCCGCGCCCGGTCGTCTCGTCGACGCGTATCACGCCGGCGTCGGCAGGCTGGGCGAGGACGGTGTTGCCGCGGACGTAGCGGTCGTACTGGTCGGTGACCCAGGCCCGCGAAGCGAGGTTGGGCGAGCCTGCCAGCCGAAGCACGGTGTCGCGCAACGCTTCCGGCGTCTGCGGGCGCGCCAGGTGATCGGGTACGTCCGCCTGCAGGTCGTCCTGCCAGGCGGGCCGGGCGTACGGCCGCTCGTACACCGGACCGTCGTGGGCGACGGTCCGCGGCGGTACGTCGACGATGGTCTCGCCGTGCCAGTCGACGACCAGCCGGCCGGTGTCGGTGACCTCGCCGATGACCGTCGCGGTGACGTCCCAGCGCGCGCAGATCGCCAGGAACTGCGCGATCTTCGACGGCGAGACGATCGCGCACATGCGCTCCTGCGACTCGCTCATCAGGATCTCCTCGGCGGTGAGCGTGGCGTCGCGCAACGGCACCGCCTCGAGGCGTACGTGCATCCCCCCGTCGCCGTTGCTCGCCAGCTCGCTCGTCGCGCACGACAGGCCGGCGCCGCCCAGATCCTGGATCCCCTCGACCAGCCCGGCACCCAGCACCTCGAGGGTGCACTCGATGAGCAGCTTGCCCATGAACGGGTCGCCGACCTGCACGCTCGGCCGCTTGGTCGGCCCACCCTCGTCGAAGGTTTCGGACGCGAGCACGCTCACACCGCCGATGCCGTCGCCACCGGTCTTCGCGCCGTACAGCACCACGAGGTTGCCGACGCCCCTGGCCGAGGCAAGGTGGATGTCCTCGTGGCGCATGACCCCGACGCAGAGCGCGTTCACGAGCGGATTGCCTTGGTACGACTCGTCGAACACCACCTCCCCGCCGATATTCGGCAGTCCCAGGGAGTTCCCGTAGCCGCCGATGCCGGAGACGACCCCAGGCAGCACGCGCTTGGTGTCGGGGTGTTCCGGAGCCCCGAACCGCAACGGGTCCATCACCGCGACCGGACGGGCACCCATCGAGATCACGTCGCGCACGATCCCGCCGACGCCGGTAGCGGCGCCCTGGTACGGCTCGACGTAGCTCGGGTGGTTGTGCGACTCCACCTTGAAGGTCACCGCCCAGCCGTCGCCGATGTCCACGACCCCGGCGTTCTCGCCGATCCCGACGAGCAGCGCATCGGTCCGGGGGGCCTTGTCCCCGAACTGGCGCAGGTGCACCTTGCTCGACTTGTACGAGCAGTGCTCGCTCCACATGACGCTGTACATCGCCAGCTCCGCGCTCGTCGGACGGCGCCCGAGGATCTCGCGGATCCGCTCGTACTCCTCGGGTTTCAGTCCCAGCTCGGCGTACGGTTGCGGTACGTCCGGGGTCCGCGCCGCCCGCTCGACGGTGTCCGTGCTCACGGCCGGCTCACGCGGCGACGAGGCCGGTCAGGACCGAGGCGAAGAAGCCGAGGCCGTCCGTACCGGGGCCGGTGAGCGCGTCGACGGCGTGCTCGGGGTGCGGCATCAGCCCGACGACGTTGCCGCGCTCGTTGCAGACCCCGGCGATGTCGTTCCGGCTGCCGTTCGGGTTGCCTGCGACGTAACGGAAGACGACACGCCCCTCCCCTTCGAGCCGCTCCAGCGTGCTGGCGTCGGCGACGTACTGCCCGTCCTGGTTCTTCAGCGGTACCACGATCTCCTGGCCCGCGGTGTACGCGCTGGTCCAGGACGTGCGGACGTTCTCCACCCGGAGCCGCTGGTCCTTGCACACGAAGCGCCGGTGGTCGTTCTTGATCATCGAGCCGGGGAGCAGGTGCGCCTCGGTGAGCACCTGGAAACCGTTGCAGATGCCGAGGACCGGCAGCCCCTCCGCTGCGGCGGCGAGCAGCGGCTCCATGACGGGGGCGAAGCGTGCGATCGCGCCGGCCCGCAGGTAGTCGCCGTACGAGAAGCCGCCGGGAAGGATCACCGCGTCGACGTCGCGCAGCTCGCCCTCGCCGTGCCAGAGCTGCACCGGCTCGCCGCCCGCGATCCGCACCGCGCGCGCGGCGTCGACATCGTCGAGCGAGCCGGGGAAGGTGACGACGCCGATCCTCATGACGCGTCCTCGACGTTCTCGCGCAACGAGTAGTCCTCGATCACCGGGTTGGAGAGCAGGGTGCCCGCGAGCTCGTGGAGCTGGGCGCGCGTCGCGGTGTCGAGCTCGCCGGCAAGGTCGATCTCGAAGCGCTTCCCCTGCCGTACGCTCGCGACCCCGGCCAGGCCCAGCCGGGCGAGCGCGCCTTCGACGGCCTGCCCCTGCGGGTCGAGGATCTCCGGCTTGAGCATGACGTCGACGACGACGCGGGCCACCTGCAGCTCCAGGGTGTCGGGATGCCTCAGCCTACCCCGCGCCCACGGTGGGCTGGCGCACCCAGTCCCAGGCCCGGTTACCCCGTTGCCTGCCAGGCGGACCAGGCGCTGGCGACCATGTCGGACAGGTCGCGCCGGGCGGTCCAGCCCAGATCGGTACGGGCGGCGTCCGCGGCCGCCACGATGCGCGCCGGGTCGCCGGGGCGGCGGGCGACCACCTCGGCTGCGACGTCGTACCCGACGACCTGGCTCACCGTCGCCATCACGTCGAACACGCTCGCCCCGACGCCGCGCCCGATGTTGTACGCCGCGGACCCGCCGGCCGGTGCCGCGGCGGCGAACCCGGCGGCGGCGGCATGCGCGTCGGCCAGGTCGGCGACGTGGATGTAGTCGCGGATGCAGGACCCGTCCGGCGTCGGGTAGTCGGCTCCGAAGACCTGCGGGCGCTCCCCATTGCTCAGCGCCCGGAACACCATGGGGATCAGGTTGAACGCTCCGGTGTCGCCGAGCGCGTCCGAGCCGGCGCCTGCGACGTTGAAGTAGCGCAGCGCGACGACCGACAGTCCATGCGCCGCCGCGACGTCGCGGAACACCCACTCTCCGATCAGCTTCGTCTCGCCGTACGGCGACACCGGCAGCGTGGGGGTGTCCTCGGTGACCAGGTCGACGTCCACCGCGCCGTAGACCGCGGCGGAGGAGGAGTACACGATGTCGCGCACGCCCGCCTCGATCATCGCGTCGGCCAGCGACAGGGCGCCGAGCACGTTCTCCTGGTAGTACCAGCGCGGCCGCTCGACGGACTCCCCCACCGCCTTCTTGGCCGCCAGGTGCACCACACCGCGTACGCCGTGCTCGGTCATCGCCCGCGCCACCGCAGCGGTGTCACGGACGCTCGCGCGGACCAGCGGCACCCCCTCGGGCACCTTGCGGCGCACCCCGGTCGACAGGTCGTCGAGGACGACGACCTCGTGCCCGGCGCCCTGCAGGGCACGCAGCACGTGGGCGCCGATGTACCCGGCGCCGCCGGTCAGCAGCCAGCTCATGGGCGCTGATCGTACGGTCCGCCCACCTCGTCCGGCGCCGACCTCTCGGCGAGCGTCACGCAGCACCGGCCGGGCGCCGGGTCGAGCAGCACGAGCAGGTCGGCGGCCTCCACCGCCTCGGCCAGCCCGGTGATCAACGCATGGTTGAGCCCGCAGACCAGCTCAGTGTGCCGCTGGGCGAGGGTGTGGAAGGGGCAGTTGGCCATGACGACCCGGTCCGCCTCGACCCGCGGCTCGTACCCGTTCGCGGCGAGCGCGTGCACGACCCGGTCCATCGGGGTCGACCCGGAGGCGTCCGCGGCGAGGTCGCGACCGGCCGCGCTCGCCTGCGCGCTCAGGGCCTGCGGTACGGGCGCGCCGGCCGCGGCCGATTCGAGGGCGGCGGCGAGCACCTGCCCGGCGAGGTCGTAGCGGCGCGCGGGCAGACTCACGCTGATCTCCTGCGCGGCGCGGCGGTAGAGCTTGGCGGGGCGGCCGGCGCCCGGCCCGCGGCGCCCCGAGAGTCGGCGGTACTCGACCTCGAGCAGGCCCTCCTCGACCAGCCGGTCGAGGTGGAAGCGGACGTTGTGCGCGGCGATCCCGGTCGCCGCGGCCGCCTGCTCGCGCCCGACCGGCTCCGGCTGCGCCGCCACGTAGTCGTACAGCGTCCGGCGCGCCGGCTCGGCGAGCGCGGCGATCCCCGACACCCGTCCCTCGTCCGTCACGCCCGCATTCTAACTACGATTCCTGTTGACGATAGAAGAGCGACGCGGTTACCGTCGGGGAGGGGACGGCCAGGTGCAGGGAGGGCGGACCGTGTCGATCACACCGTTGCCAGGGGACGGAGCGCGGCGCACCGTCCGCTTGCGCGTGGTGCCGGACGGCGAGGGCCCCGATCTCGGGCAGGCCACCGCGGCGGCCCGGGCGTTCCTCACCGCGTTGGGCGTCGACCTCGCCCGTCCCGGGATGCGCGACACCCCGGGACGGATGGCCCGGGCGTACGCGGAGCTGGTCGGGCCGCAGGACTTCGACCTGACCACGTTCCCCAACGACGCGGGGTACGACGAGCTCGTCGTCGTACGCGACATCCCGGTGCAGTCGGTGTGCGAGCACCACATGCTGCCGTTCGTCGGCGTCGCCCACGTGGGCTACCTGCCCGGCGACCGCATCCTCGGGCTGTCGAAGTTCGCGCGCGTCGTCGAGCACCACGCCCGCCGCCCGCAGGTGCAGGAGCGGCTGACCCGGCAGATCGCGGACTGGCTGCAGGAGCACCTCGTACCGCGCGGCGTGGGGGTCGTGATCGACGCCGAGCACTCCTGCATGTCGCTGCGCGGCGTACGGGCCGGCGGGGCGCGTACGACCACCTCGGCGCTGCTCGGTGCGCTGCGTGACGACTCCCGCACCCGCGCGGAGTTCCTCGCCCTGGCCCGCCACTGATGTCACGCAACGGGGTGGTTCCCCCGGTCTCCGGACCGGGTACGTCAGCCCGCTGCGCGAAAGGTGTTGCCGGTCAGGCGTTCGTACGCCTCGACGTACTTGGCCCGGGTGCGCTCCACGACCTCGTCCGGCAGCGGCGGCGGCGCCTCGCCGGACGTACGGTCCCAGCCGGAGGCCGGCGACGTGAGCCAGTCGCGGACGTACTGCTTGTCGAACGAGGCCTGCGGCCCGCCGGGCGACCAGGCCGCAGCGTCCCAGTACCGCGAGGAGTCGGGCGTCAGCACCTCGTCCGCCAGGACGATCGTGCCGTCGGCGCGCTGCCCGAACTCCAGCTTCGTGTCGGCCAGCACCAGCCCCCGTGCGGCGGCGGTCCGCGCGGCCTCCTGGTAGACGGCGAGCGTCAGGCGCCGCAGCGTCGTCGCCTCCTCCTGACCGATGCTCACGACCACCTCGTCGAACGTGACGTTCTCGTCGTGGTCTCCGAGGGCCGCCTTGGTGGCCGGCGTGAAGATCGCCTTGGGCAGCCGGGAGCCGTCGGTGAGGCCCGGCGGCAACCCGACGCCGCAGACCGCACCGGACGCGGCGTACTCCGCCAGCCCGGATCCCGTCAGGTAGCCACGCGCGACGCACTCCACCGGGAACATCTCCAGCCGCTCGCACACCATCGCCCGGCCCGCGACCGCGCCTGGTACGGCGGTGGACCGGACGTGGCTCGGCACCAGGTGCGCGAGCCGTTCGAACCACCACAGCGACAGCGCCGTGAGGATCCGGCCCTTGTCGGGGATCTCGGTCGGCAGCACCCAGTCGTACGCGGAGATGCGGTCACTGGCGACGAACAGCAGCAGCCCGTCCGGCCTGCGGTACAGGTCGCGTACCTTGCCGGAGTAGACATGCTGGTAGTCGGCAGGCAGGTCGTACGACGGGGCCGCGCTCACAGGCGGCGACCCTACTCGGATCCAGCAGCAGCGAACCGGAGGTAGCGATGGCACAGCAACGGTACGTCGTGGTCGGCGGCGGGCTCGCGGGCGCGAAGGCGGTCGAGGCACTGCGGGAGGTGGACACGGACGGCTCGGTCGTCCTGCTCGCGGCCGAGAACGAGGCGCCGTACGAGCGGCCACCGCTGTCGAAGGGTTTCCTGAAGGGCGACAAGGACGTTTCTGACTTCCGGGCGCTGGACGAGAAGTGGTACGACGCGAACGGCGTGGAGTTGCGAACCGGCGTACGTGCGACGGCCCTGGACCGGGACGCGCGTACCGTGACCCTCGACGACGGGTCCACGCTGCCGTACGACCGGCTGCTGATCGCGACCGGTGCCGACCCGGTGAAGCTGCCGGTGCCCGGAGCCGACACCGCGCCGCTGCACTACCTGCGCCGGCTCTCGCACTCACGCAAACTGCGCGAGGACCTCGAACGGGGCAACCAGCGGGTCGTCATCGTCGGCGCCGGCTGGATCGGACTGGAGGTGGCAGCGGCCGCCCGCGGCTACAAGAACGAGGTGTCGATCATCGAGATGGGCGCGCACCCGCTGGAGCGGGCGCTCGGAGCCGAACTCGGCGACTTCTTCGCCCGCGTCCACCGCGACGAGGGCGTCCACCTGCACACCGGCGTCAGTGTCGCCTCGTTCGAGACGAAGGGCGACAAGACCGTCGTCGTCGACGCCGACGGGCACCGTCACGAGGCCGACGTGGTGGTCGTGGGAGCCGGCATCCGGCCCGCGGTGCAGCTGGGCAAGGACGCCGGGCTCGAGGTCGGTCGGGGGATCAAGGTCGACGCCGCGCTGCGTACGTCCGACCCGGCGATCTGGGCCGCCGGCGACGCTGCCGAGGCGTACCACCCGTACCTCGGACGACACCTGCACATCGAGCACTGGGCCTTCGCGCTCAACTCCGGCAAGGCCGCCGGGCAGAGCATGGCCGGCCAGGACGTGACGTTCGACCGGGTGCCGTACTTCTACACCGACCAGTACGACGTCGGCATGGAGTTCTCCGGCACGACCGACGACTACGACCAGGTCGTGATCCGGGGCGACGCGGACAGCCGGGAGTTCATCGCCTTCTGGCTCTCCGGAGGCCGGGTGACGGCCGGGATGAACGTCAACATCTGGGACGTCACCGACCCGATCCAGGCGCTCGTACGGGCGGGTGCGGCGGGCAAGCCGGTCGACGTCGACCGGCTCACCGACCCGTCGGTCCCGCTGGCGGAGGTCGTCTCGGGGGAATAGCGCGCGCTGTCCTCGGCGTTTGTACGGTGCCGTCCCTGGATGCGCTGGTGGCACCCCACTGACAGACGACACCTACCGGTCACGAACCGTGGTGTGGCAGTCGAGCACGGGCGATGCGGCGGGTTCGATTCCCACCGACGGCACCCCATCGACGGCACTACAGCGCCACCCGCTTCCGGAAGAATGTGGCAGAAGTCCGCTCTTGGCGGACTCCTGCCACATTCATCCGGAATGGTCAGGAGGTGGGGCGTTCCATGACGAAGTCGTTCTCTACGCCCTCGCCGACCTGGAAGTGCTTGCGGCCGACGGTCTCGTACCCGCACTTGGCGTAGAAGCGGATGGCGCGGGCGTTCTGTTCGTTGACGCCGAGCCACACCCCGGCTGCGCCGCGCTCGGCCGCGGCCCGCACGGACGAGTCCATGAGTCCGCGCGCGCTTCCGGAGCCGTGCACCTCGGGCGCCAGGTAGAACTTGCTCAGTTCGACGGTCGGCCGCAGCCGGATCGCACCGGCCACGTCCGGGTCGGCCGGTTCGCCGAACACCAGCATGGCGAACCCGGTCAGCTCGCCGCCAGTGTCGATGACGAGGACGATCCGGTCGGGGTCAGCGAGGTACTGCAGGAAGTTCTCGGCGGCGAGGTTGCGCGCCACGAACCCGGCGGCCTCGGCGGCCGTCACGTGCGGCGGGCATGCGAGCGGGAACGTACGCGCCGCGAGCACCGCGAGCCCTGCGGCATCCTGCGCCGACGCCGAGCGGACGGTCACAGGATCGGTTCAGGTGTGTACGCCGCAGCTGCGGGGTGGGCGGAGACGAGCGCTCCGACATCCCGTACGACCTGCGCCACCTGTTGCTGTGCCGCACCGGTGAACTCGAGCGGGTCCGCGAGCAGTCGGCCGAGCTGGGCCGCGGTGAGCTGGAGGCGTTCGTCTGCGGCCAGCCGGTCGAACAAGTCGTTGCGGTCGCTTCCCTTCTCGCGCATCTCGAGGGCGACCGCGACCGCGTGCTCCTTGATGACCTCGTGCGCCGTCTCCCGCCCGACGCCGGCCTTGACCGCCGCCATCAGCACCTTCGTCGTGGCCAGGAACGGCAGGTAGCGCCGCAGCTCCCGCTCGATGACCGCCGGGTACGCCCCGAACTCGTCCAGCACGGTCAGGAACGTCTCGAGCAGGCCGTCGACCGCGAAGAACGCGTCGGGCAGCGCGACCCGGCGTACGACCGAGCAGAACACGTCCCCCTCGTTCCACTGCGCACCGGCGAGCTCGGCCGCCATGGACGCGTACCCGCGCAGGATCACCGCGAACCCGTTCACCCGCTCGCAGGAGCGCGAATTCATCTTGTGCGGCATGGCACTGCTGCCGACCTGCCCGGGGGCGAAGCCCTCGGTGACCAGCTCGTTCCCTGCCATCAGCCGTACCGTCGTGGCGAAGCTGCTCGGTCCGGCGGCGACCTGAACCAGAGCGGACAGCACGTCATGGTCCAGGGAACGCGGATAGACCTGCCCGACGCTCGTCAGCACGTGCTGGAATCCCAGGTGCTCGGCGACCCGTTGCTCGAGCGCCGCCAGCCTGTCGGCGTCGCCGCCGAGCAGGTCGAGCAGGTCCTGCCCCGTCCCGACCGGGCCCTTGATGCCCCGCAGCGGGTACCGCGCGATCAACTCCTCGACCCGCCGGTACGCCTGCAGCGTCTCGTCCGCCGCGGACGCGAACCGTTTGCCGAGGGTCGTCGTCTGCGCCGCGACGTTGTGGGAGCGGCCAGTGAGCGGCTGCTCGGCGTACTGCGCCGCCCGCTCGGCGAGCCGCGCCAGCACCGCGACGAGCTTGTCCTTGACCAGTTGCAGCGACCGGCTGACCTGCAGCTGCTCGACGTTCTCGGTCAGGTCGCGACTGGTCATGCCCTTGTGGATGTGCTCCTGGCGGGCGAGCGCGTTGAACTCCTCGATGCGGGCCTTCACGTCGTGGCGGGTGACCGCCTCCCGGGCCCGGATGCTGGCAAGGTCGACGTCCCCGATCACCGCCTGGTACGCCTCGATGAGGCCGTCCGGGACATCGACGCCGAGGTCTCGCTGCGCGCGCAGCACCGCGAGCCACAGCATCCGCTCCAATACGACCTTGCGCTCGGGCGACCACAGGGTCGCCATCGCCATGGACGCGTACCGGGAGGCGAGGACGTCAGGGATGACCGGCTTGCTCACGCCGCCCATCCTCCCGTAGCGCTGCTCCGGGACGGGAAGCGGAGCCCCGCTAGCCGACTCCCGACTTCCTCAACAGCCCGGACGTATTGCTAGTCCGATACCGCGTAGAGCGCGCTGCCGGTGCCGGCGTCCAGGATGACTGTCCATCGGCACTGCCCCTTGCTCTCATCGGCGGCGTACCCCGATGCCGATGGACTGGCCATGTGGATCGGCGGTCCGCCCAGCCCAGGGCAGGACCTCTGCGACCACCGTTGGAGCACGTAGGCGGGCCGTCGTACCACCTGACGGGTGGTCGTGCCATCGGCGTTGATAGTGGCGGGGTTGTCCAGGGTCACCAGACCGTACGAGATCGTCCAGCCCACGGAATCCGAGCAGAATCCCCCCGACTCATGCTCACAGCGCCGGAGTGCTTCGTGCCAATCGAGTCTCGCCGCGACGTCGGGCGGGTACAGGCTCATGCCGAGCGAGCGATCCCGAGTCGTGCTCGCGACCGGCCCGGTGTATGTCGGTACCTGAGCGCTGTCCGGCTCGCTCGCCGAATCCCGAGCGAAGACCACATGCGGTCGCAACGAGTCGACCACGGCGTTGGCTGCGGCGACCGTCGTCGGCGCGGGTACGGCGGCGTCGGAGGAGACCGTCACCGATATGGCGCCGCGGTACAGCGGCTCCACGTCCGCCGCGACGGTCCGGTCGAGCCGGCCGCCCCCGGGCCGTGTGGTCGCGACGTCCGGTCCGCGAACGCACATCGCCGACCCGAGGGGCCGTTCTCCATCACCTGGGTTCGGCCACTCCGGCGGCGGCGGGACCGGGTCGGACTTCGCGCAGCTCGCTGCGGCGCTCATGGTGGCGCTGCCGGCGAGCACGACGTGGACCTCGACGCCATCCGCGGTCCGGTATGCCAGCTGCAGTACGCCGCGGTCCGCGCCCGGCAACCGGTAGGGCTGTGCATCAGAAACGGCTGGCAGTGCCAGTGTCTGCTGAATCCGCTCGGCCGCACCTTCCAGATTGGTGAGCGTCCGGGGGGCGTCGAGCGCGACCGAGTCCCGTACCGCGGGCTCGGTGACCCGCCAGTCGAGGAGGAACGTGGCACCCGGGGTTTTCGCTACGCCGGCGGTGGTGGCACCGGGCTGGGCCAGGCGGGGCAGGCCCACGGCTGCACCGACACCGAGCACGACGGCCGCGGCGGTGCCCCCGGCGAGCCAGCGGTGGCGGCGGGCCCGGCGGCGGGTCCGGCCGGTGGCCATGGCGGCGTACGGGTCGATCGCCGACTCCGGCTCGTCGGTCAGCGTCGAGCCGAGCAGCTCTCGCAGGTCGGTCATCGCACGCCCTCCTCGTGGTAGGTCAGCTCGTCGCCTGGCAGCAGGTCCCGCAGCCGCGCCAGGCCCCGGGCGGACTGGCTCTTCACGTTGCCTGTCGAGCAGTTCAGTGCTGCCGCGGTCTGCTCGATCGAGAGGTCCTCCCAGTACCGCAGCACCAGCACCGCCCGCTGGCGAGCCGGTACCTGACGCAACGCGGCAAGTACGGCAGCACCTGTCATCGACGGGGAATCGAGGTGCGCGCTTTCAGGTAGCACCTCGCTGGCCCACTCGCGCCGCCACGGCCGACGGGACTCGTCGACGGCGGCGGTGACGAGCACCCGGCGGGCGTACGCGTCGGCTTTTCCGGCCGCGATCCGGCGCCAGCGTTGGTAGACCCGTACCAGCGCCTCCTGCACCAGGTCGTCCGCGCGGTGCCAGTCGCCGCACAGCAGGTACGCCGTGTGGCGCAGGGCGCGGCGGCGCACCGTGGCCCATGCGACGAACCCCCCGTCGTCCGCTGCCGGATGTCCCTGACCCACGTGGCTCCCACCGTCGTCGCGTGCCCGGACTTAGGACGGTACGGGAGCCGTCCGGGGTTGCACGGGAGCGAAGTTCATGATCGGGAGAACGAACGCGCAGTCATCCGAGGCACCGCGGGCGCAGATCCGCGCGGCCCGGCGCCGCCCAGCCGTGATCGACTGCAGCCTCGTTCTCCTGATCATGCTCTCCGGCCGCCGACCAGCCGTCGGTTCGCACGCCGTCCGGGTCTCACCGGGTGAGCATCCGGCGCAGCTCTGCAGGTGCCCGCCACCAGGTCGACCCCTGCTGCACCGCGCAGCCGTCGAGCGCGACATCCAGCCAGTCGTTCCCGTCCGTGATCGTCGCGAACCGGCTGTGGTCGTCGCGTCGGCAGGTGTCGTCCCCGCGCGACCCCGCGAGTGCCGCGTTGATCGCCGCGACCTGCGCCGTGCTCAACCGGTCGGCGCTGGCCAAGGAACCCACCTGGTCCTGCGTCACCGCGCGGTACCGGCACACCGTCCAGCCGCGGCCCTCGTCCAGCCGCGGCGGCGTCGTGCCAGGCCGGCCGTACCCGGTGGACGCCTCGATCCGCAGCAGGTCCTTGAAGTCCTGGCTGCACCCGGAATCCACGGCGGTCTGCGACTCGACCTGCTGCAGACGCTGCGCGGAGACCTTCTTCATGGGCAACCCGTCGACGACCTCCACCGCCGAGCCGAGCGCATGGCCGCACTCGTCGAGGGGCACGCGTACCAACGCGGCGTCCTTCGTTCCCACGACCCAGATCGGCGGCCCGATGTCGAACTCCGCCGTGCAGGACCCGCTCGTCGGCGCAGCGTCCGGCTCCTCCAGCACCTGCTGCAGCTGCTGCAACTCACCGGTCACCGCGCGGACGACCTGGTACTGCCACACCCCGTCACCCGGCACCTCCCGGTCGACCACAGCGCACCGGTACGCGGCCCGAATCGTCCCGAAGTCCTCGGGCAGGTGCCCGGCCTTCATCAGCAGATCGCCCTGGTTCGAACAGTCGACCGACGTCGCGTCGAAGCCGCGGCCCGACCAGGTGGTCGCGGGCGCCTGCTCACCGGCCATCGGCGACCGGAGCCGCGGCACCAGCACAGCACCCATCCCGAGCACGAGCGCGGCGGTCACGCCGCCGGCGAGCCAGCGGTGCCGAAGGGAACGGGTGCGGGCACGGCTGGCGCGTACTGCCTCGTACGGGTCTATCCGGGTCGTCGGGGGCGCGCCGGCCGAGGCGGTCTCGAACAGCTCTCGCAGGTCGGTCATTTCACCACCTCCGCGTGGTATGTCAGCTCGTCGGCCGGCAGCAGCTCGCGCAGCCGGGCCAGGCCTCGAGCGCTCTGGCTCTTCACGTTCCCGGTGGAGCAGCCCAGCGCCTGCGCGGTCTGCTCGATCGACAGGTCCTCCCAGAACCGCAGCACCAGCACTGCCCGTTGACGCGGCGGCACCTGAGCCAGCGCCGCGAGCAGCCCTCCGTCGGTGGCGACCTCGTCATGGTGCGCGCGTTCCGGCAGCACGTCGGTGGGCGACTCGCGCCGCCAGGGTCGCCGCGTCTGGTCGACGTAGACGCTGGTCAGCGCCCGCCGGGCGTACGCGTCCGGGTTACCGGTCGCGACCCGCCGCCAGCGGCGGTGCACCCGGATCAGCGCCTCCTGCACCAGGTCGTCAGCCGCGGACCAGTCTCCACACAGCAGGAACGCGGTACGTCGCAGTGCGCTACGGCGTACCGTCGCCCACTCGACGAACCCGCTGTCATCGGCTTCCGGGTGCTCGGCCACGCGCCACCCCCTTTCGGCGAACCGCCCCTCTGCCGGTACAACGGATCCTGCCCGGGCCGAGGTTGCACCGGCGTCGGCGGGTCAGACGCGGATGACCTCGACGCCGTACATGCCGTCGAGCGGAGCGAAGGCATCGTCCTGCGTCACCACCGGCAGGCCGTACGCAACTGCTGTCGCTGCGACTCGTTGACGCCTATTCGCCGTCCTGCCTGAGCCAGGTGGACGCGCAGTCGCGCCCACGCGAGATCGGCATGCGGCGATCTGGCGGTTGGCCGCGGCCTGACCTCGGGCTCAGATCCCAAGTGCCCGATCGTTCTCCTGATCATGCCCCAGCCGTCAGCCGTCCCGCGTGGAGCTCAGGCCGCATCCATGATCAGGAGAACGAAACGGCAGCCCCGCTCGGTCGGCGGCAGGCAGGCGGCTCACGTGAGCCCCGGTCATGCTTGCCGGGTGAGGGTTCCGAGCACGCGGCCATCGGGCCCGAGCAGAGCGAGAGTCTGTCCGGTCAATCGGGCGCCTCTCGCCTCGGCCAGCCACACCCACGCCCAGACCGAAGGCGCCTCGGGAGTCGCGCAGTCCGCAGCCACCGGTGGGCTGCCGGTGGCGATGAGGACGCCCGCCGCGTCGATCGTCCAACGACCCCGGCCATGCCCACAGCCGCCCGCACCCGAGTAGGTCCCGTCGCCCGCTAGCTCCAGGTGAGCGGGTGCCGGACCGTGCGGAGTCCAGCGGCCGACGAGCTCGGACGGGTCGAGCGGCTGCGACCCCGGCGGCGCGGCGGCCGTCAGCGCATGGCGATCTGCGTCCGTGGCCGCCGGAAGGTCGGCCATCACGTCGGTCGGTCCCGCGTCCGGCTCGATGTCCGAGCGCTCCGCCGGAACCAGTCCCGCGACAACAGTGCGAGACGGCGACAGGAGTAGGTACCCGGTCCGGTCCGGCTGGAGGGCGATCACCTCGTCGAGCCAGGGAACACGGGGTGAGAGGGCTCCCGGCCGCCCGCGGCACTCACTGCCTCTGGACAACCCCGTCCAGCTGCTCATGACCATCGCGCCGCTCGGCGAGAGCCGCCAGTCACCGATGGCGCCGCCGCAGCGTCGCCACAGGACGAATGCGGTCGTGCTGTCCCGCGAGCCGAACTGGAGGATCGCACCGTCGTCCTCCGTTCCCGTGACTCGCCAATACCCGATCAGTTGCACCGCAGAAGCAGCTGTCGACGGCGCAGCGGCGCTCGGTAGGCCCGTGACCGCACCCGGTGTCGGGAGCGGACCACCCGCCATCCGGGGAACGCCGACCAGGCCGGCGATTCCGAGCACCAGTGCCGCGGCGACGCCGCCGGCGAGCCATCGCTGGCGGCGCATCCGCAGCGCGCGTCCGCGACGTACGTCGTCGGCGACCGTCGAACGCATCGCAGGCTCGGGCTCGAGCAGAGTGGCGAGCGCGCCTCGCACGTCGTCGTCCATCACGACACCTCCGCGCCGTCGTTCTCGTCGGCCGCGAGAACCTCACGCAGCCGGGCCAGCCCACGAGCGGACTGGCTCTTCACGTTCCCCGTCGAGCAGTTCAGCGCCGCTGCCGTCTCCTCGACCGACAGCCCCTCCCAATGCCGAAGCACCACCACCGCCCGTTGGGACGCTCCCAGCGAGGCCAACGCGGCGCGCAGCTCGTCGCGCCGGCTCGGCTCCGGCCCCGGGACGGGCGTGTCCGGGACCGTCGCCGTCACGATGTGTCGACGCCAGGGCCGGCGCTGGTCGGCGAGGTAGGCGTTGACGAGGGTGCGCCGTACGTACGCATCGATGTCATCGGCCCGCGCCGCGCGACGCCAGTGCACGTAGAGCCGGGCGAGCGCGTCCTGTACCAGGTCCTCGGCGCGGTCCCAGTCGTCGCAGAGCAGGTACGCGACCCGGCGCAGCTGGAGCCGGCGCGCCGCCGCGTACGACTCGAAGTCTGGTGGTGCCACGCTCCCCCTGTCGCCTGGTGTCCTCACCGAACCAGATGCACCAAGCCTCGGAAAGGTTGCACCACCACGCCGCCCCCACCTCCGCGTGTCCCTGCTCGAATCGTCGCTAACTCGGCGAGTTGACGACGATTCGAGCAGGGACACGCGGAGGGGGTGGGGGGTGCGGGAGCTGGACCTGGCGCAGGGTGGCGCGGACCAGGAAGTAGACCGGTAGCGCACCGAGGAGTACGAGCATGCCGGCGTACGGGGCGGCGGCGGTGAAGTCCAGCGATTCACCGTTGGTCGTGGCCCACAACCGCGTCGAGAGCGTGTCGGCGTTGAACGGTACGAGCATCAGGGTCGTCGTCAGCTCCTTGCTCGCGTCCAGCGCGACCAGCAGCGCGCCGGTGAGGAACCCGGGTAGGGCCAGCGGCAGCGTGACGCGCAGCAGCGTCCGCAGCGGAGGCGCGCCCAGCGAGGCGGCGACGTCGTCGTACGCCTGGCGGGTCGCGTCAAGACCGACCCGCTGGCTCGCGACGGCCAGCGGCAGGAACAGGATCACGTACGCCGCGACGAGCACCACCCAGGTCTTGTAGAGCCCGGGCACCAGCCGGGTGGCGAGGTAGACGAGCGCGAGCGCCAGGATCGCGGCGGGGATGGCGTGCGCCAGCCACACCGCGCGCTCGGTCAGCTGGGAGGCGGGCGACGGCCGCCGGGTGACCCACCACGCGACGGGCGCGGCCACGGTGGTCGCGACCAGCGCGGCGACGGCCGCGTAGCCGAGCGTCGTGGACAGCGCCGCCCCGACCTGCCCCCAGTCCACCGCGGTGCCGCGCGCGCTGCCCGTCAGCCCTCGTACCGTCATGAACACCGTCGGCCCGACCGCCGCGAGCGGCACCGCAGACGCGATGACCAGGACGGGGAATCGCAGGCGTCCCAACCGGATCCGCCGCGGTGGCCGGGATGCGCCCCGCGCCACGTCACCGCTGCGCCCACGGCCGGTGAGCACCCGCGTGCCGAGCAGGACCGCGGCCGACAGGACCATCAGCACCAAGGAGAGCGAACGCGCCGACTGGTAGTCGCCGTAGTCGAGCATCTCGGCCATGATCTTGGTCGTCAGGGTGCTGCGACCGAGCTGCACCATGGCGCCGTACTCCGCGAGCACGTGCAGCACGACGATGAGCAGGCCCGCCGCCATGGCCGGGCGCAGCGCCGGCAGCACGACGCGCAGCAGTGGCGTCCAGCGGCCGGGGCGCAGGCAGGTGGCGATCTCCTCGAGCGCCGGGTCGACGTCGCGCAGCGCGACGACGCTGGGCAGGAAGACGTACGGGTAAAGCGTCAGGGACATGACGACCGCCGCGCCCCCGAAGCTGGTGACCAGCCCGAGGCGCGGCGCGTAGGTCAGCTGGGCCGAGAACGCGGCGTACGCGCTCACGAAGCCGGGAACCGCGAGCGGCAGGGTGAACAGCACCGTGAACAGCCGGGGCGCCGGCAGCGACGTACGCACCACGAGCAGCGCCGCCCCGACGCCGAGCACGAGGCTGAGCGCCGCGATCAGCAGCGTCAGCCCGATCGTCTGGGCGAGGGCGTCCGCGGTGGCGGGGTAGGCGAACTGGGCGACGACGTCGCCGAGCGAGATCCCGGTGAGGAACAGGTACGCAACGGGGAGCAGCGAGACGGCGGCGACCGCCACCGCGGCCAGCGCGATGGCGGTGCGGCCCGCCGGTCGCCTCATCCGCTGGACATCCCCAGGGTCTTGAGCAGGTTCTCGGCCTGGGCGGAGTCGGCAAGCTTGTCCATGTCGAACGGCGGCGCCTTGATGTCGGACAGGTCACCGGCGATCGCGCTGGCCAGCCCGGGGGTCACCGGGTACTGCGCGGACGGGTCCTTCGCGATGATCTGCTGGCCGCCGTCGGCGGAGCTGAGCCACGCGAGGAACTCCTGCGCCGGAGCGGAATTCGGGCTCGACTTCAGCACACCGGCGCCCGAGGACAGCACGAGGTTCCCCGGGTCCACCTCGGGGAAGTGGTAGATCCGGCTGGCGAGCTGGTCCGGGCCGCCCTTCTCGGTCGCGAGGATCCACCAGTAGTAGTGGTTGGTCAGTCCCATCGCGTGCGTGCCGGCCTCCACGGTGTCGCGTACGTTGCCGTTCTTGAGCTCGTTGACACCGTTCGTCTTGACCGCGTCGAGGAAGGTACGGGTCGCAGGCTCGCCCTCGGTCGCGATGAGGTACTGCGTCGTCGCGACGAACGCCCCCGACGGTGCCCACGCGAACCTGCCCTTGTACTGCGGTTCGGCGAGGTCGGCGAGCCGCTTCGGCAGCTCGTCCGCGGCGATCAGGTCCGGGTTGTACACCAGCACCCGGGCGCGGGCGGCGTACGCGACCCACCGACCGGCGGGCGAGCTCAGGCCGGGCCGCACCTGGTCCAGCGTCGCCTTGTCGACGGGAGCGAGCAGCCCGGCAGCACCGAGCTGCGCGACCGGCGTCGGGTCCTCGGACAGGAACAGGTCCGCCTTGGTCGCGGACCCCTCCGCCTCGAGCTGCCCCACGGTGGCGTCGTTCTGGATGTCGAAGCGCACCCCGGTCTTGTCCGTGTACGCCTGGGTGAGCTTGCTGATCAGCTCGGCATGCTGGTCGGTGTAGACGGTGAGGGTCGGGCCCTCACCCGCGTCGCCGGAGGCGGTGCCGCAGGCGGCGAGGGTCGCGGCGAGCAGCACGGGGAGCGCGCCGGCCAGGACCCGGCGAGAGAGCGAGGGCGTCACAGGACCCACCTTTCGGAGTGCGGATGACCGCAGCCTACAGGTTAGGTTAGGCAACCCTTAGCCTCCGCGGGAGGGTACGTGGCGACCGGCGTCGTCACCTCCAGCCGGGCGCAGTCCCCGACCCGGTACGGCGCGCGGCCGGCCACCCGTACCGGCAGCGGCTCGGGTAGCCCCGGGATCTCGACGCGCAGCAGCGCGTCGTGCCCGAAGTACGAGCGGGCGCGCACGATCCCTTCGACGCCGCCGGTCCCGGCGGCCGGGCCGGCACGTACGTGCTCCGGGCGCACGAGCACCTGGCAGCGGCCCTCGGTCCCGTGCCAGTGCCCGACCGGCAGCCGCCCGAGGGCGCAGCGCACCCGTACGTCCGCGCCGTCACGCTCGATCTCACCCGGCAGTACGAGCGCCTCGCCGAGGAAGCGCCCCAGCTCGACGTCAGCGGGCTGCTCGTACACCGTCCCCGGATGCCCGGCCGCGACGACCCGGCCGGCTCGCATCACGACGAGGTGGTCGGCGAGCGACATGGCCTCGGCCTGGTCGTGGGTGACGAGCACCGCCGTGGAGCCGAGCGACCGCAGCAACTCCCGCACCTCCTCGCGCAGGTCCGCGCGCAGCTGCGCGTCCAGCGCGGAGAACGGTTCGTCGAGCAGCACGAGCGCGGGCTCGGGTGCCAGCGCACGCGCGAGCGCGACCCGCTGCTGCTGGCCGCCGGAGAGCTGGTCGGGGCGGCGATCCGCGAGGCCGGCGATACCGACCAGGGCGAGCAGCTCCTCGACCCGCTCCCTGCGCCCGGTGCGGCGCGTCCCGACCAGGCCGAACCCGACGTTCTGCGCGACGGTGAGGTGGGGGAAGAGCGCACCCTCCTGCGGGACGATCCCGACACCGCGGCGGTGGGTCGGGAACTGGACGCCGGGACCGGAGAGCTCGGTGCCGCCCAGCACGATCACCCCGGCGTCGGGGACCTCGAACCCGGCGATGCAGCGCAGCAGCGTCGTCTTGCCCGACCCGGAGGGGCCGAGCACGCTCGCGAAGATGCCGGTGGGGACCGTGAGGTCGATGGAGTCGAGCGCGGTCACGGGCGGCGCGCCGCGGTGCGCAGGGGGGAAGGACTTGCTCAGCCCCGTGACCTGCAGCACGCGTCAACGGTAACCATCGCGGTCGTAGGTGATCAGGCGCGTCCGGCGGAACCGGGCTGGAGTCAGGAGGCGGGCAGGTGGATCTCGCCGCGGACGGCGGCGAGCGCGATGTCGGTGCGGTGGTGCGATCCGGGCAGGTCGACGCGCTCCACAGCCGCGTACGCGACCGCGCGGGCCGCCTCGACATCCGGCCCGGTGCCGACGACCGTGAGGACCCGGCCGCCGGCGCTGACCGTACGGTCGCCCTCCCGGAGAGTGCCGGCGTGCAGGACGCTCGCGCCGGGCACGGCGGCCGCTGTCGCGAGGCCGCCGACCGGGTCGCCGGTGCGCGGCTGGCCGGGATAGTCCTTGGCGGCGACGACGACGCCGACGGCCGCCTCCTCGGACCAGTCGAGCTCGCCGACCTCACCGAGCCGTCCGGTCGCGGCGGCGTGCAGCAGGCCGGCCAGCGGCGTACGCAGCCGCGCGAGCACGACCTGCGTCTCGGGGTCGCCGAACCGGGCGTTGAACTCGATGACGCGCACGCCCTGCGCGGTGAGCGCGAGCCCGGCGTACAGCAGCCCGGCGAAGGGCGTGCCGCGGCGGCGCAGCTCGTCGACCGTCGGCTGGGCGACCTCGCGCACGACCCGCTCGGCCAGGTCGCCCGGGCACCAGGGCAGCGGGGAGTAGGCCCCCATGCCGCCGGTGTTGGGCCCGCGGTCCCCGTCCAGCGCCCGCTTGAAGTCCTGGGCCGGCTGCAGCGGGACCACGGTCGTCCCGTCGGTGAGGCAGAAGAGCGACACCTCAGGGCCGGCGAGGTACTCCTCGACGACGACGCGCCCGCCCGGACCCGCCAGGCACTCCGCTGCGTGCGCCATCGCGGCCTGCCAGTCGTCGGTGACGACGACGCCCTTGCCGGCGGCGAGCCCGTCCGCCTTGACGACGAACGGCGCGCCGAGGTCGTCGAACGCGGCCTCGCAGTCAGGGAGCGCCGTACAGACCCGCGCGGCGGCGGTGGGCACGCCGGCCGCCGCCATGATCTCCTTCGCGAACGCCTTGCTGCCCTCGAGCCGGGCTGCGGCGGCAGACGGGCCGAAGCACGCGATGCCTGCGGCGCGTACGGCGTCGCCCGCACCGGCGACGAGCGGGACCTCGGGGCCGATGACGACGAGGTCCACCGCGAGTTCGGCAGCGAGGGCGGCGACGGCCTGCGGGTCGGTGACGTCGAGCGCACGTACCGGCACCTCCGCCGCGATGCCCGCGTTGCCCGGGGCGGCGGTGAGCCGGCCGACCTGCGGGTCGGCACGCAGCGCGCGTACGAGGGCGTGCTCCCGGGCCCCGGAGCCGACGACGAGCACCTTCACGGGCGGTCAGCCTAGGGGATCGGTCGACGCGGCCGTGTGGCTCAGCCGGTGTAGTGGGAGTCCACGACCGCGAACACCTCGTCGAGGATCGCCAGCCCGTCCTTGGCTTCGGCGTCGCTGACGGTGCACGGCGGTACGACGTGCAGCCGGTTGTAGTTGGTGAACGGCAGCAGTCCGCGCTTCTTGCTCTCCGCGACGAGCGCGGCCATCGCGGGGGACGAACCGCCGTACGGCGCGAGCGGTTCCCGGGTGGCACGGTCGGTCACCAGGTCGAGCGCCCAGAACACGCCCAGCCCGCGTACCTCGCCGATGACCGGGTGCCGCTCGGCGAGCTCGCGCAGCCCCGGCTCGAGGATCTCCTTGCCGATCCGGGCGGCGTTCTCGATGACGCCCTCCTCCCGCATCGCGTCGATGGACGCGACGATCGAGGCCGCGGCGAGCGGGTGACCGGAGTAGGTGAGGCCGCCGGGGAACACGCGGTCGTCGAAGGTCGCCGCGATCTCGTCGCTGAGGACCACGCCACCGACCGGCACGTAGCCCGAGTTCGACCCCTTCGCCCAGGTGATGAGGTCCGGCACCACGTCGAAGTTGTCGAACGCGAACCACTTGCCGGTACGGCCGAACCCGGCCATCACCTCATCGAGGATGAGCACGATGCCGTACTTGTCGGCGAGTGCGCGGACGCCGGCGAGGTAGCCGGGCGGCGGTACGAGGATGCCGGCGGTGCCGACGATCGTCTCGATGAGGATCGCCGCGATCGTCGCCGGCCCCTCGAAGGTGATGACCTGCTCGAGGTGGTCCAGCGCGCGGGCGCACTCCTCCTCCTCGGTCGTCGCCCAGAACGCGGAGCGGTACAGGTACGGGCCGAAGAAGTGCACGTGGCCGGTGGCGTACTCGTTGGGCCAGCGCCGCGGGTCGCCGGTGGAGGTGATCGCCGCGCCGGTGTTGCCGTGGTACGAGCGATAGAACGTCAGCACCTTGTCGCGACCGGTGTGCAGGCGCGCCATGCGGATCGCGTTCTCGTTGGCGTCCGCGCCGCCGTTGGTGAAGAAGACCTTGTTGTGCCTGGCAGGGGCGAGGTCGCTGATGCGCCTGGCCGCCTCGCCGCGCATGTCGTTCGCGTGCTGCGGCGCGATCGTCGAGAGCCTGCCGGCCTGCTCCTGGATCGCCGCGACGACCTTCGGGTGCTGGTGGCCGATGTTGACGTTGACGAGCTGGCTGGAGAAGTCCAGGTAGCGCTTGCCGTCGTAGTCCCAGACGTACGACCCCTCCGCGCCGGCGACCACCATCGGGTCGAGGCTGCCCTGGGCGGACCAGGAGTGGAACACGTGCGCGCGGTCCAGGTCGTGGACGCGGCGGCCTTCGGCGGGATCGGGGTTCACGGTCATGGCGCTCTCCTGGGGACGACTCTCCTGGCAGACGGGCTCCCCGCCAGGCTAGACGCCCGCGCCCACCGGCGGCAGCCGCACCATGTCAACCGGAACGCGCGTGCGCCGACAGTGTGCCTCCGGGGCTGCGTGCGGATCGCCGGCGTACGTCGCAGGGCCTGGCCGGAATACTGGTCGCGCGCCCGTCGGCGCGGCAAAGACCGGGCGACCACCTCGGTGGTCTCGATGGTCAGCGCAACTGGGGCGCGGGGCGGGTCTGCGCGAGCCGCTCCTGCAGCGTCTCCCGCACCTGCGGCCAGTCCTCCCGGGTCACGCTGAACAGCACGGTGTCGCGTACCGAGCCGTCGGTACGGCGCTGGTAACGCCGCAGCACGCCTTCGTAGTGCGCTCCCAGGTGCGCGATCGACCGCTGGGAGCGCTCGTTACGGATGTCGGTCTTGAGCTGCACCCGTCCCCAGCCGAGCAGGTCCAGCGCATAGCCCAGCAGCAACAGCTTGCACTCGGGGTTCACGCCGGTACCCCACACGGAGGGGTGGTAGGTGGTCGCGCCGATCTCGCCGCGGGCATCGCCCGGTGAGACCGCGAGGAAGCAGGTCATGCCGACGACGGCGCCGGCGGGCAGCCCCGCCATCGGCCGCCGCAGCCGTACCGTCCACGGGCACCAGTCGGGGTCGGCGAGCCGCCCGCGGATCAGGTGGGCCATCCCCTCCACGTCGGCCGGCCGCCCGCGGACGTGCGCCCACACGACATCGCTGTCCAGCGCGGCGAACAACTCGAAGGCGTCCCGTTCGACGTCGGACACCGTCAGCTCCACGACCTCACCGGCGAGGTGGGTGTCCGGGGGCACCGGCCAGCTGCGTTCGGCGACGGTGGGGTACGGCGGGTCGTCGGGTCGCGGGTCGGTAGGGGGATCGAACCGGAGCACCCGTCCACCCTAGGGCGACGTACCGCCGACCGTCCGAGGTCCGCGGCATGATGCGCAAGGTGCGCACGATGCCGGTTCGCACGGTTTCCTGGGCTAGGGACCCCCCCACGGCGAGGCGGCTGTGCGCCCTTGGAGGCGGGACGACACCGCCGACGGGCGCGTCCCGAGCGCCAGCGAGGGTAGCCGCGGAGCCCGGGGTTCCGAGCCCCTGGGCGAGGGA